>Ga0304730_1000080_pt1 | contig 95299 bp, 89 predicted proteins | sample M_130628_MF_Meta_FD_190474 | JGI IMG/M metagenome (GOLD analysis project Ga0304730, IMG submission 190474) | Freshwater microbial communities from Lake Montjoie, Canada to study carbon cycling - M_130628_MF_MetaG (v2) (version 2) | ecosystem: Environmental > Aquatic > Freshwater > Lake | place... | reverse complement strand
TTAAATCTTTATCAATACGCCCGTGCATCGATGATGTGATGCCTTGCGAGCGCGCCCAGGTTCGGGCGGGATGTGAGCGCGTTTTAATCTCGATCTGTTTGCTCGTACATGTTGCCTGGATGAGTGAGTGCCATTTACGCACATCAGATTTAGTGATCGCCGTTATCGGCATTTGCGACAAACAGAAATCATCGAATTGTCTAAATAAGTACGCATCTGCCAGGCGGCGATAGTTTCTAGCTGTTGAGATTGCCAGGGGCTTAGATCCCAGGCGTGAGCCCGTAGATGGGTCTAAATACATCTCCACACGAGTGCGCAAGGTATCTGCGCTCGCTGGAATTACAGAATAAGGATCAATCCCACGAGCTAAATCAGATTGCAGATGTAGCAGATACATCCGTGCAGATTTCTCATCATTAAATGTGAGTGACTTGCCATCGATGGTTTTAGCTGTTCGATGTTCACCGCTGCGATCTTTGTATCGCACCTGGAAATTGCCACTTGGTAGTTTTCGGATGTTGCCAAATTGATTGCGTTTCATTTCTCGTCACCTTCTCGCGTTTAGATACAGATTAGATTTGCCGATCCGTTTATCGATGCATGTGTGCGGGGCGATTGGGGATGCATAGATGTGGCACGGATGTGGCACGCGATTGGGATTTCATTACAAATTAAGTGCGATCTGTAAGAAATGATGGCGCTGACCTGCGCAATTAAAATTAGGATTTTCTCGGCGCGGTGGGCTTGGAAGGCTGGGGCTCTACCATTGAGCTACACCCGCATATCTGATGCAGTTTTTGTGCTGGGCTTAGGTTACCTCTGCTTCAGCACGGTTATCGAATCGAGGCTTACTTTATCCCCTCGGTTAGCAAGGGTGAAAATCTCGTCTAGACTCACCACTTGCGCCTCGGGGCGTAGCGTAGTGGCTAGCGCGCCTGCTTTGGGAGCAGGAGATCGGGAGTTCGAATCTCCCCGCCCCGACCATAATCTTTAACTTTCTTATGTAACTTTTATAAAAGGAGTCTTTGTGAAGAGCACGGTAGAAACACTTTCTCCAACCCGTGTTCGTTTAGATATAGAAGTTCCTTATTCAGAGCTCACACAACATGTTGCTGATGCGTACAAGAAAGTAGCATCACAAGTAAACATTCCTGGATTTCGTAAGGGGAAAATTCCTGCATCAATGATCGATCAACGAGTTGGTCGCGGAACCGTGTTGGATGAGGCAATTAACTCGGCTCTGCCGGAGTTTTATAGCAAGGCGGCTCGTGAGCACACTGTGCTTGTTATCGGTCGTCCTGTAGTCGATGTAAAAGAATTTGTTGATAACGAGAAGTTAGTTTTCACAGTAGAAGTAGACGTTCGACCAGAAGTGAAGTTGCCTGATTTTTCTAAAATCGAAATCAAGGTTGATGATGTAGTTGTGACCGATACAGATATCACTGAGCAGATTGACGAACTCCGCGCTCGCTTTGGAACACTCAATACAGTTGAACGTACAATCAAGATCGGTGATTTCCCAACGTTAAATTTATTGGCTCGCATTAATGGCGAAGAAGTAGATGGCGGAAAAGCATCTGATATTTCTTACGAAGTTGGTTCCAACCGCATGATTGATGGCCTCGATGACGCACTCATTGGAATGAGTGCGGGGGATAAAAAAGATTTCGAAACGCAACTAGTGGGACAAGACGAAGGCGAAAAAGGCATCGTAGAAGTTGTTGTTAACGTAGTTAAAGAGCGCGAATTACCACCGATGGATGATGCGTTTGCAAAGCTTGCATCTGAGTTCGATACGTTAGATGAATTAAAGGCGGATTTTGCTACTCGTCTTGAGCGCGTGAAGAAGATGGAACAAGGCGCACAGGCACGTGACCTACTCGTTGAAAAATTACTTGCAGAGACAGAAATTCCTGTTCCAGAAATCCTCGTAGAAGAAGAAGTAAATGATCATCTTTCCGGTGAAGGTCGTCTAGAAGATGCTGAACACCGCGCAGAGGTGGATGGTCAAGTTCGTTCTTCACTGAAATCAGATTTCTTGCTCGATGCAATTGTGAAGGCAGAAGACGTTCAAGTGACCGAGTTAGAACTCACTGAATATTTGGTTCGAACTTCACAGCGTTACGGAATGGCTCCAGAACAATTTGCTGAACAATTGCAAAAAGCTGGTCAGATTCAACAACTTGTGGCAGAAGTTACCCGTGCTAAAGCTCTTGCCGGAGTTCTCTCTCGAATTTCCATTAAAGATGCATCTGGTGCAGCGATTGACCTTGAAGCCCTGAATCCAAAGCCAGAATCTGCTCCAGCAGATACACCTGAATAATCTCTGCGCCCTGAGCGAACATGAGCGCTTTTACGCGCTTTAATGCACTAATCGGGAAGCATTTTTGTGCTGACATTGTTAAGGTCACTACAGGTAAATAAATATCAGGAGGAACTCACGTGGAGTACATGAACCCGCAGACACCGCAGGTTGTTGCGCAAGCATCACCAGCATCAATGGGTGGATTAGATGAACAGGTCTATAGCCGTTTGCTCCGTGAGCGAATTATTTTTCTAGCAGGTCAAGTCGAAGACAACATGGCAAATGCAATTTGTGCGCAGATTCTTTTGCTCGCTGCAGAAGATACAGAAAAAGATATTTATCTTTACATTAATTCGCCAGGTGGATCTATCACTGCAGGTATGGCGATTTATGACACGATGCAATTCGTTAAAAACGATGTTGCAACAGTAGCAATGGGAATGGCTGCATCAATGGGCCAGTTCTTGCTAACAGCCGGTGCGCCTGGAAAACGTTACGCGCTACCAAATGCGCGCATATTGATGCACCAACCACTTGGTGGCATTGGTGGAACTGCAACTGATATTCGTATTCAAGCTGAAAATATGGCTGCAATTAAGAAGAAGATGGCTGAACTTATTGCTCACCACACTGGCCAAAAAGTTGAGAAAATTACTGCAGATTCAGATCGTGATCGCTGGTTTACAGCAGAAGAAGCAAAGGAATACGGCTTCGTAGATCAGATTGCACAATCAGAGGGCCAAGTTTCAGGCAATGCAGGGAAGGCAAAATAATGAATAACATTCCAGAGATCACTAATCGCTATGTACTTCCAACCATTGAAGAAAAGACTGCATACGGATTTAAGCGTTTAGATCCATACACAAAATTATTCGAAGAGCGCATTATTTTTCTTGGTCAACCAATCGATGACACTGTCGCAAACGATGTAATGGCACAGTTGTTAACACTCGAATCCATGGATCCAGATCGTGATATCACGATCTACATCAACTCACCTGGTGGATCATTTACAGCGCTCACAGCAATTTATGACACTATGCAATTCGTTCGTCCAGATGTTATGACAATCTGTCTTGGTCAAGCAGCTTCTGCCGCCGCCGTACTTCTCGCTGGTGGTGCAAAAGGCAAGCGTTACGCGCTTGAAAATTCACGCATCATGATTCACCAACCATCATCTGAAGGTGGCGGACAAGCATCTGATATCGAAATTCAAGCTCGCGAAATCATGCGCATGCGCACACTCCTCGAAGAGTTAATTTCTCGCCACTCATCTCGTTCACCTGCAGAAATTGCAACGGATATCGAACGTGACAAGATCCTTACTGCTGCAGAAGCCGTCGAGTACGGACTCATCGATCAAGTTCTTGCAAGCCGTAAAGCAAAGGGTAAGTAAGAACTTTTCCCTTAATTATTCTCTCGGCGAACAGAGTAAAGCTTCTTTATCCCGCGTATTTACGCGCCTTCAATCTATTCTTACCTACTAGACGTTCCCAGAAATTTCCCCCATTGGGAACAAAGGAGTGAAATGACACGCATCGGCGAGACTAGCGATCTGCTGAAATGTTCCTTCTGCGGAAAAACTCAGAAGCAAGTCAAGAAATTAATTGCCGGTCCCGGTGTGTACATCTGCGATGAGTGTATTGAACTCTGTAACGAAATCATTATCGAAGAGCTTGCAGAAGCAGGAACTCTCGGACTGACCGAACTTCCAAAACCCTCAGAAATTTTCGTATTCCTTGATCAATATGTAATTGGACAAGACCGTGCGAAGAAGTCACTATCTGTTGCCGTCTATAACCATTACAAGCGAGTTCAGTCAGGGGATACAAAGCGCGAAGATTCAATCGAATTAGCAAAGAGCAATATTTTGCTTCTCGGCCCAACTGGTTGTGGCAAAACACTTATGGCGCAGACTCTTGCTCGCATGCTGAATGTGCCATTTGCCATTGCTGACGCAACTGCACTTACTGAAGCGGGATATGTCGGAGAAGATGTTGAAAACATTTTGCTGAAGTTATTACAGGCAGCAGATTACGATGTAAAAAAGGCTGAAACCGGAATTATTTACATCGATGAAATCGATAAGGTCGCACGCAAATCTGAAAACCCATCAATTACTCGGGATGTTTCAGGTGAAGGCGTACAGCAGGCACTTCTAAAAATTCTTGAAGGAACTGTTGCATCTGTACCACCGCAAGGCGGCCGCAAACACCCACATCAAGAATTTATTCAAATTGATACAACAAATGTTCTCTTTATTGTTGGTGGAGCATTTGCAGGGCTCGAAAAAATTATCGAAGGTCGCAGTGGTTCTGCAGGAGTTGGCTTTAATGCAACACTTCAGAGTGCAGCTGAGAAAAATCGTCGTGATATTTTCTCCGAGGTAATGCCAGAAGATTTGTTGAAATTTGGAATGATTCCCGAATTTATTGGCCGTCTTCCAGTAATAACGAGCGTTGAAAACTTGGACAAACCAGCGCTGATGCAAATTTTGACTGAACCAAAGAATGCATTGGTCAAGCAATACCAACGCCTCTTTGATATTGATGATGTAGAACTAGAAATTACGCCAGAGGCCCTCGATGCAATCGCAGAACTTGCTCTCAAGCGCGGCACCGGTGCTCGTGGACTTCGCGCAATTCTTGAAAGCGTGCTACTTGGTGTGATGTATGACGTGCCAAGTCGCGCAGATATTGCAAAGGTGATTTTGACTCAAGAGTGCATTAGCGATGGTGGCATTCCAACTTTGATTGCTCGCACGGGAGACATTCCTAAACGGGGTGCACGTCGCGATAAAGGTCAAGAAGAGAAGAGTGCATAATCTAGACTGCTCCACATGAGTCAGTCAGACCGCGAACTCGCATCGACCTTTGTACCGGCCGATATCGAAGCTCCACTCTATGAAAAGTGGATGAAGGCTGGCTATTTCACTGCAGATGCTAAATCTGAAAAACCACCCTACACAATTGTTATTCCGCCACCGAATGTAACTGGCGTTTTACATATTGGTCACGCACTCGATCACACATTGCAAGATGCACTCGTTCGCATGAAGCGAATGAAGGGTTTCGAAGCGTTGTGGTTGCCGGGAATGGATCACGCAGGCATCGCTACACAAAACGTTGTAGAAAAACAATTAGCTGCAGAAGGTAAAACACGTCACGACCTTGGTCGCGAAGAGTTTGTTAAAAAAGTTTGGCAATGGAAAGCAGAATCAGGTGGCGCTATTCTCGGACAGATGCGCAGACTCGGCGACAGCGTTGACTGGTCTAGAGAAGCCTTCACAATGGATGAAAATCTATCTAAAGCCGTGCTCACAATTTTTAAGAAACTTTATGACGCAGATTTAATTTATCGTGCTGAAAGAATTATTAACTGGTGTCCACGTTGCTTGACAGCCCTGTCAGATATTGAAGTAGAGCACCAAGATATTGATGGCGAATTTGTACAGATTACATATGGCGATCCAGGTGAAACTCAAATTAGCATCGCCACCACGCGTCCAGAGACAATGCTTGGTGATGGAGCGGTCGCCGTCAATCCAGATGATCCGCGATATAAAGATTTAGTGGGCAAGCACGTCAAGCTTCCATATGTGAACAGAATGATTCCAATTATTGCCGACGTATTAGTGGACCCAGAGTTCGGAACAGGCGCTGTAAAAGTTACCGCTGCGCATGATCCAAATGACTTTGAAATGGCAATGCGCCATAACGTTCCAATGGTCATCATCATGAACGAGCATGGTGTTATGTCTGGAACAAATACACAATTCGATGGCATGGATAGATTTGAAGCCCGCAAAGCAGTTGTTGAACAACTACGCGCGGACGGTCGCATTGGTTGGGAAAAGCGTCCTTATTCACATTCCGTGGGTCACTGCCAACGTTGCGCAACAATTGTTGAACCACGTCTTTCATTGCAATGGTTTGTAAATGTTGCGCCACTTGCTAAAGCCGCAGGAGATGCTGTTCGTGATGGTCGCGTGAAAATCGAACCAAAAGAGATGGAACCTCGCTATTTTGAATGGGTAGACAACATGCACGACTGGTGTATCTCCAGACAATTGTGGTGGGGTCACAGAATTCCTGTTTGGTATGGACCTAATGATGAAGTTGTTGTGCTTGGTGCAGACGAAAAAGCACCAGATGGTTACACGCAAGATCCTGATGTTTTAGATACGTGGTTTTCTTCAGCGCTCTGGCCATTTTCAACTCTAGGTTGGCCAGCAGAAACAGAGGATATAAAGAAGTTTTACCCAACAAACGTTCTAGTCACTGGTTATGACATTCTATTTTTCTGGGTAGCACGCATGATGCTATTTGGTTTGTTTGTAATGGATGGCAAGCAACCATTTCACACGATTGCTCTGCATGGTTTGGTTCGTGATCAATTTGGAAAGAAGATGTCCAAGAGCCGTGGAAACACAATTGACCCAATTGAATTCATGGATAAATACGGTACCGATGCGCTGCGCTTTACTTTGGCGCGAGGAGCAAACCCAGGAAAAGACCAAGCGCTGGCAGAAGATTGGGTAGGCGGGTCACGAAACTTCGCTACTAAGTTATGGAATGCAACGCGATTTGCAATGATGAATGGCGCAACAGTTGAGGGCGAACTCCCCGCAATGTCATCTCTTAATGGAATTGATAAGTGGATACTTTCTCGACTCTCCGAAACGATTACCGAGGTTGATTCACTCCTTGAGTCCTATGAATTTGCTCGTGCATGTGATCGCATCTATCACTTCGCGTGGGACGATCTTTGCGATTGGTATCTCGAACTTTCAAAAGAAACTTTCGCGTCAGGAGATGCGAAAAATACACAACGCGTTCTCGGTCATGTCTTAGATCAACTATTGCGCCTGATGCACCCATTTATGCCATTTATTACAGAAGAACTTTGGACGACACTTACTGAGGGAGAATCCCTTGTTATTGCCCAATGGCCAGTTGCAAATCCTGCTCATATTGATAAGAGCAATGAGAAAATTATTGCAAGTATCCAAGAAATAATTACAGAAGTTCGTCGATTTAGAAATGATCAAGGAATCAAAACTTCAGCCAAGATTCCTGGTCGTTTTCACGCACCCGCGGAGTTTGGTCCCTATGAGAGAGCAATGCGTTTTGTTCTTAAACTCGAAAGTGGCGATTTCACTCCAAGTGCCCAACTGCAAATTGGTTCTGTAAAAGCAGAGTTTGATCTCACTAGCGCAATTGATATTGCTGCAGAACGTGCCCGTTTGACTAAAGATTTAGCAACTGCACAAAAGGACCTTGAAACAGCGAATGTAAAACTCAACAACCAAGGCTTTATGGCTAAGGCTCCAGCCGAAGTCGTCATAGAAATTAAAAAACGTTTGGCAAAGACGAGTGCAGACATTGAACGAATTAATTCACAACTGAGTTCACTGCCGGCTAAATAATTAATGAGCGCAGACGATAACGCACGTGTAGATGCGATTGAGCAAGCACTGCTTGCACGTTGGCCAGAAACTCGAATTTCACCAACCCTTGATCGAATTTCGGCACTGACAGACATGCTGGGTTCCCCCCAGCTCACTTATCCAACTATTCATATTGGTGGAACTAACGGAAAAACAACGACATCTCGAATGATTGACTCACTTCTATTTGAAATGGGATTACGTACTGGGCGTTTTACAAGTCCGCACTTAGAGAGTTACTTAGAAAGAATAAGCATCAACGGTGCATCCATAGATCCAAAGGAGGCGATATTCGCCTACAACGATATTGCTCCATACCTTGAATTAATGGATTCAAAGTTTGAGAATCCAATTTCTTTTTTTGAAGCGATTACAGCAATGGCATTTGTTGCATTTGCCGAGCACCCCGTGGATATTGGAATTATTGAAGTGGGCATGGGCGGCCAATGGGATGCAACAAATGTCATTGATGCTGATGTTTCAGTGATTATGCCAATTGGCTTAGACCATATGGAATATCTTGGAAACACTTTGACAGAAATTGCTCAGACGAAAGCTGGCATTATCAAAGCTGGTGGATACATCGTTATGGCAGAACAAAAACCAGAGTCAGCTAAAGAATTATTACGCAAAGCTGCAGAAGTTGAAGCCGATATTGCACGCGAGGGAATTGAGTATTCATTGGAATCTCGAGCTATTGCAGTTGGTGGGCAGATGATTTCTATCAACGGATTAAATGAAAAGTACGACGACATATTTTTGCCGCTACATGGTCGCCACCAAGCCACGAATGCCGCATCGGCTTTAGTTGCAGTGGAAGCATTCTTTGGTGAGCAAGTGCTAGATCCAGATGCTGTGCGAGCAGGTTTTGCCCATGTTAAATCTCCAGGCAGATGCGAAGTGATTCATCGCGATCCCACGATTATTTTAGACGCGGCGCACAACCCACATGGTGCTCAAGCACTCGCTCAAACTTTAGCTAGTGAATTTACTTTTGATGACACCATCGGAGTTGTAGGAATTTTTGGTGATAAAGACGCAGAAGGAATTTTGGAATCTCTTGAGCCAGTCCTTAACTCCATTATCGTTACTTCGAGTTCTTCTTCACGTGCGATGCCTGTAAAAGAACTGGAGGCACTTGCCAGCAAAATCTTTGGAGCGGACCGAGTTTTCAGCCAAGATAATTTAGAAGGTGCTTTGAAGCGAGCAATCGACGACGCCAAACGTCCGCTCAGCGATGATAGTGTCGGAATCGTGGTGACTGGCTCGGTGGTCACAGTTGGTGAGGCACGTTCAATTCTGCGTAGATTATTTTCTAAACAAGATTAGGATTTAAACATGCGAATGCTGGCTTCATCAGTTCTTGTTATGGAATCTTTTGTCATGGGATTTGCATTATTACTTGCAATGAAGGATCACTCATCACCCGCCCTAATTCTTGGTGGTGTTATTGCCATTTTATGTTTACTCGCGCCGGGTTTATTGAAGAAAAAATCTGGCTGGATACTTGGTTGGATTTTACAAGTGGCACTGCTGGCCTATGGTTTCGTCGTCACATCCATGTTTTTCGTCGGGGCCATTTTCTTGGGATTATGGGTTGCGGCTATTCTCGTGGGCAAAAAAGGCGAAGCCGCCCGCGCAGCCCGGCTGGCATCGGGGCCTCCAAATGCCTAATAGACTAGGCGTGTGAGTTCCGAAAAAACCTTAATCCTTATCAAGCCAGATGGCGTACGTCGCGGGCTTGTTGGAGAAGTTATTTCTAGAATTGAGAATAAAGGCTATTCAGTTGCGGCACTTCGAATGCTCAATGCTGATCGTGCGTTACTAGAAAAACATTATGCAGAGCACAATGGAAAACCTTTTTACGAACCACTCCTAGAGTTCATGACATCAGGTCCAATCGTTGCAATAATCGCCGAGGGAAATCGAGTAATCGAAGGATTTCGTTCACTTGCTGGTGCAACTGATCCAACAGTTGCTGCGCCTGGAACAATTCGGGGAGATTTAGCACGCGATCAAGGAACCAAAGTTGTGCAAAACATTGTTCATGGGTCTGATTCACCTGAATCGGCTGCTCGTGAAATAGCTATTTTCTTTGAAGGGAAATAAATGAGTAACAAAATGTCATTCATCGGCCGTGATATGGCTGTGGATCTAGGAACTGCAAACACTCTGGTTTACGTGCGCGGTCGTGGCATTGTTCTCAACGAGCCAAGTGTTGTTGCAGTAAACCAAGACACTGGTGGAATTTTGGCTGTTGGTCTAGAAGCTAAGAAAATGATTGGTCGTACACCCGGCAACATTGTGGCAATTCGTCCACTTAAAGATGGTGTCATCGCTGATTTTGATACGACGGAGCGCATGTTGCGTTACTTCATTCAGAAAGTTCACCGTCGTCGCTATTTAGCAAAGCCTCGTATTGTTGTCTGCGTTCCATCAGGTATTACGGGCGTAGAACAACGTGCAGTAAAAGATGCTGGCTATGCAGCGGGTGCACGTAAGGTTTACATTATTGAAGAACCGATGGCTGCAGCAATTGGCGCCGGTCTTCCAATTCATGAACCAACTGGAAACATGGTTGTAGACATAGGCGGCGGCACAACAGAGGTTGCTGTTATTTCACTTGGCGGCATTGTTACATCTCTCTCAATTCGCGTAGGTGGCGATGAACTCGACCAATCAATTATCAACTGGGTAAAACGCGAATTTTCATTACTTCTCGGCGAGCGCACAGCAGAAGAAATTAAAATGGCAATTGGATCTGCACACCCACTTCCAGGTGAGAATGATGCAGAAATCCGTGGCCGCGATCTAGCAACTGGTCTTCCAAAGACAATCGTTGTCTCTGCTGCGGAGATTCGTAAAGCGCTCGAAGAACCAGTTAATGCGATCATCAACGCAGTAAAGAGCACGCTCGATAAGTGTCCACCGGAATTAGCCAGCGATCTCATGGATCGCGGAATTGTTCTTACAGGTGGTGGAGCGCTCCTTAAAGGTATAGACGAGCGTCTTCGTAAAGAAACTGGAATGCCAGTTCACATTGCAGAGCGTCCGCTCGATGCAGTCGTAGAAGGCTCCGGAAAATGTATTGAAGAGTTCGAAGCCCTTGAGAAGGTTTTGATCTCTGAGCCTCGTCGATAGGTAATTAGCGCAATGCGCAATGGCGGCGAAGGACGCACTCGCCTCCTACTCATTATTCTCATTGTCACATCTCTCTTATTGATTACCCTTGATTTGCGCGGCGTAAAAATTCTCGATGGAGTCAGCAACGGAACTCAAAATATCTTGGCGCCGTTTCAAAAAGCTGGATCAACTGTGGTTTCACCATTTCGAAATTTTCTAGGGGATATCACTCGTTTAGGTAGAAGTAGAGATCAAATTGAAAAGCTCAAGGCAGATAATGCGAAGCTGCGATCAAGATTAGCTCAAAGAAAGAATGCTGATTCTCAGCTTGATCAACTTAAATCTGTTCTTGATCTAGCTGGTGAAGCCGGATACAAGGTTGTGGCAGCTCGTGTGATTTCGCAAGGAAGCAGCACAAGTTTTTCACAGAGCGTAACTATTGATGTGGGAACATCTTCAGGTGTACGTCAAAACATGACAGTTTTGTCAGGAGAAGGTTTAGTTGGCGTCGTCAAAGAGGTTTATGCGCAATCAGCACTCGTTATGTTGGCAACTGATCCAGAGTTTAAAGTGGGCGTTAGAGTGGCAGGAACACAGCAGATTGGAATTCTTTCGGGTACCGGTTCTAAGCGTGGGCAATTGCAATTATTAGATAATCAAAACATCGTAAAGCCTGGAGATGTTTTGCTCGCAAGAGGAAGCACAAATAACAGACCTTTTGTACCAGGAGTCCCAATCGGATTCGTAAGTACGGTAGATAACAGCGCAGGTTCAATTTCGCAGAGTGCCTCAGTTATTTTGTACCCCAACTTTTCTGCTTTAGGTGTGCTCAGTGTTGTCTTAAGTGCTGAAAACAATAATCCAGGAGATGCACTTGTTCCACGCGCTCCACAACCCACCCCGATTCCAACAGTAACGATTTATGCAACGACACCTGCTCCCACCCCCAGTGCGAGCATAAAGTAGAGCTTCATGCGCCTTAGGCAATTTTCAATTTCAACTTTAGTTTTTATTACCATCTTTTTTTTGCAGGAAAGTGTCATCAATCAACTCCGGTTGCCCGCAGGAGGATTCTCTCTTCCACTACTGATTGCTCTGACGTGGGCTGTTTTAAGTAATCCAATCTCTAGCGCTCTTTGTGGATTTGTTACAGGATTTTTAATGGACCTTTCACAAAGCTCGAGTGGTCCTATTGGACATTGGACTTTGATTATGGTTCTTGCCTGCTATGCAGTTGCATTCTTAGGCTCTGGCAACGACAACGTACGTGGAAACCCAGTAACAAATATTTTTCTAGTTTCGGTTGCATCTGTTTTTACTCTCTTAGCTTATGTCATCACTGGATTATTACTGGGAGTATCAGCAGGAAGTTTCATGAGAATTCTAATAACGATTCTTAGTAATGGTATTTGGGCGCTCTTGGTAATGCCATTAATCCTTCCAGTTATTACAAGATTGCATTACGTAATCCTGGGTAATCAGGCTCGAGTATGAATCAGCGCATTCGTTTGAGTTTGTTGGTGGTACAGATTTTTATTCTGACTTTAATGCTTGCACTATTGGGTCGACTCTTTTATTTACAAGTAGCGGCTGCTCCTAAATATAAGGATGCAGCCTTGAACATTCAAAGCAGAGATGTAATAAATCCTGCAACCCGAGGATTGATTGTTGATTCATCTGGGGTGCCACTTGCTCTAAATCGTGTGGGTCTTGCGATTACAGTTGATCGCATAGCTTTGGATAAACAAAGCGACAAAGGTGCGAGCGTTCTGGCGAGTGTTTCGGGGCTTTTAGGTTTGTCTTATACCGATGTGTATCGAGCAACACGTTTGTGTGGTGAGTTGCCAAAAAATGAAAAGGCAGGATGCTGGACAGGGTCGAGGTATCAGCCAATTCCAATTACCAAAGAAGCAAATCCTGAAGTAGCTCTACAAATTGTTGAGCGAACAAGTGAATATCCAGGTATTGGAGCGGTACCTGTTGCAATTCGAAATTATCCAAGTTATGCCGGCGTTAATGCCGCTCACGAGTTAGGTTATGTTGGACCTGTCACGGAAGAGGATTTGGCAAGAAAAAATGGTCGTTCCTATTATCGAAGCGAATCGATTGGTAAGACTGGACTGGAGTATCAATATGACTCTTACCTGCGAGGAACACCTGGTATTCGTACAGTAATCGTGGATAGAAAAGAATCGATTACTCGCGAAAGCCAGAACACCGCGCCAATAGGTGGAAGTCATTTAGTAACAAGTTTGGATGTTCGGTTGCAAGCAGGAGTTGAGAGCGCTCTAGCAGACGCAGTCAGACGTGCACGTGCAAATGGGCACCCAGCAGATTCAGGTGCAGCAATTGTGATGGATATTAGAAATGGTCAGATTTTAGCCATGGCTTCTTATCCAACATATGATCCAAATGCCTGGGAAAAAGGTTTATCCGCTGCCGATGCTCGTGCACTCTTCGGCGAGAAAAATGGTGTACCTGCATTATCTCGACCTCTACAAGGTTTATTTGCACCCGCATCAACCTTTAAATCTGTCTCTGTTGTTGCAGCCGCAAATGCGGGATATAACTTAAATGCAACCTATAACTGCCCTTCAGAAACTCAAATTGGTAATCGTGCATTTCAAAACTTTGATAGCAAAGCACTTGGAAGAATGACTCTGAAAAAAGGTATCGCCGTTTCTTGCGACACGTTGTGGTATCAAATTGCATACGATGAATGGGTTCGAGACGGTGGTTTACGTCCAAAATCTGATCCGAATGATTATTTCTTTAAAGCCGCGCAAGGATTTCAGGTAGATAAGAAGACCGAAATTGACCTGCCTTCAGAAATTGCAGGCAGACTTGCAGATCGCCAATGGCGCAAGAATTGGTATGCGGCGAACAAGGAGTTTTACTGCAACTATAAAGAACGTGCACAAAAGAATCAGCTCACACCATTTCTCATCGAGCTAGCTCGCGAAAATTGCTTAGATGGTGAGAAAATTCGAGCTGGAGATGCGGTTAATTTTTCTATCGGACAAGGCGACACTGTTATTACTCCAATTAAACTAACTCAGATGTATGCAGCTATTGGCAATGGTGGAAAAATCTTGCGGCCAAGCGTTGCTAAAGCTGTGGTGTCTACTGACGGCAAAGTTCTCAAGAAAATTGGCACCAAAGAGCTAGGGACTTTACCTGCGACTAAATCAACACTGAGTTTCCTGCAGGGTGCACTTCGGGAGGTCGTTGTGGCGGGAACGGCAACAGGTGCATTTGCAGGTTTTCCTATAGCAATCAGTGGTAAAACAGGTACGGCGCAAGTATTTGGAAAGAATGCAAACGGCACAGCAAAATCCGATACTTCGTGGTTCGCTTCCTATGGTCCAACGGAGAATCCACGATATGCAGTTGTCATGATGGTCAGTCAAGCAGGTTTTGGTGCATCCGTCAGCGGTGTTGGCGTTCGTAAGATTTATGAAACTCTCTTTGGTGTTACCGGATCAAAAGTTGATCCCGCTAAAGCTATATTTCCAGATGGAAAACCACCGGTGCAGGTTCCCAAGATTTCACCTGCGACGAAAATAAAGGAAACGCCATGAGTTCACTTTCCAGTCGAAGTATTTACCGACGAAGATCTCGTGGTTCGGTTTTTGCAGGATTCGATCCAATCCTTACGGCAGCTGTCGCTGCACTATTGGTTATCGGAACTCTGCTCGTTTATGCGGCAACCCGTGACTGGTATGCCGCAAACAATTTAGATCCCGAGTATTACCTTAAGCGCCATGTAATTAATATTTTGATCGGCTCCTTGTTGGCTTGGGGTACAACAATTATTGATTATCGATTATTGCGTGCATACACACCAATAGTCTGGGGATTAGGTGTACTTGGTCTCATCATTGTTTTGATTCCTGGTCTTGGTGATGAGATTAATGGCGCAACAGCGTGGATTGCACTACCTGGCGGATTTCAAATACAGCCAGCAGAACTCGCGAAAATCTCAATCATTGTTGGAATGTCAATGATTCTCTCCGAGCGCTCTCATGACAGCGATCTACCGACTACCCGAGATGTTTTACAAGCCCTTGTTGTGGCAGGAATTCCCGTTCTCTTAATCCTATTTCAACCAGACATGGGAACGGTTTTTATTATTAGCGCCGCAGTGGTCACAGTTCTTGCAATTTCTGGTGCATCTTCGCGGTGGGTCGTAGCTCTTCTACTCATTGCAATACTTGGTGCATTTGGCGCAACTAAAACTGGTGTCATCAACTCTTATCAAGTAAAACGTCTGCAATCATTCGTTGACCCAAATGCAGATACACAGGGCAGTGGCTATCAACTGCGACAAGCGCGCATTACTGTGGGCTCAGGTGGATTAATCGGAACTGGTTTATTTAATGGTCCTCAAACCAATGGTCGCTTTGTTCCTGAACAACAGACTGACTTTATTTTTACCGTAGCAGGTGAAGAACTTGGATTCCTTGGCAGCGCTGGAATTGTACTTCTGTACTTAATTATTTTGATGCGAGCATTTTCAATTGCACGCAGAACGGATGACCCCTACGGAAGACTCGTCGCAACGGGCGTTACAGCGTGGTTTGCTTTTCAGATATTTGAAAACATCGGAATGACTCTTGGACTAATGCCGATGACCGGCGTCCCATTACCCTTCCTTTCTTATGGTGGTTCAAGCATGTTTGCGACATTGATCGGTTTTGGTTTGTTGCAAAATGTGCACGCACGTCAACGCTAATCACGCTCAAAATTGCGCCTTACTTGGGTTTAACCCAGACATCTGCCATACTTTCGACACAGTTCAGCGCGGCTCGCGAGCACTTCGCGGTAAATGCCTAGCGCGAACTCACAGAAGATTTGCTTGACGAGTTAGTTCTTTTCGAAGTTCGAAACAATTCAAGCCAGAGCGCGTTTACATAAACGCATAGAGGATTTGGTGCCATGGCTATTGAGCCAAAAACGCCGCGCAAGCGAGCGGTCAAAAAAGCAAGTTCAAAGAAATCTGACGCGGTCGAAAGTTCCGATGCGCCAGAGGCAAAGAGTGCGACGAAGAAAAAGTCTGCGTCTATTCCGGTCCCGATGTTTCAGGCTGCACCTGAAGTCGCCAAGGCTCCAAAGGCAGTTAAAAAAGCCGCACCAGAAGTCAGCCCAGAAGAAGCAGGCGATGATGATTCTCGCGCAGGAAAAAATCGCCGACGTCGCCGTGGTGGTCGTGGTCGCCGTAAAGGCGGATCAGATACGCCAGAGACAGAGAATGAGAATTCATCGTCGACATCAACTGATGATTCAGAAGAGTCCACAACACATCGCCGTCGCCGTCGCCGTCGCGCGGCAGGAGATGGCGTAGTTGCCGGTGAAACTGTTGAAGAAGATGGCGTTGTAACTGTTGTAAAAGTACGAGAAGTACGAGAGCGTGCACCGCGGACTGATGCACGTCGTGGTCGCCGTGAACGTCCAGAACGTTCAGAGCGCCGTGAATATCGTGAACCGTATCGCCGCCGCGGAACAATCATTACGGATTCCGAGTTCTTAGCTCGCCGCGAAAATGTTGATCGCGAAATGGTTGTTCGCCAAATTGATGATCGAATTCAAATTGCAGTGATCGAAGACAAAGTAATGGTCGAGCACTACGTCAATCGAAATAGCAATGTTTCATACGTTGGAAATGTCTATCTTGGCCGAGTGCAAAATGTTCTGCCTTCCATGGAAGCAGCCTTCGTAGATATCGGTAAGGGCAGAAATGCTGTGTTGTATGCCGGTGAAGTGAATTGGGATGCTGCAGGTATTTCCGAGTCTGAACCACGCAAAATCGAAATGGTTTTAAAGACAGGTCAACCAGTTCTAGTTCAAGTAACCAAAGATCCAATCGGACAAAAAGGTGCTCGTTTAACCAGCCAAATTTCACTTCCTGGTCGATATGTTGTCTACGTTCCTGGCGGAGGAATGAGCGGAATCAGTCGCAGCCTTCCAGAGCAAGAACGCACACGCCTTAAGTCAATCTTGAAAGATTTAATTCCTGAAGAGGCTGGAGTAATTGTTCGCACGGCTGCAGAAGGTGCAAGCGAGGAGGAAATTACAAGCGATGTTGCACGACTGAAATCTCAATGGGAAGATATTTATCAGAAATCAGAGAATCCCAATTTCCATGCTCCGACCGCGCTTTATTCCGAGCCTGATCTTGCTATCCGAGTCATTCGCGATATCTTCAATGAAGACTTCCGCAAGCTCACCGTGCAGGGCAATCAAGCATTTGAAGAGATTAATAATTACCTTGGATTTATTGCCCCAGAATTAGTTTCCAAGTTAGAAAAATACACTGGCACCGAAGACTTGTTCGCTGAATACCGCGTTGAAGAACAATTGGCTAAAGCTTTTGATCGCAAGGTATATCTACCTTCGGGAGGATCACTCGTAATCGATCGTACCGAAGCCATGATTGTTATTGACGTCAACACCGGAAAATTCATCGGTAAAGGTGGAAATCTCGAAGAGACTGTAACGAAAAATAACCTAGAAGCAGCAGAGGAAATTGCTCGCCAACTTCGATTGCGCGACCTAGGTGGAATCGTAGTCATTGACTTCATCGACATGATTCTTGAATCAAACCGTGAAGCAGTTCTTCGTCGATTGGTTGAATGCCTTGGTCGCGATCGCACTAAGCACCAAGTCGCAGAAGTTACTTCGTTAGGTCTGGTTCAGATGACTCGTAAACGAGTGGGACAGGGACTTATAGAAGCGTTTTCAACTACATGTGATTCTTGCTCTGGTCGTGGAATTCATATTCATACAGAACCTGTGAAAATCAAGGCGCCGATGCCACAAGTGAACTCACAATCAGCATCCCATGAAGATGCTGAAGAAGATGCAGCGACTGCACACGAATTTATCGAAGTTCAAAATGATGATGCACACAATGAACCAGAAGTGAAGAAGGGCTCAAAGTTGGGTGTGCGCAAACGTCGCCGGGCTATGAGCACCGGAGTGGTCACACCTGGATCTGGGGAATGAGCATAAATCCCGACTCAGTTTGACCCGTGGGTGCGGTTCTCCGTACCCTTAGCGTCTGCCCGAAACGCATCCAGTGCGGATCTGGCCTTACGAAGTGGAGTAGTTACGTGTACGCAATCGTGAAAGCTGGCGGACGCCAGGAGAAAGTCACTGTTGGAGAGACAATTCTTGTCGATCACCTTGATAGCAAGAGTGGTGCAACGGTTTCATTTCCTGCTGTTCTAGTTGTCGATGGCGCAACTGTTACTTCAGACCCAAAGGCGCTCTCATCTGTAAAAGTAACTGGTGAAGTTATTGATGATGTTAAAGGCCCAAAGATCGATATCTTGCGTTACAAGAACAAGACCGGTTACCGCCGTCGTCAAGGTTTCCGTGCGCAACATACTCGTGTAAAAATTACAGCAATTAGTATCTAACCAATTCGAATCTAACCCAGACGTCAATAGGAGTTGAGCAATGGCAAGTAAAAAGGGTGTCTCCTCGACACGAAACGGTCGCGATTCAAATGCGCAGTACCTTGGTATCAAGCGATTTGGTGGTCAGGTTGTGAACAGCGGCGAAATTCTTGTTCGCCAACGCGGAACTAAGTTTCACCCAGGTGCAAACGTGGGTCGTGGCAAAGATGACACTCTATTTGCGCTAGCGGCAGGCGCAGTTGAATTCGGTCGCGCTCGCGGACGTAACGTAGTGAATGTGGTTCCAGTAGCGTAATTTTCGGTTCTTACCTAAAAGCGAGCCGCGTTCAAATGCGGCTCGTTTTTTTGTTTCACCAGATGCCCAGATAAATAAACACCAAGATAGATAACTGCAGAGGAGAGCGCAGATGACAACATTTGTTGATCGCGTGACTCTCTATGCCACAGCAGGAAAAGGTGGCGATGGGTGCGTCTCCGTTAAACGTGAAAAATTTAAACCGCTCGGTGGCCCAGATGGGGGAAATGGTGGTCGTGGCGGAGATGTTATTTTGGTCGTCGACTCAAACGTCACGACTCTCTTAGATTTTCACCATTCACCACATCGCAAAGCAACATCCGGACATCAAGGTTATGGTGATCGAAAAGATGGCGTCTTCGGCGAAGATTTAATTCTTGGTGTGCCAAATGGAACAGTAATTTATGACAACCATGGTGTGATGCTTGCCGATTTAGTTGGCATCGGGACAACATTTATTGCTGCACAAGGCGGACATGGTGGACTCGGGAATTTAGCTCTTTCATCATCAAAGCGCAGAGCCCCAGGGTTTGCCTTACTTGGTGAACCAGGCGAAGAGCGCACTTTAGTTCTCGAACTTAAATCGGTAGCAGACATTGCACTAGTTGGTTTTCCAAGTGCTGGAAAATCTTCGTTAATTGCGGCGATTTCTGCTGCGCGCCCAAAGATTGCTGACTACCCATTTACAACACTTATTCCAAATCTTGGAGTTGTGCAGGCTGGTGAAACACGTTTTACCGTTGCAGACGTTCCAGGATTGATTCCTGGCGCTAGTCAAGGAAAAGGCCTAGGTCTTGAATTTTTGCGTCACGTCGAAAGATGTGTGGCGCTTGTGCATGTTCTCGATTGTGGAACGTTAGAAACTGATCGCAACCCAATAATTGATCTAGAAGTTATTGAAAATGAATTGGCAATTTATGGCGGTCTAGAAGATCGCACACGAATTGTGGCGTTGAACAAAATTGATTTACCTGATGGCAAGGCGATGGCCGACATGGTTGCGCAAACTCTTCGTGACAAGGGTTACGAGGTGTACCCAGTATCTGCGGCTTCACGTGAAGGATTAACCGAACTAATTTACGCAATGGCCAGATTGATTCAAAAGGCACGGATAGAAGCCAAGACTGAAGAGCGCACACGAATAATTTTGCGCCCAACACCTGTGGATGATTCGGGATTTACAGTGAAAGCAAATGCTGATGGATCATTTACTGTCCGAGGAAACAAAGTAGTGCGTTGGGTTCGGCAGACTAATTTCAAGAATGCAGAAGCAATTGGATATCTCGCAGACCGTCTTGCACAGTTGGGAGTTGAAAAAGAGTTATACAAGCAAGGCGCTGTTGCTGGAAGTGAAGTTCGTATTGGATCGGGAGAAAACGAAGTTATTTTTGATTGGGAACCAACCATCGAAGCGGGCGCAGAACAGTTAGCCGGACACCTTCATCGCAGAGGTGAAGATTCACGCCTTGATACAACGTGGAAACCAGAGCGCGAAATCAATGTGCTCAGCGAAGATGAAATTGCACGTCAATGGGAATACAACGTGAGCGACCCTCATTCACCTAAACTTGTCGAAGTGGAAGACGAGGGTGAGCAATGAACCGCGATGAAGTCACCAAAGCTAAACGCATTGTCATAAAGATTGGCTCATCATCTCTCACCGGCAAAGCGGGTTCAGCACTAGATGATTCATCAGTTGAAAAGATTGTGAAAGTAGTTGCTGATTTAAAATCACGGGGCGTCGAAATCCTCGTTGTTTCATCAGGTGCAATTGCAGCTGGCTTGGCTCCACTGGGATTAACGATTCGTCCAAAAGATCTTGCAACACAACAAGCAGCGGCATCTGTTGGTCAGGGATTATTGATCGCCAGATACACGGATCACCTAGCTCGCCATAAAATTACTGCTTCGCAAGTACTTCTCACTACCGAAGATATTGTTCGGCGTTCACATTACCAAAACGCACAGCGCACACTTTCTAAACTTATTTCACTTGGTGTTGTTCCAATTATTAATGAAAATGACTCCGTTGGCACACAAGAAATTCGATTTGGTGATAATGATCGTCTTGCAGCACTTGTGGCACTACTTGTAAATGCTGACTTACTTGTTTTAGTTTCAGACATAGATGCTTTATATGACGCACCTCCTACGCAAACGGGTGCAAAACCTATTCATGAAGTTGCGAATATTTCTGACCTTGATTCTTTAACTTTGGGCGGAGCGGGATCAGCCGGAGTCGGCAGTGGTGGGATGGTTACTAAAGTAGAAGCTGCTCGTATTTCAACGAGTGCCGGAATAAGTATGCTGTTGACTTCACTCGAACAATCAGGTGAAACACTTGCCGGAAGTTCATTAGGAACTTTGTTTCACGCACAATCCAATAAATCTAATTCACGTATGTTGTGGCTAGCACACGCCTCAACACCACGAGGTCGACTTGTTCTCGATGCAGGAGCAGTTACAGCAATTTTAGAACGTGGGGTTTCATTGTTACCTGCAGGAGTTACTGCTGTGCAAGGTGAATTTATTTCTGGCGACGCAGTTGAATTAGCGAGTGCTGATGGAAAAGTTATTGCGCGTGGACTTGTAGCTTTTGATAGTTATGAAATTCCGGCAATGCTCGGTCGATCAACAAAGGAACTTGCTCAATCACTTGGTCCTGAATACGAGCGAGAACTCGTACACAGAGATGACTTAGTTCTGCTCTGAAATTTCCTTCAAAACTGCTGCTGTGAGTTCTTCGAAATTTCCATTATCAGTTGGTTCATCACTTAACTTCACAATAACCACTTGGTAATTTGGGTCCGTGTAAACATATTGCCCATGTAAACCCAGCAACATCGTTGTGCCAGAAAATGGATGCCATACCTGTGCGCTGTAGCCCCAATTGTGATCTAACGTGGTTACCGGGTTAGTTAGCCTCTTCATCCACATTGGCGAAATAACCACTTTGTTATTGATCTTTATGCCAGCTGGGTTAAGGAGCATCTGACCAACACGTGCATAATCTCGCGCAGCAGCATTAAAGCAACAGAAAGTTTTTTCTTGTCCATTAACGTGATCGACATTCCAATATGCATCATATTCAGCACCGATTGGCTTCCATACATTCTCTGAGAAGTAGTCTGCAACTTTCAATCCCGTGAGTTTGTGAATAACCATTCCCAGTAGTTGTGTATCAACGCTTCGATATTCAGGGTGAGTTCCTGGCTCTTGTGCCATTTTGCGATTGTTTTTCAAGAACCAATTTAAATCCGTGGATGCATACATTTGTGCTATTGCCACGCCCCAGCCCGATGGTCCTGTTGGATAGTTATCGCTCACACCAATTCCACTTTGCATATCAAGCAGATGTTGAATAGTTACAGAATCAAAATTTGTTCCATTTTTATAATCAGGCAGGATGCTGACGAAAGTATCACTTTCCTTTAGTTTTCCCTGTGCAATAAGTTGCCCGATCATTATTGAGGTCATCGTTTTAGCAACTGAATACGAGGGTAGCCGTGATTCTTTTGTCTTACCGTTTAGATATTTCTCGTATGTAATTTCACCATTTCTAATAATCAAAAATGCATTGGTATTTGTCTTAGCAAGAAATTCTTCAAATGAAATTTTTTGACCATCCCAAGTAACGGTGGTGGGATTTTCTGAGTTGGCCACACTCCAGGCCATGGATGGATCTGCATCAGCTTTAATCCAATGACCCGGCAGCAAGTCAGGAGTTTTTGAAGCAGGTGCAAGTGCCAATTTGATAGCAGCAATCGGCTCTGGATATCTAATGGCTTTGGTTAAACCAAAGAGCGCAAGATATAAAACGAATATTCCTATGACAATGTTTCGCAGAACTCGAATTAATGTGGACACGGGCTAAGGGTAACTCCCGTTAGGCTTAGCAGCATGGATGCCACAGCAATAGTTTCCGAGTTAGCGAATAAAGCCCGTGCTGCGTCGCGTTCGCTTTCAACTGCTTCAGGGGAGCAGCGATCCAAAGCACTTCTTGGCATCGCAGATGAAATTGATGGGGCATCTGATTACATTCTTGCCGCGAATGCTGAAGATATGGCACGTGCACAATCTGAGAATATGCACCCACAAACTCAGGACCGCTTGCTGTTAACCGCCGAGCGCATTAAGGCTATTTCATCAGGAGTTCGACAAGTTGCCGCGCTTGAAAATCCTCTCGGCAAGATACTTCGCGAAAAAGATTTGCCTAATGGTTTACATCTGGAACAACGCACAGTTCCATTTGGAGTTGTTGGAATGGTCTACGAAGCGCGCCCTAACGTAAGCGTTGATGCTGCGGTTATTTTGCTTGCTTCTGGAAATGCCGCGCTATTACGTGGATCATCTTCTGCCTCATCGAGTAATGCTGCACTGTTGAAAGTGATGCGAGATGCCTTGTCCAAAACTTCTATTTCCCCAGAAGTTATTCAATTAGTTCCATCAGATGATCGAGCAACTGTGAAAGCACTGCTGCATGCGCGTGGTCTTGTTGATTTAGTTATTCCTCGTGGAAGTGCATCCTTAATCCGAATGGTTGTCGATGAAGCTACTGTTCCTACTATAGAAACAGGCGCAGGTGTGTGCCATGTGTATGTGGATGAATTTGCAGATCTTTCAATTGCCCTGCCAATCCTCATAAATTCAAAGACACATCGCCCAAGTGTGTGCAATGCTGCCGAAACTCTTTTGGTTCATCATAAAGTGGTTGAAGAATTTATGCCGGTTGCACTCAGTGCGCTGAAAGATGCTGGAGTAATTCTTCATTGTGATGAAAAAACTTTAGCAATTGCCAAGAAACTAAGTATTGAAGCATCTCTAGCCACTGATGAAGATTGGTGTACCGAATACGGTGTTCTCGAAATGAATGTTGGAATTGTTTCTAGTGTTGATGAAGCAATTGATCACATTGCAAAATTTGGCACCAAACACACAGAAGCAATCATCACAAAATCGCAAGAAGTTTCCGACCGATTTATTGCGCATTCGGATTGTGCTGCAGTCATGGTTAATACATCGACGCGTTTCACAGATGGTGAACAGATGGGCTTTGGCGCAGAAATTGGAATTTCAAATCAAAAATTACACGCCCGCGGCCCAATGGGCTTAGAAGCAATGACCACAACGACGTGGGTTGTTACCGGATCAGGGCAAATTCGCAGTTGAGCCTGCAATTAATTAGACTGTATTCATGAGTGCACTTTCCCGTGATGATGTTGCCAATTTAGCTCGTTTGGCTCGCATTGAGATGACGGATCAAGAACTCGAAAATCTCACAACAGAGTTCGGCGTAATTCTTAATGCCGTCGCACGAGTACAAGAAGTTGCAACAACCGATGTTCCAGCGACATCTCATCCGCTTGCCCTAACAAACATATTTAGAAGTGACGTAGTAATCCCGAGTCTGACGCCTGAAGAGGCACTCTCTGGAGCACCCGCAAGCGAAGAACAACGTTTCCGCGTGCCACAAATTCTTGGCGAAGAAGCATGATTAATAAAACTGCTGCCGAGATGGCGGAGTCACTCACAAGTGGTGCAACATCTTCAGTTGCACTTACACAAGCACACCTTGATCGAATTGCTGAAGTAGATCGCAAGGTTCACGCGTTTTTGCATGTTGATACGCAAGGGGCGCTCAAGCAAGCCGCTGATGTGGATGCCGCGCGTGCACGTGGAGAAAAGCTGGGTCCACTAGCAGGTGTACCACTTGCACTTAAAGATGTTCTTGTTCAAAAAGGCGTACCAACAACATGTGGTTCAAAAATTCTTGAAGGTTGGCGACCACCTTACGACTCAACAGTTGTTACTCATTTAAAAAATGCAGGAGTAGTAATTCTTGGCAAAACAAATATGGATGAATTTGCAATGGGTTCATCGACTGAAAATTCAGCATACGGACCGACGCACAATCCATGGGATCTCACTCGCATTCCTGGAGGTTCTGGTGGTGGATCTGCAGCAGCCCTTGCAGCCTTTGAAGCGCCACTTGCTATCGGAACAGATACGGGTGGATCAATTCGCCAACCCGCCGCTGTGACAGGCACGGTTGGAGTGAAACCAACATACGGCGGAGTTTCACGTTATGGACTTGTTGCATTCTCGTCTTCGCTCGATCAAGCAGGTCCATGTGCCCGAACAGTTCTAGATACTGCTTTGCTGCATGAAGTAATTGCAGGACATGATGCAAAAGATTCAACAAGTATTAATGCACCTGTTCCACAAGTTGTTGCTGCAGCAAAAAATGGTGACGTAAAGGGAATGAAAATTGGTGTTGTTAAAGAGCTAAACGGTGATGGCTATCAAGTGGGAGTTCGCCAACGCTTTGAAGAATCTCTCGAACTACTCGCTAAAGCTGGAGCAGAAATCGTTGAAGTCACTGCACCTAACTTCGAATATGCCTTAGCTGCCTACTATTTAATTGCTCCTTCTGAGTGCTCTTCAAACTTAGCCCGCTTTGATGCCATGCGTTACGGGTTACGAGTCGGTGACACTGATGGTGCATCCGCTGAATCTGTCATGAACATGACGCGCGAAGTTGGTTTTGGTCGCGAGGTAAAACGTCGTATTTTGCTTGGAACATATGCGCTTTCATCTGGTTATTACGATGCTTATTATGGAAGTGCGCAGAAGGTTCGCACGCTAATCACTCAAGATTTCAATAACGCTTTTGAAAAATGCGACGTGATGGTCTCTCCAACGTGTCCTACGACAGCTTTTAAAATTGGCGAAAAAACTGATGACCCACTTGCAATGTATCTCAATGACATCGCAACTATTCCTGTAAATATGGCCGGCATCGGTGGCATGAGTCTTCCTTGTGGTGTTGCTCCTGAAGATGGTTTACCAGTTGGTTTTCAGATCATGTCACCTGTGATGCAAGATCAAAGAATGTATTCAGTCGGCGCAGCCCTTGAAGCAGCCCTATTAAGCAAGTGGGGGGCTCCACTCCTCTCATTAGCACCATCCTTAGGTGGTGCAGCATGAGTGCGTTGACATATGACGATGTAATCGCAAAGTACGAACCTGTATTAGGACTTGAAGTGCACGTTGAATTAAATACTCACTCCAAGATGTTCTGTGGATGCAGCACAATTTTTGGTGCCGAACCAAATACACAAACATGTCCAGTTTGCTTAGCTCTTCCTGGAGCCCTGCCAGTAGTAAATGAAAAAGCTATCGAATCTACAATTCTGATTGGCTTGGCACTTAATTGTTCTATTGCATCATTTAGTCGATTTGCTCGCAAGAATTATTTCTATCCAGATATGCCTAAGAATTTCCAGATTTCACAGTATGACGAACCAATCTGCATCAATGGTTATGTGGACGTTGAAATTGATACAGATGAAGGGCCGCAGAGTTTCCGCATTGAAATTGAACGTGTGCACATGGAAGAAGACACAGGCAAATCACTGCATGTCGGTGGGGCAACTGGTCGAATCCACGGAGCCGATTACTCACTGCTTGATTACAACCGTGCAGGAATTCCACTGGTTGAAATTGTTACCAAAATAGTTCCTGGAACAGGAAAGTATGCTCCAGAAGTAGCAAAAGCATACGTTGCTGAACTTCGAGATATTTTGCGCTCACTCGGCGTCAGTGACGTAAAAATGGAACAGGGCTCACTTCGTTGCGATGCAAACGTTTCACTTCGCTTAATTGGATCTGATGTATTAGGAACACGAAGTGAAACAAAGAACGTAAACTCTCTACGTTCTGTCGAGCGAGCTGTCCGCGGTGAAATGATTCGTCACGCAGAACGGCTTAACAAGGGTGAAAAAGTAGTTCAGGAAACTCGCCACTTCCAAGAAGATACTGGCTTAACTCGCTCTGGTCGTTCAAAAGAAAAAGCGGAGGATTACCGTTATTTCCCAGAACCAGATTTAGTTCCAGTAACACCTGATGCGAAGTGGATTGAAACATTACGCGAAGGATTGCCAGAGCGACCATCACTTCGTCGAAAGCGTTTACAAGAACAGTGGTCTGTGCCAGATAAGGAAATGGCGGCGATGATCAACGCCGATGTTCTTAATATTGTTGAAGAGACTGTTCTTCTTGGGGCTGATCCAACGAAGGCGCGAACTTGGTGGCTTGGTGAAGTTTCTCGTGTAGCCAATGAAAAAAATGTTGCGATTTCAGAGCTCGCTATCACTTCCAAAGACATTGCAGAAATTGTTGCACTTGTTGCGCAAGGCGAACTTACGGACAAGTTAGCTCGACAAGTTGTTGAAGGTGTAATTGCGGGGGAGGGAACACCGGCTCAAGTAATTGCCGCTCGTGGAATCAAAGTTGTTAATGACGATGGCGCACTGATGGCAGCGATTGAAAAAGTCTGCTCAGAACAATCTGAAACTGCAGACAAGGTTCGTAATGGCCACTTACCTGCAGCTGGTGCACTCATTGGAGCTGTGATGAAAGAAACAAAGGGCCAAGCAGATGCTGCTCGTGTTCGAGAGCTTCTACTTGGCCACCTTGGTCAAGCTGCTAATTAACTTGTTTTAGTGAGCAACAACGCCTTCTGTTTCCACAACTGCTTCTTTTCCGATGTTAATAAAGAAGAAGAGAACAACTGCACCAACTAACAAGAGTGCAGAGCTGACTGTAAATGCCACAGTAAAGCCGTGAGTAATGCCAAATGTCTGTGCTTTATCTGGATTACTTGTCATATATGTTGTTGCAGCCGTTGCAGCAACTGTATTGAGTAACGCTGTACCGAGTGATCCACCAACTTGCTGGCTGGTATTTAGAAGTGCACTTGCAACACCCGCGTCACGATTTCCAACTCCATGAAGCGATGTTGTAGATAATGGAATAAATACAAGCGCCATGCCGCTAGACATGATTAGCAGTGAAGGCAATACATGAGTTGCGTATGAAGTTTCTGGAGTTATACGAGTGAGCAGTAACAATCCAACCGCCGCTGCAACTAAACCAGGAACCATTAATGGTTTAGGTCCAACTTTTGGAAGTAATTGTGAAGCAACACCAGCAAAAACAATGATGCCTGCTGTAAATGGCAGGAATGCAAAGCCTGAACGCAGTGGTGTGTACCCAAGAACTGTTTGTAAATACAGCCCTAAAAATAGGAACATAGAAAAGAGTCCGGCACCGACAACGAGTGAACCGAGGTATGAACCGCCACGATTTCGTTCGGTGATGACACGCATCGGCATCAATGGATTAGCAACCTTGCTTTCAATTAACACAAACGCAATTAAGAGTATCGTTGCTACACCGAGGAAGGAGAGTGTTATTGCACTTGACCAACCTTTCCTCGCGGCCTCATTAAATCCGTAAACGAGTGCGAATAAACCAGCGGAAGCTGTAAAGACGCCTGGTAAGTCGTAACTGTGATCCCCGCCTGCTTTAGATTCGTGTACATATTTAATTGCAAGTAGCGCAGCAACAATTGCAATAGGAGCGTTCACTCCAAGACACCAGCGCCAAGAGAAGTACTCAGTGAGCGTTCCACCCAGAATTAATCCGATTGCCGCGCCACCACCTGAAATTGCACCGTACACACCAAAAGCGCGTGCGCGTTCTTTTGGATCTGTGAATGTGACACTAACAATTGAAAGAGCAGCGGGTGCAAGTAGCGCGCCGAAGACACCTTGTAATCCGCGAGATGCAAAGAGCAGTGCTTGTGTCGATGCGAGCCCACCAAGTGCTGATGCAGCCGCAAATCCAATGAGACCAATCATAAATATTTTTTTTCTACCAACGAAGTCTGCAATACGTCCGCCCAAAAGTAGAAGCGAACCAAATGCAAGGGTATAAGCCGTGATTACCCATTGTTGATTTGCATCGGAAATACCAAGGTCTGCTTTTGCACTAGGAATTGCAATGTTAACAATTGAGCTATCAAGTACAACCATGAGTTGAGCGACTGCGATGACGAGAAGTGTGCGCCAGCGATCTGGTGCCTGGCCTGCTGGATAGTTTGGGTTTGTCATGCGAAAGCTCCAATTCGGATTCAAATTATTCTTACTAAGAGGATAGAATTATCTCATGTCCAACATGAAGCCGCGCTCCGGTCTTGTCACAGATGGATTAGAACGCGCACCTGCACGCGGAATGTTACGTGCTGTGGGAATGGGAGATGAAGATTGGGTTAAACCTCAGATTGGTATTGCATCTTCATGGAATGAAATTACTCCCTGCAATCTATCTTTGGATCGATTAGCAAAAGCTTCACGCCAAGGTGTCCTTGACGCTGGCGGATTTCCAATGCAATTTGGAACGATTTCTGTCTCCGATGGAATTTCAATGGGTCATGAAGGAATGCACTTTTCACTCGTATCTCGAGAAGTAATAGCGGATTCTGTTGAAACGGTTATGCAGGCAGAACGACTTGATGGAATGGTTACTTTTGCTGGATGCGATAAATCGCTACCTGGAATGATGATGGCTGCAGCGCGCATCGATGTTGCAAGTGTTTTTGTCTACGCTGGCTCTACTCTTCCAGGACAAGTAGATGGAAAAGATGTCACGATTATTGATGCATTTGAAGCAGTTGGTGCATGCGCACGTGGATTAATCACCCAAGAACGTGTTGACCAAATTGAACGTGCAATTTGCCCAGGCGAGGGTGCGTGCGGTGGCATGTACACAGCGAACACTATGGCAACTGTTGGAGAAGCAATTGGGTTATCTTTGCCAGGATCTGCAGCACCTCCTGCTGTCGATCGTCGCCGTGACGCTTTTGCTGTGAAATCAGGAGCCGCGGTTGTTAATTTAATTAAGCAAGGTATAACGACTAGAGATATTTTGACTAAACCGGCATTTGAAAATGCAATCACGGCGATTATGGCACTTGGTGGTTCAACAAATGCAGTACTTCACCTGTTAGCAATTGCGCACGAAGCCGATGTTGATTTATCACTTGATGACTTCCATCGAATTGGCTCAAAAGTGCCTTTACTAGGAGATCTCAAACCATTTGGACGATTTGTTATGAGTGATCTTGATAAAGTTGGCGGGATTCCCGTTGTGCTCAAAGGTTTGCTTGATGCTGGTTTATTACATGGTGACACGCTAACTGTTACCGGAAAAACAATGGCGGAAAATTTGGCCGAAATTAACCCACCAGATCCAGATGGCGAAATTCTGCGTGCAATGTCAAAACCTCTTTCAACTGATGTGGGCATTACGATTCTTAAGGGATCACTTTCACCAGATGGTGCCGTATGTAAAACTGCCGGTATCGGTGTAGAAACTTTTGAAGGACCAGCGCGTGTCTTTGAACGCGAACAGGCAGCCATGCAAGCACTTGAGAATGGAACAATTCAATCTGGTGATGTAATTGTCATTCGTTATGAGGGCCCAAAGGGTGGACCAGGAATGCGTGAGATGCTCATGATTACTGGCGCAATAAAAGGTGCAGGACTTGGTAAATCTGTTTTGCTTTTAACTGATGGACGATTCTCTGGCGGTTCAACTGGTTTATGTGTTGGTCACGTTGCACCTGAAGCGGTAGATGGTGGACCAATCGCATTTATCAAAGATGGTGATCGTGTAAAGATTGATACTGTCAAGCGCACGTTGGATTTATTGGTTGATGCCGCCGAACTAGAAAAACGCACAGTTGGTTGGAAACCATTGCCACATAAGTACACCCGTGGAGTCTTGGCTAAATATTCCAAACTTGTCGGATCTGCCTCAAAAGGTGCAGTCTGCGACTAACCCCGCTCAAATTCTGAGATGTTTCAACACGGGGTTGACGCTTTGAGCCTATCTATTGGACAATAACTCCATGACAACACAGTCCAACCGCCTCGTGGTGGTGATTTAAAAGCGCGTGATCTAGCAAAACGATCGCGCGCTACCCTCAGTTGATCTGGGGGTTTTTTACTTTAAAGAAGCAGTCACGAATAGGTAAGGAAAGGAGAAGAGCAAAAGTGAGTACAGGCCAAGACATAACAAAGAATGGCACGCCAATGAATGGTGCAACGAGTTTGGTGAAATCACTTGAAGCTGCAGGAGTCGACGTAATGTTCGGTATTCCTGGCGGTGCGATTCTTCCTGCCTACGATCCAATTTTTGATTCATCAATTAGACACATCTTGGTTCGCCACGAACAAGGTGCTGGACACGCTGCAACTGGTTACGCACAAGTTTCTGGTCGTGCTGGAGTTTGCATCGCAACTTCCGGTCCGGGTGCAACAAATTTAGTTACACCCCTTGCAGATGCTGCAATGGATTCTGTTCCACTCGTAGCGATCACTGGCCAAGTACCAAGTGCTGCTATTGGAACGGATGCATTTCAAGAAGCAGACATTCGTGGAATCACAATGCCATTTACGAAGCACAATTACTTGGTAACCGATCCCGCTGACATTCCTCGTGCAATTGCTGAAGCCTTTCACATTGCTACAACTGGGCGCCCTGGTCCTGTACTTGTAGATATTGCAAAAGATGCACTTCAGAAAGAGACAGTTTTCAATTGGCCTACATCAATTTCACTCAAGGGTTATCAACCTACGCTGCAACCAAATGCGCAATCGATATCTGATGCAGCGGCTTTAATTACGCAATCACATCGTCCAGTATTTTATGTTGGCGGCGGAATTATTAAAGCAAATGCAGCAAAAGAGTTACGCGAAATCGCAGAATTGTTGGGGGCACCAGTTGTCACAACTTTAATGGCGCTAGGTTCATTTCCCCATAGTCATCCATTGCACATGGGCATGCCCGGAATGCATGGATCAGTTGCAGCCGTAACGACACTTCAAAAATCTGATTTGCTGATTACTCTGGGTGCACGCTTTGACGATCGCGTCACAGGAAAACTTTCAACATTTGCAGTCAATGCCAAAGTAATTCATTGCGATGTTGATCCTGCAGAAATTGGAAAGAACAGGTTCGCAGATGTTCCAGTTATTGGCGATTTAAAACACACATTAATTGCTCTCATACCTGCGCTAAAGGCTGCACTGGCGAAGAATCGTCCCGATTTATCTACGTGGTTACGTCAAGTGAATAATTTAAAGAGCACCTATCCATTGGGTTACGACAAGCCAACGGATGGATCGGTTTCTCCTCAATATGTCATCGAACGTATCGCAAAACTCTCCGCCCCAGACAGTATTTATGTTGCAGGTGTTGGCCAACATCAAATGTGGGCCGCACAATTTGTTCCTTACGAACTTCCACGCACTTGGTTAAATTCTGGAGGGCTTGGAACAATGGGTTATTCAGTTCCTGCTGCAATGGGTGCAAAAGTCGCTGCGCCAGATACAACGGTGTGGTCAATCGATGGTGACGGATGTTTCCAAATGACAAATCAAGAATTAGTTACTTGTGCACTGAATAACATTCCAATTAAAGTCGCAATTATTAATAACGAAAGTCTTGGCATGGTTCGCCAGTGGCAGACGCTGTTCTATGAAGGTCGTTATTCAAACACAAACCTCGAATCAAAACGTGTGCCAGATTTTCCTAAATTGGCGGATGCAATGGGTTGCGTTGGCTTGAGTTGCGATCGCCCAGAAGATGTGGATAAAACAATTGAAAAAGCACTTTCGATTAACGATCAACCAGTAGTAGTTGATTTCAGAGTTCACCGTGATGCAATGGTGTGGCCAATGGTTGCAGCCGGTACATCTAATGATGACATCATGATTGCGCGCGAACTGGCGCCTGACTGGGATTCACAGGAGCTCTAATGAGTAAACACACACTCGAAGTTCTAGTTGAAAACTCACCCGGAGTTCTGGCACGTGTATCCGGTCTTTTTGCACGCCGCGCATACAACATTGAAGCTCTCAAGGTTGGTCCTACAGAAAATCCAGCGATTTCTAAGATGGAAATTGATGTGGATGTGGAAGGCCATGCCTTAGAACAAGTTATTTCTCAACTGGATAAATTAGTAAATGTTATTTCTATCAAGGAAATCTTGCAGACCAATGTAAAACCAGCACCAACCGATACTCAACCTGATTATCAAAACTAATACCAACACACATAAGGAGAAATACCGTGGCAACGATGTATCACGAAGAGGATGCTGATCTATCAATTATTCAAGGGCGCAAAGTTGCGATCATTGGCTATGGATCTCAAGGTCATGCACATGCATTGAATTTGCGTGACAGTGGCGTTGATGTTCGTGTTGGTCTTAAAGATGGTTCACCATCACGCGCGAAGGCTGAGGCAGAAGGCCTTAAAGTCACAAGTGTTGCTGAAGCAGTAAAAGAAGCAACAGTTATTATGATTTTGGCGCCAGATCACTTGCAGCGTCATATTTATGCAGAATCAATCTTGCCAAACCTTAAAGATGGCGATGCACTCTTTTTTGGCCATGGATTCAATATTCGTTTTGGTTACATCAAACCGAGTACATCAGTTGATGTCGCAATGGTTGCGCCAAAGGGACCTGGACACCTGGTTCGCCGAGAATACGAAGCTGGTCGTGGAGTTCCAGTTATTGTTGCCGTAGAACAAGATTCAACAGGATCTGCGTGGCCACTCACACTTTCATACGCAAAAGCAATTGGTGGTTTGCGTGCAGGTGGCATTCTGACAACGTTTACCGAAGAGACTGAAACAGATCTTTTTGGTGAGCAATCAGTACTTTGTGGCGGCGCTTCACAACTAGTTATGTACGGTTTCGAAACTCTCGTTGAAGCTGGCTATCAACCAGAAGTTGCCTACTTTGAATGTCTGCACGAACTCAAGCTAATTGTTGACTTGATGTACGAAGGTGGAATTGCAAAGCAGCGCTGGTCGGTTTCTGACACGGCTGAATTTGGAGATTATGTTTCTGGACCTCGCGTCATTGATCCACGAGTGAAAGAGAATATGAAGGCTGTACTTGCTGACATCCAAAGTGGTGCGTTTGCAAAGCGCTTCATCGATGATCAAGAAAATGGCGCAACAGAGTTTAAGAGTTTGCGCGCGAAGGGTGAATCACATCCAATTGAAGCTGTTGGTCGCGAACTTCGCAAGATGATGTCATGGGTGAAGGCATCAAATAAAGATGATTACAAAGAGGGAACGGCAGCGCGTGGCTAAACCTGTCGTACTCATCGCTGAAGAACTGAGCCCAGCAACTGTTGGAGCACTTGGTTCAGATTTCGATATCCGTTATTGCGACGGAGCAAATCGAGATGAACTTCTCGCTGCGTTGAAATCAGGCGTTGATGCTGTGCTTGTTCGCTCTGCAACAAAAATGGATGCTGAAGCAATAAGTGCTGCGACGGGACTAAAAGTAATTGCTCGTGCAGGCGTTGGCCTGGATAACGTAGATATTCCTGCAGCAACTGCTGCAAAAGTTCTCGTTATTAACGCTCCAACTTCGAATATCGTTAGCGCAGCGGAACTTGCAATCGCACTAATGATGGCGAGTGCACGAAATATTTCTGCTGCACACGCGTCACTTCGCGCAGGAAAGTGGGATCGTTCAAAATTTAGCGGCACTGAAATGTTTGAAAAAACTCTCGGCATCGTTGGATTTGGAAAAATTGGACAATTAGTTGCGCACCGAATGAATGCTTTCGGAATGAATGTAATTGCCTACGATCCTTATCTCACCGCAGACAAAGTTTCAGCGCTCGGAGTTAAACTCGTAGAGCTCGATGAATTACTGAAGAATTCAGATTTCATCACGATTCACTTGCCAAAGACACAAGAGACCCTTAACTTGATTGATGAAGAAGCTCTTTCAAAGGTCAAACCAACTGTGCACATTGTTAATGCTGCGCGCGGGGGAGTTCTTGATGAAGATGCCTTATACAAAGCCATCAATGAAGGCCGCGTGGCTGGTGCGGGTATTGATGTCTATGCATCCGAACCATGTACGGATTCACCATTGTTCTCACTCGATCAAGTTGTTGCGACACCGCACCTCGGCGCTTCAACGGAGGAAGCACAAGAGCGTGCTGGAATAGATGTTGCACGCTCTGTTCGTAAAGCACTTGCTGGCGAACCCGTCTCTGATGCTGTGAATGGTTAAGGAAAAGTAATGTCAAAGAATTTTAATGTTGCGGTCATCGCTGGCGATGGAATCGGTCCAGAAGTTGTTGCAGAAGGCATCAAAGTTTTAGATGCAGTTGGCAAAAAATATGGGGCAACCTTTAACAAGACTGCATACGATTTGGGTGCTGGGTATTGGCATAAAACGGGAGAAGTATTGCCAGATTCAATCCTCACCGAAATTGCAAAGGCAGATGTAATTCTTTTGGGTGCAGTTGGAGATCCAACGGTTCCTAGCGGTGTATTAGAGCGCGGATTGCTACTTAAATTGCGTTTCGCTTTTGATCATTACATAAATCTGCGCCCTGCTCGTTTGATGCCAGGTGTTACTTCGCCACTGGCTACCAAGCAACCAATTGATTTCATTGTCGTTCGTGAAGGAACAGAAGGCCCATATGTTGGAGCAGGTGGAGTCCTTGCAGAAGGAACTGATGCTGAAATTGCGACGGAGGAGAGTCTTAACACACGCCGCGGCGCCGAACGAGTAATTCGCGATGCATTCAATCGTGCCATGGCTCGTGATCGTAAAAAGTTAACTTTGGTTCACAAAAACAACGTTCTTACCCGAGCTGGTGGGTTGTGGACTCGCACATTTAATGAAGTCGCTAAAGAATTTCCACAAGTCAGTACGGATTATTTACACGTCGACGCTGCTTCGATGTTCTTTGTAACGAATCCAGAAAGATTTGATGTTGTAGTAACAGATAATTTGTTTGGAGATATCTTGACTGATATTGCCGCCGCGATCTGCGGTGGAATTGGCTTAGCCGCATCTGGAAATATCAACCCAACAGGAAAATTCCCTTCAATGTTTGAACCTGTTCATGGTTCCGCTCCTGACATCGCTGGAAAGAATATTGCCGATCCAACTGCCACAGTTATGTCTATCGCCATGATGCTTGATCATTTAGGGCTTAGCGATGCGGCTCGAGATGTAGAGCGAGCAGTCGCAGCTGATTTGCTTTCACGGGGAGACAAAAAACGCAGTACAACCGAAGTTGGAGATGCGCTCCTCGCGGCGGTATAAAACTATGAAAATTTCATTAAACCCACATGCAAAAGATGCGGCTACACGCGATTCACTTGTTGCCGAAGGTGGTTTTGGAAAGTACTACACAGATCACATGGTTGTGTGTGAGTGGAATGAAAAAGATGGATGGTCTGAACCAGAGCTAAAGCCGTATGGACCAATCTCACTTGATCCCGCAACTGCGGTTTTTCACTATGGTCAAGAAATTTTTGAAGGCATGAAGGCATACCGTCAACCAGATGGCGGTATTGGTTTGTTTCGTCCTGAGGCGAACGCTCGTCGCTTTGCAAAATCAGCAAATCGTTTAGCACTTCCAGAATTGCCAGAAAGTCTGTTTATCGAAACTGTTGAAGCACTTGTTAAGCAAGATGCTGGTTGGGTACCGAATAAAGTTGGCGAATCTCTTTATATCCGCCCGTTCATGTTTGCGACCGAAGTCGGATTAGGTGTTCGACCATCCAACAAAGCTTTATACATGTTAATTGCTACACCTGCAGGTGCTTACTTTGATCCATCAAAAGCAGTCAGTGTTTGGATTTCAACTGAGTATGTTCGTGCAGCACAAGGTGGAACCGGTGAAGCAAAGTGCGGTGGAAATTACGCAGCATCTCTAGTTGCGCAAAAAGCTGCCGCAACAGAGGGTTGCGATCAGGTGGTATGGATTGATGCGAAGGAGCGCAAATGGGTTGAGGAAATGGGCGGCATGAATCTTTATTTTGTTAAAGGCTCTGGCGCCGATGCAACCGTAATCACTCCAAAATTAACTGGAACACTCTTGCCTGGAATTACGCGCGATTCTATTCTTTCTGTTGCTAAAGATCTGGGATACAAGACCGAAGAAGTGATGCTCAGCATTGATGATTGGCGAGACGGAGTTGCCTCCGGTGAAATAACAGAAATATTTGCGTGCGGTACTGCAGCTGTGGTCTCTCCTGTCGGCACGGCAAAGAGTGCGATGGGCACATGGGTCACAGGGGATGGCCAACCTGGAAAAATCACTATGCAGATTCGTAATCATTTGCTTGGAATTCAGCATGGTTCTATTGCTGATTCACATAAGTGGATGCGCAAGGTGATCTAATGTCTGTCAATGACTCCTTTCATATCTATGACACAACTCTGCGCGATGGTGCCCAACAAGAAGGTTTGAATTTATCTGTTCAAGATAAGTTGGCAATTGCACGTCACCTCGATGACTTGGGTGTTGGATTTATCGAAGGCGGATGGCCTGGTGCCAACCCCAAGGACACAGAGTTTTTTGAACGAGCTAAAAAAGAATTGAAACTAAAGAACGCAACATTCGTGGCTTTTGGTGCTACTCGTCGTCCTAATGTAAAAGCTGCCGATGATGCATTACTTGGAGCAGTTCGAGATAGCGGAGCACTTGCTGTAACTTTGGTAGCAAAAGCATTTGATCGCCATGTTGATCTGGCGTTAAAAACAACATTAGATGAAAATCTTGCCATGATTAAAGATTCGGTAGAACACTTGAAAGCCGAAGGACAACGTGTATTTCTTGATGCTGAACACTTCTTTGATGGATACCGCTCTAATCGCGCATATGCACTTGAAGTTATTCGCGTAGCAGCCGAAGCAGGAGCGGACGTTGTTGCGCTGTGTGACACAAATGGTGGAATGCTTCCCGATGAACTATCACAAGTTGTTCACGATGTTTTGCAAGCAAGCAGTGCCAGAATTGGAATTCATTGTCACAATGACACAGGTTGTGCAGTTGCAAACTCTATGGCTGCAATTGCCGCAGGTGCGACCCATGTTCAAGGGACATTAAATGGCTATGGTGAAAGAACAGGAAACGCTGATCTAGTTACCATCATTGCCAATCTGGAACTAAAGAAGCAGCACCTAGTTCTTCCAAAGGACGCGCTTCGCGAGGCATTTAGAATTTCCCATGCTGTAGCGGAAGTAACAAATGTTTCTTCCAGTACTCGTCAACCATATGTCGGAATTTCCGCCTTTGCACATAAAGCTGGCCTACATGCGAGTGCGATTAAAGTTGATCCATCTTTGTACCAACACGAGGATCCTGAATCAGTCGGTAACGATATGCGCATGCTTGTATCTGACATGGCTGGTCGCGCATCTATAGAACTAAAGTCACTCGAACTCGGTGTTGATTTAGGTGGAGATCGCGAACTAATTGGACGTGTTGTAGGCCGAGTCAAAGATTTAGAGTCACAAGGATTCACATTTGAAGCAGCCGATGCATCATTTGAACTCTTGCTCATTGAAGAACAATCCGGAAAACGTCCATCATTTTTTGCCATAAATCACTGGGCAACCACGACCGAGCGCACATCAGCATCTGCAATAACAACAAAAGCAGAAGTCAGTGTTACTGCACACGGAAAAGAATTCACCTGTAGTGGTTCAGGAAATGGTCCAGTAAACGCCATCGATAACGCACTTCGCACTGGACTTAAACAGTTTTATCCCGAACTTGAAGTTCTAGAGCTCACTGATTACAAGGTTCGTATCCTTGAAGGTCGATTGGGAACGGGTGCAATCACTCGCGTACTAGTAGAAACTAGTGACGGTAAAGGCGAATGGAACACAATCGGAGTTCACGAAAACATCATCGCAGCCTCAGCAATGGCACTAGAAGATGCGCTTACCTTCGGCTTACTGCGTCAAGGTCGCAAACCCGAGTAATCTTCACCTATGTCCGCACCTACATTTAATGATGTACGTGTAGATTTTGAGAATAATTTACACACTAATCGTGATCTTTCAATCCACACCATTCGTGCATATGTCGGTGATTTAGAGAGCTTCTTTTTGCACCTGCAAGTATTGGGAATTTCAGATATTCATTCAATTGATATCTCACATATTCGCTCATGGTTAGCAAATATTTCAGTTAAAGGTGGTGCGCGAACCACACTTGCTAGGCGCGCAGTAACTATTCGACTTTTCACTAAGTGGGCACACAAGAATGGATATCTACCTAAAGACATTGGTGTAATTCTTGCAACTCCAAAGGGGCACAGAGTTTTACCTGATGTCCTCAATGTAAATGATGCAAGAGACCTGATGGAATCTATGGCGATGCGTGCGGGCGAAGAAGATTCGCCATTAGCAATTCGAGACAGTGCAATGCTTGAGATTTTGTATGCTAGTGGCGCACGAGTTGCAGAGTTATGTGGTTTGAATTTTGACGACATTGACTATGAGCGCCAGGCAATCCGAGTTATAGGTAAAGGAAATAAAGAACGATCAATTCCTATTGGAATTCCTGCAATGAAAGCGCTACAAGCTTGGATTGACAATGCCCGTCCACACATCGCTTCTGATAAATCTGGCGTGGCTGTCTTTCTTGGCGCACGTGGAAAACGTATTGATCAGCGCACTGTACGCACTGTTGTTTATGAGGCACTTGGCGCAATTGAAGGATTAGAACGTTTAGGACCGCATGCGCTTCGACATTCGGCAGCCACGCATCTTCTTGAGGGCGGCGCCGATTTGCGAACTGTCCAGGAAATATTGGGACATGCTTCTCTTGCAACAACGCAGATATACACGCATGTATCTACAGAACGGTTGCAAAAAGCTTATAAACAGGCACACCCTCGCGCTTAAATGAGTGGATTTTGCACTCATAATCCTCAGGTAAGATTTCACCTGCACCAGAGCAATCTGGTGACTTCTCAGCACTCATTCGACTAAGTCGAAAATCATTTCGGTCCAGTTCGCTGGTAGATGACGAGTGCGACGGGTTTAACAAATTGTTAAACCATTAACCGAGCGGGTTTTTTGCTAAGCAAAAAATACCCATGAAGGAGCACGCCATTATGGCTGTTGTAACAATGCGAGAACTCCTCGATAGTGGAGTCCACTTCGGACATCAAACACGTCGCTGGAATCCAAAGATGAAGCGTTTTATTTTCACAGAGCGCAATGGCATCTACATCATCGATATCCAACAATCATTAGCACTAATCGATAGCGCATACGAGTTTGTTAAAGATGTTGTTGCTAAAGGCGGACATGTTTTGTTCGTCGGAACTAAGAAAGCAGCACAGGAGCCAATCATCGCTCAAGCTGCACGTGTTGGAATGCCAACTGTTACTGAGCGTTGGCTCGGCGGCATGTTGACTAACTTTCCAACTGTTTACAAGCGAATTCTGCGCCTGAAAGAACTAGAGGCACTTGAAGCAACTAATGACATGTTGCTGACTAAGAAAGAACTTTTGGTACTCCGCCGGGAGCGCGAAAAACTACACAAAAACCTCGATGGAATCCGCAATATGACTAAGTTGCCAAGTGCCATATGGGTAGTAGATACAAAGAAAGAGCACCTGGCTGTGGCTGAAGCGAAGAAGCTTGGCATTCCAGTAATTGCTATCTTGGACACAAATTGCGATCCAGACGAGGTTGATTTCAAGATTCCTGGAAACGATGACGCAATTCGCTCAATCGGATTGCTAACTCGCGTCATTACCGATGCAATTGCTGCCGGCTTGCAAGCACGTTCAGCAGTTGTAAAGGAAGAAGCTAAGACAGAAGCACCGGCAGTTTCTACAGCCGAGCCATTAGCTGACTGGGAAAAAGAAGTAATTGATGCAACACCAACTACTCCAGTGGAGGCTTAACACGTGGCTTATTCAGCAGAAGATGTAAAGAGACTGCGCGAAGCAACTGCAGCAGGAATGCTCGATTGCAAAAAAGCACTTGATGAAGCAGATGGTGATTACGACAAAGCTGTCGATATTATTCGCGTGAAGGGGCTCAAAGGAGTTACTAAGCGCGAAGGTCGTCTGACATCTAATGGTTTAGTTGTCGCAAAAGTTTCCGGCGAGGTTGGAGTAATGCTCGAACTTAACTGTGAAACAGACTTCGTTGCAAAGGGTGAACGCTTTATTGCTCTCGGAGATGAATTAGTAGATCATCTTCTTTCGTCAAAAACAGAGAGCGTAGAAGCTTTCCTTGCCTCAACCATGGCTAATGGAAAGAGTGTTCAGGCAGTTATTGACGAAGGTAACGCGACACTTGGCGAAAAAATCGAAATTCGAAATGTCGCAGTTGTCACTGGCCCTGTTGGTTTGTACTTACATAAAACTAGTCCGGATCTTCCACCTCAAGTTGGCGTACTAGTTTCTCTTGTTAAGGAAGCAGCAGAAGTGGGTAAGGACGTTGCACAGCACATCGCAGCATTTGCGCCTAAATTCGTTCATCGTGAAGATGTACCAGCTGATCTGATAGAGAACGAGCGCCGTATTGCCGAAGAAACTGCACGCGAAGAAGGCAAGCCAGAGGCATCACTTTCAAAGATTATTGAAGGTCGGGTCACTGGATTCGTTAAGGAAGTTAGCTTGATTGAACAAGCTTTCGCTAAAGACGCCAAGAAGACCGTGAAGCAAATCCTCGATGAAGCAGGAACCGCCGTCAAGGCTTTCCACCGTTTCCGCGTAGGTCAGTAAACTAAACTTTGGGATACGCACAGTCGACACGAAGTTGTGAAAGGAGCACTCATGCCCGGTACCAGAGGTAAATACGGGCGAGTGCTCCTTAAACTTTCTGGAGAAGTATTCGGTGGCGAAAAGGGCATTGGTGTTGATCCCGATGTTGTTCAAGATGTTGCAAAACAAATTGCCGATGTCGTTCGCTCTGGCGTTCAAATAAGCATCGTTGTCGGCGGAGGTAATTATTTCCGTGGCGCAGAGTTACAACAGCGTGGGATGGATCGCGCTCGCGCTGATTACATGGGAATGCTCGGAACAGTAATGAATTGCCTTGCTCTACAAGATTTCCTAGAAAAAGAGGGCGTTGATACTCGCGTTCAAACCGCAATAACTATGGGGCAAGTTGCAGAACCGTATATTCCGCGCCGAGCAATTCGTCACCTAGAAAAGGGTCGCGTTGTAATTTTCGGTGCAGGTGCGGGAATGCCATTTTTCACAACGGATACCGTCGCTGCGCAACGTGCTCTCGAAGTCGGCTCCGAAGCACTACTTCTTGCAAAGAGTGGCGTCGATGGCGTGTACAACGCAGATCCAAAGAAGGATCCAAATGCCAAGAAGTACGAGACGATTACATATGATGAAGTATTGAGTAAATCACTAGCTGTTGCAGATGCTGCAGCATTTAGTTTGTGCCGTGAGAATAAATTACCAATCGTGGTATTTGATCTCATGACAAAAGGAAACATCGGTCGCGCGGTACGCGGTGAAACGATCGGAACCCTTGTCGCGTAAGCGATGAGGCTATTAAGGAGTCCTGATGTCAGATATAACAACTGCACTTAAAGACGCAGAAACCAAGATGAACAAAGCTGTTGAAGTTGCAAAAGACGATTTTGGTGCGATTCGTACTGGCCGTGCGCATCCATCACTATTTAACAAAATTATGGTCGATTATTACGGTACATATACATCACTCTCGCAACTAGCTTCTATCCAAGTCCCCGAAGCACGCATGGCTCTGATTTCTCCATTTGATAAAGGCGCGATGGCATCAATCGAAAAGGCCATTCGCGATTCAGATCTCGGAGTAAACCCAGGCAGCGATGGTGTTGTGATCCGAGTAAATTTTCCTCAACTAACAGAGGAACGGCGCAAGGATTACATCAAGGTTGCACGTTCAAAGGCAGAAGATTCAAAGGTCTCTATGCGGAATATCCGTCGTGCTGCCAAAGAAGCAATTGAAAAATTGGAAAAAGATGGTCATATTGGAAAAGATGATTTAGCGCGCGGCGAAAAAGAATTAGAGAAAATTACCGGTGATCACGTAACGAAAATTGATGAACTTCTCAAGCATAAGGAGAGCGAACTTCTCGAAGTTTGAGAATCGCACATCTGACGTGTCTGATCTGCATTCAATTAATGAAGCCATAAACGCTAAGGCTGGGCGCAAACTACTACCTTCTATTTTTGTTGGCCTGGGATTGGTCGCACTGATTTGGTTGAGTCTTGCATATGTGCGAATTTCCTTTGCTGTTTTAATCGCTGTCGTCATATCACTTGCAATTCGTGAATTAGTTCGTGCCTTTGCAGCTGCAAATATCGAAGTTTCAGCGGTGTCCCTAAACCTTGCAACGATTGGTTTGATTTACGCAACGTGGATAGATGGTGTCGAAGGATTGGTAGTGGGCACTGCAATCGCTTTTCCTGTTTTGCTTATTCTTCGACTTCGTAAGGGCCCTCATGATTTTGTTCGCAGCGCAACGGCGACATCATTTGGTTTGGTTTATCTGCCCTTTTTGGCAGGATTCCTAATTCTCTTAGGCCATCCAAGTGATGGGCTTGAACGAGTTATGACATTTGTGATTCTTGTCGGATGTAATGACACATTCGGATATCTGGTTGGCATCCTTATAGGCAAGCACCCACTCGTACCAACAATTAGTCCCAAGAAAACATGGGAAGGTTTGATTGGTTCCATTTTCTTTACTGCCTTAGGTGGCGCTCTTTGTTTTCATTATGTTCTTGAACTTCAATGGTGGATTGGAATCGCAGTAGGACTAGTAATTGTTTTTACTGCAACCAGTGGAGATCTGATCGAAAGTGCAATGAAGCGAGATTTATCTTTGAAAGATATGGGTTCAATCCTTCCGGGACATGGTGGGGTACTAGATCGATTAGATTCAGTTTTGCTATCAGCGCCTGCATTGGTTTTAGCACTTGAACTCGTAAAGCGATTTTCATGACAGAGATAAAACTGGTTTTTGATGAGCCAGTGCAGAGAAAAAAGACTCCCAAACACTTAGCTGATTACTCACCTGAAGATCGGCGCGAAATGGCCACGGGTCTAGGATTACCCGCCTTTAGAGCAAATCAAATTGCAAATCATTACTTCACGCATCTATCTAGAGAACCAAGTGACTGGACTGATATTCCGACATCGATGCACGAACAAATTCGCGAGTACTTTATACCTCAGTTGATGAGCCTCGTCCGTTCCGTATCGTGCGATAACGGTATGACTCGAAAAGATCTTTGGAAATTACATGATGGAGTTCTCGTTGAAAGCGTTCTGATGCGATATTCAGATCGCACGACTGTTTGTATTTCTTCACAGGCAGGTTGCGGAATGAATTGTCCATTCTGCGCGACGGGACAAGCAGGGCTTACACGAAACTTGAGCGCCGCAGAAATTACAGAACAAATTGTTGCCGCAGCGAGGGCGTGCGCCAGTGGTGAATTCCCTGGCGGACCAACTCGGTTATCAAATGTTGTCTTTATGGGCATGGGCGAACCACTTGCTAATTACAACGCCGTAATGCGAAGCGTTCGAAACATAACGACCCCTAATCCGGATGGTCTTGGAATTAGTGCGCGCTCTGTAACAGTTTCAACAGTTGGATTGGTCAACGGAATAGAAAAATTAACGGAAGAAGGTGTTTCCGTTACTTTGGCAGTTTCGCTACACACCCCTGATGATGAACTGCGAGACTCATTGGTTCCCATCAACTCGCGTTGGAAAGTCAAGGAAGTCCTGGCTGCTGCAGATGCCTATGAAAAGAAAACTGGTCGTAGATATTCAATCGAGTACGCATTGATTCGAGATATAAATGATCAATCTTGGCGAGCAGATTTATTGGGCCGGTTATTAAAAAATCGCAACGCACACGTTAATTTAATTCCACTTAATCCAACTCCGGGCTCAAAATGGACAGCGTCTAGACCACAGGATGAAAAAGAGTTCGTAAGAATTCTTGAGGGTTATGGTGTTCCGGTGACGGTTCGAGATACACGTGGGCGTGAAATCGATGGTGCGTGTGGACAATTAGCCGCCGCAGAAAAGGGGAAATCAGAGTGAGCTCTATTCAGGATTTTGCAGAAACTTATCAAGCTGCAACAGATTATTTTGAGAAATTAGTGAAATCTTTGAAACCGAGTGATGTAGATACAAAAGCTCCAGGAGAATGGTCTGCACGGCAGATAGTTCATCACATGGCCGATAGTGAAGCGCAATCCTATGCTCGCTTACGTCGAATACTTGCGGAGCCAGAAGGTTCAATCATTCAAGGGTATGACGAAAGCGCCTGGGCGGAGTCAAAGAATCTTGGATATGAAGATTTGGAAATTGCCAATTCTTTCGCAGTAACAATCTCAGTAAGAAATGCATCTGCAGATTTGATACGTCGGATGTCTTTGGCTGATTTAGAAAAGTTTGGAACTCATACCGAGCGAGGCAAATTCACAATCAATGATTGGTTGAAGGCCTATTCGAATCATCCACTCGATCATGGTGCGCAACTAGAGCGAGCAGTTAAAGGTTTGCCTTAAAGTAGCTTTTCAATAAGTTTCCCAAGTAAACTTGGTCGTCTCGTAATTTTTTCTTCTATGTCGGCAAGTTCCGAAAGTTTGATTCCTAAGTTAACGCCAAGCCATCTAAATGGTTCAGGTTCCCACTTTGCACTTTTCCAACCAACATATGGCAAGGCTGCACGTACAGTATTTTTTCCAAGGATTAGATCTGCCATTGAATTTGCTGCAAGATAGGAAAGCGTTACGCCATCTCCAACGTACCCACCAAATGCTCCAAAGTGGCCATTCCATTGCAGGTACGGAGCCCAATCACGTTTGATGGCTACTGCACCACCCCAGGCATGAGTAAATGAATAATTCTTTAAATCCGGAAACCATTGGATTGCTGTTTCTCTGAGTTTTTTATGAATCTTGGTGTGCTGCTCTGATTTATTACTGCGAGCAGAACCCCATCTATACGGTGCACCTCGTCCACCCATGGCAATTCGATTATCAGAAGTTCTTTGTGCGTATGTTACGAGGTGACGATTCTCATGAAAAGTTTCTCGTGCATCTAATCCGTATTTTTTCCAAAACTCATCTGGAAGTGGTTCTGTGGCAATCATGAGTGAATAAATAGGAATTTGTTCTCTGTTTTTCTCGTGATACGCCTCAGTGGCGCGAACAACAAAATTAGATTCTACGTTCTTGCCATTCACGTTTATTGTTCCATCAGATGAAATCTCAGCTTTAGTATTTTCAAAAATTTGCACACCGCGTTGGGCTAATGATTTAGCAAGGGCAACAACGAGTTGTGTTGGATTGATAGTCGCGCAATCTGGATTAAAGGATGCTCCCACTGTGTCAGACATTCGAATATGTAGATTAGTTTCCTTGTGATCTAATACAGATTCACGGGGGAGCAATCCGCTCTTTATGCGCTTAAACTGTGCAGAACTGCGAGCAACGCTCAAAGAGCCACTCTTGATAAATGCCACATTGTCTTTTGATTCTCGCGCGAATTCACCAATTTCATCAATGGATTTTTCAAGTTCGTGATGTAAATCTGAAATACTCTGAGCGCTCACGCGCTTTGCTAACGCAGCATCATCAATTGGATACAACGCTGATGCCCAACCACCATTTCTACCACTAGCCCCAGAGCCAACTTCGTGAGCTTCAAGAATCGCTATTGCTAAATCTGGGGATGAGTTAAGCAGATGGTGCGCAGTCCACATTCCAGAGAACCCTCCACCGACAATTACGACGTCCCAAGGGCGATGTAGTTCACCGGGAGTAAAAGTTGGATGAAGTGCACTGCTCCACCAAAGGCTCGCCTCTGCCTGATTTCCCATATGAACATTCTAGATGTCACAGCAAAATAACTACACTTTTTTGCCTCTAGGGCGTAATCTCGGGCCATGGAAAAATTGAGTAACTTCATAAATGGCAAGAGCGTTGATTCCAAATCTGGCAAAGCAACAGATTTAGTTAACCCTGCCACAGGTCAAATTTTCGCAACCGCACCCAATTCAAACGCCGCAGATGTAGACGTAGCAATGAAAGCCGCAGCAGATGCTTTCCCAATCTGGCGCGATTCCACTCCATCAGAGCGTCAACGAGCACTGCTAAAAATTGCTGATGCAATCGAATCGCGTGCTGATGAATTAGTAAAAATTGAGAGCCAAAACACTGGCAAGCCAATCGGAATAACAACATCTGAAGAGATTCCTCCTCTGCTTGATCAAATTAGATTCTTTGCCGGAGCCGCACGCAACCTCGAAGGAAAATCTGCCGGTGAGTATTTGCGTGGAATGACCTCATTTATTCGTCGCGAACCAATTGGCGTGTGCGCACAAGTAACACCATGGAACTATCCAATGATGATGGCTGTCTGGAAATGGGCACCTGCAATTGCAGCAGGAAACACAGTTGTACTTAAGCCAAGTGATACAACCCCAGTGTCAACCGTATGGATGGCAAAAGTAATGAATGAGTTTTTACCTGCAGGTGTCATCAATGTTATTTGTGGAGAACGTGAAACAGGTGCAGCACTGGTTGATCATCCAACTCCTGCAATGGTGTCGATCACTGGTTCAGTTCGCGCTGGCATGGAAGTTGCAGGTGCCGCGGCAAAGCAACTCAAGCGCGTACACCTTGAACTAGGTGGAAAAGCGCCCGTTGTAGTTTTCAATGACGCAGATTTACCGGCAGCAGCGGAGGCAATCGCATTAGCTGGATACTTCAACTCTGGCCAAGATTGCACTGCTGCAACTCGCGTTATTGTTCAAGAAGGAGTCTACGAAGAGTTCGTTGGCCTGTTGGCTGATCAAGCAAAGAACAACATCGCAATCGGAATGCCTGATCAAGATGTATTAGTTGGTCCAGTAAATAATGCCAACCAACTCAAGCGCGTTGCTGGATTCTTAGAGCGCACTCCATCTCATGCACGCGTCATGGCTGGCGGAGCTCAATTACAACAACCTGGATTCTTCTTTGCTCCAACTGTTGTTGCCGATCTCAAGCAGGATGATGAAATGATTCAAAGTGAAATCTTTGGTCCAGTTATTACTGTTCAAAAGTTTAAGGATGAAGCTGAAGCGATCACCATGGGTAATGGGGTCGACTACGGCTTAGCTTCGAGCGTATGGACTAAAGATCATGGGCGCGCGATGCGCATGTCCAAGGCACTCGATTTCGGAGTGGTCTGGATTAATACCCACATTCCGATGGTCTCAGAAATGCCACATGGAGGCTTCAAGCGTTCGGGATATGGAAAAGACCTTTCCCAATATGGTTTCGAGGATTACACTCGAATCAAGCATGTTATGACTAATCTAGGCGCATAAGTAAATACTCGAACTACCGCACAAAGGAGCACATCAGCATGGTTGAAAAACGCCCACTATCACCAGAGGCACGTTCGATAATTAATTCACAAATATCACGTCGTGCGTTGCTTGCAGGTGCTGGCGGACTTGGTGCTGCTGGGTTACTGACAGCGTGTGGCGGTGGATCTTCATCGGGTGCTGCATCTGAGGGAACTGTTCGATGGGCAAACTGGACTCTTTATTTAGATTATGACTCCGATGCACAGGCATATCCAACTCTTGAAAAATTCATTGCAGAATCTGGGATTAATGTTGATTACAAAGAAGATTACAACGACAACGATGAATTCTGGGGCAAAGTACAAGGCCAATTAAAATTAGGCGAAGACATTGGTTATGACATTGTCTCCCCGACTGACTGGATGGCTGGTCGATGGATTCGCATGGGTTATGCCCAAGAATTTGACGCTGCAAATATTCCAAACAAGGTCAATATCCTCGATGCGCTCGCAAACGTTAACTTTGATCCAGGTCGTAAGTCATCCTTAACCTGGCAATCAGGTTTTGGTGGTTTTGGTTGGAACAAAGAAAAAGTTCCGGGCGGAATCAAAACTCTCGATCAACTATTTTCAAAGGCCAATAAGGGCAAAGTAGAAGTTCTATCAGAGCTTCGTGACACCATCGGAATCATTCTTCAGTACCAGGGCGTCGACCCTTCACAGAACTTCACCGAAGACCAATACATGAATGCTGTTGATTACCTCGCAAAGATGATTAAAGATGGCTTTATTCGTCAAGTGAAGGGCAATGATTACAAAGAAGATCTCATCAGTGGTGATGCCATCGCCGTAATTGGTTGGTCAGGAGACATTTTCCAGCTTGCAACAGAAAATGATGGAAAGTTCGAATTCGCAATTCCAGAATCAGGCGGAATGTTATGGAGCGACAATTTACTTATTCCATCGACTTCTACAAACAAAGCTAACGCTGAAAAGGTTATTAATAATTACTACGATCCAGCAGTTGCCGCAGAAGTTGCTGCTTATGTCACATACATCTGCCCAGTAAAGGGTGCGCAAGCAGAGATGGAAAAGATTGACCCAGCTCTTGCTGCTAGTCCGTTTATCTTCCCAACTGCTGAAACTCTCAAGGAAGTAAAGGTTTTCCGCGGACTTACACCAGCAGAGGAAACTTCATTCACAACTGCATTCCAGGAAGCTGCCGGCAACTAATGGCCGATGCTTCATCATCGACTCGCGGTGATCTTCGAATTGCTAACGTTACAAAATCATTCGGAGATTTCACCGCAGTTGACGACCTGACGCTGACAATTCCGGAAGGTTCTTTTTTCGCATTGCTAGGTCCATCTGGTTGCGGAAAAACCACAACTCTTCGAATGGTTGCAGGATTGGAAGAACCGACTCAAGGAAGCATTCACATAGGCAACACAGATATCACGCACACACGTCCCTATCAACGTCCGGTAAATACTGTTTTTCAAAATTATGCGTTATTTCCCCACCTTTCTATATATGAAAATATTGCATTCGGCTTGCGTCGTCGTGGCATTAAAGATGTAAAAGAAGCAGTGGATAAAGTTCTAAACCTTGTGGAGTTGCCACACTTGGCGCAACGCAAACCAGTGCAACTATCTGGCGGACAGCAACAGCGAATTGCACTTGCTCGCGCAATTGTGAATAGACCTGCACTGCTATTGCTCGACGAGCCACTTGGTGCACTCGATCTCAAATTGCGTCGTCAAATGCAGATTGAACTTAAGTGGATTCAAACCGAAGTTGGAATAACTTTCGTTCACGTTACTCATGATCAAGAAGAAGCCATGACTATGGCTGACACGATTGCAGTTATGAATGAAGGAAAAGTAGAGCAGATGGGTACACCTGCTGATCTTTACGACAATCCAAAGACTGCATTTGTAGCGAACTTCTTAGGTCAGTCAAATTTAATTGAAGGTCGTATTGAAGGAAATGACGGCGATAATTTTGTTGTGGATCTCTTTGGCCAAAAAATTAAGATAAATAAGAACCGCAGTCATGCAAAGGATTCTTCGGTCCTTGCAGGAATTCGTCCAGAAAAGATTCGAATTCAACCTGCCGGTACTGCGATGTCGGGCAACGTATTAACAGGGGGAGTCATTTCCGATGCTTCCTATATTGGCGTCAGCACACAGTTCCAAGTTGAGATGCCGTGGAAGCAAGAACTAATGGTTTTTGAACAAAATGATGATGGCGTTCCTCCACTTGAAAAAGGCGATGCAGTGACACTTTCGTGGGAACCTGTATTTACATTTGCACTCGATGGTCGTGAAGACGCATTCGCTGGTTCTGAAGTGCATGCGGATGAAGAGTAATGGCTTTTTTGCACGCAGCGGGTTCTAAAGTAACTTCCCTGAAAGAGAAAAGATCCCTACTTCCTTATTTGCTGCTTGCTCCAGGAATGCTCTGGCTCTTTACTTTTTTTATTCTGCCAATAGTCAATCTTGCTCAAACCTCAACGCAAACCCCGCTTGCCAATGGTGATACAGGTTCTTACGAGCAAACGTTTAGATTTGCAAATTACATTGACGCGTTTGTTGACAATAAAGAACAGTTTGGTCGCTCATTTTTATATGCGTTCTTGGCAACTGCTTTAGCACTAGCTATTGCCTATCCACTGGCATATGGAATTGCATTTAAATCCGGTAAGTACAAGAACCTATTACTCGTATTAGTAGTCGCTCCATTTTTTACATCATTCTTACTCCGTACCATCGCGTGGAAGCAAATACTTGGAGAAGAAGGTCCTGTAATTTCTGTATTTCGTGGGCTACATATTATTGGTGAAAATACGTCACTTACGGCCAGTTCTTTTGCAGTTGTAACTGGTTTGACCTACAACTTTTTGCCGTTTATGACACTTCCGCTATATGCAAGCCTAGAACGCATAGATCCTCGTACCATGGAAGCCGCAGGAGATCTATATGCAAATGCGTTTACAACTTTTAGAAAGGTGACACTTCCGCTCTCTCTGCCCGGGGTTGTTGCAGGTACTCTTTTAACATTTATCCCCGCAGCTGGTGACTATGTAAATGCGGCAATTCTTGGAAATCCGAATACGAAGATGCTCGGTAATGTTATTGAATCTAGATTCTTCAAGATTGTTGATTATCCAACTGCGGCTGCACTTTCATTTACCTTAATGACAGCAATATTGATTCTGGTGACAATATATATTCGTAAAGCCGGAACCGAGGAACTCGTATGAGAATTACGTGGTGGTTTCGTAAAAATCTCATCCGTGTTTACATGGTTCTGGGATTCACTTATCTATTCATTCCTGTTGCATATACTTTTGCGTTCTCATTTAACAATGGCGGAAAGAGCAACTTAGTTTGGAAGGGCTTCACACTCGGAAATTGGCAAAATCCCTGTGGCGCGCCTGATGTTTGCGTGGCACTTGGAAACTCCATACGTGTAGGAGTCATTTCGACAGTTCTAGCAACAGTGCTTGGAACATTGATTGCCTTCGCAATCGGACGTCATCAATTTAAAGGTAGATCATTTACAAACACGCTAATTTTCTTACCCATGGCAACACCAGAAGTCGTGCTTGGTGCATCGCTACTGGCAATGTTCTTAAATTTAGGAATTAATCCTGGTTTTTGGCCAGTTGTTATTGCTCACGTAATGTTCTGTATTTCATTTGTAGTAGTAACTGTTAAGGCCCGTATTGCCAGTTTAGATCCGCGCCTCGAGCAAGCAGCAATGGATCTTTATGCGAACGAATTTGAAACATTTAGAAAAGTAACGCTGCCACTTGTAGCCCCCGGTATTGCTGGTGCTGCACTCCTAGCTTTTAGTCTTTCATTTGATGACTTCATTATTACAAATTTCAACTCTGGAACGTTAACAACCTTTCCTAAGTTTGTTTATGTAGCATCTGCGCGTGGAATACCGCCACAAGCGAATGTCATTGGTTCGGCAATGTTTTTCTTGGCTTTATTCATCGTAATAGCGGGGCAACTTGTCAGTCGGAGAAAAGCCCGCTAACCTTCAGACAAGCCATAGCGAACTACAGATTGTTATCAAAAATCTGCACTATGGGGTTAGGTTCCGGAGGACCCGGGCCAACTACGATTTGTGATTGAAGGGGTGATTCCGGTTAAGGCCGGATAGCGCGATGTCAGACATCGACCCACATATTCTTAAACACCTCTCTGTAATGCAGCCAGAACTTTATTGGCTTGATGCAGATCCACTAGAACCTGAACCACAGCCAACTCTTATTGGTGACGTAACAACGGATCTCTGCATTGTTGGAGCTGGTTACACCGGCTTATGGACTGCGCTTTTAGCAAAAGAACGCAATCCAGAACGCGAAGTCATCATTGTTGAACAACGCGAAACTGGCTATGGCGCATCTGGACGCAACGGAGGCTTCTGTAACTCATCTCTTACTCATGGATTTGTTAATGGATATCGTCGATTTAAAAATGACATGCAAGATCTCGAACGAATGGGCCGCGAAAATTTTAATGAGATTGAAGCAACGATAAAAAAATATGGAATTGATTGTGATTGGCAACGTACAGGTGAACTTCGCATTGCTGTAAAGGATTGGCAATTAGATGGCATGAAAGAGGAAGCTGATCTACGTAATCAATACGGAGATCATGTTGAGTATTTATCTCAAGAAGAGGTTCAAGCGCGAGTTAATTCACCGATCTATAAAGGTGGACTCTGGGATGCCGATGGCACCGCACTCGTTGACCCAGCCCGTTTGGTCTGGGGATTAGAAAAAGTATGTCTCTCACTCGGCGTAAAAATTTATGAAAACAGCAAAGTTGAATGGTTGGAACGAACAAGCGATGGAATCATCGTGCACACTCCATACGGAAGTGTTTATGCCGACAAAGTCGCCCTTGCCACTAACGTCTTTAAGTCCTTAATTAAACGAGCTCGTAAATACGTTGTGCCAGTTTATGATTTTCAAGTTGTCACAGAACCATTGACTCCAGAGCAATGGAAAGCAATTGGCTGGAGCGGTAAAGAAGGTTTATCTGAAGCCGGAAATCAATTCCATTATTACCGGGTAACTTCTGAGGGAGCAATCTTGTGGGGTGGTTATGACGCCATTTATCACTTCCGCGGAAAGGCTCGGCAAGAGTATGAAACTGACGCAGAGACGTATGCATATTTAGCAGCAGACTTTTTAGAAACCTTTCCACAACTCAAAGGCATTAAATTTACACATGGGTGGGGTGGAGCAATTGATACATGTTCTCGCTTTTCACCATTTTGGGGGCGCGCATATCGCAACCGCGTAGCCTACGTTCTCGGATTTACTGGCCTAGGTGTTGCGTCCACTCGTTTCGGTGCGCAAGTTATGTTAGATCTTGTCGATGGCTTAGATACAGAGCGAACTCGGTTGAAAATGGTTCGTAGAAAGCCACTTCCATTTCCACCTGAGCCATTTAGATTCCTCTTTATTCGCTTCACGCAGTGGTCGATTAATTACGCGGATGAGCATGACGGCAAGCGAAATCTCTGGCTTAAATTGTTAGATCGACTCGGGTTAGGTTTCGATTCTTAATTAATTAGACGTATTCTTAACCCATGGCAAACCTTGGAAATATGTACGGTCCAAAATTCACCTTTCTCGGTATTGGCGAATGCGATCTTGATGATCCAAAAACTTATCAAGGTGCCGACGTAATCATTGTTGGAGCACCAATTGATAGTGGAACATCACATAGATCCGGCGCAAAGTTTGGTCCGCAAGCAATTCGTGGTGGCGATTATTTGCCTCACGATGGCGAACGTCCCCACATGGCTCTTCGCACGGATGGTCTTAAAGATCTTAAAGTTTTAGATGCTGGTGATTTATTAATGCCGGGCGGAGATTTGAAAAAGTCCCTAGAAGTTTTAGCACGTGCTACAGAAAAAATTTCACGCGCCGGAATAATTCCAGTAATTCTAGGGGGAGACCACTCGATTGCATCCGCAGATGTTGCCGGTATCGCAGCACACCGCGGTCTGGGCAAAATATCAATGATTCACTTTGATGCACACGCTGATACAGGTAATACACAATTCGGCGCACTAGAAGGACACGGAACTCCTATGCGCCGATTGATTGATTCTGGCGATGTTCGTGGAGATCGTTTCTTGCAGCTCGGCTTGCGTGGGTATTGGCCAGAGAATGAAACTCTTGAATGGATGCGCGATCAAGGTATGCGCAGTTATGAAATGACAGAGATTCATCATCGCGGATTAAATGTTGTATTAGATGAATCATTCGAAACGCTTACTGATCAATGTGATGGAGTTTTCTTATCAGTAGACATTGATGTAGTAGATCCAGGTATGGCTCCCGGAACGGGAACCCCAGAACCAGGTGGAATGACAAGCCGCGAACTACTCGAAGCTGTGCGCCGTATTTGTTTAGAGTTACCAGTAGTTGGAATAGATGTTGTTGAAGTTGCGCCACCATTTGATAGCGCAGACATCACAGCGATTCTCGCTAACCGCGTTGTACTCGAAGCCCTTAGCGCAATTGCAAAGCGCAGATCTGGCAAGCCTTACTCGCCAACTCAGAACTTATTGGATCGTTAGATAGTTGCTAAAGCTTCATCGAGAATAGATAAACCTTCTCGTAATAAATCTTCAGGAATTACAAGCGGCGGAATCAAACGGATTACGTTTGAGTAAGTACCTGCGGTCAGAATAAGTACTCCCTTTTCCTGGCAGTACTTAACAATCTTTCCAAGGGCGGCAGTATTAGGTTCTGTTCCGCCAGGAATAACGAGCTCGATTGCTTGCATCGCGCCGCGGCCACGAACTTCACCGATAATTGGATGCTTAGCTTTCATCTTATTGAGCTCATCACTCATGATTGTGCCGATTTTTTTAGCGCGATCAACGAGATTGTCTTCTTCAATAGTTTGAATCGCACCTAAAGCTGCGGCGCACGCAACAGGGGAGCCGCCGTAAGTGCCACCTAAGCCACTTGCATGTATCGAATCCATAACATCGGCGCGACCTGTTACTGCAGCAAGTGGTAAACCACCAGCTATTCCCTTTGCCGTAGTAATCAAATCTGGTTCAAGATTTTCATCCTCGGATGCAAACATCTGGCCCGTACGTGCAAAACCAGTTTGAACTTCATCAGCAATAAAAAGAGCACCATTGTCTTTTGCGTACTTTGCTAAACCAGGCAAGAAGCCCTTCGGTGGAACTATAAAACCACCTTCACCTTGAATTGGTTCGATAACAATTGCTGCAATGTTCTTGCCACCAATTTCTTTATCTAATTTATGAATAACTACATCGAGTGCGTCTTTTTCACACGCTGCAGCTCCACCTTCCCAGCGATATGGATAAGCCATCGGCATGCGATAAATTTCAGGAGTAAATGGTCCGAAGCTATCTTTGTACGGCATGTTTTTTGCAGTCATGCCCATAGTCAAGTTGGTGCGACCGTGATACCCATGTTCAAAGACAATAATTGCTTGACGCTTTGTAAATGAACGCGCAATTTTGACAGCATTTTCAAGCGCCTCGGCACCCGAGTTAAGTAGTACTGATTTCTTTGCAAATTTTCCCGGTGTTAAACGATTCAGCGCTTCACATACTTCGATGTAACCAAGGTACGGAGCAACCATGAAACATGTATGCGTAAATAATTCAACTTGTCGCTGCACATTTTCAACAACGTGCGGTGCGCTATTTCCTACGTTAACAACTGCGATACCGGCACCGAGATCGATAATGTGGTTTCCATCGACGTCGACCAAAATTCCACCACCTGCGCGTTCAATGACGGCAGGCATGGACATTCCGAGAGATGCTGAAACCGCTGCGGCTCTGCGCGCAATGATCTGCTCGGATTTTGGTCCAGGAATGGCAGTGACGACTTTACGTTTTTGTTCTACGCCCGTAGTTAATGTACTCATTTCGCCAGTCTACTTTGGCCATGAGAAGATGACCACATGAGAGACCTGGTGATTCTTGGTTCAACAGGATCTATCGGTGTTCAGGCCCTCGAAATGGTTGCGGCCAACCCAGGAAAGTTTCGTGTTGTGGCCATCACATCGGCTGGCAACAACCCCGCACTTCTGATCGAGCAAGCCAAGAAATTTAGCGTCGAAGTAATTGGAACAATCCATAATGCCGAACTCATTCGCGACGCACTTACCGGTGCGAGTGTTATTGATGGCGCTGATGCAGCGGCACAGGTTGCATCAATCACGTGCGATGTTGTTCTCAATGCGATTTCTGGATCGATTGGATTAGCCCCAACCGTTAGCGCGCTCAAAGTTGGAAATCGTTTGGCACTTGCAAATAAGGAATCTCTTGTAGCTGCTGGTGATTTTGTAATGTCACTTGCAAAGCCAGATCAAATTATTCCAGTGGATTCTGAACATAGTGCGTTATGGCAATGCTTAATGTCTGGGAAGCGAAGCGAAGTTTCAAGGTTTATCTTGACAGCATCAGGGGGGCCATTTCGCGAGAGAAAAGATTTGACATCTGTAACTGTTGAAGAGGCGCTAGCGCACCCAACGTGGTCTATGGGTCCAGTAATTTCAGTTAATTCTGCAACTCTTGTAAACAAAGCTCATGAAATCATCGAAGCACATCATCTTTATCGAATGCCGTACTCTCAAATAGATGCAGTGATTCATCCGCAATCAGTTATTCACTCGATGGTGGAATTCATTGATGGCGCAACAATTGCTCAAGCAAGTCCTCCAAATATGAAAGGCCCTATTGCATACGCAATCAATTGGCCAGATCGGTTGAAATCTGCAACACCCGCAATAGATTGGAGGCAATCACACACGTGGAGTTTTGAACCGATTGATCATGAAAGATTTCCTGCAATTGAGTTGGCCAAGCGCTGCGGAGAACTTGGTGGAGGTTTACCCACAATCTTTAATTCTGCAAACGAGATTGCAGTTGATGCTTTTCTTAAAGGCTCTATATCCTTTACTTCAATTATGGAGTGTGTAGAGCAAACAGTTCTGAAACTAGGTGGTACATCGCCGAGCCCAATTAGAGATTTAAGTGATGTCAGTGCGATAGAGCAAGATGCTCAAAAACTCGCCCACGAAGTACTACAACGAATGGTCTCCTAATGAAAATAATTGGAATACTTGCTTTTGTTATTGCATTGCTCCTTTCTGTAATGATTCACGAATTTGGTCACTACATCACTGCCAAAAAGTATGGAATGCGCGTCAGTGAGTTTTTTCTCGGTTTTGGAAAAAGAATTTGGTCATTCACTAAAGGTGAAACCGAATTTGGCATCAAAGCTATTCCGGCTGGAGGTTATTGTCGTATTGAAGGTATGACCGCGACAGATGAAATGCCCCCTGGCGAAGAGTCGCGCGCATTTTTCAAGGCGAATTCGAGACAAAAACTTGTTGTCTTAGGAGCAGGCTCATTTTTACACTTCGTCTTAGGGTTTGTAATCCTGATAATTATTTTTGCAGGAATTGGAACACTTCAACCAACATCGACAATCTCTCAAATTTCAGAGTGTGTGCCACGTCAGAATCTGGCGTGTGCAGATACGGATCCACGGTCCCCTGCACTTCTTGCGGGTTTACAAAAGTCAGATGTCATTACTTCACTTAACGGCATTCCAGTCAGTGATTGGTCCAAAGATGTTGAGATAATTAGAAATTCTGCAGGCAAAGAACTCGTAATTGAAATTATGCGAAATGGGCAACCTCAACGCATTTCAGTTTTACCTGCCACACGATTTTTTGATGGAAAGAATTATGGTTTCTTGGGAATAGTAAATGAATTTGTGATGATTCGTGAAGCACCATTCACGTCCATAAAAAATGCGGCAATAGTTTCTTGGGACTTCATTTCTAGTAGCGTCAAGGCAATCATCTCTCTGCCTTCAAAAATACCTGCGCTTTGGGGTGCGACAGTTTCTGGAACAGAACGCGATCCGAATGGACTAGTCGGAATTGTTGGAGTCGCTCAAGTCTCTGGTCAAGCAGTTAGCACAGCAGGCTTAAGCACTGCAGAGAGAGTCCAGACTTTTCTTCTGATCATTGCAAGCTTAAATTTCTTTGTTGGTGTTTTTAATTTGCTACCGATACTTCCTTTAGATGGTGGTCATATGGCTGTGGCGATTGCCGATGAAGTAAGAGCGCTTTTTGCTCGAATACGTGGCAAAGCTCGTCCAGAAGGAATTAATGTAAATAAATTAGCTCCTGTGACCGTAGTTGTTTTTGTTCTCCTGGCGGGCCTTACCGTTTTGCTCTTAGCAGCAGACATTCTTAATCCTGTTCAACTGAATTTATAGTGTTCATGTCGCAACTCAAAACGAAGTAGGGCAGAATAAAGACATGGTTGATCTCGGAATTCCTTCAGCGCCACCACCAACTCTTGCCCCGCGTCGAAAGACGAAACAATTGATGGTTGGCAAGGTTGGAGTTGGAAGCCAATCGCCAGTTTCCGTTCAGTCGATGTGCACGACTCTGACCTCAGATGTGAATGCAACTCTCCAGCAAATCGCAGAACTCACGGCATCGGGATGTCAGATTGTTCGTGTTGCTGTTCCAAGTCAAGATGATGCTGACGCCTTAGCTCAGATTGCTAAGAAATCACAGATTCCCGTCATCGCAGATATTCACTTTCAACCAAAATATATTTTCGCTGCCATTGATGCGGGATGCGCAGCGGTGCGTGTTAACCCAGGCAACATTAAGCAATTTGATGACAAGGTTAAGGAAGTTGCAAAGGCAGCCGGTGATGCCGGTATTCCGATTCGCATCGGTGTAAATGCTGGTTCCTTAGACCCGCGGTTGATCGCTAAATACGGTAAGGCAACGCCTGAAGCACTTGTTGAGTCAGCACTCTGGGAAGCAAGTCTCTTCGAAGAACATGGTTTTTCAGATATAAAGATTTCTGTCAAACACCATGACCCGGTCATTATGGTAAGTGCGTATCGTTTATTAGCTGCGCAGTGTGATTATCCATTGCACTTAGGAGTAACCGAAGCCGGGCCAATTTTTCAAGGAACTATCAAGTCAGCAACCGCATTTGGAATTCTGCTCGCTGAAGGAATCGGTGACACGATTCGTGTTTCATTATCGGCACCGCCTGTTGAAGAAGTAAAGGTCGGAATTTCAATCCTTGAATCCTTGAATTTGCGTCAAAGAAAGCTAGAGATTGTGTCTTGTCCATCATGTGGGCGCGCACAAGTTGATGTGTACACATTGGCCGAAAAAGTTCAGGCTGGTTTACAAGGAATGACAGTTCCGCTTCGTGTTGCAGTTATGGGTTGTGTTGTAAACGGACCAGGTGAAGCAAGAGAAGCAGATCTTGGTGTTGCCTCCGGTAATGGCAAGGGACAAATATTTGTTAAAGGGCAAGTGATTAAAACTGTTCCTGAAGCGCAAATTGTTGAGACTCTCATTGAAGAAGCGATGCGTTTAGCAGATGAGATGGAAGCTGCCGGTGTCGCTTCAGGCGAACCATCCGTTGACGTTCACTAACCTCACGCAACTCTCGCTATCCCTCAGGTAGGCTCGCACCATGTTGCGAATGTCCTCACTCTTTTTGCGCACTTTGCGCGATGATCCAGCAGATGCTGAAGTTGCAAGTCATAGACTTTTGGTGCGCGCGGGCTACATTCGTCGAATCGCAGCTGGAATTTACTCATGGTTGCCCCTTGGTTATATAACGCTACGAAATATCGAAAGAGTTGTTCGTGAAGAGATGGATGCCGCTGGATTCCAAGAGGTTCACTTTCCAGCCATGCTTCCAAAAGAACCGTATGAAGAAACAAATCGCTGGAATGAATATGGACCTGAACTCTTTCGTCTGCAAGATCGCAAAGGTGGAGATTATTTACTAGGTCCAACTCACGAAGAAATGTTTACTCTGATGGTCAAAGGCGAGTACTCCTCCTATAAGGACTTACCACTGTCTCTGTATCAAATTCAAACAAAGTATCGCGACGAACCACGTCCACGTAGCGGAATCATTCGTGGTCGCGAATTTGTCATGAAAGATTCGTACTCTTTTGATTTAGATGAAGCAGGTTTAGATATTTCTTATACGAAGCACCGTGACGCGTATGTTAAAACTTTCAAGCGTTTAGGGCTGAATTACAACATAGTCAGTGCGATGGCCGGTGCGATGGGCGGATCAAAATCTGAAGAATTCCTAGCCCCATGTCCAACAGGTGAAGATACGTATGTTTTGTGTGAAAAATGCGGGTATGCAGCAAATGTGGAAGCAATGAAAACTCAGATTGATGCACCGGCAAAGCAGGATTTTCCTGCGCTCGAAGTTCTAGATACTCCCAATACGCCAACAATTGACTCGTTGGTTGAAGTCCTGAATTCTAAATTCGGTGGCGGGTACACAGGTGCAGATACTTTAAAGAACGTTATGTTGATGGCTGATGAAAAACCAATCGCTGTCTTAGTTCCAGGAGATCGCGAAGTAGATCTCAAACGTTTACAGGCAAACTTGCTAGGCGTAACTGAACTTCGTATTTTTGAAGAAGAAGATTTTGCAAAGCATCCCAAACTCGTCAAAGGTTATATTGGGCCACAAGATGCGAAGAGTTTTGGAATTACTCTTTACGCCGATCCGCGAATCGCTCCAGGTACAACATGGGTCACTGGTGCAAATAAAAAGAATTGTCATGCGCGAAATGTGGTAAATGGTCGCGACTTTACTCCTGATAAATATGTTGAATCTGCAGAAGTTCGTGCAGGAGATCAATGCCCATCATGTAAAGCGCCAGTGATAATTGATCGTGCAATTGAAATTGCACATATTTTTCAGTTAGGGCGTAAGTATGCGCAGGCGCTAAATCTGACTGTTTTAGATCACAGTGGAAAGTCACAAGTAGTCACTATGGGTTCATACGGAATTGGTGTTTCACGTGCGGTAGCCGCTGTTGCCGAGCAAACACACGATGAAATTGGACTCTCATGGCCAATCGAAGTTGCACCAGCAAAAGTACATATTGTTGCGACAGGAAAAGATGACAAACCATTTGAAGTTGCTGAGAAAATAGGAAGCGAATTAGAAAGCCTGGGAATAAGTGTTTTACTCGATGACCGACGTGATCCAAGCGCGGGAGTTAAGTTTAAAGATGCTGAGTTAATCGGGGTTCCGATCATCATTGTTGTTGGCAAAGCACTCGAGCAGGGCAATGTTGAAATCCGTATTCGCAAGAGTGGAGAAAAATCAGAGAGCGCAGTCGAGAGCGCAGTTTCAACGGTTTCGACCATGCTTTCAAAGCTCTCTTAATTCATGTTTGGCGATATTTCTCAAGTAACAATTTTCTTCTTAATTCTTGCTGCATTTACTGCAGGACTAGTTGATGCCATTGCTGGTGGAGGTGGGTTGATTCAGCTTCCAGCATTACTTATTGGATTACCTCAAGCCAGCACCGTGGAAGTTCTGGGAACTAACAAAGTTGCTTCGATATTCGGCACAAGTGCATCTGCTGCGATGTATAGCCGACGCGTCAGAACAGACATACGCTTCTTAGCAACCATGGCGATTCCAGCTTTCTTTGGTTCAGTTCTGGGAGCTCTTAGTTTTTCACTAATTCCGGCGCAAACGATGCGACCATTTGTATTCTTACTTCTCGCGGCAGTTGCCACCTATACCTGGAAAAAACCTGATCTGGGAGCGATTGAAAAATTGCGTCACGGTGCTAAAAAACAATTTTCAATTTCAGCAATCGCTGGGTTGGTAATTGGGTTTTACGATGGAATATTTGGGCCCGGAACAGGTTCATTCTTAATGTTGACCCTCATTTATTTAGGTTTTGCTTTTTTAAGCGCATCAGCAATCGCAAAAGTTGTGAATGTTTCAACAAATCTTGGAGCGATTGTTGTCTTTGGATTCCACGGGGCGGTTATCTGGCAAGTTGCCCTCGTCTTAGCGGCATCTAATATTTCTGGGGGATTGCTAGGTGCGAAATTGGCAATACGAGGGGGCTCAACCTTGATACGTAAAGTTTTTCTTTGTGTCACACTGGCGCTAATTCTCAAAGTAGGTATAGATACTTTTGCGAATTGGTAAGTTAAGAAATAAAAGGTATTATTTACTTACAACTTAATAGAAAGAAGACGAAAATGTCTCTCAGCGACAAGATTACTGAGTTAGTACAACCGGCGGTTGAAAAGGCTGGCTTCTTTCTTGAAGAAGTACATGTTGTCTCACCTGGAAAGCACAAAATCGTCACGTGCACTGTTGATGGACAAACACCACTTAATTTAGATCAAGTTACTAGCGTATCTCGAGATATTTCTGAGCTCTTAGATAGCGCAGAATTCATGGATGACACTGCCTTTACTTTAGAAGTTACTTCCCCTGGAGTTGATCGACCATTAACACTTCCACGTCACTGGCTAAAAAACATCAACCGTTTGGTCAAGGTTGTAAAACTGGATGGATCTGTCGTTAACGGAAGAATCACCTCAATCGAAGAGGCAAACATAGTTTTGCTTGAGGATGTTAAAGGTAAGGTCAAAGAGCATGCGCTCTCTGTAAATGAAATTAAACGAGCAACTGTAGAAATTGAATTTAATCGTAAGGGTGATCTCTAATGCATGTAGAGATTGCCGCATTGACAACTCTGACATCCGAGAAGCAAATCTCGCTTGAGCAATTGATTAGTGAAATTGAAATTGGTGTTTTAAGTGCATACAAGGAAAATCCAGAAGCAAAACGTCACGCGCGGGCTTCTCTTGATCGTGAAACAGGTGAAATCCAAATACTTGTTCCTACTTTTAATGAGCTTGGAGAAAAGTTAAGTGAAGAGCGAGATGAACCTGAGGGCTTTGCTCGCATAATCACCTCAACGGCGCGTCAAGTGATTAAAATGAAGATGCGTGCAACAAATGATGCGGAAATTGTTGGGGAATTTACAGCTTCAGTTGGTGATGTTATTTCTGGAGTAGTTCAACAAGGCAGAGATCCAAAGATGATTCACGTTAATCTTGGACGTATTGAAGGAAAAATCCCACCTCAAGAGCAAGTTCCTGGTGAGCTTTACCAACATGGTGATCGAATTAAGTGTTTCGTTGTTGAGGTTAAGCAAGGATTAAAAGGTCCGGAAATCATGCTTTCTAGATCTCATCCCGCGCTCGTTAAACAATTGTTTGCTCTTGAAGTTCCAGAAATAACTGATCGTATTGTTGAAATAATGGCGGTTGCACGTGAAGCTGGTCATCGTACAAAAATTGCAGTTCGAACTCATCGCGCCGGTGTTAGTCCCAAGGGTTCACTCATAGGTCCTGTTGGATCACGTGCTCGCGCTGTAATGGATGAACTCCATGGAGAAAAAATTGACATTGTTGATTGGTCTGAAGATCCTGCCGTATTTGTTGCACACGCTTTAGCCCCAGCAAAGGTATCTCGCGTGGAAGTAACTGATCTACTTTCCCGCAGTGCGAAAGTCACAGTTCCGGATTACCAACTTTCACTGGCTATTGGAAAAGATGGGCAGAATGCTCGACTGGCCGCCAGGCTCACCGGCTGGCGCATAGATATCCATCCGGATACGCCTTCAACTGAGTGAGAATTTCTGTAATTGAGCGCTCCGGCGGTACAGTAAGGGAGTTGAATTCGAGTGATTGGCAGAAGGCAGTGAGTATCAATTCGATACGAACATGCATTACGTGCCGAAAGCGTTCGAGTCCGACATCTCTTGTGAGAGTTGTTTGTATTGATGGGGCGCTAGTCCAGGATTACAAAAAATCACTTCCCGGAAGAGGCGCTTGGGTACATCAGAGTTGCTTAGCAACTGCGATCGCTCGAGGCGCATTTAAATACGCGTTAAAGCTAAATGAAACACCAAACGAATTGGATGCGAAAGATATGAAACTCAAATGAGCTCGTTCAGATTATGAGTGCTTACAACTAAGGCTCGCATCCCCTAGATCAATATCTAGAAAAAGAGATTGCGGGCCAAGACAGGAGAACTGTGTCAAAGGTCCGCGTACATGAGTTGGCAAAACAACTCGGTATGGAGAGCAAGGTTGTTCTTGCAAAACTCCAAGAAATGGGCGAATTCGTTCGTTCCGCATCATCAACTGTAGAAGCACCCGTTGTGCGACGTCTCATCGAGATGTATCCGGAGGCAAAGCCAGTTGAAGAGAAGAAACCAGTTAAGAAAGCGGCGGCAAAGAAGTCCGCAGCAAAGGCTCCCAAGGAAGTTAATGCAGAGCTCGCAGCAGAGCTAGCCGCAGAACTCGGTGTTGATCTCGAAGCACTGAAAGCATCTCGCGCAGAAACAATTGCGCCACCTTACATAAATACTTCTGTTGAAACACCAGAGTTGCCTTCATCTACTGAAGTACCTGCCAAGCCAGCGACACCACGTCCTGGTAATAATCCTTTTTCTACTGGCGCGGCAGTTCCGCGGCCACCACGTCCTGGCAACAATCCATTTTCAACTGGTGGTGTAGTTCCGCGTCCGCCACAACGACCAACTGGTGCACCAGGTGCGCCACGTCCAGGAATGTCAGGACCACGTCCTGGTTCAGTGCGTCCAGGTTTTGCGGCGCGACCATCGTCACCGCGTCCACCTGCATCAGGTAATTTTCCACCACGTACAGGTGCACCAACTACTGGTGCAGCAAACTCAAGTCCTTATAAAACAACTGGCGGCGGTGCACCCGCTGCAGGTGGTCGTCCAGGCGGCGGTCCAAATCGCGGTGGCGCTCGCGGTGGTGCCGGTGGTGCATTCGGAAAGAATCAAAGCAAGAGCAGCAAGCGCAAACCAAAGAGTAGAAAAGCGCTGCGCGATGAATTCGACAATATGCAGGCTCCACAGCTTGGTGGTGCAGTTGTTCCTCACGGTGATGGCAAGACACAGATTCGTATGCGTCGTGGATCATCCCTTGCTGACTTTGCCGAAAAGATTAATGCAGATCCAGCAGCTTTAGTTGCTGCGCTCTTTCACTTAGGCGAAATGGTTACTGCAACTCAATCAGTTGATGCCGATACATTCGAAATTCTTGGCGCCCAACTCGGATATGTCATTGAAATTGTGAGCCCTGAAGATGAAGATCGCGAACTGCTACAAGGCTTTGATATCGATTTAGGTCAAGAGCTTGAAAGCCTGGATCAAGATCGCCTCGTTGCTCGCCCACCAGTTGTAACTGTTATGGGTCACGTCGATCACGGTAAGACTCGTCTACTTGATGCAATTCGACAGACTGAAGTTGTTAAAAGTGAAGCGGGTGGAATTACACAGCACATTGGTGCCTACCAAATTCACCATGACCACAACGGAACAAATCGTGCAATTACTTTCATTGATACACCTGGTCACGAAGCGTTTACAGCTATGCGTGCTCGTGGTGCAAAGGTCACTGATATCGCAGTTCTCGTTGTTGCAGCAGATGACGGTGTTATGCCTCAGACAATCGAAGCGCTCAACCACGCACAGGCCGCAGATGTTCCAATTGTTGTTGCGGTAAACAAAGTTGATAAAGAAGGTGCAAATCCTGACAAGGTTCGCCAACAACTAACTGAGTACAACTTGGTCGCAGAAGAGTACGGCGGAGAAACAATTTTCGTAAACGTATCTGCCAAATCAGGCCTAGGTATTGATGCGCTAATTGATTCAATTCTTTTGACCGCTGATGCTGCAATTGATTTGCGCGCTATTGCAGATGATGAAGCACGCGGTGTTGCTATTGAAGCTCACCTTGATCGTGGTCGTGGACCTGTTGCAACTGTGTTGGTACAACGTGGAACACTTAAGGTCGGAGATGCCATCGTTGCTGGTGGATCGTTTGGTCGCGTTCGTGCGATGCTCGATGAGGATGGCCAAAATGTCTCTGAGGCTGGTCCATCTCGTCCGGTTCAGGTACTCGGATTTACATCCGTACCAAGTGCGGGTGACACATTCTTAGTTGCAGATGAAGATAGAACTGCGCGACAGATTGCTGAAAAGCGTCAAGCAGCTGAACGAAATGCGCAGCTTGCAAAGGCTCGAAAGAAGGTTTCACTCGAAGACTTCATGGAGCAATCAAAGATCTCAACACTTAACCTTATTCTCAAGGGCGATGTGAGTGGATCTGTTGAAGCTCTAGAAGATGCACTTCTACAACTCGATGTTGGTGCTGAAGTTGATCTTCGCGTTATTCACCGTGGTGTTGGTGCAATTACAAAGAGTGACATCACACTCGCATCAGCATCTACTGCAGTTGTTATCGGCTTTAACGTTAAGCCCGAACCACAGACTGCAATCTTTGCCGATCAAGAAGGCGTCGAAGTTCGCTTCTATTCCGTCATCTATCAAGCCATTGAAGAGATTGAATTATCACTTAAGGGCTTGCTCAAACCAGAGTTCGAAGAAATTGTTCTGGGCAATGCGGAAGTTCGCGACATCTTTAAATCCAGCAAGGCAGGAAACATTGCTGGTTCCATGGTTCTAGACGGAATCATTCGCAGAAATGCGAAGGCTCGTTTGATGAGAAATGGTGAAGTTATTACAGATAACCTCACTATCGATTCGCTCAAGCGCTTTAAAGATGATGCAACAGAAGTTCGAGAAGGATTTGAATGCGGTATTGGCGTTGGCACACTGAAAGAAATGCAAGTGGGCGACACAATTCAGGTCTACGAAATGCGCGAGAAGAAGCGGGCATAAATCGTGGGAAATTCGCATCGCAGTCAAAAGGTTGCCGACCGCATCAAAGTAGTTGTTGCAGGCCTACTCGAGGGAAAAATTAAAGACCCTCGTTTAGGTTTTGTAACTGTGACCGATGCTCGTGTTACTGGAGATTTACAGCATGCATCTATTTTTTATACCGTGCTTGGCGATGATGAACAACGCGAATCTACAGCTGCAGCTCTTGAAAGTGCTAAAGGTGTTATTCGCTCTGCAGTTGGAAAAGATCTAGGTGTACGTGTTACCCCAGCAATTGAATTCTTTCTAGATGGTTTACCAGAGAGCGCTCTGGCACTGGATTCTCTTCTGGCAAAGGTTCGCGAACAAGATGCAGAAGTTTCCAAGCTTCGAAAAGAAGCAACGTATGCAGGAGAACCTGATGCATATAAAGCGCCGAAGATTATTGATAACAGCAGTAAACCAGCACCTGTTGATCGCATAACTAACTGGGATGACGTTTAAAAAATATGTCTGCAACGGATGGATTTGTTGTTGTAGATAAAGCAGGTGCAATGACGAGTCACGACGTTGTTGCGGTCGGTCGGCGAGTACTCGGGACGCGCAAGGTTGGTCACGCTGGAACGTTGGATCCAATGGCTACCGGCATATTAATTCTTGGATTTGGCAACGGGACCCGATTGCTTCAATACATTACTCAAGGTGATAAATCGTATCGAGCAACAATTGCGCTGGGTGCTGCCACAATTACTGATGATGTTGAAGGCGAGGTCATCGCGCGCGCTACACAATCAGAAATCGCAGCAATCAGCGATGAAGAAATCAGAAATTTACTTGCAGCAATGTGTGGAGTTATTTCACAGCGCCCAAGTTCAGTCTCGGCTGTAAAAGTCGATGGCAAGCGTGCACACGAGCGCGTGCGGGCAGGAGAAGTCTTCGAATTAGATTCTCGCGAAGTAACAATTACACAATTAGATGTTTTAGAAATTCGACGAAGTAATGATTCGATCCAGATTGATATAGAAGTTACATGCTCAGCTGGAACTTTCATCAGAGCAATCGCGCGAGATCTAGGCAATGCGTTAAAAGTTGGGGGACACCTCACATTCTTGCGTCGTACACGCGTAGCCAGTTTTGGTGAGGATATAGCAACGCCTTTTGACACGTTTAAGTCTGGCGAATTCAAAGTCTTGGGATTAGTAGATGTAGCGCGGTCAATTCTTCCGATTCGCGAGTTAAATTCAGAGCAGGAGCAGGAGTTATCATTTGGACGCCTGATTTCTGCTTCACCGACTGCCCAGATTTATGCAGGCATTTCGGCGAGCAATCAGTTAATCGCATTACTTGAAAATCGTGAAGAGCGTGCTAAACCCATCGCAGTTTTCGCACCAGCGATTTGAAGTGGCAGAATACAAATATGAGTAAGCACGTAGTAGCCATAGGTGTCTTTGATGGCGTTCATCGTGGACATCAAGAGATTCTTAGTCGTGCAAAAGAAATTGCTGATGGTGGTTCTGTTATTGCGCTGACTTTCGATCCACACCCAGCCACCGTTTTTGCGCCAGAGCGTGCACCACAACTGCTGCTCACACTTCCTGAACGCGTTGTTTTACTAAAGATACACAATGCTGATCAAGTGGCCGTGATTAAATTTGATGCTAAATTCGCATCAATGTCGCCAGAAAATTTTGTCGAAAGCGTCCTTGTTAGTCAATTACATGCCAGCGATGTTGTAGTTGGTGAAAATTTCACATACGGACACAAGGCTGAAGGAAACATTGATTCACTGCGTGAAAGCGGGACTTCTAAGAATTTTGATGTTCACGTTCTTTCAATTTCACAAGAAGAAGAGCAAAATATTTCCTCTTCACGCATTCGTACATTAGTCAAAGAAGGAAATGTTGAAAGTGCGCGCAATTTGCTCACTCGTCCACATCGCTTGGATGGAATAGTCGTACGCGGTGAAGCTCGTGGCCGAGAAATAGGTTACCCAACAGCAAATTTAGGAAATATTGATGGGCAATGTATTCCGGCTGATGGCGTGTATGCAGGATGGTTAACAGTGGGAATTAATCGTTGGCCTGCTGCAATTTCAATTGGCACGAATCCAACTTTCGAAGGTGATCGCGGTCGACAAGTTGAGGCTTATGCCCTGGACCAAGTTGGATTGGATTTATATGACAAAGGAGCAACTATCGAATTCGGTTGGCGATTACGCGAGACCCTAAAATTTGATGGGCTTGATCCACTTCTTGAGCAAATGGCGAAAGATTGCCAACGTGCGCGGGAATTGACTGAGAAATAGCCTCGATTTCCTCTATCCACAACTCCGCTGGTAACCTTTGCCACGTCCAACGAGAAAAAGAGTTTCCGTGTGGCAGACCGGCAACCATCGTGGCCAATTAAAAGGAGATGCAAGAAATGGCATTAACACCAGAAGTTAAGAAAGAAATCGTTGCTAAGTACGGCAACTCCGCTACTGACACAGGAAGCCCTGAAGCTCAGATCGCTTTGTTATCAAAGCGTGTAGATGAGATCACTCATCACCTTCAAACCAATCCACATGATCACCACAACCGTCGTGGTCTTTTGTTATTAGTTGGTCAACGTCGACGCATTCTTCAGTACCTCGCAAAGACAGACATCAATCGTTACAGAACGATTATTGAAAAACTCGGCATTCGCCGTTAATTAGACACAACTACTAGCCGTGTGGGCAATGGTCCTCGGTAGTGGTTTCCGGAAATTAAGTGCACGAAAGTTGCATGTCCGTGAACTTCGATCGAAGATTCATTGTGCTCGACTCGGCAGTAGTCGAGAATAGGAGCGACCCATGGAGGGTCAAGAGATTCAATCCGCCGTTGCAGTAATTGATAACGGCAAGTTCGGAAAACGAGAAATTCGTTTTGAAACAGGGCGCCTTGCAAAGCAAGCAGCCGGAGCAGCAGCTGTCTATTTAGATGATCAGACAATGATTTTCTCAGCAACAACTGCTTCAAAAACACCAAAAGATCAATTTGATTTCTTTCCTTTAACAGTAGATGTTGAAGAGAAGATGTACGCAGTTGGTCGTATTCCTGGATCATTTTTCCGTCGTGAAGGACGTCCATCAGAAGATGCGATTCTTACATGCCGCCTAATTGATCGTCCGTTGCGTCCATCCTTCGTTAAGGGTCTTCGCAATGAAGTGCAGATTGTTTTAACTGTTATGGCTCTAGATCCAGATCACATGTATGACGTGATTGCGATTAACGCAGCCTCAATGTCAACTCAACTTGCAGGACTTCCATTTTCTGGACCAATCGGTGGCGTTCGCGTTGCGTTAATTGAAGGACAGTGGGTTGCATTTCCTAATCATTCACAGCTCGATAAGGCTGTCTTTGACATGGTCGTTGCTGGTCGCGTTACCAAAGATGACGTAGCAATCATGATGGTTGAAGCAGAAGCAACAACACACACTATTGATCTCATCAAGGGTGGCGCACCAACTCCAACTGAAGAAGTTGTCGCACAAGGTCTTGATGCCGCAAAGCCATTTATTAAGTTGCTATGTGACGCGCAATCAAAGCTTGCAAAAGTTGCAGCTAAGCCAACTGCTGATTTCCCAGTCTTCTTGGATTATCAAGATGATGTTTTTGCTGCTGTTGAAAAGGCTGCAAAGGAAGATCTCGCAAAGGCGATGACAATTTCCGGTAAGCAAGATCGCGAGACAAAGATTGACGAAATTAGCGCCTCTGTTAAAGAGTCAGTGAGTGCACAATTCGAAGGACGCGAAAAGGAAGTTCCTGCTGCGTTTCGTTCACTTACTAAGAAATTAGTTCGTCAACGCGTATTGCGCGACAAGATTCGTATCGATGGACGTGGATTGCGCGATATTCGCCCATTATCTGCAGAGGTAGAAGTTATTCCTCGTGTTCATGGCTCTGCAATCTTTGAACGTGGAGAGACTCAGATTTTAGGTATTACAACTCTTAACATGCTTAAGATGGAGCAACAGCTCGATACTCTCAATCCTGAAAATCACAAGCGCTATATGCACAACTACAACTTCCCACCATATTCAACTGGTGAAACAGGACGTGTGGGAACACCGAAGCGCCGCGAAATCGGTCACGGCGCACTCGCTGAACGCGCACTGATTCCAGTACTTCCAACACGTGAAGAGTTCCCTTACGCAATTCGTCAGGTCTCTGAAGCACTTGGATCTAATGGTTCTACTTCTATGGGTTCTGTATGTGCATCATCTCTTGCACTTCTCAACGCAGGCGTTCCGCTACGTGCACCAGTTGCGGGTATCGCAATGGGTCTGATTTCAGATGATGTCGATGGCAAAGTTGAATACGTTGCATTGACAGACATTCTTGGTGCCGAAGATGCATTCGGAGATATGGACTTTAAAGTCGCCGGAACAAAAGACTTCGTTACAGCGCTTCAGTTAGATACCAAGCTCGATGGAATTCCAGCATCAGTTCTTGCTGGAGCACTTCTTCAAGCAAAAGAAGCACGTCTTGCGATTCTAGATGTAATGAATGAAGCAATCGATACTCCAGATGAAATGAGTCCATTTGCTCCACGAATTATCTCTGTGAAAATTCCAGTTGATCAGATCGGTGCAGTGATTGGCCCTAAGGGCAAGATCATTAATCAGATCCAAGATGAAACAGGCGCAGATATTTCAATCGAAGATGATGGAACAATTTATATCGGTGCAACCGACGGTCCATCAGCTGAAGCTGCTCGCGCACAAATTAATGCAATTGCTAATCCAACAATGCCTGAGGTTGGCGAACGTTACCTTGGCACGGTTGTGAAGCTTGCAGCATTTGGTGCTTTCATCTCACTTCTTCCTGGCAAAGATGGCTTGCTCCATGTATCTCAGATTCGCAAGATGCATGGTGGAAAGCGCATTGAAAATCTAGAAGAGGTTATGAAGGTCGGCGACAAAATTCAGGTTGAAATTGGTGAAATTGATCCAAAGGGAAAGCTTTCACTTGTTCCAGTTCTTGAAGAAGGCGCGGCATCAGCCGAATAAATGTCAGTTCGTCGCACAGTATTGCCTAGCGGTCTGCGCATCGTTACTGAAGAAGTATCTTCAGTTCGAAGTGCAGCCGTTGGTATCTGGGTAAATGTAGGTTCTCGTGATGAAGCACCGGCTGTTGCTGGTGCTTCTCACTTTTTAGAGCACCTTTTGTTTAAGGGTACACAACGAAGAAATGCGCTAGAAATATCCTCAGCCATCGAATCTGTTGGTGGTGAGATGAATGCATTCACCAGCAAGGAGTACACCTGTTTCTATGCACGTGTGATTGATTCTGATTTGCCAATGGCTGTCGATGTGATTTCGGACCTAATCACTTCTTCGATTGTTACTGCAGAAGATGTTGATGCCGAACGTAAAGTTGTTCTTGAAGAAATTGCCATGCGCGACGATGATCCGAGCGATTTAGTTCATGATTTATACGCCGAAACATATTACGGAGATACTCCATTAGGGCGCCCAATTCTCGGCACCATTGATTCAATTAATGACATGTCTCGCAATAGTGTTTTTAATTATTACAAAAAGCGATATTTGCCTCAGGATTTAGTTGTAGCAGTTGCGGGAAATATTAAACATAGACGAGTTGTCGCCATGGTTGAAGAAGCTTTATCACGAGATAATTTCTTAGATGTCAGTGGCACTCCACAAATCAGGGCAAACACTCCAGTCAAACGCGGCAAACAAGGTCGCGTTGGGATTATTTATCGCAAGAGCGAGCAAGCGCACATGTTTTATGGAATGGAAGGCGTAACTCGAAATGATGATCGCCGATTTACCATGGGTGTTTTATCAGCGGCATTAGGTGGCGGAATGTCATCTCGTTTATTCCAAGAAATTCGTGAAAAGCGTGGCCTTGCATACTCTGTTTATTCATATGCTCAACAATTCGCGGGTTCTGGTCAGATTGGTTTTTATGCAGGTTGTAATCCAAGTAAGGCAATTGAAGTTGTAAATATTATTCAGGAAGTTTTATTAGATGTCGCCGACAACGGAATGTCACATGAAGAGATTGAACGCGCTAAAGGTGCGGTACGTGGATCATTGGTGCTTAGCCAAGAAGACTCTGGTTCTCGGATGAGTCGCATCGGAAAGAGTGAGATTGTGTACGGTGAGATTATGAGCTTTGATGAAATTCTCAAGGCAGTTGCACGCGTAACACCTGAAGATATTCGTGTTATTGCCAGCGAGTTTCTGACCAAAACGCCTACCCTTGGAGTTGTAGGTCCCTATAAGAGTGAAACCCTCTTTGAGAAAGTTCTCGCGAAAGGAAGCACACGTTGAGTGCAAAGATACGCGTTGGTGTGCTTGGTGCTCGCGGACGCATGGGCTCAGAAGTTGTAAAAGCAGTCACAAATTCATCTGATTTTGAACTCGTCGCACAACTTGATCTCGGAGATTCACTCGATCAATTAGTAAGCAATAAAGCGCAGGTCGTTGTAGATTTCACAACACCAGATAGCGTTATGAAAAATCTCGAGTTTTTGATTTCAAACAATATTCATGCCGTAGTTGGTACCACCGGATTCGATCAAGATCGAATTGATTCAATCACAGCGGCTCTCACAAAGAATCCTACGGTTGGCATTTTGATTGCCCCGAACTTCGCTATTGGCGCAGTCCTGATGATGGAGTTCGCAGAAAAAGCGGCACGCTATTTTGAATCTGCAGAGATTATTGAAATGCATCATCCAGCTAAAGTTGATGCTCCAAGTGGAACAGCAGCCCACACCGCAGAGTTAATGACACAAGCTCGCAAAGATTCATCCATGCCTGCGATGCCCGATGCGACCAAAGATGCTCGAGAAGGCGCACGTGGAAATAAGGTCGGCGATATTCCTATTCACTCAATTCGCGCACAAGGATTAGTCGCACATCAAGAAGTTCTCTTTGGTGGAGTGGGCGAAACGCTAACAATTCGCCACGACTCACTCGATCGCGCAGGATTTATGCCTGGCGTTCTACTCGGAATTAGAAGTGTTGTAAATAATCCTGGCCTAACTCATGGCCTCGATAAATTCATGTAAAGGAATATGCGATGTCAAAAGATCAAATCACGATGTATGGGGCCGATTGGTGCGGAGATTGCCGCCGTTCAAAGAGATTACTCGCAGAACTTGGTGTCGAGTACACAAGTATTGATGTTGAAGCAGATCTCACTGCTGCCGATAAGGTCCGCGAAATTAACGGGGGTGCTCAATCAATTCCTGTGATTGTATTTTCAGATGGCACTCATTTGACCGAGCCATCTGATATGGACTTAACTGCAAAGTTGAAATCTCTCTCAATTATCTAGAGAAAGTTGTAGATGCACGCCGATGTTATCGCGGCGCTCAGAACCACAATCGGAAATGATGCTCTGAACAGCAGGGCAATAATTGCTGCACCAAGTCCAGCTAATCTATGGTCAAAAGTGATCTCGCTCTTAGTTGTGACGCTTTGAACCGCGACCAGTGCGCTCAATAATGCAATTGGAATAAGCAGATTAATCTGCTTGATCAGTGGATGAGACAATAATTTCTCAGGAACACTGTGGCCAGCATATTTCAGGGCATAGGCAATAACGCTAGTTCCAATAACACCAACCCATAAAGTATCCATTATTTGGCACTACGCAATCCAGCAATAATCGCAATGAAGACCGTCCCAATAATCGGTAAACCTGCCGGTAAAAATGGAGTGGTGGCGATTGCAAATGTTGCCGCAACAATGGCCAAAGATTTATCCATTGAGCTTTTCAGACGCGGCCAGACAAGTCCGAGAAATGCAGCAGGTACAGCAGCATCTAATCCCCACGCAGATGGATCTCCCATTGCTTGGGCGCCGAGTGCGCCAGCTAAAGTAAATAGATTCCAGAATATAAAAACACCAAAACCAGTGAACCAAAAACCTTCACGCATCGCTCGCAGGCCACGTGGTTCTTGGGACAGGCTGACTCCAGTTGATTCATCAATAGTGACGTGCGCTGCAACAACTCTTCTAAATCCATGTACTTTAAGTATTGGAGCCATGAGCACTCCATACAAACCATTTCGAATTCCTAGTAAAGATGCTGTGGTGATGCCGCTGATTGCACCGCCACCTGCGCCAATCACACCAATAATTGCAAATTGAGATGCGCCAGAAAAAGTTAGAAGCGAGAGCAAGCAACTTTGCAAAACGCTAAATCCATTTGCAACAGCCGCGGCTCCGAATGCAACTCCATATGCACCAACTGTGAAGGAAACGCTGAGAGAATCGCGGATTGTGGGGGAAGAGACTCTAGACACACCCGCATTCTGCCGTATAAATCCAACTGCGCAAAGCGCCTAATGGATAAGGTCGCACCATGAGCGAGTCAGATATTGTTTTTCGAAGTGATGTAACTGTAGAACTTGTTAAGGCTAGCGCAAGTGATGCAGATGTAATTTGGGCTGCTCGCGTATCTACTGCCGGCGAACAATCTATGGACGAAATAGGTGAGGATCCTGCCAGATCAGAAGGTCTCATTAATTATTTAGCTCGTGAACGCCATGGATCTCCTTTTGAACATACGTCTATGACATTTTTTGTTTCTGCACCGATTTTTGTTTTCCGTGAATTTATGCGCCACCGTATTGCTTCTTACAATGAAGAAAGTGGCAGATACCGCGAGCTCAAGCCAGTTTTTTACATACCAAGTACTGATCGTAAGTTGATTCAAGTTGGAAAAACTGGCGCCTACACATTTGTTGATGGAACCACAGAACAATACGAAATTTCAGTCAGTGCTATGAAGGAAACGTATGTTGTTGCATATCATCAGTATCAAAAGATGCTGGATGCAGGGATTGCTCGTGAAGTAGCTCGTGTTGTTTTGCCAGTTGGTCTCTATTCCTCAATGTATGTAAGCATGAACGCTCGTGCACTTATGAATTTTCTATCATTGCGAACATCTCGTGATGGTTCGCATTTTCCAAGTTATCCTCAACGTGAAATTGAGATGGTTGCTGAGAAGATGGAAGAGGAATTTGCGAAATTAATGCCACTTACGCATAAGGCATTTGAGAAATCTGGACGCATTGCGCCCTAATTAGGCGATAGCCTTATCCCATGACAACGCAAACGCCATTCGGACGTCTGGCTACCGCGATGGTGACTCCTTTCAAAAAGGATTTATCAATTGATTGGGATGGCGTTGCAACTCTGGCACTGCATTTGCTCTCAACCGGTCATGACGCAATTATTGTCAATGGCACAACGGGAGAAGCACCAACAACGAGTGATGATGAAAAAGATCAGATCATTAAAGTTGTAAAAGATGCAGTTGCAGGTAAAGCAAAAGTTGTTGCAGGAGCAGGAAATAATGAGACAACTCACTCAGTTGAACAAGCTCTTCGTGCGCAAAAGGCTGGCGCTGATGGATTGCTAGTCGTTACGCCTTATTACAACAAGCCTCCACAGGCCGGAATTGAAGCCCACTTTCGCGCAATTGCTGATGCAGCAGATCTGCCTGTAATGCTCTATGACATTCCTGGACGCACCGGCATGCAAATTGAGCCCGACACGATTGTTAAATTATCCGAACATCCACGCATAGTTGCACTCAAAGACGCAAAAGGAGATGTCGCATCTACTTCGTGGGTCATCAAGCGTTGTGGAATTCCTGTTTATTCAGGTGATGATATTTTGAATTTACCACTACTTTCAGTCGGAGCAGTTGGTTTTGTTTCAGTGTGTGGGCACACTGTTGGTAAAGATTTACGCGAATTACTTGATTCGTGGTTTGCTGGAAATATTGTGCGAGCACTTGAAATTCATCAAAAACTTCTACCAGTCTTCACTGGAACTTTCCGTACACAAGGTGCGATTTTGACTAAAGCGGCTCTTAATTTGATGGGGCTTCCGGGTGGATATACGCGCCTACCTTTAGTGGATGCAACTGATGCGCAAATTGCACAGTTGCGTGAAGACTTACGCGCAGGTGGCGTAACTCTTCGCTCATGACTCATCCACATCCAAACTTAGGCACACCACCGAAATTAGCACCGGGAGCGCTTCGCATTGTTGCACTTGGTGGATTAGCCGAAATCGGTCGCAACATGACTGTTTTTGAATGCAATGGAAAGCTTCTGATTGTTGATTGTGGAGTTTTGTTTCCAAAAGAGAATCAGCCAGGAATTGATCTAATTCTTCCCGATTTTTCATACATCAGGGATCGTCTCAGCGATGTACTAGCAATTGTTTTAACGCATGGACATGAAGATCACATTGGAGCGGTTCCTTATTTACTGCGCGAACGTGGAGATATTCCCATCTACGGCTCTGCACTTACGCTCGCATTGATAACAGCTAAGTTAAAAGAGCACAGGATCACGCCACTAACTCGTGAAGTTCGTGAAGGCGGACAAGAAGATGTCGGTCCATTTGATCTCGAATTTGTTGCTGTAAATCACTCAATCCCAGATGCACTTGCAATTGTGATTAATACCCCAGCGGGGCGCATTTTACATACAGGAGATTTCAAGATGGATCAGTTGCCGCTAGATGGTCGTGTTACAGATTTGCGGACATTTGCTCGCTTGGGTGAAGAAGGCGTTGACATGTTCTTGGTTGATTCAACCAACGCAGATGTCCCTGGATTTACTGCATCTGAAAGAGAAATTATGCCAGTCTTAGATCGCGTATTTAGATCTACTAAACGCCGAATAATTGTTGCATCGTTCTCATCTCACGTTCATAGAATTCAACAAGTGATCGATACTGCAGCAATTCACAATCGCAAAGTCGCGTTTATTGGTCGCTCAATGGTTCGAAATATGGGCATAGCTAGTGACCTTGGATATTTGAATATCCCTGGAAACATTTTGTTTGATGCGAAAGAGCTTGATTCCTACGATGACAACGTTGTATTGATTTGCACTGGTTCGCAGGGCGAACCGATGGCAGCTCTTTCACGCATGGCAAATGGAGATCACCAAATTCGAGTAGGCGAGGGTGACACAGTCATTTTGGCATCATCGCTTATTCCAGGAAATGAAAATTCTGTCTTTCGAGTTATCAATGAACTCACTCGTTTTGGTGCAAAAGTTGTTCATAAAGCTAATGCAATGGTGCATGTTTCAGGTCACGCGGCAGCGGGTGAATTGTTGTATTGCTACAACATCGTGAAACCAAAATATGTAATGCCTGTTCACGGAGAGTGGCGTCACCTCAAAGCAAATGCCGAAATTGCAATAAACGCAGGAGTGCCACGCGAGAACACAATCGTCATTGAAAACGGAGTCGTTGTCGATTTAGTTGATCATGTCGCACAAGTTGTTGGTGGAGTTCCCTGTGGATTTGTTTTTGTAGATGGTCAAAGCATTGGTGACATTACTGAGTCATCACTTAAGGATCGAAGAATATTGGGAGAAGAAGGTTTTATTTCTGTTGTTGTAGTAGTTGATTCTCAGAGTGGAAAAATAGTTGCGGGTCCAGATATACATGCACGTGGATTTGCCGAGGACGCTTCCTTATTTGATGAAGTTAAAATAGACATAGAGAAAGCTTTGGCTGCGGCAGTTGTTGAAGGAATAGATGGAACTCATCAACTTTCACAAGTTGTACGCCGAACTATCGGGGGATGGGTTGGAGCTAAACACCGTCGACGCCCGATGATTGTTCCGCTAGTTATTGAGGTTTAGTTTCTCTGTTTTCTTTGGTCGGCGCGCCTGCCATCTCAGTAATTGTTAAGCAATTACGATGAATAGTGTGGCTAAGAAAAAGAGAAGCGCATCCAAAGGTGCCAAATTAGGTAGCGCTCTTAGTCGTGCCCTCGGTGGCCTCTGGCGAGGACTGGCAAAGGTTCTAGGAAGTTCAATTCGTTTTCTTGCACGAGGCGCAAAAGATCTTGATTCAACTCATCAACGCGATGGAGCAGCATTCGCATTATTAATTCTGGCGATAATTGCTGGGGCTGGCACATGGTTACACGCAGAAAATGTAATCAGTCGCGCCGTGTTTTCATTTGTTTATGGAACCTTCGGCCGCATGGGTTTTATCGCGCCACTTGTACTCATTTATTTTGCAATAAGACTATTTAGAGTTCCAGATGAAAAAGCCGCTACCGGACGAATAGTTGTCGGAACAATTACATTACTGATTAGTGCAACGGGATTAGCTCATTTATTTAATGGTTCAGTCGGAACAGGTGCTACTGCTATTCAACACGGTGGTGGATGGATTGGTTATGCAGTTTCGACTCCGCTGGTGGCTTTAATGACTTCGATGTTGACCTATCCCGTACTGCTAGTACTTTTCATATTTGGAGTACTGGTTGTTACGGCTACTCCTGCGTCAGAAGTTTTTTCACGAATTTCATGGGCTTTTCGCTGGCTCTGGGATCGAAAACCAAAAAGACGTGTAAGTGAGGAAGAGTTTGAGATATCAGAAACTCCACCCTTTGAATCTCCAGTCGTGGCGCAGTGGAATGCCGCACCAGAGGAAGATGAGGAAGTTGAAGAAGAGGAGTTAGACGAGGAAGAATTTGATGAAGAATTCACGGTTGCAATGCCCAAACCAGCTACCCAGCAAATTTCAAAAGATGCTAGACCGGTACAACTATTGTTATCAAGTGATTCTCATTATGAATTACCGCCTCCTGACATTCTTCGAACAGGCCCAGCGGCAAAAGCGAAAAGTAAAGTTAACGACAGCGTTGTTGCTTCTCTGACCGAAGTCTTTAGTCAGTTTGAAATTGATGCAGAAGTAACTGGGTTCATGCGCGGACCAACTGTTACTCGTTATGAAATCGAACTAGGAAATGCAGTGAAAGTTGAAAGAATTACCGCCCTTGCTAAGAATATTTCCTATGCAGTTGCTAGCAGTGATGTTCGAATACTTTCGCCAATTCCCGGTAAATCTGCTGTGGGAATTGAAATTCCTAATGCTGACCGTGAAATCGTTGCCCTAGGTGATGTCATGCGATCTAGCGTTGCCGGCCAAGATCACCATCCGATGCTTGTTGCTCTTGGCAAAGATGTTGAAGGAAATTTTGTGTGCGCAAACTTAGCAAAAATGCCTCACTTGCTAGTTGCGGGTGCAACGGGTGCGGGAAAATCTTCAATGATCAACGCCATGATTACTTCGATTTTGATGCGTGCAACACCTGATGATGTTCGTTTGGTTCTGATTGATCCAAAACGAGTTGAGTTAACTGCCTATGAAGGTATTCCACACTTGATTACTCCAATTATCACTAATCCTAAAAAGGCTGCTGATGCGCTTACGTGGGTTGTGCGTGAGATGGACCTTCGATATGAAGACCTATCAACTTTTGGATTTAGACACATTGATGATTTCAATAAGGCCGTGCGAGCAGGAAAAGTCATTCCACCTGAAGGCAGCGACCGTGTTGTCGAACCGTATCCGTACTTGTTAGTAATAATCGATGAATTAGCAGACCTCATGATGGTCGCAGCACGAGAAGTTGAAGAGTCCGTAGTTCGGATAACACAGTTAGCACGCTCTGCTGGTATTCACCTAGTCCTTGCAACGCAACGTCCGAGTGTTGATGTTGTCACTGGTTTGATTAAAGCGAATGTTCCTTCACGACTTTCATTTGCCACATCATCACTTGCCGATAGTCGTGTAATTCTAGATACGCCAGGTGCTGAGAAACTTGTGGGGCAAGGTGATGCACTCTTTATTCCAATGGGTTCCAGCAGAGCAATAAGAATTCAAGGCGCATATGTTTCAGAGCGAGAGATTGAGGCTGTGACTACACACGTCAAGAAACAACTCTCGCCTCGATATCGCGAAGATGTTACAGCTCCCGCTTCTTCAGCAAAATTGGTAGATAAAGATATAGGTGATGATTTGGATGTTTTGTTACAAGCCGTTGAACTTGTAATTGGAACGCAATTTGGTTCTACTTCGATGTTGCAAAGAAAATTAAGAATTGGTTTTGCTAAGGCAGGAAGGTTGATGGATCTGATGGAGTCACGGGGAATTGTTGGTCCATCTGAAGGATCTAAGGCCCGAATAGTTTTAGTAAAACCTGATGAACTCGATTCAGTGCTTGCAACCCTTCACGATTACTAATTGTTCACTTTCTAGACGCGAGAAATTGGGGTGAGATGACCCCCGATTTGATGACGGAGTTGTTGCTTATTGCTTCATCGGTCTACCATATGTGTGTCTAGGTCTGTTTCAAGAATATTGATGAGGTCATATGTCTCTCGGTTCAATCATACGTCAGGCTCGCATAGACGCGGGATTAAGCGTTGATGATCTTTCAGAGCGTACAAGTATTCGCGGTGGTTTACTTAAGGAAATTGAAAGTGATGATTTTACAAAGTGCGGAGGCGAAACTTACGCGCGCGGTCATTTAAGAAATATCGCTCCACATATCAAGATGGATGTAACGCTGCTTCTCGAGTTGTATGCAAATGAACAATCAATGCAACCTCGAGGTATCCATGAGATGCTTGCAGAAAATAATGTCATGGCTCATCCGATTGATCGCAAGACAGTTTCATGGAAAACATTGGCAGGTATTTCGTTTGCAACTCTTGCGCTCTTGGGCGCAGTACAGATAATTATTTCAAATTCAAAAACTACAACCATGTCAACACCGGATGTTGTTGCATCTGAATCTGCAGCACCCAAAACTTCAAATTCTCCTGTACCCCAACCGACACAAAGTGAGCAAGCAACCCCAGCTTTGCCTCGTGATACTTACTCTTCAGGAACCGGTGTTGCTGTCAACGTTACGGCAACTCGTGGAACTTCTTGGTTGTTTGTTTCCGATTCAAATGGGACAACTTTGTACAGTGGTCAAATTAGAACTGGACAAAAACTTAATTTTAGTTCGACGACTCGAGTAAGTCTTAAAGTTGGCAATGCGGGCGTTCTCGATGTCTCAGTTAATGGCAAAGTGGCACAACAAATTGGTGTAGATGGCGAAGTTGTTTCGGTTTCATATGGGGTTACTTCATAACTCTAGGCAATACCCTGTAGCATCACCCCAATGAGTCGCACAGTTGCAGTAGTCACCCTCGGCTGTGCCCGTAATGAAGTCGATTCTGAAGAATTAGCCGGTCGATTAGCAGCTGATGGCTGGACCTTGGTCGATGATGTAGAAAAAGCTGAAGTTGCCCTGATAAATACATGTGGATTTATTGAATCGGCAAAAAAAGATTCTGTTGACGCATTACTGGAAGCCAATTCACTTAAAGGGCATGGAGTTACGCGCGCTGTTGTCGCTGTTGGTTGCATGGCTGAGCGATACGGAAAAGAACTAGCAGAAGCATTGCCTGATACTGATGCAATTTTAGGTTTTGATGACTACCAAGATATTTCAACTAGATTGCAATCTATAGTTTCTGGAAATACTCATACGCCGCATGTGCCAAGGGATCGCAGATCCTTATTGCCGATCGCACCGGTTGAAAGAGCAGCCGTACGGGATGTAGAACACACTTCAAAAGTCGGAGCAGGCGGAACGCTCTTTCGCAAACGTCTAGGCAATGCACCATGGGCACCTTTAAAGATCGCTTCGGGATGTGATCGCCATTGTTCTTTTTGTGCAATCCCGTACTTTCGCGGATCATTTATTTCTAGACGCCCCACTGAAATTCTTGAAGAAGCGCGCTGGCTTGCTGACAATGGAGTTTCCGAGTTATTTCTCGTCAGCGAAAACACAACGTCGTACGGTAAAGATTTTGGCGATTTACGTCTAATGGAAACCATATTGCCGGAATTTGCGGCAATTCCAGGGATAGCGCGAGTTCGTCTGTCTTACCTACAACCAGCAGAAATGCGCCCCTCATTATTGCAGGCCATGATTGCAACCGAGAAAGTGGCGCCATACTTTGATCTTTCATTTCAACACACAAGTCCTTCGGTGCTTCGGGCTATGCGCAGATTTGGCGATAGTGAAAAGTTTCTACACCTTATTACTCAAATTAGAGCCCTTGCTCCAGAAGCAGGAATACGTTCTAACTTCATCGTAGGTTTTCCTGGAGAAACACAGGAAGATTTTGAAGGAGTTGCAGAATTTATAACTCAAGCGCAACTAGATGCCGTTGGAATTTTTGGTTATTCCGATGAGGACAACACCGAAGCTCTTTCACTTGCTGACAAGTTAGAACCAGAAGTTATTGCAGAGCGAGTAGAATCCCTTTCCTCGTTGGCCGATGAGATGGTTTCAGAGCGCGCCTATTCGCGTATCGGGCAACGAGTCAGAGTGCTCATTGAAGATGCTGAATTACAAGAGGGCAGAGCAGATCATCAAGGGCCTGAAGTAGATGGAACAACGTCTTTTATTGGCACAGATTTCAAGGTAGGCGACTATGTTGATGCTGTGATTGTGGAAAGTGTCGGTGCTGATTTGGTGGCCGAAGCAGAATGAAATTACCAATCTTTTTGACTCCCAATATGATCACAATTTTACGTATCGCTTTTTTGCCTGTTGGCGCTTATGCACTCTTTAAAAATGGGGGAGATGACTCATCCTGGCAAATAATTTCTTGGTGGATCTTTTTCATTTTGGGTTTAAGCGATATTTTGGATGGCAACCTTGCAAGAAGTAGCAACTCGGTCACCGAGTTAGGAAAATTTCTAGACCCAATCGCGGATAAAGCCATGATTGGAACCGCCATGATTTCGCTCTCAATACTTGGTCGTATGCCTTGGTGGATAACGATTGTCATAATGGGTCGTGAAATTGGAATTACCTTGTTTAGATTAGCCGTCATTAAACGCGGCGTTATTGCTGCCAACCGTGGCGGAAAAGTAAAAACATTTTTCCAAGGTTTCGGTGTTGGTTTTTACGTGCTGCCTTTAAGTCAAGAAATGTTCTGGTTTAGAGATGGTTTTATAGCAATTGCTATAATTCTGACCCTGGCCACGGGAGCCCAATACATTTATTCGGCCCTTAAGTCTAGTAATTAAGTTGAAGGGAATTTCATGAGCAACGGATCTGAAATTACTTCTGCGATGAAAGACATAATCAAAAGTTTAAAAACAAGAAATGAAACTCTTAGCACTGCCGAATCAATTACTGGTGGTGGATTGGGATATGCAATCACCAGCGTTCCAGGTTCTTCAGAAATATACGTAGGCGGTTCAATTGCCTATCACGGCGAAGTTAAACAATCGCACCTCGGGGTTTCTCTAGAATTGATTGAATCAAAGACGGTATATAGCGAAGATGTTGCATTTGAGATGGCACGAGGAGCACTCCGCGCCTTTAAAACTACATGGGCGATCTCAACCACAGGTGTGGCTGGCCCCGATTCATCGGACGGAGTATCAGCCGGAACTGTATGGGTGGCTATCGCAGGACCAATTACGCAGAGCATCCAATTAGCCCTCGATGGTGAGCGTGAAAATATTCGAAGTGGGACTGTCGCCAGCGCTATTGGCACGTTTGCGCGTATCCTTAGGTCCAGAGATTGAAGGCTTCATGAAGGGCGGGTTCATAAGTGTTATTGCGTGAAGCAGTAGGCACGACCCTTCGTGCTGCCCGTACGGAGCAATCTCGCACACTTCGAGATGTTGCTCGCGATGCTCGGGTATCACTTGGCTATCTCTCTGAAGTTGAGCGAGGACAGAAAGAAGCTTCCTCCGAACTCCTAGGCGCGATTTGCACAGCTTTGGGATTAACGCTTTCAACAGTAATTAGTGATGTCTCACTTCATATTAAATCATCTGAAGTTACAACACTGAGTGTCGTGGACGCTGCGTAATTGTGGCGCACCTATACGCACTTCAGGGAGCAACGGCTTCTCGTTCCGAAGCAGCACTATTGACTGCGACAAAGGAAATTATTTCAGCGCAAGGAATAAAAAATCTTGCAATGATTGATATTGCCGATATTTCGCAGGTTTCTAGAGCAACGCTGTACAATCATTTTCGCGATAAAGATGCTGTTTTATACTCACTTTTAAGCCGAGAAGTTATTGCATTATTCAAAGGCGCCCCCAGTAATCCTGCAGAGATTCTTGAGTATTTCTCACGTGCTATCAGTGCAGACTCCGCCCTTGCCGGAATGCGCTCGCATGACCCCGCAATTCTTGCAACCATGTTGCTACGAAATGATGACAAGATCTGGCATGCAATTGATGCATTCTTTATCAAGGCATTGGGCTCTGATGTGAAAGCTGGAATCGCAATTTCATGGTTGGTGGGCCAAGTCCTTCAACCACTAACGCCCGCTCAATCTAAAGCTCAAGCAGCCCAACTTCTGCATGCGAATCTCTGATCTTCGAGAAAGAATTCTTTTGAGTTTTGGTCCGCAGTGGGCACCTTCATTTAGTTCTGACATTGCAATCTCTGAATTAGGCAGCAAGAGCGTGAACGAAGCACTTGCTGCAGGCCTTGAGCCCGATCAGATCTGGAGAGCTGTCTGTCGGGCTCATCCAGAGCAGACCGCGCCACATAAGTAACCCAGTAATGAACGGCGTGTCGCAGTCATAATGTGGCATTCGAACAGGTGTTCGTATACCCTTATCCCTGTACAACCAGAGCGGTTCCATCCTCCGCCCACAGCCTTTGTAAAAAGTGCTGGGGCCGTCGGTGGGTCTCCGTACCTTCTGGACCGACACCAACGTCACATGACGTTTCATCGAAAGGAAAGAAGTGGCTACTGAAAAAAGTAATGACAAAGCTACAGAAAAAGCACAATCAGATCGTTCCAAAGCCCTAGACACAGCCCTTGCCCAGATTGAACGTCAGTTTGGCAAGGGTTCGGTTATGAAGATGTCAGAGCGACAGAATCAAGTTGTTGAAGTTATTCCAACTGGTTCTATCGGGCTCGATATCGCACTTGGAATTGGCGGTCTTCCACGTGGTCGCGTTGTAGAAATCTACGGACCTGAATCCTCAGGCAAGACAACGCTTACATTGCACGCAATTGCCAATGCACAAAAAGCTGGTGGCATCTGTGCATTCATCGACGCAGAACATGCATTCGACTCTGAGTACGCAAAGAAACTCGGCGTTGATATTGATGCGCTTTTGGTTTCACAGCCAGATACTGGTGAGCAAGCACTAGAAATCATGGACATGCTCGTTCGCTCTGGCGCACTTGATTTAGTTGTTGTTGACTCAGTTGCAGCACTCGTTCCACGCGCTGAAATTGAAGGCGAAATGGGAGACTCACATATGGGTCTTCAAGCGCGTTTAATGTCACAGGCGCTGCGCAAAATTACTGGTGCGCTTCATCAATCAAAGACCACAGCTATTTTCATTAACCAGCTACGCGATAAAATTGGTGTTTTCTTTGGTTCTCCTGAGACAACCACTGGCGGTAAAGCACTTAAGTTCTACGCATCGGTTCGTTTAGACATCCGTCGCATCGAAACACTTAAAGATGGCCAAGACGCAGTCGGTAACCGCACTCGCGTGAAGGTTGTTAAGAACAAGATGGCTCCACCATTTAAGCAAGCAGAGTTCGATATTATTTATGGAACTGGTATTTCACGTGAGGGTTCCCTTATCGATCTCGGTGTTGAAATCGGCATCGTCAAGAAATCTGGAGCTTGGTACACATATGAAGCAGATCAATTAGGACAAGGTAAGGAAAACTCCCGTGCATTCCTTATTGATAATCCAGATCTCGCAAATGAAATCGAAACCAAGATTCGTGCTCACTTTGCTACACCTGTAGAAGTCGATCCAGCACTAGTTGCTGAAATTGATGAAGCAGCCGCTGAGGTTGATTTCTAATTAGCCTTGATTTTGTAAAAGTTGAAAGAGGCGAAGGCTCTGACCCTTATTCCGTAGCTCACACAATTGCACTCAATGCACTTGTTACTAGGGCTAAGAGTAAGGGCGAGCTTCTCGCTCACCTTAAAAAGCGCGGCGTTGAAGATGAAGTTGCACAGGCCACTATCTATAAATTAACCGAATCCGGATTACTCAATGATCAAGAGTTCGCCCAGCAATGGACTGACTCGCGTACGCGTTCTAAGAAACTCTCCAAGAGAATTATTGCCGGCGAGCTGCGACAACGCGGGGTCGACCAAGAGAGTATTGATTTAGCTCTGGAATGCATCTCTGATGAGAGCGAATATCGCACTGCTTTCGAACTTGGGATGCGCAAGCTGTCGACGATGTCGCGCCTCGAACCAGAAGTACAGATTCGCAGAATTGAATCTTTGTTGGCACGTAAAGGATTCGGTTACCCAACAATTTCACGAGTAATGCGTGAATTAGATTTACTCAATTAGCCTTTTTGGATAAGTGCTCAGTTAAACGAGCAGCAGTAGCAACAACAGCTGCGGCATGAACGCGTCCTGGTTGACGACCGAGACGTTCTATGGGCCCACTAATACTCACGGCAGCGATTACTTTTCCATTTGGTCCACGAACCGGTGCTGAAACTGAGGCGACTCCGGCTTCGCGTTCTCCAATAGATTGCGCCCATCCACGACGTCGATCAGCCGCTAATTGTGCAGCTGTAAATCGCGCATTCATAAGTCCACGATGAATTTTTTCTGAGTCTTCCCAGGCCATCAAAATTTGCGCAGCAGATCCTGCTTGCATCGTCAGTGATGAACCAACTGGAACACTGTCGCGAAGTCCTGACAAACGTTCTGCTACGGCAACGCAAATTCGAACATCACCTTGGCGTCTGTAGAGCTGTGCGCTTTCACCTGTTGCATCTCGGAGAGCGGCAAGTGCGGGAGCTGCAACTGCAATCAATCGATCTTCTCCAGCGGCGCTGGCTAATTCACCAGAACGTTTTCCTAGAATAAATCGTCCAGTTAAATCTCTGGAAACCATTCGATGGTGTTCCAGTGCCACCGCTAAACGATGCGCTGTAGGGCGCGCAATTCCGGTGACTGCCACTAATTCTGCGAGGGAGTGCGGTCCTGATTCCAGCGTCGTCAAAATAGATACGGCTTTGTCTAAAACACCGACTCCGCTATTATCTCTATCCACGATACGATATTAGCATCTCAATAAATGAGATGTCCACAAGGAGCTTCGGATGCCAAAGACGTTAGCCGAAAAAATTTGGGACGAACACATTGTTCGTCGCGCAGATGGCGAACCTGATCTTTTGTACATCGATCTTCATCTGATTCATGAAGTAACTAGCCCACAGGCATTTGATGGACTGAGATTAAGCAATCGTGAAGTGCGTAGACCAGATCTGACAATTGCCACAGAAGATCACAACGTTCCAACGTTAAATATTGATAAACCCATTGCAGACCCAGTATCCAAATTGCAGGTTGATACGTTGCGCGCAAATTGCAAAGAGTTTGGTGTTCGCATTCACTCATTAGGAGATGCTGAACAAGGAATCGTTCATGTGGTTGGCCCGCAACTTGGATTGACTCAACCAGGCATGACAATTGTATGCGGTGACTCACACACCTCAACTCATGGCGCATTCGGCGCACTAGCTTTTGGTATTGGTACTAGCGAAGTCGAACATGTCTTAGCCACACAGACACTTCCATTGATTCGTCCTAAAACAATGGCAATCAATGTGGAAGGAACACTTAAAGCAGGAGTAACTTCAAAAGACATTATTTTGGCAATCATTGCAAAAATCGGAACCGGTGGTGGTCAAGGTTACGTCCTTGAATATCGTGGCTCTGCGATTCGCGCACTCTCAATGGAAGCTCGAATGACGGTGTGCAATATGTCAATTGAAGCGGGAGCTCGTGCAGGACTAATTGCTCCGGATGAAAAAACCTTTGAATATATTAAGGGCAAACCGCATGCACCTAAAGATTTTGAGGCAGCGGTGCAATACTGGAGCACGCTTTACAGTGATTCAGAGGCGAAATTTGATGTTGAAATCAACCTCAATGCAGAGGAACTTGAACCTTTTGTCACATGGGGCACAAACCCAGGACAAGGATTGCCACTTAATGCATCCGTTCCAAATCCTGCAGAAATTACAGATGCCGAAGAACGAGGAGCAGCAGAACGAGCATTGACGTACATGGGCTTAACTGCTGGAACCCCACTTAAGAAAATAGCCATAGACACTGTTTTCTTGGGCTCTTGCACGAATGGTCGAATTGAAGATCTGCGATCCGCTGCCGATATTCTAAAAGGCAAGAAAATCGCTTCATCACTTCGTATGCTCGTGGTTCCCGGCTCTGCTCGAGTTCGTCTACAAGCAGAGTCTGAAGGTTTAGATAAAGTCTTTATTGACGCTGGCGCAGAATGGCGCAATGCCGGATGCTCAATGTGCTTAGGTATGAATCCAGATCAACTTGCCGTTGGCGAACGCAGCGCATCAACGTCGAATAGAAACTTCGAAGGACGACAAGGCAAGGGTGGACGCACGCACCTGGTCAGCCCACTGGTTGCAGCAGCTACTGCCCTGCGAGGAACTCTCTCGTCACCAGCGGATTTATAGGGGGTCAATAATGGAAAAATTTATTAAACACATAGGTACTGGAGTTCCACTTCGTCGCAGCAATGTTGATACAGATCAAATTATTCCAGCGGTGTATCTCAAGCGAGTAACCCGAAGCGGATTCGAAGATGGTCTCTTTGCCGCATGGAGAAGTGATCCCGATTTTGTTTTAAATCAAGAAGCGTTTAAAAAAGCCACGGTGTTGGTTGCGGGCGCTGACTTTGGAACTGGTTCATCGCGTGAACACGCAGTGTGGGCGCTTCAAAATTACGGCTTCAAAGTAGTCATCTCCTCTCGTTTTGCCGATATTTTCCGTGGCAACTCACTCAAGGGCGGTTTACTTACAATCATTATTCCGCAAGAAGATGTTGAGGCGATGTGGAGTGCAATTGAGAGTAAGCCTGATACGCCAATCACCGTAGATCTCGAAACTCGCACCGTTTCTTACAATTCAACTCTTTTAGAATTTGCCATCGATGACTACACACGTTGGCGCTTAATGGAAGGTTTGGATGACATCGGATTAACGTTGAAACAAATTGATTCCATCGATGATTTTGAAAAAAATCGTAAAGAGTACAAACCCAAAACAATTCCAGTTCTAAAATAACTTACGAAAAAGTAGCTTTTTACGCTTATTTTTCGCGAGGGTGAGTCATTGAATTGAAACCCTCAACCAAAACTTTAGAGATTTTTACGCATAAAAAGTGGATTTTTTTGATGATTTAAAAAAATAAAATAATGCGACACACCTCATTACATGTTGGACTCACCCCTACTTGGGAGTTAAGTTTTGTAGGCGTTAAGCAATGGCTTAACTTTTAAGCTTAAATCTAAGGGGAATTTGATGAATAAGGCACAATTCATTGCCGCGTTGGCCCCACACTTCAACGACAGCAAGAAAGATGCAGCTCACGCTGTGGACGTTGTTTTTGACACAATCGTTCGTGCGATGTCACGTGGCGAGGATGTCATGATCAATGATTTTGGAAAGTTTAAGAAGGTTGATCGCAAGGCTCGCATGGGACGTAACCCATTTACTGGCGAAACGATCAAAATTAAGGCTTCGAAGAAGGCTCGCTTCCTTCCTGCAAAGGGACTAAAGGAAGTTATTTCTGGCGAACGTAAACTTGGACCAGCTCCAAAAATCGAGCCAAAGGCAGTAGCGAAAGCTGCTCCAAAGAAGGCAGCACCAAAGAAGGCAGCCAAGAAATCAGCAAAGAAAGCTGCTCCAAAGAAGAACGTTAAGCGCGTAGCAAAAAAGAGCGCAAAGAAGGCGACTAAGCGTCGTTAATCGACTCTTTACCGAAAGCGCGGGCTCACTAACATAGTGGGTCCGCGTTTTTGCTATTAGATTAGTGCCTATGCATAGCGAACAGATTATCTACGCTGAACCAACAGGTAGTCCGCTTGGGACCAACCGGGCACTTGAATTATGTGCGCGACTAATCATTCCGATCCTTAATTCTGTTACTAAAAGAACGTGGCAAGGCGTTGAAAATATTCCACAATCTGGACCTGCAATCGTTATCAGTAACCATCTCTCTTATGCAGATGTTCTTTTTTTTGCACAATTTCTTTACAAAAATGGACGTGCACCACGTTTTATCGGAAAGCGTTCGGTCTTCGACGTTCCAATCATTGGCCGGATACTTCTCGCTGCGGGACAAATTCCCGTCGACCGTGAAAGCACTCATGCAAGTAAAACGTTAGATCACGCAGTCGCCGCACTTAAGGCAGGACACTTAATTGGTATTTATCCAGAAGGCACATTAACCAGAGATGAAAAGTTGTGGCCAATGGTTGCCAAAACAGGTGCCGCACGACTCGCCATAATTACTGGACTGCCAATTATCCCTGTAGCCGCATGGGGAATTGCAGATGTGTTGCCGCCGTATTGTAAAAAACCACGAATCTGGCCACGATCGAGAATAACTCTACGCGCGGGCAAACCGATTGACATGTCCGCGTGGCAGGGACGGCAAGACGATTCAGATGCACTTGTACAAGCAACAGCTCACATCATGGGAGAATTAACCTCAATGCTCGAAGATATTCGCAGTGAAAAAAGACCTGCACAAGTTTTTGATCCGCATACTTCGGGGTTACCTCGAACTGGAAACTTTAAGAAAAAACGGACATGAAAAAAGTTACGGTTTTGGGCGCAGGTGCATGGGGAACAACCATGGCGCAAGTACTTACAGATTCTGGACACGATGTATTGATGTGGGGTCGCAACCCAGAAATAATTTCAGAGATAAATCACTCGCATACAAATAAGAAATACATTGGCGGACATATCTTGCCGACTGAATTATCAGCGACAGATGATCTTGAACGCGCGTTTGCTCACTCATCAATTATTGTCTTGGCTATTCCTGCCCAAAGTTTGCGCGCGGCGCTTATCGAATGGAAAAACTACTTTGATCCAGACGCGCTTATCATCAGCACGCTCAAGGGCATCGAACTTTCATCGCAATTGCGCATGACCGAAGTCATCCATGAGGTTTTAGGTGCACGTAAATTAGCAATAATTACTGGTCCTAATTTGGCTGATGAATTAATTTTGCGTCAACCGGCTGGTGCTGTAGCCGCAGCGCCAACTTCTGAAATTGCTGCGCAAGTACAAGAACTCTTTGCAACTTCGTATTACCGTGTTTATGTATCTACAGATGTTGTTGGATGTGAATTTGCTGGCGCAATAAAGAGCATCATTGCATTGGCAGTGGGCATGTCAATCGGTATGGGATTTGGTGAAAACACCCAAGCAATGTTGATTACTCGTGGTCTCAATGAAGTTGCCCGCATCGCAGCAGCTCATGGAGCGGATCCGCTCAGTGCTGCGGGATTAGCAGGAATGGGGGATTTGGTAGCAAGTTGCGGTTCTGCCTTATCGCGAAACAGAACATTTGGCGAAGTCCTTGGACGCACAGGTTCAATGAAAGATGCACGAGTCCATGTGGCTAAAACGGTAGAAGGCGTAGCCTCATCGAGTGCCGTTGTTGAAATAGCGCACAGAGTTGGAGTTGAAGTGCCAGTTATTGAAGCTGTTGCCGATGTTGTAGCAGGAACCATTACTCCAACACAAGCACTTGAGCGCCTTATGGAGATAACAACAAAAGCAGAGAACTTTATTCGATGAGCAAGAAAGTAATCGCAATAATTTTTGGTGGCCGATCCAGCGAACATGAAATTTCGTGTGTATCAGCTGGTGGAGTACTGGCGGCTCTCGACAAGGCAAAGTATGAGCCGATTCTTATCGGAATTACTCGCAATGGTAAATGGGTTCATGTTCCCGAAGATTTTGCGTTAGAAATACGCGGGGGAGTATTGCCTGAAGTTCCCGAAGAAGCCGCCGAAATTGTTGCAGACTTACATGGACTCAAGATTGATAACAAAAAATTGAATGTGGATGTAATTTTTCCACTACTGCATGGGCCCTACGGCGAAGATGGAACCATTCAAGGATTCTGCGAGCTGGCCAATATTGCCTATGTTGGTAGCGGTGTTCTCGCTAGTGCGGTTGCGATGGACAAATCTTTTGCCAAACCAATTTTTGCTTCTCATGACATGGCTGTTGTCCCAGGTTTTGTAGTCAAGAAGAGTGAGTGGAAATCTCAACGTGCAGAATTTGAAAAGAGTGCTGACGATGTAGGTTATCCGCTCTTTGTAAAACCTGCCCGCGGCGGATCTAGCCGTGGGACAACCAAAGTTAAATCAGCAAAAGAATTCGCAGCTGCAATTGAAATAGCTCACAATTTCGATACCAAGGCTCTAGTTGAAAAAGCTATACATGGTCTAGAAGTTGAGTGCGCCGTTCTTGAAATAAATGGCTCTCCGGAAGCATCAATCGTCGGTTCGATTTCAATTGATCCGAAATTTGAGTTTTATGACTTCGAGGCCAAGTATCTAGATGGTGCAACAAAAATTGAGTTGCCGGCTTTAATCCCGAGTGATGTTGCAGAAGAGATACGTAAAAAAGCGATTCAGGCATTTAAAGCACTTGGTTGCTCGGGATTGGCCCGGGTGGATTTCTTCTACGCCACGACCGGTGAAATTTTGATCAATGAACTCAACACAATGCCTGGATTTACTGCCACTTCTGTCTTTCCACAGATGTGGGCAGCAACTGGAAAAAATTATGAAAGCATCATCGAAGAACTTATTAAGACTGCTCTTCTAAGAACTAATGGAGTTCTAGAAAACTAGTATGTAACTGGGCAGGTCAATGTTCTCGTTATTCCTGAGACACCCTGAACTTTAGACAAAATCATTCGACCGAAATCTTCCATGCTAGGAGCTTCTGCGCGCATGATTACATCGTAAGGACCAGTAACGCCTTCGGCTAAAGTCACTCCAGGTATTGCTGAAATGGCGGTTGCAACACTGGATGCTTTTCCAACTTCAGTTTGAATCAAAATATATGCCTGAACTGACATGGACGACTCCTTTTGCGATTGTGGGATTAACTTATCCCATCGGAACCCAGTGCGGCAATGAGTATTCTTAAACCATGAAATTCAATGAGGCTCAGGTAATTTCTGAGGTCACCTCTATTTTTTCGAAATCTTCTAAGAGCAATCCACACGTAATCATCGGAATTGGCGATGATGCAGCTGTTGTTGCTACTGATCAGCACTCAGTGATAACCACAGATATGGCGATTGAAAATGTACATTTCAAACGTGAATGGTCTACAGCTTATGAAATTGGTACCAAAATTACCGTTGCTAATCTTGCAGATGTTTATGCGATGGGTGCAGAACCACGTTATTTGGTTGTCGCACTCACTCTGACCGGCAATGAAGAACTTTCCTGGATCAAGGATTTGGCCCAAGGAATTGCCGATACTGCAGCGAAATCTGGCGCAGTGGTTGTAGGCGGAGATTTGTCTCGAGCCGAACAGATCATGATTTCAATAAGTGCAATTGGTTCTTCGCGATTACACATTACGCGTAGCGGTGCTCGAATTGGTGATTCAATATATGTTTCCGCGTTGCCTGGCTGGTCGCGCGCAGGTTATGAAGTGCTCTCTAAGAATCTTGCTGAATCAAAATTATTTGATCGCGCCCTTGCTCAATTTAAATCTCCTGTATTGGAACCGTCCTTGATGCGAGGCTTTAAGAGTGCGCACTCACTGTGTGACATAAGTGACTCCTTTCTAGAACAGGCCGAGCAAATGAGTCGAGCATCGCACGTTCGATTTGAAATCGATACAAAGATGTTTGAAAAAGCTGAAGGATTTGCAGATCTTGCATCCGTTGCACACGCGATTGGTTGTGACGTGTGGGATCTAGCCTTGGCTGGCGGAGAAGATCACGTGCTCTTAGCAACGGGAGTTAATCTTCCCGGAATATGCATTGGAAGAGTTCTCGAAGGTAATGGCCTAAATGTTTTAGATATGAAAAAAGCGCCAGATACCTGGCGCCATTTCAATTAAGTTCAATTGATTTAAAGGTAATTAGCGAGTTACTTTTCCAGCCTTAAGGCATGAAGTACATACGTTTTGACGCTTAGGTGTTCCACCAACAATTGTGCGAACACGTTGAATGTTTGGATTCCAGCGACGACGAGTCTTCACTTGAGAGTGAGAAACGTTATTTCCAAAGCTTGGACCCTTTTTACAGACGTCACATGTTGCAGCCATTTGCCGAACTCCTTCATACGTAATTACAGGGCGCAAGATTAGCGCGAGCCCATACCTTCACGCCAATCCACGCTCATTTGGGTTCAACAGTGGAGAATGTCGCCATGGCAACCCTTGAAAGCAAAGTCAGTAGCGTTCTAGGGGACCGCACCTCGAAAGTGTTAGATACAACTTTTGGAATCAGAACTGTCGGAGATTTACTTCGCCATTATCCCCGAAGGTATGCAGTACGAGGTGAACTAACCGACATTTCAACTCTGCAAGAAGGTGATGAAGTAACAATTCTCGCCGAAGTTTTTAGCGCATCAAACCGACCGCTACATGGTCGCAAGGGAAGTATTTTTGAAGTAATTGTCACTGACGGCAAAGCCAAACTCTCACTTACGTTTTTTAATCAAGCGTGGCGCGAAAAAGATTTGCGAGTGGGGCGCCAAGGTTTATTTGCAGGTAAAGTTGGCATTTTTAAGGGCAAGCGGCAGTTAGCGCATCCAGATTATGAATTGATCCCAGATGGAAATGATGTTGAAAGTGCGGTCGATGAATTCGCAGGAAAGTTTTTGCCCGTATATCCAGCGGCGGCAAAGATGGCCTCTTGGAAGATTGCTCAGTGCATCGATTTAGCAATTCAAGGGCTGGAGGAAATTCCAGATTACCTACCTGATCAGATACGCGAAAAACATGGTTATCCGACGTTGCATCAAGGGTTAGTTCAATTACATAAGCCCGCGGATTTAGATCATGCTGAGATTGCTCGCGAACGTTTAACTTTTGATGAAGCATTTCTATTGCAATTATTGCTCGCCAAGCGAAAAGCAGCGCTGCGCTCTTTAGATGCAATTGCTAGAAAACGAATTGCCGGAGGGCTTTTGGATGCTTTCGACAAATCATTGCCATTTGAATTAACTGCGGGTCAAAAAGAAGTGAGCGCAGAAATTGAATCTGATTTGAGTCAATCTCATCCGATGCATCGATTGCTTCAAGGTGAAGTGGGATCTGGTAAAACAATTG
>Ga0304730_1000078_pt1 | contig 95862 bp, 72 predicted proteins | sample M_130628_MF_Meta_FD_190474 | JGI IMG/M metagenome (GOLD analysis project Ga0304730, IMG submission 190474) | Freshwater microbial communities from Lake Montjoie, Canada to study carbon cycling - M_130628_MF_MetaG (v2) (version 2) | ecosystem: Environmental > Aquatic > Freshwater > Lake | place... | reverse complement strand
ATCAAACGATCCTATTGTTCCTTGTACTCCCTGGGCACCTGTAGTTCCTTGAGCACCTGTTGTTCCTTGTGTGCCATCTACGCCTTGAATGCCTTGTGCGCCGTCATTACCGGTTGTGCCTTGAGCGCCATCTGTTCCTTGAGCACCTGTAGTGCCTTGAGCACCTTCTACACCCTGAACGCCTTGAGCACCGTCCGTGCCTGTGGTACCCTGAACGCCATCTGTGCCCACGATACCTTGACCGCCAATAACACCTTGTGTGCCCTGTGCTCCTGTGGTGCCTTGTGGTCCAGAGGTGCCTTGTGGTCCTCTTATTTGTCCTACATCAGTCCAAGTTGCTCCAGTGTATACCCAGAGATTGCCAGTGTCTTGATCAATTACACCATCGCCAGTGACTGCTCCTGGAAACGCTGTATCTAGTGTAACTTGTGGATTTGCTCCTACTGTGGGTACCGATCCAATGATATTTACAGAGGTACCATCGGCACCTGTAGTACCTTGTGCTCCGTCAACACCAGTTGTTCCTTGAGCTCCGTCAACACCCTGGATGCCTTGTGCTCCTGTGGTACCTTGAGCACCGGTTGTGCCTTGAGCGCCTGTAGTGCCTTGTGTGCCATCTACGCCTTGGACGCCTTGTGCGCCGTCATTACCGGTTGTGCCTTGAGCACCTGTAGTTCCTTGAGCGCCTGTAGTGCCTTGTGCGCCATCTACGCCTTGCACTCCTTGAGCACCGTCATTGCCTGTTGTGCCTTGAGCACCATCTGTTCCTTGAGTACCGGTTGTGCCTTGACCGCCAAATACACCCTGAGTGCCTTGAGCTCCTTCAGTGCCTTGAACACCTTGTAGTCCGTCGGTACCTTGAGCACCGGTTGTTCCTGTTGTGCCTTGTGCGCCATCTGTGCCAGTTGTTCCTTGTGCGCCGGCGCCAGTTGCGCCTTGTGTTCCGTCTACGCCTTGTGTTCCATCAAGACCTTGTGTTCCTGTAGTGCCTTGAGCACCTGAGCCTGTTGCTCCCTGTGTTCCGTCTACACCTTGAGTGCCATCAAGACCTTGTGTTCCAGTAGTTCCTTGTGCTCCACTACTAGTTACAGTAACAGTTACACTATTGCCCACAGTTGTGGTAACAACACCATTGCCAACAAAATCAAAACTGTCAACATTTAGTGTTAGTAAGTTACCTTGTTCGTATACAGCGATATTGGCTGTACCACCGCCGCCACCAGATACCATGACGCCGCCAACGGTGCTGCCATCACTTACATAGATGGCATTGGTTACTGGATCATACCAAAGTCTTTGTTCCTGGCCAACGTAAGTAGCTGAGTTTGCATTGTTATCGCGGCTGGTAAAAAACTTTTGTATCGCATTAGGATCATTTGGAATATTTGCGCTCATTATAGTTTTTATTATCCGTCGAATACTTCGTCATCGCTGAGTTCTTGAACTGCTGCGACTGGCACCCCTGCTAGTTGTTTGATACGACTTAATTCATCTTGCTTTGGTTCGTTTGTTTCAGCTTCATCATCGCTGTCATCCATGCTGTCATCTTGTTCTTGTTCTACTGGATTGCCATCGTCATAGACGTTTTCTACACCTACGGCTTTTTTCAGCAGTTCTTGTTTTTGCTGTAGTGGTGGTAAGAATAAGTCTTCTGGAGGCTTGGCGTTGCCAGATGGTGTTTTACCTGAACTGTCTTGATCAGTGTTGTCAAATGACAAGCCACGATTTATCAAGACCGGCGTTGCTACCATGCCTTGTTCGGCACCGGTGTTGTCGGTGTCGATGTTGTTCTCCATATTATGGAGATTGTCAGCAATGCTTCTTAGTATGTCGGCTATTTTCATAATGATCTCTCTATTTCGTTTTGTATTTAGTCTATCTTGGATAACCTTTGAAGGCTTTAACCGGACTTTGGGTATCAATGCCGGCAGGTTCCTGGCTTTGGGCTGTGCCAATTAATTTTTTTCCACCCGGAGTCCGGGTCATTTGTAATGCTTGATCTATGATGGGATCTACGGTCTTGTTTATCCCAGCTACCAAGGCATGATTTCCAAACACTTCTTCTTTGTTCCAAGGCAATATATAAGGATTTAAATCATCCTTGACTGAATCGCTCCTGGCACGGGCCAGGGCCATGCCAAATCTATAAATTTCATATGGCTGATCAGAACTCAGGCCAGGAAGTATAAAAGTTTGGCGCAGTGGGTCAGCTTGCTCGGGCGGTAACTGTTGTTCTTCAGTTAAGAATTCATGAGCTCTCATCTAGGATAGCCTTTGAATCCTGTCACAGGACTCACTGTGTTAGTTGAATCAAGTTCTTCACTGTCCATGTTACCGTCGTTCAAATCCATATGCTCACTGCCAGCGGCCTTCAAGGCCTGATTTAACATTTTTTGTTCAATGTCAGTGTAGGGATGAGCTGTATTGTATCTGCCGGCCCAGCTTTCAGTATCTACATCTAACGGAGTCACTCCGTCGCTACAAGCAGTCAACATCATGATACGATTCAGTTCATAGGTACGATCGTACCCGCCACGGTCGCGAAACTTGTGTAGTCCACGAGTGGCTGATTGTTTGCGATTGCCTATTTTACCTAGGTTTTTTTCAAAAAGAAACTCTTGGGCTCGCACTGGATCAAACTCCAGATGAGTTGAATACGCTGTACTGTGCTGAACTTTGTGTGCCAAGTTCCTTGGCGGTGAATGTGCCTGTTACGGTAAGTTTGTTACCGGCACCCACATAAATTTGTTGTATGTCGCCGTTTGGTATGGCCACAGCGGCACTGTAGATGTTGCCAACTGCGGCAGCATTACCCAATGCTGTGGCATAGACCTGATAGGTTACCCCAGTGCTAAGAGCGGCTATTTCGGCCTTGTCTGTGTACCATGTGATGTTACCTGCTGAACTGACTACGTTTGCTTGTGCCATACTGTGTCCTTTTTAATCTTTCATTAGCCTTTGTAATTTTTCCAAGTTTTAAACAAACTGCGCTCAAGTGCAACTGACTCTTCCATGCTGTCCTGGCGCTTCACTTGACTGGCCAATACCGGAATAGTTGTTTGACCAGTTGACTTAGGACCATTTAGTCCGCCACTAAATCTTCTCAAGTACGGATCATTTGAATCTGTAGTTTCTTTATCGGTTGGCCAGTCTGGACTGTTCTTGGTAGCTGTGGTATCACCGTAGGCTTCGTCAACAGTGTCGCAACCACAGGGTGATTGACCACATGAGCTACAGCCACTGGACTGACTGCCTAAACCGGCTAACTTCAGGATCTCTGCCAATTTCTCAGCATCATCTCCATCAGCACTGACATTGATAGTTTTATTAGGACCACCGTCTGGACGATTGTTCATGGTCACTGTGACATTCATGCCTTCGTTCAGCACACTTGATAATTTCTTATCATAGCTTTCACTAATAGCACCTTCGTAAACACCTTTACCAAACTGCATGCCACCCGATGACTTTTTAGTATCTGTTGCTGTTGCTACACTACCACTTGTGGTTGTTTCGGCAACTTTTTTCTCTTTCTTGTCAGCAACGGCTTTTTTCATTGGCTCTTTTTTGTCCATGTCTAAAAAGTCTGGCTTGGAAGCTTCATCAGTTTTTTTAACTTTGTTAGGAAGTTTGCTGATGTCTTTGCCCGTATCTGCCTTGTTAAACTCTTTGGCCACTTTTGGAGCTACACCAACTTTTTTAGCAAACTTGGGATTGTGTGCGGCGCCGGCCATCATGCGGGCCTGTGACTGACTTTTTGATTTTTCAGCTACTGGTTGAATACCACTGCTTTCTTCACCATGACGTTCTTTTTGGCTTAGCATATAATCAGTTACACTGGTCATCATGCCTTTGATCTGGCCCATTTTTTCTTGTACCCACTCTGGCAAGTTGTCACCTGCACCAAGCGCACGTTCAAGTTCTCGAGCATGACGAACGATAGTGTGTAATTGATCTTTGGCCATACCAGCTTCATCATCATACTCACCACGGTCGGTTATAGCAATATCATTTTCTTTGACAGCACGACCACCTTTGTGTTTCCATGCCTTGCCGGTCACACGCTCAGGGCCTTTTGCAGGACCTTTTGGACGACCTTTGACTTTTGGTTGATCAGATTTGACTTCATCTTCTTCATCATCTTTGTGTTTACGAGTGTATACTGTACCAGTGCTGATTTTTTTCTTGTCAAAATTACCAGTACCTTCTTTTTCTTTCTTTGCCTGAGCTTGATAGTCAGGATCAAATGCTGTACCTTTACTACGTGGATCTTTGGTCTTTTCTTCATCCATGGGTTCTTCTTTGCCTTGCACAAATGCTTTTAGTCCTTTGGCAACATTCTTTAATGGATGCTCTTTGCCAGGTCGTTTTAGCTCTTGCTTACCAGCCATTGCATCTTGATTTCTTCTTGGAGCCACTGCGTTTTTCATTGCTGTGGCTGCTACATCGCCCAACATTTCATCAACTTCTTTTTTGGCGCCAGCAATCTTGTCGGCAAAAGTGATCTTATCTGCGGGAGGTGCCAGTTTGGCAAATGATTTTTGTTTGGGTGTCATTGGCTTGCCAGCTTCGCGAACTGGATACTGTTTGCCACCAACTTTGATTTTTTCACCAGGTTGTACACCGTCGGCTTTGGCCTTTGCCACTGCTCCACTGAATGCATTACCTTCGTTGCACTGGCACGGAGCACAGTCACACTTGGGACACGATCCTTCCATCATGCTTTCATCATACTTGTCATATCTGTTACGGATGTTGTTCATGGTTGTGTCACTAGCATTGTCCCGTCCAGCTTTCTGCAAGGCTTTCATGCCAGCATCGCCATATTTCTTTTTGCCGATTGCAGCTTGAAAAGCACTTTCTTCCATGCTGTCACACTCACATGGTGAGCAATCACAAGCAGAACAATGTCCTTCTTCTAGTTGTCCAGCCTTTTTCATCTTTTGAAATTGTGCGCCAGCAATACGATTGCCTTTTTCACCGCCGCCGGCTTTTTTGACCAAGGCCTTGAATCCAGTTGTGGCATTGTTGTGTTTGCCCATGTCGCGCTCAGTCACAGCACTCTCAGCTAGATCTTGGCGTTGTGCCAGATCCGACATCTTTTTGTTTAGGTTGTAGAAAAAATTATCCATGGTTTATCCTCTTGGTTTGTTGCCAGTTGCTGGCTTAGGTGGCAACTTGATCTTGCTCATTGGACTTTTGTCTCCCATTGGCAAATCGTTTGTGGTTTTTGCAGGTGGTGTCTTGCCACCAGCCACAGTAAAGTCACTGCGGTAAGCATTTTTGAGCACAGCATGATTGTTGTATTCAGCACTGTAGTCTTTGTACAAGGCTTTTTGTTCCTTGTTTGGTGCAGGAAAATCTGTATCAGTTAGGAGATTTTTGTTTTGAGCTTCTACTTCGCTACGCTCTTGATCCATGCTGTCTTCATAAGGGGTAGTAAGCATTCTGATTCGGTTGGGATCAAACATCAACAACTGGGCCAGTTGTTTAATCTGTGGCTCAATAGCTGGATAACGGAATTCAACATCCACATGTGTCACACGATCATTGGCAAAGGCAGGAAAGTCTGCTGGATTTGCCTGTACCGGTGTGGTCTTGGGTGCCGAGATCTTGACGATATCGAACTGTTTAAGTTTCTCTTCCAAATCTTTTAAGAAATTTGAAGGAGTGTCACCCACAATCTTGATACGATAATTGTAGGTTCTTTCTGATTCAGCGAGGTATTCTTGAAATTTTTTCATGCTTTTTTCCCTATATGATATTTATGAACTTTTGCTTTTTTGATCTCTAGAGCCTATTAGACGTTCCAGCAAATCATTGCGACTCAAGATCTGTCCTTCAGCTGTGGGCAACAGTTCGGTGTCTGGTGCCTGTTGATCCAGTCGAGCTTTTTTCAACTGTAGATCAATCATTTTTAGTTTTTTGTTCAGCTTGGTAGTCTTGGCTGTAAGTGCATGTCCTAACATGGTGCCAGCTACTGCAAACAGTTCAGCGGCAAAACGTGAATCCACATTCATGCCAAGATCACTTAGATCTTGATAGCTTTGTTTGGCAAGATCGGCCAGTTCATCCAGCTCACGATCGCTGGTGTCAAGGTCACGCACAGCCGGTAAGGCCAGGTCAATCTTGTCTATGTTGGTGTCAATAGCTACGATAGCAGCACGTGTTTGTTCTACGGTGAGAACTGGAGCTTCGGATTCTTCGTCTTGTTCAAGTTTGTCAAACTCAAACAGCTCCTCTAATTTTTTTGTCATACCCTATTTACCGCGTTTTTTGCCACCTTGATGAAATATATCGTCTTCGGTTATGACTCTAAAACGCAGGCCTTGTGCCTTGGCCCACTTGGTTGCGGCATCCCATTTGCAGTAGTTCACAGCTACGATAGCCCGATCACGGTCGTTCATTTTGCTTTCAATTAGGCTTTGTTTCTTGGGCTTGATTTCTATCAGTTCAGCAACGGTAGTATTGTTTGGACCGCGGTAAGTGACCAGGAAGTCTGGCACATAGTTGGTCATCTTGCCAGTTAAGGGATGTTTATAAGGAATCCTGATGCTTTCGCTAGCCCACTGTAGCACATTGGTGTTGCTGTCCAGGAACATCATGAAAGTCATTTCCCACCCAGATCTATATTTTATATTACCGTTGCCCACATACTTCTGTGGATTTTGTGGAATGTATATACCTTGTCTAAAGTTAGCCATAGCAGACCCTAGATACGAATGTTGTGTGCCACGTAAAAGTTTGGCTGTGTGGCAACATTTATTCCCAGCAAGGTACTGTTGCTTCTAGTAGCGTTGATGTAGTAGGACAAAGATGCTGTTAAATCTGGACCTGTCTGTCCTTGTATCTGTTGTAATAATGTTAGAACTGGAGTACCACTAAGTTCAGCTACTCTAAACAAGGTAACAGCAAAATTGCCGGCTGCTTCGCCTGTGCCAAACACACTTTGAAAATAGCTGAGAACCGCATCATAGGCATCTACTGGCACATTAACTTCGTAGCCATAGAATCTATCAAATATTTTTACTGAAAGATCAGTTTTGGGATCAGAGTAATTTACGGTGCCCACGGATTATCCTATCTAAGTCCTAGCTGAGTTCTAATGGTTGGTATACCAACAGTAGAAACTTTTGGTGCATTTGGAAAAAACTGTGAATTGCCAGAGTTTATTGCCTGTCTCACACTACCCGGCAATCCTTGTTGTAGTACGCTCTTGGCGCCGGCTTGAACTTCGGCTTTTGCAATCTGTCCAAGATTTGAATTTTTAAATGTGTTATAGGCTGTGCCAGCTGTTTGTACCGCACCTAACACATTTTGTAAACCACCACGACCACTTGCCAATGCTTGTAAATCTTCCACACCACCTGCAACTGCATCAATGAGTCCACCTTGGCCAAAAACCGAGTTGGTTCCGCCTGGCCTTGACAACCCACTCTTGGTTGTATCGTAATGAGCTGGATCAGCAAATCCTGGTACACTGGTACTGGATTGAGCCCCACCAATTGCACCACTCATATATTTGACAGTTTCATAAACCACGGTCAGGGTATGACTCATGGTTCCGTTACCTTGGCTGTAATCGTACTGATCACTTTTCCAATCAGTAATGATTGGGTTGATCAAGGTGTAGCTGGCATAGCGTTTTTGTGCTAGACCGTAAATGGTTATGTCATTGAAGAATCTAGGTTTACCCTTGTTGTCTCCTGTGGCTGTTCCTGGGCTACTATCTGCGTAGCCTTCGCCAATGTATCCCCAGTCGGTGTTTTGTCTACCACTATAGGTATCGGAGGTGTTGTATCCAAACCCGTTTTGCATGACAGCATTTTTACCAGATGTTCCTGCTTGAGCTGGCACATTGTTATAACCGTAACTACTGTCTTTGTAATAATAGGTATAGTAGTTGTACCAGAGATTTCGTATAAGATCACTTTGATCATCGTGCAAAGTGATAGTGACTGGTTGATAATTGATCTTGGTCTGGACGATTCTTTTACGATTGTATTGATTAAGTGTGTCGTGGGTAATCTGATAGCTGGGCAGGTCTGTAGTCTTGACCATGAGCCCTATGCTGGCAAGATCGTTATTTTGGAATGCTCCGGCCAGTGCTGGAATCTGTCCTATGTTCACATTGAAAAAACAATGGAATAAGAACTTGGTTCTAGGAGTAAGTTCGTAGTTGTTGCTTCTGAAGGTCTTACTAGCGTGGGTATAATCTCGTAGCCCGTTGACTCCAAAAAAACCCTGAAGTATATTCTCGCCAAACGAGGCTAAGTTAGTCATACTGTTCCAGTATTATTGTGCTATACCAACACCAGTAGCTACATCACCAAGGCTTCTACCAACTGCAATACCAACACCACCACCGCCACCACCGGCTGGGTTTTGTAGGGCATTATCAAATCTAATGGTCAACGCAATTTGCATAGCTGCATTTTCACCATAGTTAGCATCACCATAGTTGACACCTTGTAGGTAGCAACCATAAATTTCCCAAGTTTCAAGTGCAACTGGAGTATTAGCACCGTTGCCACCATCAAGTACTTCAAATACAGTAGTAAACTTGTAATCAATACCAGCACTTGCTGAACTCATTTCAGCAAAGTCCAATTGTTTCTGTAATTGCTCACCAACCAACTTGCTTACATTGCCAGCAGCATCATCACGTAGATTACATGTGACATCAGCCCAGGTATATTTTCCAGCCAGTTTGATCATGCTGTTGTAGATAGGAAGATCAATGTTATCAAAGGTCACATTTGGCCGAGCAAAATCCACAACCTGTTTGGTTAATTCAGTTACTGGACTTGATACTCCAAAATTCTGAAAGCTCACTCTAAAGCGATACTTCAGTTTGGGCATTAACAAGCCTTGATTGCTGTTACTCTGATCGCTTGCCAGCGGCACGGTCATTTTTGTTAGCGATGATGTAGCCATTTTCGTTTAATCTCCTATTGTACTTTTATTTATGGCAATGAGCCGGGACAAAATTTTAGTCATTTTGCCCCTGTTCATTATACTGTTGCGCCAATGGTTCCTGTGTTTTGAATACGTACTGGTATGTATATAAACTCAACAGCTTTAACTGGCTCAATTGCAATGTCAACCCATAATTCGTTAGCGTCGATTCTAGCCGGTGTGTTATTTGAAAGATCACATACAACCAAGTAATCATAGATACCACGTTTAGCCACTAAGTCAATCATCAAGTTAGTGATACTGTTGGTAATCTGATTGCGTGTGATTGTATCGTTTGGTTCAAACAAATATGTTTTACCAATTGCAGCCAATCTAGCACGTAAGAACGCTACTAAGCGAGCTACGTTGATACGATCAAGTGCAGTAGTTGTACCTTGTAAGGTATGGTTACCAAAGTTAGTAATACCAACACCTGGAATAAAGGTAATTGGATTGACATCGTTCTGATACAATACATCACGTAGGCCTTGATTTACCCCTAACGGAACAAATTCACCAGTCTGTGCATTTAGATAACCAATCTGTGTGGCGTTGTCAATTACACCGCGGCGTGTGCCGGCCGGTGCCAACCATGGATACGCCACTTCGTCACTGCGTATAATTGTACGCAACATCATGTGGCTTGGTGCTGTTACTACCAGGTTACCACTAAGGTCGTTAGTAGTACAGCTTGGATAGAATGCAGCCGCATAAGCATCACCAGCATTTAAATTACCGTCAGCTGTGATTACACCTAGACCGTTGTTGTTGGTTGCCCAAGTTACAATTTCTTCTGGTGTCAATCGTAGCGGAGTATCAACTACTACAAAAGCAGTTTCTCCACGATCAGCATTGAGTAAAGCCAAGTTAGGTGCCAACTCAGGATACTGTGGGCAGGCAATCAAATTAAACTGATTCTGTTCTTCTCTGATTGTGGTGTTGCTATCAATACCGCTTCGTAATGCCTGATTAATAATGGCTCTCTGTGCTTGACGACCCATAAATGGGCTACCGTCAGCTCTGTTACCACTGGCAGTTAACCAGGTGTTGGTAACAGTGATTGGTGTCCAATATGCATTGGTTCCAGGAGTTTGATTTGTATTAGCTGTCAAACAGATGTACTCTATACTGCTATTAGTCACTAAAGCACCAACGCTGTAGGCAGTGCTGCTTAACCATTGGTACGCTGGATAGTCGGTAGTGTTGAAATAGTTGCTTTGGAATGTCTTGACATTGAATCCGCTACGACGAGTGTTCCATAACAAAATACCTTCTGGATATAGGCTTGGACTCGGTGCGTCTGGATCCAAGTAGTCACTGACTAACAGGCTAGTGATAGTTGGCAACGGATCACTTACAGGATCTGTAGTTCCGTTTGGTGCCCATCTGGCATCAGCAAACAATACACCACTTTGTGTGGTTTGATTGCTGTTGTCAATCTGTACCCATTGATCAGTTCCATCAACATTTTCCCAACGATTAATTACCGGATATAATTCAAGATTGCTTGTGTCAATCCACAAATCACCGTAGACCAAAGGACTTAGTGCTGTGTTGTTCTGTGTAGTTGGTGCACTAGCGGCAATGATTGGACCACTGGCATTGGTGTCAGTAAGGTTGTAACCACGGATATCGTTGTCCACATTTTGATAACCTTGCCATCTGCCACCATCCTGGATCATGATATCCACTTGTGTCGGGTCGCTGTAGTACCAGTAAGTACCAGTATCAGGATTTTGATCTGGAGCGGTTGAGCTGGTTGTATAGCTAAATGTTGGGTAACTTACCCAGTTACTGAGAACTAATGTGTCAGTGTCAGTTACATTCAATGCAGTCAAGCCTCGGATATTTTGACCAGTAGTAAAACCAGCAGTAGCTACAGCAGTACCTGTTAAATCAGTAAGTTGGATGTCACCGCCTTGACTGTGTGTAAACACAATATAACCACTACTGTCAACTGTGGCACTCACATAAGGAATATCTGCAGCACTAACTGCGGCAATAAAGTCTGATACAGTAGTACCAGTTAACTCTGCTGTGGCTGTATTAAGTGTGGCACTACCAGCTTCGGTAGCACTGATTGTAAAAGTATCACCACTGCTAAACACTGTACTAGCAGAAGTAATATAAGAAGTCACGTTAGTGGCACCTAAAATATAGCGTTCCCAGATCATGAATGCGCCAGTGCCGTCGCCGTATGGGTCAACTTGAGCATAGGTTGCGCCAACAGGAATAGTAGCGCCACCACCAGCTGGATCTAGTGCATATAAAGCTGCAGCATCTGTGGCGTATACTGGACAATTTTGTTGTATAAATGTACCCAGAGTTGAATTGTATTTCTTGACTACCAAATTGGTACCTAAGTTTACATTGTTTGTTTTTTGCCATACAGAACCAGTTGGGTATGGAATTGTACTTGAACTGTTCCAGCGTGGATTTTGATAGCTTGGACTTGCTTGATATTCTGGAGTTGCATACGCACCTGCTGTGATACCTAGAGTAGCCAATGGAGTACCGGTGCCGTTTTTAACGCTGACACTGCCAAACCATTTAATGTTACCAACACTTGTTGGTACTGTAGATGCAGATACAAAACTGACTGTGGTGTTGCTTGCGGCAACTACATCAAATGTACCATCGTATGTACCACTAGTGGTACCAGCAATGGTAATGGTACTACCAACAGGATAAGGATTAGGTACAGTGTTTCCTGCATTGGTAAATGTTAAAGTGGCAATACCTGTTGATACATTTGCAGTACTACCTGTAATATTACCTGCGTAGCCAGTTGATAGGCTATCAGCATAGATAAACAATGCACCACCAATTGCAGCAGAATAAACACCGGCTATGTTGGCTGTGTTGATTGCTGCGGATAAACCAGCTGGAGTATTATTAGTTGATACTGGAACTGTAACTGTGCTAGTATTATTAATAAAGATTGTGTTGTTGGCAACCAATGATGCGGGTGCTAGTGTGCCACTAACTGTAGGCCATGCTGTTTTCCAATCATCACTACCAACTGCTACCCAAGTGTTATATAACTCACCTAATGTGGTTGAGCTAGTTTGTGTAGTGGTTGGACCACCACGCTTGTAGTATTCAGGATTTTGTAGTGCGCCTGCAACATCAGCACTTTGAACTCCACCACCGACCACTGTGTAGTCACCAATACTGCCATAACTTTGTAGCGGTATTGATTCGCCAGTTACCAAATTAGCTGTGCTAGTAATAACACTAGGAATTTTGTTGCTGAATGCACCAGTGGTCAAATTCCACTCAAAAATTCCCCATGAACTATTAACTGAATCTAACCAGTATGTGTTGTTGTTTGGAGCACCCAACGGTCTAGTTAAACTAGCAGTAAGAGCAGCCAGGTCAATATCAACACGCTGTATATAACATTGGTTGGTAATACCCAATGCGCTATAAGCGGCCAATAAACCATATTCATTCAGCTCGTATCCGTTGATCGGAGTACCAGCTGTGGTATTGTAAAAGAACGGAACACCAAAGGTGTTGAGCAAGTCTCTTTGACTTGTCATTAAATAAGTTTTGTTTGCATTAACAGCCAGTGTGCCCGAAGCTACACCAACTCCAGCGCCAGAAACTTTGTTCTGAGCTGTTGCCAACAAAATAAACGGTACCGAATTGGTAGCGCCTGGGATATAATTGCTTTGATCAATTATAGTAACTTGTACACCGGGGGATATTAGAGCCATATCAAAATCCTTTTTTCTAGTATAGATATTTATGGCCAATGTCAAAAAGAACGTCTGTTGCCTGCCCTTTGGAAAGGTTTGATGTAAATACAACATGAAAAGACCGTTATGTTTGGTGTGTAAACAGAGATTTTGTGCTATAAATTACTATCGTGATGAACAGGCGCACTATCGCAGTAGGTGCGAACACTGTATCAAGAAAAATCAACGGATTAAACCGCCAATAGCTCGATGGCAAACTGCAGGCTACAAGAAAAAACCCATGTGTGATAGATGTGGGTTCAAGTCTAAATATGCCGCACAGTTATTGGTGTATCATGTGGATGGCGACATGAACAATGTTGCTGTTCGTAACTTAAAAACTGTGTGTCAGAATTGCGTTATTGAAGTTGCCAAATCTACTCTGCCTTGGCGCCAGGGAGATCTTGAACCAGACCTGTGATCTGTTGGTATAACGCATCTAGACTGGAATTGTTCTCAATCACAGCATCAAATTTGGTGCCAATCCAGGCAGTTTCGCTGGCATGGATATTGAATTTTTCCAAGGCAATTCGACTACGGCTCCAGGTGATATTTTTTTGCCCTTCGTTTACAGACAGTGCTAGTGGGTACCATTCAGGATCAGGTCCACGGACTACACGAACCACACGTCCACCGGCCGACTTGATACTGGCGATTTCGTTAGGGAATCTACAGTCGCTTATGACCACATCATCGGTTATTTTGCGCAATTTGTTTTCTAGGCTGGCAATCCAGATATCATCGTGGAAGCTACGTCTGGCAACTTCAGTCCCCCAAAACTGTAGCACCCATCTAGGTGTTATGTCCATGCCTAAACGGTCACTCCACCATTCATCTCTTTGTTCTCGCCAGGCACGGCTCTGTTTGGTACGACCTTCGAGTAGTTCTCGATCCCAGCCAAACACATGAGCCACAGCATCTTTCAGTGTGTTGGCAAAACTTTCACGTTTAAATTCGTGTATGTTTACCAGATAATCTGCTATAGTGTCTTTGCCAGCGCCGATCAAGCCACAGATGCCAAGAATCATGCCATTTCCCTTATATTGAAGTGTTGTAACGTTGTTTGTAATAGTGCGATTTGCCTGCGACAGTCTTCTAAGGCATGGTGACTGGTGGCAGGTTTAGGCAGTCCGGGCCATAAACTAAACACAGTACGGCTGTCACGCACAGCATAAAACTGCCAGGGTATGGGTTTGCCATAGCTCTTATAGGCATGTTCCAGGATGTTCATGTCGTATGTGGGACCTTGTGCCCAGATTCTTTTGCTGTGCCAGATCAATCGACCCAATTCATCTAGTGCTTGAGCCAATGGTATGCGATCTTGTTCGGCAAAGGCTTCATCCTTGGCCGCGGCTGGTTGGGTGGCCCACCAGTCTATGGTGCTTTGTTGTATGCTACGATCGGGTTGGCTTTCCAGGCTAATCCTGGCATAATATTTTGGTTCGCAATAGCCGGAACCAAACGGGTCAAAACTCTGTGCCGCGATGGTCAATATCGTAGTGTCCGGTCCTGTGCCCAATCCTTCTAGGTCTATCATTAAATCTGCCATACTGCTAGTATAACAGAAATTTTGGTATCAATGTTGTAAAAAGGTTAGCCTATGACCCAGCTAAGAGGTTGGCTTCCATCAACGTAGTTCTTGAGTTCTTCGATGCTTTTTTCCATTATGGCCAGACCTTCAGCCTTCATGGCTGTACCGTTCAAGGTGCCACCACCTTGTGGTCCTGCAATAGTTCCAAACTTTTCTCTTGCTTCACCAATTATGAGTTTGCAGTTTCCAGTCATGTAGTTACGCATCCACTGACTGATTAACGGATCACTCAGCATGTTGAATTCAGGTTTGTAGTTATAGGTCCAAAGTAATACCGCTTCACCAGTACCTTTAGGATCACGGACCAGCTGTAGTTTTTTGGTCACAGGATTGAATGTGTAGTTCATGTAGGCGCCAAACATACGTCCGGCCAATTCCACATACTGGCTATAAAAGTCAAAAGTAGCAAGGCCACCTGCCACATTAAAATTCATCAGGTATACATTCAAACTGGCTTGGCTGAATGGATCAAAGTTTGACGCAAACGGTCCAGTGCTGTCACCAAATGTTCTGCGGAATATCTGTCGCACACTGTAAACTTCTTGTGGCAATTCATAGATGTTGACATTGGTTACTAGTTCCATGAATGTGTAGCTTTCTTCGTAGGCGTTTTGTGCTCGCTGGCGATAGGTACCAACTGTGTTTCTATAGGCTGCTTCGTAGTGTTCAGCATCCAGCTCAATGTCTATGATCTGGTCACCCAGTTGATACCGCACATACTGGAATAGATTTTGTTTTAGTGTTTCAAGACTTGATTCTTGTTGGATAGCCATACAATCGCTCCTATAAGAGTATTTATCAAGAATGCTACCAGGCCTTGAGTATGATCAAGTTCTCGTTACCACGGCCATTAAACTTGATTTCTGTGCTTTTTATATCTTTGTACGCTTTTCGTGCCGCGGGTTTTCCAACTGACACGATAGATTTGATCTGTTCAGCTGGTTTGCGTAGAGTCTTCTGTGAGCTGTTGACAGCATCAAAAGCCACAATGCTGGTTCCTTTAATCGTAAATGACCCCACATGAGCGTCAGCTAGCACATGAATCAACTTGCGTTTTTTGGTATCATATAACCAGGCTTCACTGGCATTGACTAAACTGGCTGGTGCTTCAGATACCAGTTTGAGTTCTGCAAAGTCTCGGAGATACTTGAACTTACTAGATAACTTTTCAGGGCTTATGGCTTTCTTGGCACGCGGTTTGCGTTCTACTTTCTTGATCTGTACATAGCTGGCGCAGTCATTGATCACCAGTTCGCAGAATTTTACGCAATTACGCAACTGTATCCGGGTGAGATGACTGTATGCTTCTACTAGATCTGCGTCACGTCCTTCCACAGTTTCTTCAAACTCAGCCAGGCGATCTTTCCAGATGGCACTGATAGTGCCAATCATCTGTGGTGCCACATTCCTACCACGGATGTGTGACATGGGCTTGAATTCAGCTGTCAACTTTGCGCCTTGCTGTAGGAAATCATCAAACATGCCTTCCAGTTCACCAGCACACTCACTCATGCGTTCACGCAGATGATCTTGTATGGTTAATCGGGCTTGTGTAGTTTCTTCTTCGGTCACGACCTTGACCACTTCTTGTTTGATACGCATCATGTCACTGATCTGGCTGTCAATTACGCTGAGTTCATGTTCACTTAGTGCTAGGCCAATCAAGTTCATTCTACATACCCAGGCTGTGGTACTACGGATCTGGCTGTCAGGAATGCCTCTTATGAGTTTAGCGTCTTTAGGTCTGTCGTTGTGTTCAAGCCAATGGGCTATCATGTCTTTGGCATCTTTTTTACCGTAGTGATAGTTGTACCAAGTGAAAGCCTTGAGCATGGCACTGGTCCTATCTCCGTCAGTCAACACTAACTTCCAGGCAGGTTCTGAGCCGGTGTATTTTACATCGGCACTTTTGGGATTTAGTAGTTTGATTTCTGCGGTGGGTTTTTTAGTCTTTACCATTGGATGTCCTTGATATCATGATTGTTAATTATAACACTGGGTTCTTTTGTAGTCAACCGCCGAGCAAACAGGCAAATACCAAGTATTTTTCCAGGTTTTTTACCAAGTCTTCGGCTTCTTGTTCCAGGGTTTGGTAGCGGGCAGTGGCCCTATGTAGCCTACGACATTCTACACTCTCCTGGCTCAGTCGATTCAGCACTGTGGTTATGGGTTTGAGCATTTTAACTAAATCTCTTCTGGCCACTCGACTTCGTACACCGGCAATCTGTCGTTCTGCTTGTTTCAAACGTTCTTGTATCTGTTCCATATAGTATTTTATCCTGTTTTGAGTTTTTGGTCAAACTTTGCGGTAAATACTTGACTATGCCACGCCTGAGCCTTTATCGCCCCAATCGAACCAACGACTATCAATTCTTTGATCGCACTATCAAAGAGATGTACACAGTAGGTGGAGTAGATGTTTATGTCCACAAATATCTGGGCCCAATCTTGGATGAAAGTGAGAATCCTGGAAACAACGATGCCACGCTACCAGTGTACGACAGTGTGAATCCGTTGTTTATTGAAGATTTGCTGTTGTTGGAAAACAGAGATAGAGCCTATGATCCTGATGTGTATATCATGCGCGGTGTTTATCAACAGCAAGATATTGATTTTGATCTTACACAATTTGGCTTGTTCTTGAACAATGATACCTTGTTTATCACGTTCCATTACAACTACATGATTGATGCGTTTGGTCGTAAATTAATGTCAGGTGATGTGCTAGAGTTGCCCAACCTTAAAGATTACTATCCTCTAGATCCAACCATACCGTTGCCTTTGCCCAAATACTATGTGATACAGGATGGGTCTTATGCCACTGAAGGATTCAGCCAGACCTGGTTGCCGCACATATGGCGTGTGAAGGCCACTCCAATGGTCAATGCCCAAGAGTTCCAACAGATTGTCAACAAACCTTTTATGCCGGACAATATCTGGGATCCAGGAAATTTTTATCCAGCGGGATTCACTGTGCTAGATGGCGACAGCTACTATCTTTCCAAGGGCAATGTTCCTCCGGGCACTCCTGTGACTGATACTGCCTACTGGACTCCCATCACCGATCCTGCCACAGTGGGCGATCGTATGAGTACTAGACCCCGAGACCTGGAGATCAACGATGCCTTGTTGGCACAGGCACAGGTGGATGTTCCGTTTAGTGGATACGATACCACAAAATTTTACATATTACCAACTACTCCCTACGGTGATCCAGCCAGCGTTGGCATTGTGGCCAGTGATGGATCTGTATCTTCTAGTAGCACACTCGAAGGCGAAGGTACTAGTCCTAGCAGTTTTGGTTATACCATGGGCTATCTCTCAGGTGGATACGATCCAGAGACTGGGTACTTGTTGCCACCAAATGGATTGCCAGTTGTTCCGGGTGTGAGCTTTCCACCTAATCCCACAGTTGGTGCTTATGCGTTGAGATTGGACTACTCGCCCAATCGTCTATTCCGCTACAATGGTAGTCGATGGGTGGCCATAGAATCCGCAGTAAGAACTGATCTTGATCTAGCACCGGCCGCAGAAACTTTACGCAACAGCTTCGTGAACAATACATATACAGTGAGCACCACAGACATGGGTAATATTCCAAGTCGTCAAAGTCTCAGCCAGATACTCAAACCTCTAGCTGATAACGGTGATCAAGGCGGCAACATTACCCCACCCAACCCAAGACCACCAGGATAACCATGGCAGTTACACAATTTTTTTATGACGAACAAATACGTCGTTTCTTGTTGCAGTTCGCCAGGATCTTTAGTAACTTCCAGGTCGAGTATGGTCGTAACGAAGAAGGCAAAAACGATACCCTAGTGCGTGTTCCAGTTCGTTATGGTGACAGCAGTCGACAAGCACAAACTATCATACAACAAAACAGTGCCAACGAATTGCCCAGTACTCCATTAATGACTTTTTACATCACTGATCTCAAATATAATCGTAGCATGATCCAGGAACCCAACTTTGTCAGTACTATAGCGGTACGGCAAAGAACATATGATAGCATGACTGACACATACGAAACTACTCAAGGCAATGCGTTTAGTATAGATCGTCTAATGCCAGTGCCGTTTGAACTGACCTTAAAGTTGGACATGTGGACAAGTAATACCAATCAAAAAATGCAGTTGCTAGAACAAATTTTAGTATTGTTTAATCCCAGTTTAGAATTACAAAGTACTGACAACTACATAGATTGGACAAGTTTAACTACGATTTACTTAGAAGACGTCAATTGGTCAAGTCGTAGCATTGGGGCAGGCAATACCGAATCAGCCATTGACATAGCTACCCTGACTTTTAGATTACCCATGTGGATATCTAGTCCAGCCAAGGTCAAGAAATTGGGTGTTGTTGAACGTATTGTAGCCAGCATCTATGATGCTAACGGTGATGCTAGCCTAGCTATCACCGACAACGATCTATTGCTTGGCACACGACAAGCGTTTACACCATTTAACTATCAGGTACTGTTGATCAACAATACTCTACAGGTCCTGCGTGAGCCTGAAGTAATTGATGAATCTAATGCCAGTTTAACACCGCCAGACAGTCCGGCCAGCAATCTCATGTGGCATTCCGTAGTTGGTTTATATGGTACATTACGGCCTGGGATCAGTTACATAAGTCTAGAACAACCAGATGGCACAGATGTGATTGGAACTGTGACTTATGATCCAAGCGATGATAGATTTTTATTGTGGAACGTAAACATTGACACTGTTCCAGCCAACACCTTGTCACCAGTTGAGGCAGTAATCAATCCATTGGCCAGTGGACCCGGAGCTGGCCTGCCCGAACCAATATTAGTATCAACACTTACCCGACTGGGACCTACACGATATCTCCTAACCGAAGGAACAGGTTCATGGGATGGCACAACTGCTGAATCCTGGACCGGGGATCAAGGACAACCCATGGTTGCCAATGCCAACGACATTATAGAATGGGATGGTTATCGCTGGATTGTGACGTTTGACAGTACTAGCAGTCCTGCAAACGATCAGTATGTCACAAACATAACTACAGAATTACAATATCGCTGGACTGGCGAAGCCTGGGTCAAGAGTTATCAAGGCCTATACAAGGGAGGCCTATGGACACTGGTATTGTAAATGCCGTGGGCATTTGGTTTTACAGTGTGGCTACCAACACTTACCTGTATCTCATGCGGAATGATACCAAGCACCCCGATACCTGGGGATTGCCCGGTGGTAGAGTAGAGCCAGGCGAAACCCTGATGCAGGCCATCACAAGAGAATGTACCGAAGAACTAGGCACAATGCCTGATTATTTGAAACTGGTTCCATTGGAAAAGTTTACCACAGCCGATCAAGGCTTTGCTTATCATACATTTTTTTGTAGCGTGGATAGAGAATTTGTTCCAGTCTTAAATGAAGAACATCAAGGCTGGGCATGGATTGCCAGTGGCAGTTGGCCTAAGCCGTTGCATCCAGGCTTATGGTCAACTGTGAATTTTGATGCAGTGCAAGACAAGATCCATACCATGGAAGCCCAGATTCAAATATCGCAGTAGCCTATAAAGTCTGGGTAGTTGATTGCTCTGGCATTAGGCAAGTCTAACCAGACGTCCGGCACATTACTTGGCACACCAGCAAACGTAAACTGTGTTCCAGGGTATGACCGCATCACATCACAAACTTGATTAATCCAACCCGGGTGCCCGGCCTCGGTATCTCGATGATAGCCTAGCATGAATATTTCTTGATGTCCATCAAAGGCCGCAAGATACATCAGCATGACCAAGTCAAGAAATTTTGGTCTGTGTGGGATAAGATAAAACTCTCCTGGATTGGCGATACAATTCCTGGCATCAGTGTACACAATATTATCTTTTGCGTATCCCGATTCAACCAATTGTGCCAAGTTATCACGACGTGTTTCTACAGCAAAATCCAATCGCATCTCCAAGGCCACGTCTCCTACACCATAAGTTTGTAATTTTTTTGATCCCAATAGTCCGCCACGATGATGTTGTAATCGTGTGTAGTCAAAATATTGTCTTTCTGCTGTGTGTCCTAGGCAGGCAGCACGTCCACTGATATGATGATTCTCAATTGGATTAGCGATCCACTCTCTTGTTTCTTCTCGTTTTCCACCAGCCCAACGTGAATTGGTTATTACAAATTCTCCCGGATAGTCTTTGCGAAATCGTGCGTCCATTATTTTACCTGTCTATTAGTTAATCAAAAAAGAACATCTGCCACAAGCGAGAATTTTCAGGAGTCCATCCAAAGTACGCACAGGCACTGTGTAAGTATCCAGCGTTGAATATATACAGGCGATTGTACACATTGCCAATGATGTCAACATCTTCAAATGGCGTCTTGTCAAGATTTCTTGCTCCTGACCTAAAACAACGTCCAAACTCAGGATGACTGCGGTGCCGTATGTCTGTGCCTTTGAGTGCGTGTGTCATGGTGCCCGATTCATGTGGAGCACCTGGTGTGAGATACAACATGGCAGCCCATTTTTGTGTGTCCGCATGATAAACCAAGGGTTCACCTTCGATGTTGAACTGGAATCGACCATTCATGCCGTGTGATTCCCAGGCAGTGATTTTCTCTCCCATAATATATTCAAATTCTTCTTTGAGTCCAGGGAATAAAAATTGTTTGTAGGTTCTGCTACCAATGTAGGGCTTGCCAGGTCCACTGGGTTCATATTCTTGCTTTAGTGCAAATGCTCGTATGGCATCCGGATCTTGATAGAAATTGTCCACTACCCAGAACCCTTTCATGTAATCAGGATTGACTATATTGGTTGTGGATCTAGTCCCAACCCGGTGTCGATTGATCACTTCAACCACAGGCGGTTTAACTGGCTTGGCTGTTGTGGGGAACATGTAATCACCAGCAAATTTCAATCCGTCTGTGCTGTCTACCAAGTGAGCCTGTACGTCTGCACTGACCAATTCTGGATGTATCCACCAGTCTTCGTAACTGTGTGTATGATTGTAGGCTATATCGCCAGCCGCTAACACATAACCTTTTGATAGTAAATATTCTCTTGCTTGATCTCTTATTTTAGTGTCAACATAGTAATCGTGTTCAAACGTGATCACGGCAAATCTATATTGATCAAATGGAATACGTTTTAGTATTTCAAACGAGTACGTGGGCGGATCACAATCAATTTGTAGGTAATCCAGATCTCCGGAAAAACCTAGCGTAAGTAGGAATTTTGCATAATCAACCTTGGTGGCATCTAGACAGAACACAAGATTGTTACGTTTTTCCATAAATTCTGTCACTACCTTTTGATTTATGTCAATACTAACGCCGGTCCAGCCAAACGCAGTTTCCAACAAGGCCGTGTTGTTGTTTTTAAAAGGTTCTGCACTGCCAATTTCTAAGTAACGCCCGTTACGTTTACCGTTAGTAGCAGACAATACAAACATGTCTTGATAACTTTGCGCATGATTCTTTTCAATGGCGTCAATGCCAGCAAACTGTATCCTGGCGTCCAATTGTTTATCTGCTGTATACGGTGTTGTAGTATTGGGCCATCCAATGCTGCCAAGATTCCTGTTGACTGAATTTAAAAACATTTCGCTCATCCGGTAACTGAACTTTAGATCATGCATGATTTCTCTGGACTGTTCGGTCTGCCCTACCCACCAGGCAGCTACACCTTTTTCAAATAACAGTCCATAGTATCCAGGATATTGTACATCTGTGGTCAACGGAGGCAAATCAAACTCGCAATTACTTAGACCAATGTTGGCCATGGTGTAAGAATCATGCCATTCTTTTTTGACTTCGTGCAAGCGACTCAATAAAAAGTATGCTTCAGGTCTTTTGGGCATGAGACTGATGGCTTTTTGTAGGATGACTTTTTCTGTGTCGTCTCGAGTTTTTTGTCTTTCAAAACACAAGGCCATTCTTAGCAAGGCTTCGTATTGTTCTAGATCGGTTTGTGATCGTTCGGCTGTGCGTAGATAAAAACTGATGGCGGCACCAGTTTGGCCAATTGAATCATATTCGAGACCCAGGTTAAAATTGGCCTGTGCCGAGTTATAATTCTGTATGTATTCGTGTAGGCGTTGGATCAGCATGTTAAACTCCTAGGTATTCTGTTAGCATAGTTTTAGGCATTCTCAATATAAACGCACAGTTATCTTGGTAACCAAAGCTCAATAATAAATCATCTTTGAAAAATGCAGCACCACAACAAAATTCAATATCGGCATTCATGAAACTGAATGCATCTGTGAATTTTACGATGTTCCACGATCGATCCCAAACTAAAAATCTGTGTTTATAGGTTGCATCTTTTTCACCAGTCTCACTCTTGAACAGATTGACTTCGTGTATCAAGGCCAGATAGTGATCGCCGTATGGTATCACGTGGCTACTGCCTCTGAAATCGGGTTGTCCGGATATAAATTTACTTTGATCAAGATGCACTGTTGTTGTAGAGCCGTCTTCGGGATTGAATCGTACTACTTCTGTGGGATTGCTCCATTTGACATAGTGATAGGGCTGATCTATAATAGGCATCCAATTTTTTTCACAATAGGTAGCATTGGCACCTGGCGCTGGCATCCGTGTGCGTTTGATTTCTCTTACTGCATTGGTTTTGACATTGAGTTCACTGAGTTCCATACGGCCTTGACCGTTTGTGGTAGTGTCTCGTCGCACACCACTTAGGAATAGTTTATTGTCCCAACGGAATAATCTACCATCTTCAAGCCCAACAAACTCCCAAATTGGATCTACGTCTAATTTTGAAGTGTCTATTGTGGTAATCTGATTCAAGGATAGATCGTCATTGACAGTACAATAAAAGTTCCAGGTGCGTAGATTACGATCGTTTTCTGGGTGCAGATACTGTAAAGGTCCATATCTGTGTTGAAATTTTTTATTTTCTGAATGATACAAGGTATAATTTACATGTCGTATATTACATATCAACTGACCATTGTCCACGTAAATGCTGGGATTCATCAGCCCAGTTCCGTTTGTGAGTTCGGCTGGAATAATTAAGGGATGTATGCTACCACCTTGCTCAATAGCAGATTTTACCAGGCCTGATTTTTTGATTGTTTGTGAGAGATTCATATACTATCATTTATGACAGCTAAATGATAGTATAAATTTTTTGTCTCTTTATGCTCGGCCTACTGCCACTTCAATAATGCCAACTGTTTCGCTGTCATAATCTTGTAGGGCTTTACCAATCAGGCATCCTGGTTGATATACGGAAGGATCTAATCGTACAGCCACTCCGGGAATATCACCAGTTACCAAACGATCTCCTTTGGCTATATTGCCTGTGACTTGACACGGCACACGACCAACCAACGCAACTGGCACTATATTTTTACCAGATTGAAACGTATTCATCAAGTGAGCTGGTTCTGTACTGACCACGCCAGCCACAGCAGGATTACTCAGTGTAGTACTGATTGTGACTTCGTTTGCGCCGCCAAATACCAATACTGTTCCAGGAGCATACTCAAAATCGGCTGCATAACATTCTGCCAAGTCGGCGTATTGTGCTGTGGTTGCTGTAACCTGAAGCACATTGGTTGCGGCATTGAAGCTGAACGCTGTGGCTGCAGTTCGTATACTTGGAGTGGCCTGTGTTCCAGCACCAGAAACAAACACAGGATAGAATGTGCCAGTGGTGACTGCTGTGGCATTGATTGCTGTACTTGGTCCAGTTGGTCCTTGATTACCTTGATTACCTTGATTACCAGTAGTTCCTTGATTGCCCTGGTTACCAACGGTACCTTGAGTACCTTGGGTACCAACGGTACCTTGATTGCCCTGATTACCATTATTGCCGTTTGTACCAGCGTTACCTTGTGTACCAGTGGTGCCTTGATTACCTTGATTACCTTGATTACCCGTGGCGCCTTGAGTACCTGTTGTTCCTTGATTGCCCTGATTGCCCTGATTGCCTTGGTTACCAACAGTTCCCTGAGCACCAGTAGTTCCTTGGGTACCTGTTGTGCCCTGATTGCCCTGATTGCCTTGGTTACCAACAGTTCCCTGAGCACCAGTAGTTCCTTGGGTACCTGTTGTACCTTGATTACCTTGGTTACCTTGATTACCAACTGTGCCTTGTGCTCCGGTAGTGCCTTGTGCTCCGGTAGTGCCTTGGGTGCCGTTTGTGCCTTGGGTACCGGTTGCACCTTGAGTTCCTGTGGTACCTTGAGCGCCAGTTGTGCCTTGTGCACCAACAGTTCCTTGTGTGCCTGTAGTTCCTTGTGCGCCCGATCCTTGTACTGGGTTGCCGTTGGCGTATTGGAATCCACCAGCCATGACGTTACCGGTCACAGTGACCAGGCCACCTGTGCGTATGTTACCACCAATTATGTTGCCAGTTCCAGTTACAACCCCAGATCCAAATAACACATTGCCACCTGTTACGTTTGCTGTAACATTTAAACTGCCCAGTGTGCCTACTGAGGTAATATTTGTTTGACTTGCAGTCTGTAAAGTACCAGTCAAGTTTGTGGCAGTTATGTTACCAGTACCGCTTACAACCCCTGTGCCAAATAACACATTGCCACCAGTGATGTTTGCTGTAACAGCCAAACTGCCTAGTGTGCCCACTGAGGTAATATTTGTTTGACTTGCAGTCTGTAAGGTACCGGTCAAGTTAGTAGCAAATACATTGCCAGTGCCACTTACAACACCTGTGCCAAATACAACATTGCCACCGGTTACGTTTGCAGTTACGCTGACAGTGGTTCCTGTATGAGCGGTTGCTGATATGTTACCGCCTGTGATATTACCGCTTGCACTCAGTATGCCTTGTACCTGCATGCCATTGCTGGCCACCCAGGTGTTGGCAGTACTGCTATAGGTTAAGCTGATGAATTCACTACCTGCTGGGCCAACTCCAATGCCACCACCGTTGGCCGCAGTTGCATTGGCTGCATTGTTGGCCATGTTAATAGTTAAGTCGTTTGTGGTTATGTTGTTACTGTTGATATAGGTCACGTTACCATTTACAACCAGGTTACCTTGGATAATAACTTCGCCATCAACACTGCCAGGACTGTTTGGATCAATAACAATGGTATAATTACTTGATGTGATACTGTTACTGGTAATGTCAAATGTACCAATGCGTGCAATGCCGTTTGTGGTCAAATTGCCAGCAGTTACGTTGGCTGTCACACTCAAACTACCCAATGTGCCTACACTGGTAATATTAGTTTGACTTGCTGTCTGTAAGGTACCAGTCAAGTTAGTGGCAAATACGTTGCCTGTACCACTCACAACACCAGTACCAAATCTTACATTGCCGCCAGTGATGTTTGAAGCGGCACTTATTAATCCACCTGTTAATATGTTTCCACCGGTTACGTTTGCAGTGACAGCTAAACTGCCCAGTGTACCCACTGAGGTAATATTTGTTTGTGCGGCTGTTTGTAAAGTACCAGTTAGGTTAGTGGCAAATACATTACCAGTTCCGCTTACAACACCAGAACCAAATATCACATTGCCGCCAGTGATGTTTGAAGCGGCACTTATTAAGCCGCCAGTTAATATGTTTCCACCGGTTACGTTTGCAGTGACAGCTAAACTGCCCAGTGTACCCACTGAGGTAATATTTGTTTGTGCGGCTGTTTGTAAAGTACCAGTTAGGTTAGTGGCAAATACATTGCCAGTTCCACTTACAACACCAGAACCAAATATCACATTGCCACCGGTTATATTTGCAGTGACAGCCAGACTGCCCAGTGTGCCCACGCTTGTGATATTTGTTTGACTTGCCGTTTGTAAGGTACCAGTTAGGTTAGTGGCAAATACATTACCTGTACCACTTACTACACCTGCACCAAATATCACATTGCCACCAGTGATGTTACCACTGGCACTGATTGATGTTCCCGTTACTGACGCAAATACAAGACTTCCGGTTACACTTATGTTACCACCGTAAATATTGCCACCAGCACTTACATTATTGCCTGTAAGAAGATTGGCACCAGTTATGTTTCCGCCCACTGATGCTGTGCCACCCGTGGCCAAATTGCCAGCTGTGATGTTGGCTGTGGCACTTATCAGACCACCTGTTAAAATATTGGCACCAGTTATGTTTCCGCCCACTGATGCTGTGCCACCCGTGGCCAAATTGCCACCTGTGACTGTTGCAGCAACACTGACCAATCCACCAGTTAATAAATTGCCACCTATTATGTTGCCTTGAGCTGTGATTGATCCATCTGTGCGGAGATTTCCAGCGGCAATGTTGCCCAATGATGTAATGTTACCAGTGGCAGTTACTATTCCACCAGTAATTAAATTTCCAGCAGTGACAGTCCCAGTAACAGATGCCAGTCCAGATAAATTCACGCTGGTTGCATTTACGTTTCCGCTTGCACTGATTGTGCCGGCCAATACATTGCCAGCAACACTGACTAGTCCGCCTGTTATAATGTTACCAGCTGTAACATTGGCTGTGACACTTATCAGGCCACCGGTTAACAAATTTCCACCAGTGATGTTACCACTGGCACTGATTGTAGTGCCAGTCACTGAGGCAAATACAAGACTTCCAGTTACACTTATGTTCCCACCGTAAATATTGCCACCAGCACTTACATTGTTGCCTGTGTTGATATTGCCACCAGTAACGTTACCTACAGCACTGACAGTGTTGGCCGCAATAATGTTGTTACCTGTAACATTGCCAATGACGCTCACTGTTGCGCCAGTTAATTCGCTGTTACCAGGGGTGCCTGACAGTACTGTGGCACCACCGTCGGGATTGGTCAACACAATACTTGTGGCATTGGCACTGATTGTGGCATTGCCAAGATAGATTGTGTTGCCATTTAGGTATAGGTCTCTCCATCGATTGGTTGTGTTACCTAAATCTTGAGTGATATTGGCCGCTGGAATCAAGCCAGTTGTAGTAAAGGCCGCAATAGCAGTGCCGCCAACAGCTACATTAATGTTGCCACCAGATGTGGCTATTGCGACATTTGATGTTCCGTTTTGTATGCTGGTTGTAGCAATACTACTTAACAATGCGCCATTACCTAGAATATAAGCACCGGTTACATTGCCGGATACGCTGACATTTCCAGCAAGAACGTTACCGCCAGCACTTACATTACCAGCAGTTGCTACGTTGGTTTGGATAAGAGTACCAATAATATTATTACCGTAAATATTACCGGTTGCGCTAATTCCCGTGGTTCCGTCAAGTGTAAGTGCCATTTTTTCTAATCCTTTTTATCTTTGTATTTATCTGTACGTTAAAAAGTCTCTATCCGTAAAAAGTAATACGAACTCGTCCAATGGCACCTGCAGGGTTGACTCCAGCAGTGGCACTACTGGCGCCTCCGCCGCCGGGTGCTGTGCCGGCTGTGAGCGATGCGCCGCCTGTTCCAGAACCCATCTGTTGTGCGGTGAGGCTCATACCTGTAGTATCTGTTCCGGCTGTTTGCCCTGACCCTGCTGTGCCGGCACCTGCAATAGTGGCTCCTGCACCAGCACCGCCGCCACCCAGAGAAGTGGCGTTATTACCCACTGCCCCACTGCCACCATCAGCAGTGGTTGTTCCAATCATTGTGCCTGTAGTGCCGTTGCCTGCCACTCCCGAAGCAGCGTCAGATCCGGGTTGTGCCCGACATCCGGTGGCCGAGCTCGATGGATTTGCATTGGTACCCACGTTGACCCAACTCAGAGTGCTGGCTGCACCAACTGAATAATACACAATAGTGGTTCCACCGGTGACGTCAAGATTTATAGTTCTAGCAAAACGACCACCTCCGCCACCAGCTTTGTTGGCATTGGCGGTGGCTCCAAATCCGTTGCCGCCACCGCCAATGGCTTCTACAGTGACTCTAGTCGCTCCAACAGGTGCGGTAACGCTGCCAGCACCGGCTGTGGTTATCACTGTCACTTGTGGAAATGCAGGTGTTCCTGCCATTACTTGTATGGTCATTAGATTAGTCCAGCACCCGAAATAACAAATGTATTTGCAGCCACACACAAAACTGTGCTGAGACCAAATTGTGTCAGAGTCCTGTTACCAGTACTAGCAGTGCCGGCCAATCTCAAAGTGACGCCAGCTGTGCTTCCATTGATCAGTATGTTAGCAGCCTGATTGTTGAACAAAGTGATACAATCGCCTGCACCAAAAACTGAAGCTGGAACAACAATAGAGGTAGTACCAGTGTAGTTTATGTGTCGGCCAGCATCACCAACCACCAAGGTATAGTTGGCAGCGGCACTGGCTCGAGCCACAATAGTACGCACATTGCCAGCCACATCAAACACGTTACCGGTTGCGCTGACGTTGCCACCTGTGATGTTGCCAGTCAAACTTGCCGTAGTACCTGTGTGTGTGGTTGCGTTGACATTGGCACCACCCAGTATATTACCACCGGTGATGTTGCCAGTGGCTGATATTTGGCCAGTTGCGCTGATACCACCACCTGTTAAAAGATTGCCACCTGTGACATTACCAGTCAAACTTGCCGTAGTACCTGTATGTGTAGTGGCATTGACATTGGCACCACCCAGGATATTACCACCTGTGATGTTGCCGGCTACACTTAGGCCTGCAGCACTGGAGAATGTGGCTATCGCAGTGGGCGTTATAGAATTTACGGCTGTAGTAAATATCTGCACGTCGGTTGGGCGGCTGGTATCTGTAAAGGCTCCCGAGGCTGTGATGTCTACTCGACCACTTGAAATATTTCCAAACTGTAAAGTTCCGCTACTGAATCCACGGCCAGTAAACTGAGAAATGGTATCTGCAGACTGGGTCTGTGTTGGCGAGGCTGCAGTGCCTCTGGCAGAACGTCCAGTAAACGCCACGTATTGACTTGTACCAAATGCATCTTGTGTGATACGAGTTTGCGTTCCATCTGCTCCTGATATGTGTAGGTCTGTTCCAGTAGTGGTACTGTTGCCAGTGACTGGATAACTCACAGTTTGTGGGTTTGCTAAAATATTAATTTCTGAGTCAGGTGTGGCTGTGCCTACGCCAAAAAATCCGGCGGTGCTGACAATGATATTACCAGTAACACTTATCTGGCCACCAGTTATGATGTTACCACCGGTAATGTTTGCTGTGGCACTTACAACGGCCACATTACTGATACTGAAACCTTGCCCATCAATATTGGCAGTCAAGTTTCCACTAAATGATCCGGTTGTGCCTTGAGCACCTGTTGTGCCCTGGGCTCCAATTACTCCTTGTGTACCTTGAGCTCCATTAGTGCCTTGTGTGCCCTGTGCTCCACTTGTGCCCTGGACGCCTTGAGCTCCTGTAGTTCCCTGGGCTCCCACGGTGCCTTGTGCTCCGGTGATGCCTTGAGCACCTGTAGTTCCTTGAGCACCTGTAGTGCCTTGAGCACCTGTAGTTCCTTGAGCACCTGTAGTTCCTTGAGCACCTGTTGTGCCTTGAGCACCTGTAGTTCCATTAGTTCCTTGAGCACCTGTTGTGCCTTGTGTTCCTGCACCTGTAGTTCCTTGAGCACCTGTAGTGCCTTGAGCACCTGTTGTGCCTTGTGTTCCTGCACCTGTAGTTCCCTGTGCGCCTGCTCCTGTAGTTCCTTGTGTGCCTGTACCAGTTGTGCCTTGAGCACCTGTTGTTCCGGTTGTGCCTTGCGCTCCGTTCGTACCAGTTGTGCCTTGTGCGCCAGATTCACCACCACCTTCATCGCCGTTGGATCCGTAAATATACAAAGTACTGCTGGTAGGCACGGTAATACCAACGCCTTCGTCAACATTCAGCGGTCCATATAACACAGCGTTTACATTTGGTGATACTGTGACATTGGAAGCAATCGTCTCTGGAGTTGCAAACGTACCGTACATGGTCAATGATCCCGGGTCAAGTGTCATTGTGTTTGCTTCGCCATTTACTGCAAATAGTATAGATCCATTGGCTGTTGGGATAGCAACATTAGAATTTCCGTTTACAATTTCGTTGGTGCTTGCAACAACCCCAGTTAATTGACTTCCGTTACCAATAAAGAAACTACCAATGTTGGCCGTAATGTTTCCAGTAGAACTGACAGTTCCCAGGACGGCAATACCAGTATTTGATATGGTAAGCACATTGGCTGTACCAGCCGAAGTTATGGTTATATCTGAGTTACTATACACTGTAACATTGCTGTTGCCGGCATGTAGCACATTGGCATAGTAGTTCTGTGTAAATATTAATGCTGTTGTTCCAATCACAATTGGATTGTCAGTGATCAGTTTCCACTGTGTGTCGGCGTAGATTACGCCTTCGGTAACCATAATAATGGTACCAGCTAGTAGTTCCCCAGTTACATCTGTGTCGCCGCTACGAGTCCAAGTTCCATTTGCGCCAGTGCCCAGGACAGATACTACATAAACACCATTTTGACTTTGAGTTGTTTGGCCTGTGACCAATACGCGATCGTTGACACTGAGATTTATTCCATCAACATTGTTGGGAGCTCCGCCCGTTAAAGAGACGTTCGCAACAGTTACCGCCCGTGTTGCCTGTTTATAATCTATGTCGTATATTTGATACGCACGAGGTTTAGTTAGAGCCATTTTTTACCTATCTTGTCATATATTTAGCCAAAAAAATAGAACTCCAGGGAGTCCTATTTTTCTCGTGCCCGTTTGCTATTAGCTTAGGGTTAGTGCAACACTTCTTGTTGTACCGTCACTACCACGTACCAAGATATTCAACTGAGTATTACTTACCAGCTGGAAGCTCATGGTACTGTTTGTTGACAGTGTTGGAGCCGCACTATTAACAGTGGTCACCAAGTTACCAGTGATGTTGATCTGTGATGAAGTTGGGCTGGCCGCAACAATCGCATTTCCACTCACGTTGTCAATCTGGCTTACAGTTACAGTGGTTGTGATCTGTCTTACGTCAATCACGTCACCGTTTGCTGGAGCTTCAGTAAATGTCAGTACACAAGTTGGGTTGGTTCCTGACACAGAGTATGCCAGTGTTGGAATCTGTACCACACCGTTAATACTTACAATACAACTGTTGGTTGTTTGTGTGCTTGATAATGTGAAGTTTACAGTTGCACCATCACCATTGAACTGTTGATCGCTGATAACAGTAAACTCTGTGGAACCAACTGGGGTCCAAGCATTGTTGTCGTAGATCTCTAAGTTGTTTTGAGTGGTATTGAAACGAACCATACCAGTGTATGTGCTTGATGGTCGCTGTGCTGTGTTACCAGTTGGTACTACAAAGCTGGTAGTAGCATTCATGGTCAATACAGAACATGCTACGATTGAGTTACTAGCAATCAACACAGTACTGTCTACAGGATCAACGTAGAAGAATGTGTTGACTGTGACGTTACCCGCAGAGTATATCTGACCACCTGTACTCAAGTTACCAGCACTAACATTACCAGTTATACTTGCGTTAGAACTTACATATAAATTAGCACTATTAACATTACCGTTGGCTGCGTTCAAGCTACCTGAATAAAGTACTACATTTCCAGTGCCTTGAATTCTTACACTTTCACCATAAACATTAGATCCAGTATTTGTAGTCCAGAAACTGATGTGGGTTGGTGTACTACCGGTTGTCCAATCTGCTGCTGCGTCGAGAGTAATTTGTGCGCTAGGACTGACTGTAAGAGTTGTGCCATTTTCAGATCCTCTACCAGCAAAAGAAGCCAACCGATTGTTGATCTGCGAAGGAGTGCTGTTGCCTAGTATATAACTACCATTGTATGATCCGCCGCCAACTGCACCAAGTCCAGTACCAGTGGTGTTGATTTGTACAAAGCATTCTGCATTAGGCACATCGCTTTGAATCAACATAGCAGTATTGCCACCTGTTTGAACAATAAATGCACCAGTTCCATCTGGGTGTACGCTGATGTTGCCGTTTGTTATAGCACCAACAATACTTTGTGTTGGAGTTATGGTCAAGTTACCAGAGACAATATTGCCACTGGCACTGATTACGCCGTTTGCCGCTAACAAGTTATTGGCAAATGTGGTTGTCACGTTGCTGGCTGCGCCAACTGCAATTACCAAGTTGCCATCTGCTGACGTAATATTGGCATAACTACCACCGTTGACCAGTTTGGTTATGGCCACGTTGCCCGGGTTGATGTTGCTGATATAGTAACCATCGCCTACAAAGAAGCTACTGGTAACAATGTTACCACCAGCACTCACAATGTTTCCAACTGTCACGTTGTTAGCCGTCACGTTACCACTGGCACTTACTACAGTTGCCAATACATTGGCACCCGATACATTACCACCTGTGCTGATTGCGCCACTGTTAAGGACTAGTACAGCATTGGCTTGTACATTTCCGCCTGCGCTAACGTCTGTGGTTACATTTACATTGCCACCACTAATTGTGCCAGTTCCGCTAACAACCCCAGAGCCAAATATCACGTTACCGCCTGTGACATTACCAGTTCCACTTACAACACCAGAACCAAATATAATGTTGCCGCCAACTACATTTCCTGTTGCTGATATATTGGCTACAGCATTTACGTTTCCACCACTTACATTACCAATAGCAGTTATATAACCACCAGTTGTGATATTGGTCAGCATATTAATATCGCTGAATACGTTACCGACTATGCTCAAGTTACCAACAAACGCATTTCCTGCAACGCTGAGGAATCCACCTGTAACCAAATTACCACCAGTGATTGTAGCAGTTGCACTGATCGCGTTGCCAGTCAACAAGTTACCGCCGGCTATGTTTGCCACAGCAACAATAGTGCCTGCTGCACTTACATTACCGCCGTAAACATTGCCACTTGCACTGAGTTCTGTTGCACCAACAGCACTTGCAGTTACGTTGCCAGTCAAGCTGATTGTTGTACCAGTTGCTGATCCAAGAGCTGGAGTAGTGAATTGAGCACTGGTTGATACTTGTAGGTTACCAGATCCATCATACTCTAGGTTGCCAGTATTGATTCTGGTGCTGATTTCGTTAGCAACGATAGCAATACCGTTACCTTGTATGTATGTACCTTGACCAGAGAACTGTGTGAACACAATGTTGTTTCCAGCTTGTCCCACGTTGCTGACGTTGCTGGTTTGTACCCAGCTGGTATTGCCATATACATTACCGTACAAGTTGAACACAAAGTCACCAGCTTCAACTTCTGGCACTTGGTTGTAATCTGCGGCACGAGTAATAGCTGTTGCATTGGAATAAACATAGATACCGTTGAACACTGCATTGGCTTCTGCCCTGACCAAGATACGTGTGTTGGCTACGTTAATAGCCACACCGTCAATGTTGGTATATGAACCGGTTGTGGTCAGGGTAGCACCAACACCGTTATTGGCTGGACCGTTGTAGTATGTTATAGTACCGCCGGTGATATTTGCCAAGGTGTTGCCGGTAGCAGCACTGGTACTGTCATGGATGTTGAGTCCTTGAGCCACGTCATCTACATACTGCTTGGTTGCCGCATCTTGTGGCTGTTCTGGATTTGCCAAGTTGTTGATGTATGTGCTACCAACACCAATGTTACCAGTTCCGTTTGTTAGGATGCTGATACCGCTATTAGTGCCAACTGCACTGATTGTTAACGCACTGCCGTCACTGTATAAGAAGTTACTGATCACATTACCAGCTATAACATTGCCGCTTGCGCTGACTTTGGTAACGTATACATTTGTAGCATTGACATTTGCACCGTTGACATTGGCCACAGCTGATACATTGTTACCAAACACATCGCCAGTTGCACTTACTCGACCGGCAGTTAGAACGTTACCAATTTGAGCATTGCCTGTTGCGCTGATAAAGCCTTGTGTGGTCAAATTACCAACATTGGCTGTGTTTGTTACTTCGGCAAAGCTACCAACCAATACGTTGCCGGTTACGTTGCCGCTTGCACTTACTTGACCGCCTGTTAAGATATTGCCAATTTGAGCATTGCCTGTGGCTGATATCAAACCGTTGGTGACCAAATTACCAACATTGGCAGTGCCAGTTGCTGATAACGCACCGTTGCTTAATACATTGCCACCAATTACATTGGCACCCACACTTACATTGGTTGTTACGTTTACATTGTTAGCGTCAACATTGCCGCCGGCACTTACATCGGTTCCAGCGTAGAAATTGCCGCCAAATACATCACCAGTTCCGCTTGCAACACCGGCGCCAAAAAATACATTACCAGCAAATACGTTGCCAGTTCCAGTTACATCACCAGAACCAAATATGACGTTACCACCAGTTATATTTGCAGTAGCAGAAATTGTTGTGGCATTTACATTTGCACCGTCTACATTGGCAACAGCGATAATATTACCGCTTGAACTTACATTGCCGTTGATGTTGACACCAGTGTCATAGAATGTGGCTACTAGGTTACTGCTTGACCCAACAGCGATTGTTAGGTTGGCGTTTGCTGCAGTTGCGTTGGCATAGGTTCCGCCGTTTTGAATCTTGGTCGGAGTACCAATGTTACCTGGGTTGATGTTGCTGATATAGTATCCATCACCTACAAAGAAATTGCTGGTAACAATGTTACCAATTGCACTTACAATGTTTCCAACTGTTACATTGTTGGCAGTTACATTGCCACTGGCACTTACTGCGATTGCAGACACATTGCCACCAGCACTGACAGATCCGCCTGTGTTGATATTGCCACCAGTTACGTTACTACTAGCACTTACTACAGTTGCCAATACGTTAGCACCATAAACATTGCCTGCTGTGCTGATGTTGCCACTGTTACGAGCAAGTATAGCATTGCCTTCTACATTACCGCCTGCACTTACAGTGTTGGCAGTGAAGATATTTCCGCCGGTTATGTCAACAACGGCAACAATATTACCACCAGCACTTACATTATTGGTTACATTTACATTGCCGCCAACATTGACGTTTGCACCAGCACTGACATTGGTTACTGTGTTGATATTGTTGGCCTTAAAGTCTGCATAGCTGTTGATAGCAACGACAGTGTTGTCCATAACACCAGAATTGGTGTAGGCCACAGTAAATGTGCTGTTGGCTTCGTTCCAGAACGAAGCAATATTACCAGATGCTGCATTTCCACGTAGACCGATATAGCCAATGTCCACAGTAGGAGTATTGGCTGTTTGTCCATCCGCTAATACGATTAGGGGATCTTGGATGTTGGTATATGTGGTATCAACCGCGGTGGTTGTACCAGTCACACTCAAGTTACCTGTGATGGTAAGGTCTGAACCATAAGTGATGTTGTTGGCTAACTTGATTGAAGTTACGCTATGATCTTGTACTTTAGTATTTGCATTGATACCTAGTTGGGTATTGCCAGCTGATGCATCAGTGATCTGGTTATTTTTTATTCTTGTGACGGCCACGGTATTCTCCTATTATGATGTATTTACCAATCGCTGGCAAATCTGGGTTATCTGCTACTATTTTCTTGTGATTCTAAATTCTCAAGATCCCGCCGTAGCGGGATCGTATGGCCAGTTATGTCACTATTAGGATGTGTAGTTTGTGATCAACCCAAGCACAATATCGCCAGTTGCATTGGTGAATGTTTCAACTTCGGCTCCGGACTTGGGCGTGGTATTACCGGTGTCAAAGAATGTAGAACTGAACTGTGTGTTGGCTGTGTTCGAGCTGTTGTAATTCCACACATACAAGTTTTCCAATTTTGCTACCGGTGTCACGTTGGCTGGATTGCCATCGTAGCTGAAAGTAATACTCATGGTGTTGGCTGTCAGTAATGCCGCATTGGCCTGATTGGCCAACAAGCACTGCCCTACCAGGTTTACAGTACCAGATCCGGTACCAGCTTGATTGGCTGTGAAAATATCGCCCACTGTGGCTGTAACTGGTGCACCAATTGCGGTAAATGTTGTAGTTCCTACACTGACAATACGATAACTACTGCCGGCCACAATATTTGCAGCAGTAGTAGCGGCTGTAGATCCAACCAGGTATTTGGTTGCACCTTTTTGACGTATGATATAAGCGGCGGTGTTGCCTACGCCGTTGATGTTGGCATCACAGGCCACTACTGGATAGGCAGCTGTTGCAATACCGGCGTTGGCACCACCGACTACACCAATAAAGTCTGTAGTGGTCATGCCAGTTGGAATCACAGGCACTTCTAGGTTACCAAAGTCATTGAAACCAATGTCTATGGTGGTTGATTTTTTAATTTTTAAAGGACGGCCCATTTGTTTTCTCCTTAAAGAAGTCCAATGCAGGTTCTATTCTGCTACGCTGTTGGGTTGCCCGTTCAGCATAAAACGCCTGATTGCGTTGAACAAGTATTTATGGTGAAGAAATATTTTGCCGGACCAGTGCCCAGATTAAATATTGCCATGAATACCAACGATCTAATTGCCCAAGGCAACACTCACAGAGAACAAAACAATCCTGAGGCTGCACTGGCCTGTTATGTACAGGCTATCGCCCTGGACAGGAACTGCGCCGCTGGTTTCAACAACTACGGCAATGTGCTTAGAGAATGCGCTGAACCCGAAGGTGCCATCGCTTTTTTACAGCGAGCCATACAACTGGATCCTGGTAATATCACTGCCAAATTCAATTTGGCCGTGGCCTGGTTGCTCATGGGTGACTACAAAAACGGATGGCCGCAATACGAATGGCGCTGGCAGTACGAGCACCTAAACGGCCTGTTGCCCAAGTATGAACAACCCAGGTGGACTGGTCAAGATATCAAAGACAAAGTCGTCCTGGTAGTAGGCGAACAAGGACACGGTGACAACTTACAATTTATACGCTTTGTGGGCGATCTAGCCCAGCGTGGAGCACAGGTCTGGGTACATGTAAATGCCAGCCTTATTCCGTTATTCCAAAATAGCAACAGCATAACAAAATTGATACCTTACGAGGAAACCCCAACAGGATTTGATTACTGGATTCCAATCATGAGTATTCCTGGAGTGATTGGAAATACTCTAGAAAATCTTGGCCATGTACAGTATTATCTAGCCCCCAATGCTGAGAAGGCACGAGCATGGCAAGAAAAACTAGGCCTAAAGCGCAGATTGCGTGTGGGCTTTTGCTGGTCGGGTCGTAGAGACACCTGGATCAACCGACACAAAGGTATGCCGTTTGCCGAAATGCTACGCCTGATACAGCGCAATCCCACCTATGAATGGATCAATCTACAAGTCGATTGCACTGATGAAGAAAATGCCGCACTGGTAGCATCTGGAGTGGCCTGTTATCCAGGAAGCATACAGAGCTTTGCTGACAGTGCTGCCTTGATACATCACTGTGATGTGGTGCTAAGTGTTGACACAGCCATAGCACATCTATCGGGTGCGCTGGGTCGTCCAACCTGGGTCATGCTCAGTTGGTTTGCACTGGATTGGCGCTGGCTGTTGAACCGTGATTCAAGCCCATGGTACAGCACAGCTCGTTTGTTCCGGCAGCCTAAAATGGCTGACTGGGCAAGTGTAACAGACAAGGTACATCAATATCTCACTTGGTTCAAGGTCTAATGCTGATTGATTATTTTCCTTACTTCAACGAGCGCGAGCTACTAGAGCTAAGGATCAATCTACTACGAGATCATGTGGATCATTTTGTGATAGCCGAAGCTGATAGAACTTTCAGTGGCTTGCCAAGACAGTTCCAGGTAAAACAATTGATTGCTGAGCTGGGTCTTCCAGCAGATCGTATCACTGTGCTGGAATTACACTATGCTGAAGATATAGATCTGCCGTTACAACAGCAGGATCTTACAGCCATGTATCCGGATGATAGAGGCGATGTTGCCAGCATAATGGCCGTGGCCCGTGAAAGAATACAGCGCAATGCAATCATGCAGATACTAGATCAAATTGATGACACTGCCTGGATCTTGATGAGCGACTGTGACGAGATCATCAATCCTGAGCATATAGGATTTGCTTTAAATGTGGCCCGTAACAATCCCAATAATATTGTAAAGTTGCCCTTGATCAATCTGTATGGGCGTGCTGATTTACGTCCGTATGGACTGGCCGGTTGGCCGTTTACTTGGCGCACTGCCATGAGCATTTGCAGTAACTCTGTAATGAAACAGACTACACCACATCGCGTCAGATGCAGTTATCATCTTCCGGTGCCACCGGTTACACCCACCCTGAATGGGGTAATATTTGACGATTTTGGTTGGCATTTTAGCTGGATGGGCGGAGATGCGTTAGTCAAGATAAAAAGTCAATCGTTCGCTCATGCGCCAAACAAGGGACATCAGGCACATGCCCAGCAAGGACTTAGATTTGAAGCGGGTGCCAGTTTAACTTGGCAACCAGATTCAGTGTTGAAACCTTTCCCACACAATCAACTACCCAAGATGTTGTTTGAGTTACCTAGGGTTCGAAAGTTTTTGCTTCCTGATCTGGTGTAATAACAGATCTTGAAATTCTGTACTGTGAAAGTACAGTTTGTTCTTTATCAATCGATCCCGGAATCCTTGATGGGTTGTTAATATAGCATCTGGGTTGGCTAATAGTCCGTCTACAAACTCTACTATCTGTCTGATCCGGAGTTTATGATCCGCTACCGAATCCCATGTTGTCCACGGTATGTAGTCTGCAAACATGTCAAGCCCAATGTCCTCAAGAAATTGTGAGCCGCCAATGGGCCCAACAATAACGGGTATCTGATAGGCCATAAATGGTTTGCATGTTTTTTCTGATACAATAACTCCTTCGGTTATGCTGGTTTCTGTAACAATATTAATGGCACACTGATTATAAACAGGGTGCCCTACTCCCACATCGTTTTTTTGTGCAACCCCATCATTTTTTAATCTGATGGGCAGGCGATCTTGGTAAAGACGTATGTGATCTAGTTCTGTTGCGGTCATGTACTCAGGAATTGGTAGTCGTTCTAGCACATCTCCTAAAGGAAATACAAAACTGTAGTCAATTTGATCAAAACCGGGACATTCAACCAACTGGCCAAACAGATAGATCCTGTGCCAGGATTGTGTGCTGTTTAGGCACATGATACTTCTAGATTTTTCAAGGCCAGCGTCGTAAGTGGCTCGGGCATACCACACAGGCTGACGTGTGCTGAACAACCATAGAAACAATGGAAAAAACACAAAGTCAGGATCTGGATCGTAATAATACCGGTAGTCCGACGTAAGCACTTGAGTGGTGGCAATAGTGGAATACTGTTGTTGTATTGAACGAGGTGTGGGCCTACGGTCGGGATCTGCGTCTGGGTAAGGATTGTGGGTCAGGTCTACAAGGATGAGTTGTATACCCTGTTTGTGTACAATAGCACGGACCTGATCCAGATCAACCCAATTGAGATTGCTGTCAGTTATAATTAAACAGCGTTGATCAAAAAATTGTTCAAGATAAGATCTGTCAGTGTCTCGGGCGCAGAGAGAATTAAAATCGCTATAGTAAAACAACATCTACATACTTATTAGCCAGGATTATTGTAGCCAACAAAAAACCACCTTGCGGTGGTTTTTGTCTTCCCATCCCTGAGAAATAAACAAACAATCTCTGATTAGGAGAATGATAAGTTTTGGACGGCTATCTCCCCAACATAATCTGCTGCGTTACCGAAGGAACTTGCAGTATTGGTGAGCTCGACGAAGCCATAACGTGTCATAAATGACACGACTGGTTCGAAGGTTGACGGATCTAGAACAACGCCACTACTCATTAACGGAATGTATGGGCAGTAGAACGCAGCAGCATCAGCTTCTGAAGTGCCTTTGTAACCGACCAATACACTTGCTGTGTCTTGAGCATAGCTGTTTACAAACACACGCATAGCACCGTTTAAAGTACCAACAAACTTGGTGTTTGTAGGAGCTTCAAAAGTACCTTCTGTGGTTCTAGCAAACGCACTAGTTGTTGCACTTTGTAGTACAGTTAAACTTGCTGGAGATACAACAGCCCAGTTACCAGCGCCACGACGTGTACGCTGAGCGATCAAGTTTGCAACACGATTGATAAGAACAGCCAAAGCAGCGTGCTCGTCACCAACGAATGTAGCAGTACCACTTACAGTAGCTTGGTTGTATGTGTACTCAGTTGCAGCCAATGTTGACAAGCTCAAGAGAATCTCTTGATCAATCTCAGCTGTGATCTCTTGTGCAAGAGCAGCCATGATTTCTGCTTCAACGTCAATACCATGCATGGCTTGTGCGTCTTGTGCAGATTCAAAAGTCCAACGTGCTTGTAACTTACGAGTCTTGGCTTCAACAGCCTGTTTCAAGATCTGTACAGAGATCTGCTTACCGCCAGTACCTTCCATGGTAGCTGTGTTATTGCCAGTGTAACCACTTGCAGTATTAGTACCAGCCGGAACTGTGGAGTATGCAGTTGCAATAGTGAACGGGCTCAATGCTTCTTGGCCGGCTGTTACACTAGTTGCTGCTTGGCTGTTGTCAGTCAAGCTGTTTGCGTATCTTACACGCAAGGTGTGGATTTGACCTACTGGACCTGTCATTGGCTGAACACCAACCAACTCGTTAGCGATAACAGTTGGCATAACACGTCTGATAACTGGTAGAATCACTCTGTTTAATGTAGCGATGTTACCACTAGCAGTAGAACCAGAAGATGCATTTTCACGCAAGTACTTCTTGGTATTTTCAAGGATTACTGCCATCGAATTGCGCTTTGAGCCGTTTAAGCCTTCTAGCAACGCATCTTTAGTCTCATCCCAACGACTTTCTAATAATTCTTGTGACATTTAAGTCTCCTTTTTTTCTATCTGATTTTACAGCCCTGCCAGACGCTTGAGGTCAATCACATTACTGCGATCTTCTTCCTGGACACGGGCAGATTTATCGCCAGTTGCAACGGAAACGTTTTCGGTAATCACTTTAGAAGCTTTTACAGATCGGTCTGCCAACACAGCTGGTAGATACTTTTCGAAAGCACCGGACAGTCTAGCTGTCTGTACACTTTCCAACAAATTACGCATTACAGCTGCCTTTTCCTGGTTTAAAGGAGCAAGCAATTCTTCCATGGCGCTTTCACGCTGATTGGATTCGCGGATTATGCGTATTTCGCGTTCTTTACTCTCAACTAAAGTTTTTGCTTTAGCACCGAGTTTGATGGCTTCGCCTAGTTGCTGTTCTCTTCTGGCAATAACGTCGTGCAATTTACGAACTTCTGCTTTCTCATTTAAGTGAGTAGCACCAAATTCTGCTGCGTATGCTTCAAAGATTCTACGACCAAAATTGTTCTCGCGAGCAACTTTGATGTCTTCCTGCAACTGACCAAGTTCAGCCTTGAGATGACGGCCAACAGCGTTGGACATTTTCTTGGCAGATTCTGTTACGAAACGTGCCTTGAGTGTTTCCAACTGTTTGCGAGCTTCACGCACTAGACGAACTTTAGTTTCAACAACATCTTGTTTGTCTTGTGCAAATTCACGAATCTCACGTGCAAGTGCATGTACTACAAAGGATTCTAATTTAGAAACACCTTCTGTGTGCATCTTGCGATCTTTACGCAGTTCGCCGATTTCTTCAGCCAATTTGGTTACCATAAAGTCGTTAAACTTGGTGGAACTTTCTTTCATTTTGGCTTGGAACCTGACACGATCTTCTGCAAGTGATTGCTTTTCAGCACGTACCTGCTCGAGTTCTACTGCAAGACCTTCTGTTACCATACGATCTAGGGCTTCCACCATTACTGTCTTGTCATGTTCATAGCGTTGTGCAAACTCTTCGCGGAGTTCTGCACGAACTTGTTCACGAGCTTCATTTAGCTTGGCTTCCCAAGCTTCAGTGATCTCACTACGAGTTTCCTCGTTGATCAAGTCGCTATCTAGTAACGGTTTTAAACTATCTAACATAGCGTTATTTCCCCTCTATTTTGAGATCTCGGATCAGGCGCATTACTTCCTTCTTCAAATATCTCTGTACCTTGTTGTCCGACCCGGCTTCTTTTGCCATCTCCAGAATTCTATGTCCGCCACGCATGTTGAGCAGGCCTTCGTAGATTGCTGTGGGATACGCATTTGGTGCGCTGGGTTGGGCAACCACATCCACAGTGACGATTTCAAAGTCACTGACATGTCCGTTGGAGTCGTTGACATTTCCTGATCCACGACTGCTAACACCTAGTTTTACACCGTTGGTCAACATGGTCTTAACCAGTTCTCCCATTGGCGTAGGTAATACTTTTAATGTGCCATAACCGCAAGGGCCTTCCATCCACATTTTTTCAATCATGTGACTGACTCGATCCAGGTTGATTTTCAAATCATCTGGATGATCAACTTCGCCTAAGACACTGTGGCCAGATACAATCTGTTCGTTGATGGTTTTTACTGCGTTGGCTATTTCACTAACAGGATACACACGCTCGTTGGCGTTTCTTACGCCGCCTTCGATGCAAATGCCTTTGAGTTTCAAAGTTTTGCCACCGGAACCGTCCGCAGCTTCTTCCGTCAACAATTCAATGTTGGCCTGGTTGAAGCTGAGGTGTTCTTTTAGATATCGAGCCATATCTTGCTATTATCCTTTTGGAAAAGGAGTTCTAGTGTTTGTGCCACCTGCTTGTGCTGTCGTTGGCTTTGGAGCCGCGGATTGCTTGGCATTGGCTGTGCCTTTACCTGGAACATTTTTAAATGTACCGGCTTGTGGCAAATCTTTTGTTGATGGAGCTGAACGGCCTTGAGCAGTGTCACCAGTCATTCGAACCGGAGCACCTTGCATGCCTTTAGCGCCTGAGTTGGCAGGAACTACACTTTTGGTGTTAGCGCCGTCGTCGCCCATTTTTGGAACAGCTACTTTGTCCAAAGTAACAGCTTCCATCATTGCTTCGTCGTCATCAAACGCCACGGTGTCGTCTTGTGCTAGAGCATCACCGGCTAATTCGTCGCCCATTTCGCCATCTAAATCGCTTTCGATGCCGTCTTCTTCGCCGCCCATGATAGCTTCAAATTCAGCCATTAGTTCGTCTAACTTGTCTTCCAAGTCAATAACTCTATCTTCGATGTCGCCTTCGCCTGCTTTGTCATGGTCATATTCCATGTCGTGTGTTAAATCTTCGCCATCTTCTTCGGCTTCGTCGTCAAATTCTGCATCAGATTCTTCCTCTTCTTGCATGCCTTGTTCTTCAGACTCAACGTCGTCAATCAAGTCATCGCTGGCATCGCCACCAATAGAATCCATGCCTTCTTTTACTTTACGACCGTGTTTGTAATCGTATTCTAAATCTTTTTTGACTTTTTTAGCATCACGTTCAGCACGATCATCTGCTTTTTCATCATGTGACTCTTCGTCTAATTCTTCGTCCTCTTCTTCGTTCATGAGGTTCTCGTAGATTTCACGTGACTTTTCAACCACGATATCGTGGAAAAGTTCTTTGGCTTTCGCCTCTTCATCATTGATCACATATTCGATCAACTGTTCAAATTTCGATGTCATAATTTCTCCTTAAGTAATGGCTCGTATATTACTTACATGAGATCGGTAATATTGGTACTTTTGAGGTGTAAAACTGGTAGTTTTTGAAAGGAATTGTGACTGTAGTGTTACAGTGCAGGCGCGGCCGGGGCAGGTGCATATTGTTGCTTGACCAGCTTGAGTTTTTCTTTGTACTCAAAACTTCTAACATCATTCATCTGGCGTAGTTTGTTTAACTGGCGCAAGGTCAGGCGAGTCTTGCGCAGATCGCCCAGGGTAGGTTGGCTGTTGTCCTGGCCAAGATCTTGGTAGCCAACTTCGGCACGGTCGTATATTTCGTTAAGGTTCATCTTGTATTTATAACGCAGGCACTCCGCCAGCGGCCCCACCGGGTGCTGGTGCGCCAGTGCCGGGAGATTGTCCGGCTACACCGGGTGTGGCACCGGGTTGTCCTGAATCGGGCATGATTTCTGCACCAGCCAAATCTTCACCGGTTGTGATATCACTATCCATGCCCGCAGGAGTAATGCCAATACTGCGCAGGTCTTGACCTTGTGTGGTTTCAACTTCGGGCTCTTCGCGTTCTTCTCTCCAGGACACTTCGTTTTCCATGATTTCTTCTTCAGATAGTCCCAAGAAACGTTTCATCATGAATCGCTTGCTCATGTAAGGCAACTGTTCCAGCTGTGTAAACGAGCTGATACGACTGTTGTCCATTTCGGCCTGGCGATAGGTAGCAAAGTTTTGTGGCTCACAGAAGGTGATGTTGAACAGGCCCGAGTCAATGTTGAACCCTCTCCAGTGCAGGAACATCTTGAATTCGTCATCCAGCTTCTGCATGATCAAGTTTTGTAAACGCTTGCAATACTGGTTAAAACGATATTCTTGTATTAGTGCTGTGCCCACTTTGCCGTCAGTAAATGCACGATCTGAATCGTCTGGACCGGTAGGCAAATAGCTACTTGGCACACGTAGGCCGCGTGCCATTTTGTTATTGAAGTATTTTAAATCGTCAATTTCGCCCAGACTTGTTCCGCCCGGCAGGGTAGTAACTTCACTGCCGCGACCATCTGCGGTTACTGGAAAAAAGTAATCTTCATTGATGCTGAGTGGATTGTATGACGCATCCATCATGTTGGCGCCACCACCTGTATTTGTGGGAATACGGCGCTGATGCATTTCGTTTTTGACCCGTTCTACAAACTGCATGGCCAAGTGACTGGGCATGTTGCCCACATCGATCTTGAAAACTCTGCGTTCCGGGGCACGACTTACCCGATAGATCAACACAGCATCTTCCAGCAGTTCTTTTTGTTTGTAGACCTTGAATATGTTTTCCAGGATGCTTTGCCCAAATGGCCAATAGAAATCCAGGCCTTCGTTTAGACTAAGGTGTACCACGTGGCGACTGTCCAAGCAAGTTTCGTTCATGGCCTGTTGGAAACGACTGCCACCAGCACCGCCAGCTCCTGCACCACCCCCGCCACCACCACCGGGTGCGGTATAATTGTTCTGTCCAATACTGCCAGTGGCCCTGGTTGCATAGTAATCGTTTGTGGTTTTTTGAGCTATGCTCATGTTTTGAAAGTTGGGATTGATATCACGTATGATATACTGCTCGGGTCGCTTGCCTTCGCTTTCGTTTACAATAACTCTAGATACCTTGACCATGTCTACCCAGTACATTTCAAATGTTTCTGGGTCACGCACAAACACTTGATCTCCGTACTTGATCACATTACGGAATAGCTTGAACATGCGCTGATCAAATTTGTTTAGTTTGGTCCACTGCTGTAGTTGTTTTTTAATAATTTCAACTTCGTGATCAGTTGGCTTGTCAGTAAAGTTTATGTCAAACGGAGTTTTGTTGTCGTCGTTGGCTTGTGTGCTGAATTCAGCTATGATATCTAAACAAGCATTTACTTCTGAATCGCAGTCCATGTTTTCATACTGGTTGTAACGTTCTACACGATTGGGGTGACCAGAATAAACCTCAGGCAATCTACTTGCGTAATTACGATAGGCAAAGTCGTTGCCAGTACCGGGATTGCTATAATCCGCACCTTGTTGTTTGCCGTAGCCGGGAAGTCCAAATTGATTGGAGCCTGAAATTGGGCTTAGTTGGCCGCCAGTGTTGGCAACTCTAAAATACTTCTTCCATCCACGCCCCTGACCGCCGTTAGTGTTTTCTGCCATAGTCTAGTATTTATGGCGTTATCTGCTCTGTTGCAATATCTTTGTGCTGACATTAACTTGATTTTGCATGACTCGCACCAGTTCATCCAGCTTGGTCAACTGCATGATCATCATGTCTTGTGTGCTGGTATTGTTAAATGCCTGTACCAGTTGATCCATTTTATCCAGTTGTTTGGACATCAGCGCACCAGCATCGGGTCCGTCAAACACATCAAGTTTTCCTGGACCAGTTGGTGTTATTTTTAAATTCTCTGTGCCGTGCATGGTTATATCAGGTTTGTATCCGCTGGTTGGTCCAGATAGCATGCCATTGAATCCGTATTCTGCAGATATCTTGTCCGGCAATGGCCTTGCAACAGATGCCACAGATGGACTTGCCGGCAATGGCACACCTTGTTGTTTGGCCTTAATCAGTGATGCTGCATATGGAGAATCCTTTTCTAAACTGGCTGCAGTATAATCGCTTCCCCAGCCAACCAACGACGGGTGTGAAGTATCTAGGTGTATGTGCGGGCCGCCCGGCGCATTATACTCGGCTCCTATTCCGGTAAAGCCCAAGTCGATAGCAGATTTCAATATTTTATTTTTTTCATCTTCTGTAAAGCTATTAGCGTTGAACCCAAGATCAATGGCATCGCCGCTACCGTGATTTTTTGCGCCTGGTCTAAATCCGCTGGTAACAACCAGTTTTTTGCCCAACGATGCTTCTAAACTTTGTTTTTTTGCCAAAACTGCGGGTTTAACACCTTGTTCATTTGGTCCTAGTTTTGCTGATAAGTCTGGCTTGGCACCAGATAGATCATTTGTGGATGTTGTTTGTGCTGGTGCGGATGTTGTTTGTGCAGGGGCAGATGATGTTTGCGCCGGTGGCGGTGATGACTTAGGAGCGGCCCCAATGCCCCGAGATCCTGCCATATTGGTTCTTGCTTCTCGAGACCGTTGTTTGGCTTCATCAAATTTTTTCGTAGAGGCAACCAATGCGTTGCTTGCTTCGGCATAGCCAGCATCTTCAGGTTTTACTGTTTGACCGTTATATTCAATGGGCCCGCTGGGTTTGCCCATGGACATATTGCCCGACACTGTGGTTTTCTTTGGGGATTCTTCTCGTGCTGGTCCGGTCCCTACTAGGGCCTTGGTTTCTTTCTTTTCCACGGGTGCAGCGGCTGTAGTGGCAACTGATCCTGCTGCCTTAGTCACTGTGCCGACCTTGCTGCCTTCCATTTTTTTCATGGCATCGAGGAATCGTTCTTGTTCTGCTTTGGACATGTCCACGTACTTCTTGTCCATGCTCACATCTGCCAATTTGGCTACAGTTTTAATGTAATTTTCTGAATCATTTTCGTTTTTGGGTGCCCATTTTCTAATGGCATCTGCTGCAGATAATTTGGCATAGGCTTCGCCTTTGAGCAGAGCGTCTTGTGCAGTACGACCCATGGCTTCTGAAGGGAATACTGCGAATCCTCCATTCTCCCCAATGGCTCCCATTGATACTGCAAACTGTGTGTAGCGTATATTTCCAGGATTATTGTTGCGCCAGTTAGGGTCTCCACCGGTCCGGACTTCATCACCAATTTGAACTGATTTTCCTGGACTAACTATAGCTGCACCGCCGCTGGATGGGGCTGCACCGCCTGCTGGAGCTGATGGCGGAGCTTTCTTGTCACCACCACCACCAATCTTGTTGTCTGTCTCTTTAGTATTTGTACCGGGCACTACTCCCGATATCTTGTTAAGGAATTTACTAAATCCTTCCAGTGCACCTGTAGCCGGCTCTACACCTTTTTGTACCAGGCTTTGCAAAGCATCTCGTGTGTTCATCTGCTCTATACGAGCATTTACCATGGCTTTAGTGTTAGGATCTAGCCCTGTCTTCTGAGCCTCTTGCTGGGCCTTGGCCATGTCTTCTTGATTTTGTGCTGTGGTTGTTGCGTAACGAGATTGAACAATACTTAATTCTTTGGCACTACCAAGAACGTTATCAAGTGAGTTATATTTGTATAGTGAGCCTAAACTTTCACGTGCAGAATCTGCGCCTTTTGCAAACTTGTCTACAAATGTAGCGGCTTTAAAATTTGCGTCTTGAGTGTATAGTACAGCATCCGCGGATATCATTAGTGATTTGCCCATTGCACTAATATCGCCGCCAACACCTTGCCAAAATTCTTTTTGTAGTGCAGGTGTTTTTGCCAGCAAGTCAGATGCTTTTTGTAACTCAGCAGCTCTTTCTAAAGATGCCGTATCACCTTTTTTCTGTAATTCGTAGATAGTTTGGTTAAACGCACTTTCAGCTAACGCGGATTCTCTGTTTGCTTGCAGTGCTTCGTTACTTTCTCCTGTGAGCTTGCTCATTAAATCTAATTGTTTAACATATTCGGCACTGCGTTGTGCTAAATCTTTTTGTATAGTTGCAGATGATACCCCGGCTAGTTGCTGTTGTTTGATAAAGCCTGCTATTCCTTTATTGATCTCATCGGGAGTTTTACCCATCATCTGTAAGGTCTTGCCTATGTCACTGCGTTGTATTTGTCCGGCTGCATCAGCGAATGCCTTGGATCCAGTGGCTGCGGTGCCACCAAAGGCCGCAAGTGCCACACTATTTTCCTTGAGCAGAGCAGTCATTTGATCTAGTTCTTTTATACCATAACCAAACTTCTGCATGTTGTTGAAAACTTCGGTCATGCCACCCGCGGCAGCTTGTCCAGTTTTGCTTAGATCTTGATAAGTTTTGAACAGTGCCTCACTCTGTTCGTTGACCGTTTTAAAGGCCTTGGCAGTTAGCCCAACACCAAAAGTAAGCACTTTCAGTGCTATGCCAAGTGGCCCTGCAAATAATTTTAATGTTCCTAGAGCAGTTGATAACGCAGAAAATCCCGCTACCCCTGCGTCAATTCCTTGATTAAACTGTGTGACCCCTAGCTTGCCGTCCAGGGCCGATTGACCGAATGCTTTTAGATTCTGGGTGGTCTGCCCCAGCTGGGCATTTATTTTTTGATTGGTTTCGGCGTGTTTTTTAAGTTGTTCCAGCTCTTCTTTTCGTATAGGAAGACCATCCTGCATATTTCGTAATATGTCGTTCGATGCTCGTTGAAATTCTTCGGGGTTCAGTTGATCGGCCATAACTATATTTACCGAGGAAAAAAATGAACCCAAACAACCCGCTCCGACAATATTTTAGACAGCCAGCAATTTACATCAAGTTGCCCAGCAATGGACAATTTTATCCCACTGGTGCGCTGATTCCCACACCCACAGGCGATTATCCTGTGTATCCAATGACTGCCATTGACGAAATTACCTATCGTACTCCAGATGCCATGTTCAACGGGCAGGCCACTATAAATGTGATACAAAGCTGTGTGCCAAACATCAAAGATGCATGGCAAATGCCAGCACTGGATATGGATACTGTGTTGGTGGCCATACGAATTGCCAGCTACGGACATGAAATGGAATTTGTAACACAGTGTCCAAAATGCCAAGCCGAAAGTGATCGTGCAATCGATCTGCGGTTAGTCATGGATGGATTAAAGGCTCCGGATTATACAAAAAGTATCAAGTCTGGAGATATGGAGATTTTCTTTCGTCCAATGAACTATCAGCAACTGACTAATAATAGCCAATTACAATACGAAAATCAAAAACTTTTACAACTGTTACCAAATACCGAAATGGTAGAAGCAGATAAAATGTCAGCACTAGGGGCGTCATTGAAAAAAATTACCGAGATCACTATAAAAGCCTTGGCCCAAAGTGTTGCCATGGTACGGACTCCAACTGCCATGGTAAGTGAGCCAGAATTCATTGAAGAAATGCTGAACAACTGTGATCGTAACCTGTTCAATCAGGTAAGAGACTACATTATTGAATTAAAAAATATAGCTGAAATGAAACCGTTACATATAGCGTGTGATGAATGTGCCCACGAATACGAACAGCAAATAACCTTAGACATGTCCAGTTTTTTCGATCCCGCCTCCTAATTTCTGACTCTGAACAAATCAACAAAATTGTTGACCAAATGGATCATGAGTGTAATGAAATTAGACAAGAGGCGTTGCGGATGAGTTGGTACATGCGCGGTGGTATCAGTTACGACCATGCGCTACAACTCAGTGTAGGTGAACGCAAGTTAATAAACGGTCTTATCAAAGAAAATTTAGAAACAACCAAGAAGTCGGGCCTCCCGTTTTTTTAACATGGATATAGAACAAGTCAAAACGGATATCAATTGCTGGATCGAAGAATTTTTAGAAGTTCCAAATCCTGCCCTAGGTGGCTGGAGTCCGTGCCCATATGCTAGACGTGCTAGACTGGACAATGCCTACGAGGTCAGACTGGGGCAAGATGCCTATTGGGACTTGGCTCCACTTAGTTGGCAAGGTATTGATCCGTGGCAAGTGCTTGTGTATGTGTACAATGCCAACACGGTGGATCCTGAAAAGTTTGTGCAGGCAGTTGACTTGGCCAATCGTCATTACATGGTTCCTTACAATCTAATAGCCTTGTTGGATCATCCTGCTTTGCCAGAAACAGTAAACGGAGTTGTCATGAATCAAGGCACTTATGCTCTAGTTCTAGTACAGTCGTTGCCGGACCTAGATCAAAAGGCCGCCGCCATGGGTCGCAAAGGATTTTACAATACCTGGCCAGACGCATACCTGAAAGAATTATTCCAACACAGAAAAGATCCCAGACCATGACTTATCAACATGCCAGAATCAATTTGGAAAAAACCCATTACACGCCCACAGTAGATTGGTACTATATCACCGATCCCGACATAGCCGTTCTCAACGACATCTACAGGACCTACTGTATCTACAAACATTTTGGCAGTGTAATTCCAATTTTTGATAGTCAGTATCTTGATCCGGATACTGACCTTATCGGTTATCGCGATCAAGGACGGCTGGTAGCGTGGAGCATGATCAAACGCTACGACAGCCACAATGCTTTGTGTGCGCAGTTTGCTTGGACCTATCACAATCCCAAGACCCGACTGGGCATAGAAAGTTTAAAAACAGAATGTGCTATCTATCGAGAACGAGGATTTCATTATCTCTATCTAGATCAAGCACACCTGTACAAACAAGGCTTTGACGGCTTTGAACTACTGGGACCAATGGAGTAACTATGGATTTATATACAATTTGGGCAAACAAAGAAGGTGACATTTCAGATCTAGACTGGGTAAACGGAATGAAAAGTTTCTTTGATCATTTGATTGCCGAAGGCAAGATGGAGACGTACAGAATCACTAGATGTAAAATGGGGTTTAGGTCTATAGCAGATATGCCGGAATGGATGATTATCATGGAGTTCACAGACATGGGTCAAATGGATCGTGCGTTTAAACGTGTGGCTCCACTGGAAGGCGATCTTGAAGTCAAGCACAAAAGCTTCAATCAGTTTGTTGCTGGAGACATCCAGCACGCCTTGTTTCGCGACTGGCCCGATACCAACTTGTAAGATCTCTTAGAGATCTGTTTCTTTCGCTAAAGCTCAGAAACATTTTTTTAATTGACTGTTTTTAAGTGCATTATCTAGATCACGCGGTCACAATTCACCGTATGAACGGTGAACATGACTGGTACATTATCTGAGTGTAGCTGTCATTTATTCTTGCAAGATTGTGTTTCCACACGGAGGCGGTTGACCGGTACCCCCTACTCACGCTTCACATATCAACGGAACCCTAGTGACCCGAGAATAAATCCAAGTCCTACGAGCATGGGTCGTATCTTTTTCAACGGAGCCCAAACCATTTGTTGCCTTAAGTTAGCATTTGCCTTTGACACCCGAGTGAACCTGAGTCCATTCTATCTGAGCTGGGTATTGCACCAGCCCTCAACGGGGATCGAGCTACCTCGATCAAACACAGTCAGTTTTGTTGCCTGTCTAGTTTAAATTTTGTTTTTTATATGACTACCGTGAATGCGACACACTATCTGTCCATTGTAGTAGTCATCTGACTCTAGTACTCTATGATTAAATTGTTCCCTAGCTTCGATATAACTGCAAGCGGCTTTTGAGTTGCAATAAAATAATATTTCTCTTGTGAAGTTGTCTGCGCCTAAGCGTTCAATGTCTTGGTTGAGTTCGGTGTTGCTTCCATAGTATAGCTGCCAGTCTGATTCTATTTTGCTTCTGATTTTTTTACGTTTTTTGTTGCCGTTTTTTAATTTCACTACTCTGTACGTTGTCTTACTAAATTTTGCTAGTTTCTTACCGATATACTTCCTACCGGTGGTGTTGTTTGTGATCAGGTATACAAACCCCACACAGTCTTCGGGCAGTTGTTCGATTGTTTTGTTTTCGTAAAGCCATACCATGGACTAGTAGTTATCATCATCCTTGGCCATTTAAAAAATTTACAAAATCTATGTTTGTGTTTATGGTAGACGGGGCATCCTTGCAATAATGAGATATCAAAATTTGGTCTAATGTCGACAGTTTGATAGGGGCATCTAGTACAGTTGTTGCATGTGTGTTGTAGCCAAGTATATCTATGTAGGATTGATGATTGGTATACTTAAATCTATACAGCGGATCTTGAAGCAATAACCATCGGTCAAACATATCTAGTCCAGCGTCTGTAACCCACCTATCTATAGATGATAAATTTCTATTATAGATATCTCCTAATGAAATATTAATGTCAAAATTATTGTCAATTTTTTTTGGTCTATCAGTAATATGATTGAGAATTTCTTTAAGCATAAATTCTCCAAACAAGTTCTTTTCTTGAAATTTTTGTGCTATTTTAGAATTTTTATATATTTCCTGAGTTACAGTACATCCAACAGCTGATTTTCTGCACCAGTTTTTAATCACAGCTGGGTATAATTCTAGATCATATGTAATGCCAATAGACACTATATCTAAGGATTTTTTTAAAAAAAACAATTGATCAAGTCTGTGCGTACCGATAATCCACGATTGACTACTTTCTGCTGCTAACTCTTTTAATTTTAATATGTCAGAGTCGTTCCATGTTCTGCCATACCATCTGTTAGTATTCTTTGGGGTCCACGTAACAATATTGCTTGGAAATAAGTTCTTTAATCGTGGATCAACGCTCTGCAATGCCCGACCAGTATCTAAAATTGCACCATCGTATTGATTTTCAAATTGACCAGATTTTCCTAGTAGTTGTTGAATAATATCGCCGCAACTCCCTGGAATCCAAAACATACAATATAGATCAGACATGATAATCCAAACTTAAAAATATCTGTCCTATTCCATGAGTGGAATTTTTAATATTAACGTAATGTTTATGGCAAGCAAGTTGTTGTTTTTTAAACAAATTGATTGCCCAATCACATAATGAATCCACAGATATATTAAGTCTATCGTATTTTATACACGAAAGACTAAAAGTTACTATTATTCTTCCATTGGGCACAAGATATTTTTTATAATCTGCAATCATTGTTATCAACTCATCAATGGTTTTATATTTGAATTCAACATTATTGATTAATAATACTGTGGGCACTGGTGCATAATACTGGGTATGTACGTCTAGTATGCCTTGATAAATTTCTCCTAGACATTTATGAGCGAACACAGGTCCTGGCAATGTATTGTTTATTATAAATTTTTCTTCTAGAAGTAATTTTTTGTTGTTGTTCTTAGAATTGTACCTATATAGATGCCATCTTGGCCCATAATGAGATTTCAATATTCGTACTTGTGCTTTAGTCATTGATTGGCCAAATTACTTGAGTAACTGGATATATAAAATTTCCAGACATGCCACAGTCATCGCTTTGATATTGTTGAATTGACGGAGCCCGATTAATGTGAGCAGACCAATGCTGGATTAATTTTAAATCTAAATCGGGTTGATCAACATATAATTCTTGATTGTATTCGGTGTATACTAAAAATTTATTTATAGCAAGGTGTAAAAATTTTCTTGCTTTGGGCAAACACTGTTCTAGCATCCAATCTATATGTTGTATTGAAACAAACTCAAGATGGTTAATTATTAAAGAAATCACGTCGTGAGTGCTGTCAGGAACTACAGAAGTGATAAAACAATCTTGGATTGAATTTTCTCTGCAGAAATTTGTAATTAACTCCTGATGTGGAAGAGTGCCCGGATTCTGTAGTCGCCATAGGCTCTTGCACGGCACAACTGGAAGATGTCTTACCCAAGTAATCATGCAATATCTACATCCGTGCTGTAGCTAGTGTAGCCTTTTTCTTTTACCACACGCAGGATATTCTCCACACGTCCAGCCAGCTCATCTCTGTGACTCACGAGCCAGATACTCTTGTGGCGCTCGCGACTCATCTGCTTGAGCAAGGCCAGGCTGCTTTCCACACCTTGTGTATCCAGACCACTATCAATCATTTCATCAATGAACAACACATTGATCGGTTGATATAGACTTTCAAACACATCACGGAAGGCCCAGCTCATGCTGAGTATCAATCTGTTGCGCTCACCTCGGCTGAGATTGTCAAAGTCCAGCTCACGACCCAGCTCTTCGATTGAAACAGTGAGATCATTCTGGAACACCACTGTATGTGGCAGGCCAATACGGTCCAGGTAGTAGGTGAGTCTGGCATTGAGATAGCCAAGATTCTGTTCAATGATCTTCTTACGGATAAAACTGTCCTTGCTGGTCAGTAGCTTGAGCAAGAAGTCTTGATGTTCTTGTAGTCGAGTAAGATCATTTAAGGCGTCGTAGGTCACAGTCTGTAAGGCCTGTGCGGCCATTTCTTCAATCTGTTCTGAATACGGATCAGCTTCAACTCGCTTGCTGTCTATCTGTTGTTGCAAATTGCTGAGTGTGCTACGATGTTTGATAGCATCCTCTTCATGATCGTAGAACATCCGGGGTGGTTTACCTAACACGCCCAGGGAGGTGTGGGCAGTCTCAAGTTCTGATAAGAGCTGTGTATATTCTTGGCACGCCGCTCTTGCTGAATCCAGATCCGTCTGCTTTGCCGCCAAAACTTGTTGGTGCTTAGTGTCGTGGAAGGCCTGTCCGCACGTGTGACATTCATGGTTTTCAAGCGTTTGGATTTCTTTGGATAGTTTGGAAATCGACTTCTCTTCGCGACCAATGTCAAGTTTTGTTCGGCTAATCTGGCCAGCCAGTTCATTGATGTCCTTGCGTTTTTGGTCCCACGTCTTGTGTTCCTTGTGGGCCGCGATCTCGGAGTCAATGTCAATTTCTTGTAACGCCGCAAGGGCCTTCTCAAGTTCCTGTATATCTTCTGCATGTTTGGTCGTCCATAAGGTCTGTCTACGCTTCAAGGCCGTGATCTGTTCTTCGATGCGCCCGTTGGCATCCTGCACAGCACGGATACGGAATTCTTCTTGTGTGATTGCGTCTTTGGTCTGTCGGTTCAGTTCCTTGATCCTATCCGCACGTTCACTCAGCATGGTGATGCCTAGTAGCTGTTCGATGATGGTTCTTTGATCATTGGCCTTTAAACTCAAGAACGGTTCAGTGTAGGTATTTAATGCCAAGATATGCTTGAACATGTCGTGACTAAGGCCCAAGGTCTGTTCTATGGCTTCCTGTGTTTCTCTACTATCACCTTGCGCATTGTCTGTGGCGGCCTGTTCTTGGTTGTTCACAAAGAATCGCAACACATTGGGTTTACGACCACGTTCGATCCTGTACTGTTGCGAACCCACAACAAAATCCAAACTGACCAGCATGTTCTTGCCATTGGTCTTGTTTACTAGATTGTCTTTTCTTATGTTGCTGAGTGCTTGTCCGTATAGGCTGTAGCTAAGAGCATTGATGATCGTGGTCTTGCCTGTACCATTTCTAGATCCGTCGCCACCAAGGTCTAGGTTTTCACCCAGCACCAGGGTCAAGTCGCGTCGATCAAAGTCAATGCCTTGTGTGGCAGCACCCACGCTCATGAAGTTTCGTACTGTGAGATTTTTTATTTGTATCATTATTTTTTATTATACACTAAAGTCCTGGTCTAGCCAACCAAATTGAGTTCGCCAGTTGGTTTTTCTTCTTACATCCAACTGGTCAAGATAAGTTTTTAAATTTTCAATATAGATATTATCTCTAATAGAATTCTTTTGTTTATTGGCAATTCCTTCCATGGCAAGAAACCGTCCTTGTTGAATAGAATTATTTTTTGGCATTAGCTGTAATATTTTTTCAAAATCGTTGTCAAATACTCCAGATCCAAATATGTACGGATTATCCTGTTGCCCAGATGTATTAAAACTATGAATAATTGGTTCTGATTGCCACCGACCTGCAACCTTTGTTTGTTGAGTATTCCAATGATTGATTTTTTCTAATAAAGTTGGCAGGCCCTTAATCGTCAGCGCAGATATTGCACTGTTAATACTTAAAGATATCCATGGCCGATCAATACAGTATTCAAAATTTTGTAACCATGTTTCAAGATTTAGTCCATACCGCACATATTCTTGTTCGGGTCCCCAACAATCTAAACTAGCAGTTAGTTGTAATTGCCATATTTTATTTCTTAACACCAATCTTTCAAATTGATGTATATATTTTTTAAATCGTTCATGCGGAATATTGAGATTAGATATAATACTAAATGTTAAATCTGGATTTCCGTGTGTGTTCCAAAAGTCAATACTATCGTCTAGTTCTTTAAGTAAAAACGGCTCTCCTCCTAGTATATGATAGCGTTGAATCACCTGGTAACGATTATCGGTTGAAAGATAATTCCAAAAATCGTTGACCATACGATCGTAATTTGAATTAAATTGCGATAAACGAACACTATATTCTGTGGCGTCGTTGCCAAAAGATTCGTCAAATTTTCTATTTTCTTCCTCCCACAAGCTACTGTGATGAGGTCCGCAGTACACACAGGCCATGTTACAGGTATTTTTAAAATATACCTCGACAATAGTTGGGGTAATTGAAGTTTCTTTTGAATTTGTAAGCAGTTCGGGTGGCACCAACTTTACATTTTCTTGTTGGTACAAGTTAAACTGCCGATCGCTATACCCACCAGATTCTTCAACACTCTGGCAATATTGACAACCGTCGGCTGGCCACTGTCCGTTCAACATAACAGTTCTTGCAGCAACCTTATCTGGCAAATTATGAAATTGATCAAAATTATCAGGATCAATTGCAAATTTTTTTGTTCTATGACAGGATGCTGTAGAACCACTGTTAAAATATATAGTACTCCAGGACCATTTTAATAAACAGGCAGTATCTGTTTGTATAGGAAAAATAGGATATTTTGCGGGCATTGATTTATAAATTCTGATATATTTTTAACAGTAATTTTGGATCGTAGAATTCGCTTTCAATATTGGTCAGCTGATCTGTGACAATCTGATCCACGCTTTCAAACTTGATTTCACCGGGTGCCATGTCGGCATCTACCGCTGTGCTCTTGACCGGTATCAAGGCCATCTCTCTTAGATTGTAATCCTTTACAAATGTGTCCTTGATAAAATTGGCTTCTTCGTAGCTGATGTCAATGTCTAACTCTACACGCACATGCATATTGGCTGCTAATAGTTCAGAGGCACTGTCGATCACCCGGCTCAATTTCAAGACACGATACAAGGGTTGACCTGGCCAGCTAAAATACTGATCGGCCTGTCCCCACTCTTTGACCATCATGCCACGATTGCTGTCGCCGGCATCAGCAAAGTTGTGTGGAAAACAGTTGCCAATATAGTTCACGTTTCGCTTGCTTTGTCTCAAGTGGAAGTGTCCAGAGTACACACTTTCGATTCCACCAAACGCATCCACACGGATCTCGCCGTGGTCGGGCATTTCTACCATGGCATTCATTTTAAAATGTGGTAATTCAAAATGTCCAAACATGTACTTGGCCGTCATCTTGGGTATGCGTTTGTGATCATCACCAACCAGCCAAGGAGCAATAATGACATCGTCCTTTTGAAACCAGTCGTTCACAATGACTATGTTGGGCAAGTGTTTGGCCCACTCGGCTCCGTGTATGTCTCGCTTGTCGCGATAGTATAGATCGTGATTGCCCGGAATAAAATAAAACTGATCAAAGGCCGCTGATAGTTTTTCCAGGGCCTGCAGGCTAAACTGCAAGGTCTGCAGGTTGATTGATGCACGATGATTGTGCCAATCGCCCAGGAACATACCGGTTTCGCAACCTTGCGCTTTGGCAGTGGCAATAAACCAATCAACAAATGCTTCACAATCTCTATTGTGGACCAGGCTGTTGCTTTTTAGTCCCCAATGTATGTCAGTACAGATAGCTGCTTTACGAAATAGATTTGTCATCTAGCTAGTATACTACTCCTCGTTGGATATTACGACCTCTCCGGCAACATGATCTGGGTTACGTCGTCCAGCATTTTGTCTAGTCCAGCTAGGATTGAGCCCGTTCATTTCTAGTATGTCATCACGTATGTTTTGATTTTTCTTTTCCAGATTCAAGATCCTAGTAAAGCTATTGGTGATAGCGGCAGTATAATATGCAAAAGGGTTCTGCGATTTTGATTCGTCAAACTGCAGGCCAATTTGGCTAAGCTGTAGTAGGGCTTGTCCCCGCATTTCTTCATTGTAGGTGTATCCTCTCCAGTTGCTTCGTGTGGCATAGCGTTCGCACAGCTTCATGAACATGGTAGCCAGCTTACGAGTCATTTTACCATGATCCTTGCTGAACTCACCGTATTCTAGATCGCCCTTCCAGTGGCTCTTGCCCACCAAGAACGGTTCTTTGTTATCGTCCAATCGGTAGTGATAAAACGGAGGAAAGTTCAATCTCACATGAACTGGACTTAGTATAGGTTCTTCGATCAGTTCAGCTAACGGATCTTCGGGTTCGAGCTCCAGCTCAAATATCTCGTCGATCTTTTTCTTTTTGGTAGCACTTTTAGGTATCTTTTTGGGTGCCATGGGTATGTGTTCCCAACAAGTGATGCGGAACACTAGATCTGTATTAGGTATCCGTACAGGGTCCACCACTTGCCCAGTTTCTCGCTTGACACGGTCAGCCCTGTTGCGTCTGGCTTCGGCCACTGTGCGTTGATTTATTTTTAACACAGTGGGCAGGATAATGTCATACTGATGATCCAGAACCGGATCACGATAGGCGCAATAGCTGTTTTTACTTAGATGTATTTCTTTCAAGATATCTCTGTTGTTGAGATAGTTGACTTTTGCTGGGGTTTTTGGTATGGTTGTGGCCACTAGTGAATCTCCTTGATGTGTATTTATTTTACAACACTTTTGGCATTTGTCAACCTCTATATCATTATATAGGTGGTTTATTTTTGCGATAAATATCGTATAGGAAAAATATTATGGCTGATTTAACAGGACAGACAGTTACTACTACCAATGGAAACACGGTCACCTATGGACCCGATGGCAAGCCCCGGATGAATGTGGCCCCTGATGGCACAACACAATACTATGATGCATTGGGCAACGAAATCAGCAACCCTGCTGAAATCAAAGCAACCCAGGCCGCAATTAATTCACAGCCCAACTACAATGTTCCGCCAACTCCGACCAACAACCCCGCTGGCCCACAACCTGCTAATCCTCCAACAAATGTTGCAGCTCTAGTCGAAGCTGGACAAACACCGCAAACTGCTTTATTGAGCTCTACTGAAAACAGTCAACTTACCACGGCACAACAACTTAGTGCTCGGGCGCAAGCAGCAGAACAAAACGCCATAGTAAAATTAACTGAAGCTCAAATTCAACTTGACAAACTGAAACCCGACACAGAAGCATACGACCGGGCACAACAATCAGTGAATCTTTTACGTGAGCAAGCCGAGCTGGCTGAGACGCAGGTACAGGCCGCAAAAGAAAATTTAAAAATAGAAGCGACCCTGGCACAGGACGCTGGGCGAATAACCACGGTGACTCCTTCACAACAACCGCCAAATCTCGATAGATTCAATGTGGTATCGTCTAATAAAATAAGTGTAGCAGCCCAGATTGAGGCCGGGCTTGATCCAGAAACAGCACTGGCCAGTGTTCAGGCTCTTGCAATTGACGATCCGTTTGCCCAAGAAAATGCATCACCAGAACCTCTTGCCCGCACAATCACTGTGCCCGGCGACTATTCTGTAGTACCAAACAACAACGGCAGTTTTGATGTGGTAGAAACTCAAACTGGAGTCACAGTAGCATCCGGACTAGATCGCGACGAAGCCAGTTTGTTTGCATACGAACAATCACAGATTGACACCGGGGTTGAGATACCCAATCCAGATGCCGAAGAAGTGCCCAATCAATTGTCTGGTCCAACCGACGTAGAAGATCCGCTGGCACTGTATGCATCCCAGGAACTGGATGTCACTGGCACTCTAGCAGAATCCTTGACAGCCCCCAATCCTTATCGTGAACGACAGGCCTACGACGAAGACGGCAATCTCAATCCGGGATTTACTCTAGATGAAGACAACAATCCAGTATTTGTAGGCTACGATTTTGTGGAGCCAGCCACGCAGGCCAGCAGTGATCAATCCAGGGCCGTAGCAGCTGGTGCAGCCAATGTAAAAAAACAACAGACTATACTAACTCAACAACGAACCCTAAACAACACTGACTGGCGATTGCGCCTGAGTCTAGCAGACAACAGTGATTATCTATACAATGCTGAAAATGCTTTCATACTCAACCCGCTCAAGTCCAGCAACGGAGTTATATTTCCATATACGCCACAAATTTCTACCAATTACAAGGCCAACTACAATCCCACCGATCTTACCCACAGCAACTATCGCGGATATTTTTACCAAAACAGCTACACCGACAACGTCACTATAACAGCTGCGTTTACGGCACAGGATACCGAAGAGGCCAATTATCTCTTGGCCGTGATACATTTCTTTAGATCAGTGACTAAAATGTTTTACGGACAAAGCCAGAATTTAGGATCACCTCCTCCTATGTGTTTTTTAACCGGGTTTGGAGATTATCAATTTAATAAGCACCCAGTATTGGTCACAAGTTTCAACTACAATCTGCCAGCTGATGTGGATTATATCCGTGCCGGCAGCAGTAACAATTTGCAACTGAATCAAAATCAATTGCGCAACAAACAAGTTCAAACTACCAATAACTCATTGAGCTCGGTTAGGCGATTGGCCACTGCAATAGACTCGTTTGGAAAATCTCTCCCCAAAGGTGCCAAAGCGACAAGGCCAACGCCCAGTAACCCAAACACTGAAAATCCAACCTATGTGCCAACCAAGATAGACATAGTCATAACCTTGTTGCCAGTACAAAGTCGTCAACAGGTAAGTCAGGTATTTAATTTACAACAATTTGCCAACGGCAATCAACTCAAAGGAGGATTCTGGTAATGGCTGCATACGATAGTACTAGTGCTTATTATACAACCGGCTACAGCCAGTTCTTTTTGGATACCATGACCAATCGGCCTATTCCCTTATTACCGGACGACTTGTCATTTGCTATCAATCTAACCTATCAGTACAGACCTGATTTGTTGGCCTATGATCTATACAGCAATCCAGGATTGTGGTGGGTGTTTTATCAACGCAACCCCAACACCTTGACCAAGCCGCCTTTGGATTTTGCTGTGGGCGTTGAAATATTTCTGCCCAGGATAGCTACCTTGCAAACAGTGTTGGGATTCTAACATGGCTGAGATTAAACGGGTGATTGATGGCTACACCATTTCACTTAATCCTTTCAATGACGGTACAATTTTTTATACCATTACCCAGCCAAACGGTCGTGAATTGTTCAGGTCTGCTTCGACCATGGAAGCATTCAACCGATTCACCCAATTCATACAAGACGCCGGTGACCCAGACACTGCCGCTATATATAAAGACTTACAGCTTGCAATACCAGCACTAGATCAACAGGCAAGACAAGCGATTGAAGCGGCAACCCCGCCACCACTAGATGGTGGTCCGGTCAGCTCAGGAGCAGTAGCGGCCAACAATCAGACAGCCAGGACAGACGGGGCAACAGCACAAAACCCAACCAGTCTAGTTACTGAGCCCTTGGGTTCTGTAGAAGAACCGATTGTGGTTGACGAGGGCCTGGATCCAGATCCAATCAAGTTATCAATAAGCCAAGCTACTCCTGCTCCTAACATAAACACTGGAAGAATAAATGTTGCAGCCCTGGTCGAAGGTGGACTCAGCCCACAAGAAGCCCTGGACGTTGCTGCCGGGGGCACAGCCAGCTCAGCCACACAACCTGGTGTTGGTGACGGCAGAGCCGACAGTCCTGTAATCACTGGTAACTCAACCAAAGACATAATCAAATCCACATTTGGAACAGCCACAAATAGTCGTATCATCACTCAACCCAACATACTTGATGAATATGCCAGCTATACATACCAGATCAGTTGGTATCTAATGACCGACGTTCAGTTTAACCAATTAATAAATTCTCCCCAACGCAGTGTAGCTGGCTGGACACTGTTGATGCAAAGCGGCGGAGCTCCAACAACAACAAGCAATAATTCTACCGGCGCATCAAGTCCGGGCGGACGTAGTGCAATGTTTCCTGTTGATTACTATATAGATGATTTAGAAATAACATCCAGCGCGCCCGGAGGAGGAACCCAGATGGCCCACTGTGCCACTGATATCAAATTTAAAGTAACTGAACCCAACGGAATAACCTTGATACAAAATCTCTATCGAGCAGTTAGAGAAATAAACACTCCGGGCGGCACATTTATTGATCCAACTGTTCCTGACTACGCCTCTCAAGACCGCCGGGCCAATGCATCTGGTAGCAATCTTACTCCAAACTACATAAAAGCTCAGTATTGCCTGGTTGTTCGTTTTTACGGATATGACAGCCAAGGCAATTTGTCAGCACCCATAATAGGTAGATACAACAGACGGGGCACAGGCCAGATCACTACCACTGACCCTAGGGCCATAGTAGAAAAAATATATCCATTTACTCTGACTAAACTTACTTTTCGTGTAGCTAAAGCACAAGTTGAATACAACATTGAAGCCAAGCCGGTGGCACAAAACGTTGCCATAGGTCAAAATAGAGGAACTATACCTTTTCCTTTCCAGCTGTCAGGAACCACTGTGAAAGATCTGCTAAGAGGAAATGCACCTTTATCACAACTACCGCCACTGGCAGGCGAGAGAACACCACAGGCAACACCGTCAAGTTCTAACATTCCGCCCGGTCCTCCTAATCCACGATCAACCAGTGCCGGTGTAGATGCGTTGGGCAACTTTACCGGTGAAAGTGACTCACCAACCCAGGTAGGAGCATAAGCATGGCTGATCTAACAAACAAACAACAAAATTTAGTCGACGACGGAAAGTTTGGTTCGGGCTTTGGAGCAGGTCCGCGTAGGTTTGGAGCAAATAATCAACAAACAGTTCTTGGAACAGGAGCCGGAGTAAGACAAGTAGCGCAACCAACACAGACCACTACTACAGCTCCAGCAAAGGCTCCGGCAGCACCCACCGGTAATCAAAATTATATTTTTACTGGATTGGTAGAGGCCTTGAATACCTATCAAAATGATTTGGCCAAACAAAACAAATACGACATAGCCGATGTTTACGAAATTATATTTGAACCAGTGGCTTTGGAAGAATCCACCATTAAAAAACCTGGCAGTACTGACCGATCAAAGACTGCCAACAAGAATAGCGATACTGCCAAAGAAACATTAGACCCCAAAACTGATAGAGTAGACAACAACAGTCAAAATTGGCCTATATCTCAAGGCACTCAGGTAGTACAGGCAATTGATCAAATTTTGCGCAGTAGCAGTTTTGCATCGGATCAGGCCTTGCAACAAGTCGATCCTCTCACTCAAGAAGTTTTGCCCAACCCCAAGGCTGGAGGAGGAACCACAGTATGGTACAAGGTAAGTGTACAGGCCACAAGCCTTGGTTACGATGTTGCACGCCGAGACTATGCTTATCGTATGACATATCTAATAACTCCATATGCTGTCAGCAACTTGGAAACACCATTTTTTCCTAAAAGTAGATATCGCGGCAGTCACAAAAGCTATTACTATTGGTTTACAGGACAAAACACACAGATTTTAAATTTTGAACAGGCCTTTAATACCTTGTATACTCTGATACTCGGTGGTAATGGACCTGTAGCAGCCAGAACACGGCTGACCACAGACTATCGAGACCAGTACAGTTACACTGCCATGCCAACCACTACCCAAAAAACTGGTCAGGCAACAGGAACTTATACCAACAACGCAGTTGACAGCCTTACTGATTTTTTTTACGATCCAAGCGCCCAAAGCGAAGTCACCCTGCGTATAGTAGGAGATCCTGCTTGGTTACAACAAGGAGAAGCCAGTGGAGGAATTACCAATGGTCAGTTTACGTTTGCGCCGTTCAATGCTGATGGCAGTATCAACTACGACAGCCAAGAAATAGTTTTTGATATCAGCTGGAACCAGCCGCAAGATTATGATTTTTCTACTGGAGTCATGAATGTGAACAATCAACAAGGACTTCCAAGACAGAACAACACCTATACTGCCACAGCGGTAAAATCTTTTTTTAGTAAAGGTCGATTTGAACAAGAACTAAAAGGAAAACAAATATTGGAATCAGCCCAACTTGAACAACAGACCCCGGTTGTTGTTCCGCCTGCTCCTCCAAAAGCATCAGTTCCTAAATTTGATCCCTACGAACTAAATGAAACCATACGACCAAGATTAACGCAACCAAACAGATTTAATTTTAAATCAAAAAATCGTACAGGAACAGATCAATAACAGATCAATATCGAGAAAGAATACTAGATGGCTTTAGATAATTTTCAACGCAGTACCGGAACACCCAACACCTTTGACCAAGATCGTGGCGGGTTACCAGGCTCCTCTGGCCCCTACATCGGCGAAGTGCGCAACAACAACGATCCTACTCGTATGGGACGTCTGCAAGTGTACATTGAAACATTCGGAGGTCCTGACAAAAACAATCAAGATCTTTGGCGCACAGTAAGCTACTGTACGCCATTTTATGGTGCTACACCCAAGGGCGGTAGTGCTGGAACTGGTACCTTTTTAGATGGCAACCAACAGAGTTACGGCATGTGGTTCACACCTCCTGACATTGGCACACAGGTCTTGTGCTTTTTTGTCAACGACGATCCAGGTAATGGATACTATATAGGATGCTTGCCAGAAAATGGTATCACACACATGATCCCGGCTATTGGTGCGGTAGGTCAAGATCAAGCACAAACTCAAAATGCCATACAAGGCGAGTATCTAAGCAGTTCACCAAGGTTGCCGGTTACTGAAATAAACAATGCACCCAGCAATCCTAAAACTAGCGAAAGTCCCACATTCTTCAACGAAAAGAAACCGGTGCACAGTTATGTGGCTGGTGTGTTATTTCAACAAGGCTTGAACAATGACACTGTTCGTGGCCCAATTGGTTCCAGTGCCCAGAGAGAAAGCCCAAGCAACTGCTATGGAATTAGCACTCCGGGTCGCGCTATCTATCAAAGCGGACTGGGTGACACCAACAATCCCAAGGCACTAGATCAACAAACGCTACAAGGCATTGCTGTGATTGGACGCCGGGGTGGACACAGTTTTGTCATGGACGATGGAGCACTAAATGGATCTGATAATTTGGTCAGAATCAGGACCGCCAAAGGACATCAGATAACCATGAGTGATGACGGCAACTGTTTTTATATCTGTCATGCTAACGGACAGACCTGGGTCGAGCTTGGACAAGAAGGCACACTTGATGTTTACAGCACCAACAGTATAAACATGCGAACCGAAGGCACAATAAATCTACATGCCGACGCAGATGTTAATATTTTTGCTGGCGGAAGCATGAATCTCAAAAGCATCAAAGGTACCAGTATACAAAGTGATGGAGATGCTGATCTGGCAGGCAAAGGTAAACTCAGCCTGTTTGGAGAAAGCAGCATGGCCATCAAGAGCGGTGGAGGACTGGCAATCAAGAGCGGTCTAGGCAGTTGGGCGTCAGAAGGACAACTCAGTTTAACTGGCAGCAAGGTCTTGCTCAACAGTGGTGGCGGACAGCCAGCAGACGCTCCTACTGCAATAACCAAATATCTAATGCCCGGCGTGGAATTTAATCCCAGCACTGGTTGGCAAACCAGCTCTACCGGTACTGAAAGTTGTTGTACCCGGGCACCCACACACGAACCGTATGCCTATCACAATCAAGGTGTATCTGTGCAGTCTTCAATTGTGCAACCGGGACAACCAAGTCCTCCGCCCGATGCAGCTGCTTTACCAGCTGGAGTGAGTATCACAAAAACATCATGAGCATATTCAACTATACTCTTCCTTCAGGTTCTACATTCAGACTATCTGCACCTGCTGGCACCACACAGTTACAGGCTGATTTGATATTTTATGGTCAAGTGGCCGCTGGGGCATTGGTGGGCTACAGCCCTGGGCAAACACTGACCGGTGCCGCAACAAACATTACCAAGTTTGCGCTTAGTAGATTGGATCGAGGAACAGCCGGAGTTGACAACCAGGCAATACTTTCGTTGATAGGTAGTGGTCTAGGGGCATCAATAGCAACAAACAACGGACTAGGGATATTGACAAATAATTCACTGAATGCATTGACCAACAGCATATTGAATACATTGGCAAATGACGGACTGGGCATATCAACAAATAATGCACTACTGAATGCGTTGACAAACAATGGACTAGGGATATTGACAAATAATTCACTGAATGCATTGACAAATAATTCACTAGGTACATTGACAACCAGCATACTGGATGCATTAACAAACAATGGATTGAATGCAATTTTGACGTTGAACAATTTGCCCACCAGTACTGGAATACCCGCATTGGTTAACACGCCGTTGACTAATCCAATTAATCAAGCCAATTTAATAAACATCAACACAGGTCTTCCTGTTGCAGCAATTGGGCCTCTCAGTTCAATACAGGTGCAAGGTATCCTGGCCCAGGTGGCCAACCTGGTGGATCAGCCCGCCGACACAATGAGTGACGATAAGGGAGTTGGACAATACGGTCTAAGCTGTGTGCAATTAGAACAGGCCGGGTATGTCAAGCCCAATACTTGGAAACGATTTATATTTGATCCAGCGCCGTTGACCAGTGTACTGAGTTCTCCTGGAATTTGGACTGGCAAAGGCGGAATTACTACAGCCGCACAATTTTTAGCAAATCCAGGAACACAAACTAGGGCCATGACATCGTTACTACAAGATGGTTACACTGGGCTGGTATCAAATGGAGTAATAACTCCATCAACCACACAGGCAATAACAGCCAGTGTTGGACAGGTGTTTACACAAAATAGCGTGACCAGTGTCTTGACAAATACCGCAGTGGGAGATGTAGGTGCCTTGGTTGCCAACGCAGGAAGATTTGGATCAGCAGCCACAGCAGCCTGGAGTCAGACTAGTAATTTAACAAGTTTAGTAAATGGACAGCTTCCAAATCCAGCCGGTGTTCTTAGCGGTCTAAGCGGATCATTGAGTACCACGGTTGGTAATATTGGACAAAGTGTTAGCTCGCTGACCAGTAACCTTGACATCACAGGCAAGGCTGCACAGTTTGCCACAGCATTTAGCAATCCAACAAGTGCAATTACTAATTTAGCAAATACCGATGTAGGTGCCCTGGCCACAGGTGCTCTTGACAATGCCACTGCGGCTGTTTCTGGTGCAATTGACAATGCCACTGCGGCAGCAACCGGCGCTGTCAGCAGTGCGATTGATGCAGTCAACGGTCAAATAAGCAACGTAACTGATAAACTCAATGGTTTATCTAATTTGAGTTTAGACAGTCTTAGCAATATATTTGGTGGCGGAGCTGGCGATCTAGTAGCAAAAGTACAAACCGCAGCTGGATTTACAAACACAACAAATCGTGCCACACTGGATGTGGCATTTGTTAAGATACTAGGAAGTTCTAAAATACCAGTGCCTTCGTTTGAAGCACCATCGGCTAATAGTTTGTCTTTGAGTTCTCTTGCAGATATTTCATCAGCAGCAACAATCCTACAGAACTTAAAAAGCCAAGGCGGTGCGTTATTAAGCCAAGTCTCTCAAGCACAAAATACTGTGACAGGGCTAATAAGTCAGGCACAAAATACTGCATCGGGAATATCCACGCAGGCCGGCGGTGTGATTAGTAATGCTTTAAATCAAGCGAGACCCACCTTTCCACGAATAGGATAAGAGTAAATACATTATGACTACGTTTATTGGATTTAATACCATCAATCAAAACAAGTATTTTACTTTAACTGATTTTGAACTGATCAAAAGAGACTTGCTAAATGCTTTTAATATTAGACAAGGTGAACTGGTGGGCCGTCCTGCCTACGGAACTACCCTGTGGGACATGTTGTTTGAAAATCAAACACAAGATACTTTGCAATCAATGTACACTGAAATCCAGCGTGTAGCAGCCGGAGATCCTAGGATTTATATCAGCGCCCTAGAAGTATTCCCACAAGAAAACGGCCTGTTGATACAGCTTGAGCTTACCGTAGTTCCAACCACAGACGCACAAAGATTGAGTGTTTTCTTTGATCAGACTCAGCGTGTAGCCACGTATGTTTAACTACCCAGATTATTAATGCCATAAATACAAAACACTGGAAGAACTATGGCTACAACTACAAGACAAACTGTAATATTTGGCGTCGAGGATTGGAAACGGATCTATCAAACCTATAGAGAAGCCGACTTTCAAAGTTATGATTTTGAAACACTGCGTAAAAGTTTTGTAGATTATTTGCGCCTGTACTATCCAGAAACTTTCAATGACTACATTGAAAGTAGTGAATTCATTGCCTTGCTTGACGTCATGGCTTTTATGGGCCAGGCACTGGCATTCAGAACAGACTTAAACACCAGAGAAAATTACCTAGACACAGCTGAACGTAGAGACAGCGTGATCAAGCTGGCCAATTTGGTCAGCTATACTCCGTTGCGTAATACCGAAGCAAGTGGTTATCTCAAAGTATTCAGTGTCAGTACCACAGAAAGTGTTTTTGACTACAATGGTATCAATCTTGCCAACCTCACTATAAACTGGGCTGATCCTACCAATCTTGATTGGCAAGAACAATTTACCGTTATTATCAATGCCTCCTTGGTCAATACACAACGCTTTGGTCGCCCAGGTGCTAGCCAAGATATCCTTGGAGTTGGCACACAAGAATACACTATCAATCTTGTTCCAGGGTTTTTACCAGTGATTCCATATACTGCCACAGTTGATGGAGTCAACATGCCTTTTGAAGTGGTCAACGCCACCGCAGTAGGACAAGATTACATATACGAACCGCCGCCGTTGCCTATTGGCAGATTCAATGTTTTATTCCGTAACGATCAATTGGGCTTTGCTAGTGCCAACACCGGGTACTTTTTCTTGTTCAAGCAAGGTACGCTACAAAATCAAGACTTTAATTTGGCCGAAAGAATTACAAATCGTGCGGTCAATATAAACATTGAAGGCGTTAATAATACCGATGTGTGGTTGTATCAATTGGATAATGTGGGTAATATCAGCACTTTTTGGAGACCAGTGCAAAGTGTTTATGCAGCCGCAGTTGAACAGTTGGCCGTAGGCACACAAAATATCTACAGTATTGCCAGTCGAGTAAATGATCAAATCACTTTGAATTTTGGTGACGGCATATTCAGTACTATCCCTGTTGGCACATTTAGAACTTATGTTAGAGCCAGCAATGGATTGACTTATATTATCAATCCGCAGGAAATGCAAAGCGTACAGATCCCCATCAGCTATGTGAGTCGTACTGGGCAAATTGAAACACTGACCTTCACTTGCGGAATTACTCAGCCAGTGACCAATGCCCAGTCTAGAGAAACCATTGCTGAAATCAAACAACGTGCTCCTGCACAATACTATACACAAAACAGAATGGTCAACGGCGAAGACTATAGTAATTTTCCATTTACACAGTACAACAGTATACTAAAAAGCACAGCGGTAAATCGTGCCAGCATTGGTACCAGCAGATATCTTGACCTAGTTGATGGTACAGGAAAATATTCCAGCACTAATATTTTTGCCAGCGATGGTGCCTTGTATGAAAGCAATTTAACACCGGCATTTTTATTCAGTTGGCTCAGTATCAACGACATCAGCGATGTGGTATATAATCAACTCAATCCATTGTTGGCCAAGGCCGGTATGCAACAGTTTTACTATGCTAATTTTCGTCCAAGACCACAGCTGGCCTCGTATCAATATACTTGGCATCTCAGCACAGTTATAACAAACGAAGCCACAGGCTATTTTGAAAACAGTGCAGGACAACCAGTTCCCATTGGTGAGTATGCCAGCAACAATGCCAAGTATATCACAGTTGGTAGCCTGGTAAAATTTATTCCACCCAGTGGCTATTACTTTGATGCAGAGAACCGTTTGCAAGCAGGCTCAGCAACACAGCCAAATCAAAAAATGGTATTGTGGGCAGGTCCCACTGCGGTATATCTAGCAGGTATTGCAGACGGGCTAGGAAATTTACCCGACGGCACAGGTCCAGTGGTGTTGAATACCTATGTACCAAATGGTGCAATACCCGTAGAAGTTATTCCGTTATTTGTAACAGATATACCCACCAGTCTAAAACAAGATATTGTAAATCAAATTTATCAAAATCAAAATTTTGGTCTAGGGTATGATAATCTTACAGCCACCTGGTACCTGATTACCAGCAGTAACCTAGACACAAATGCCGAATTCAGTTTAACCAACGCACAGAACACATCTGGCACCAATATTGATGCCAGTTGGCTAATACAGTGTACCACCAATGGTGCAAACTATACTGTAATATCACGATCCTTGGATTATTTCTTTGGTAGTGTGGCAGAAACAAGATTCTTCTTTTACACCAGCGATCCAATTTATGACAGTCGCACTGGCACTGTGATTAGTGATTATGTAAACATACTCAAAATCAATTCAGAACCCGATACAAACTATCCCTTGCCTGAAGATGCTAGATTGCCCATCATTGCTCAACCAGTCTTAACTGATGGACTCACAGATGACTTCCAGGTAGAAGTCAGTTTTGAAACCAGCGCCGGTGGAACTGTTCCTGTTGATCCAGACTTTTTTGACAATCTTGTGGCACCTGCAGTGAGTCCCAATAACAAATTGGTATTCTTCCAACAGACTGTGGACTTTGACAATTTACAAAGATATCTTTTGGTGCAAAATGGCATAGTCAACAGCGAGTATCCCACCCAGGACACAATATTGGTGGTGCTAGATCAATACAACATAGGACAGGTATTCTATGCATACAATCAATATCTTACATATGATAATGGCCAACCTAGACCTATTACTGACCAAATTTTTTACACATTAGAATTAAACAGCTCTGGTGTAAGAATACTCACAGTCAATAGTACTTTTGTAGCCAGAATTGGTCGACAAGATTTGTATTTTCAATACAGACACAACAGTCCCCTGACCAATCGTATTGACCCAGGTAGCACAAATATCATTGATGTATATGTGGTCACTAATGAATATTATACCTCCTATCAAAACTGGCTAAGAGATGTTACCGGCACAGTGTCAGAACCCAGTCCGCCTACTATAGATCAATTAAACACGGCCTACGCCGGACTTGATACCTACAAGATGATTTCAGACAATTTGATTTTGAATTCCGTCGACTTCCAGCCCTTGTTTGGTCGCAAAGCTGATGTTGCACTACGGGCCACTATCAAAGTTATCCAGAACGGCCAGAGCACAGCCAGCAATAGTGAAATACGCAATCTTGTGGTGGCCACAATGGAAACTTATTTTGATTTGGCAGCATGGAACTTTGGAGATACATTTTACTTCAGTGAACTTGCGGCCTATATACATCAACAGATTGGAGACATTGTCAGCAGCGTGGTCCTGGTTCCCTTAGATCCACAAAAGAGCTTTGGTGACTTGTATGAAATAAGATCTGCTCCAAATCAAATATTTGTCAATGGTGCCACAGTCAACGATGTAGAAGTTATTACCGCACTCACCAGCACAAATTTACAAACTGCACCTGGTAGTGGAGTAATTTAATGGCCAACAATGTACGCTCAGTAGACTTTCTTCCAGAGATATTCCAGACTCCAGTCAACCAACAGTTTTTGGCCGCAACACTGGATCAGTTAATACAAGAACCAGCATTTAAAAAGAGTCAAGGATTTATTGGTCGCCGTATTGGTCCTGGAGTAAATGCTAATGATCGTTACGTGGTAGAACCCACTGCGGTACGCAACAACTATCAACTGGAGCCCGGTGTCTGTCAGATCAATCCTGACAATACTCGTCAGGTCATTGATGCTATTACCTATCCTGGAATCAATGATGCCCTGGCTTTACAAGGCGCAGTGGTCAATAACCCATCTGATCTGTACAAGAGTGATTACTATACTTGGGATCCATTTGTTGACTTTGACAAGTTTATAAATTATGCACAATATTACTGGGTTCCGGGTGGCCCAGACGCAGTCACAGTCAGTGCCACAGGAGTTCCTACATTTCAAAACTACACAGTAACTCGCAACAGCAACGGATACTATACATTTTCTGGAGTGCGCGGCAACAACCCAACACTTACTTTAGCCCGTCAAGGATCTTATAATTTTAACATAGCACAAAATGATCAAGTTACCGTACAGTATCGTGTGACCAACAACGGTACCACCGCCTGGACCATCAACTACGACAGCAATCCAACATTGAGCCTGGTGCGTGGCAATACCTATATATTCAATTTGTCGTTGTCGGCACCATTGCCGTTTTATATCAAAACAGAACTCAGCTTTGGTTCTATTAATCAATACAACAATGGTGTCTCTCGTAATGGCTCCGTTACTGGACTAATCACATTTACAGTTCCGCAAGATGCTCCGGATACCTTGTACTATTGCAGTTCAACTGAATTCAACATGCGTGGGCAATTTGACATTGTTGATGCTGTGGATGGAACAGGTCCTGATTTTTGGATACAAAGCAGTCCGGGAATAAATGGTGTGATACCTGCTACTCCCAACATTACTAGCAGAGATGTATATGGTGTTGTCAATAACGGCATTGACCTTGGTATTGTAACTTTTAATACTCCTACAGCAACAGAACAAAGTTTTTATTATAACCTGCCGCAACTTGGATCAATTCCAAATCAACCTCCTGGCACAGTAGATCTAGTCGTTAATCTTGGTTTCAATCAGATCAACAATATATATGTGGATACGTTTTTAGACAGCAATCCCAATGGCATAGACGGAATAACCAATCTCAATGGACGTACTGTCTTTTTTCCAAATTCCAGCAGCTGGATAGTAAATGGCCAATATGATGTTCCACCTCAGCCATATGACGCAGCTACATTTAGTAATCTAGAAGAAATAACAAATCCTGCTGTGCAATACGGTATATGGTTGATAAATTATGTGCCAGACGTAGACGGGAGATTATACATATCTCTCACTAGTATTTTGTCAGTGCCCAATTTGACACAGTGTAGCGTATTGTTTGGAACCCAATATGCCAGCACTAGGTGGTATAAAAACAGTTCTGGTTTCTTTGTAACAATGCCGGCGTTGACTGCTGTGCAAGACATATTGTATTATCAAGATAGTCAAGATCCAACCATGATCGGAGTAATAAAATTAGTAGATGTTACTGTTGATGCTGAACTCAAAATAGATGATATAATTGGCAAAACTAATTATACCAGTCCCAATGGGGTGACATTTACCAATGGACTAAAAGTTTTATTCACAGGCATAACAGTGCCAGACACCTATTCGGGCAATGAATACTATGTAGAAGGCGTTGGAACTGCTATACAACTATTGCCAGTTACAGATTTTGTAACTCCTGAAACTTATATTCCAGGATCTCCTGTGGCGCCTGATTATCTTACGATTAATAGAGCCGGCCCAGATCTAAATCCTTGGTCAAGAAGCAATAGATGGTTTCATGTAGATGTGGTTGAACAAACAGCTCAATACAACTCAGACACAAATCCTCCGGTGCTAGATCAAGCATTTCGGGCCAAGCGCCCGATATTGGAATTTAGAGCAGGAACTAGATTATTTGACTTTGGAACGCAAGGTTTGCAACCGGTCAACATTGTGGACTTTTCTCAAGAGGACGCCTTGACAACAGTTGAAGGCCAAGAGGAATTTATTACCGACGGTTATACAGTAGTTCAAGGTAGTACTATAATTTTTGCTGGTGATGAAGATCTTGCAGTTCGTAATAAAGTTTATCAAGTTGAATTTATTACACCAGACACAATACCTCCGCTGATCCCAGAACCAATTATCAATCTAGTGCCCATTGCAACTGTGGTCTATGATCAAACAACTGTGTGCCTGGATGGTGATACACTCACCGGTGTCAGTTTTTACTTTGACGGAGTCAACTGGCTTCAAACACAACAAAAAACTTCAGTAAATCAAGCTCCACTGTTCAACATCTACAATGCCAGTGGCGTAAGTTTTGGCAATCAATCTACCTACCCAAGTAGTAACTTTGTTGGTAGTAAGTTATTCAGCTATGCTGTAGGTACTGGATCAAATGATGTAGTTTTAGGATTTCCATTATCCTATCTTAATCTTTCCAACATTGGTGACATAGTATTTGATAACAATTTGTACAGCGACAGTTTTAATTACACATCCAACAGCCAAGGATTTACCACAGCACTTAGCACAGGGTTTGTAAGACAGTATCAAGATCGAATTGTTTTCCAAAGAGAAATTGGCTGGCAAGATGCTGCGGTACAAAGTCAAATTAGACAACAGTTTAGATTTGCCTACGATGGCCGCCCACTACAATTAGACCTAGCAGTCAACGCCAATACCGTAGTTCCAGCCATACAGATATTTGTCAATGCCAACTTCTTAGAACCCTACGATACCGCAACAGGTGACTACACCTATTCGTATACTACAACGGCTACAACCACAACAATCACTCTGCGTCGGCCTTATGTGGTTGGTGATCTAGTAGAAATACAAGTGCTAAGTGATCAAATAAGCGCCACAGCATTTTATCAAGTGCCCGTCAACTTAGAAAACAATCCATTCAACGGCAACAGCAACCAGTTTACTCTGGGCACTGCAAGAAATCATTACAGTACCATTGGACAAAATTTAATCAATCTTGAAGGACCAGTGATTGGTAACAACAACAGTCGCGACCTTGGCAACATTGTTCCTTATGGTCTACAGATACTGCAACAAAGTGCTCCGCTTACCTTGGCCGGATATTTTTTACGCAGTGAAGAATACAATATTTTTAATGCTTTACAGTTTAACAGCCGAGAGTATATCAAGTTTAAATCATTATTATTAAACACTTCAATAACAAACGACTTTGTCAATTTAACTATACCTCAAATTGTAGATCAGTCAATTGCTATTATCAATGCAGGCGACACCAGCATCAGTCCTTTTTACTGGAGTGATATGTTGCCCACTGGAACCACAGTGGCATCGAACTCGACCACTGTAACACCAATTACCATAGCAAGATTTAACACTGTACAGACTTACGATTTTACTACGTCTAATTACTTGGGGCTGTTGGTGTATGTAAACGATCGATTACTCGCTCGTGGCGTGGAATATGTGGTTGGAGATGGAACTCCTACCTTGACTATTTTAATTCCGTTAGTGGTAGGAGATGTAGTTACTATCAACGAATACAATCCTACTTACGGAAATTTTGTACCAAACACTCCTACCAAGCTAGGTTTGTATCCTAAATACATTCCGCGTATTTACATCAGTACTGACTATGTGAGACCCACGCCAGTAATACAAGGACACGATGGCAGCATTACTGTAGCATTTGGTGACATTAGAGATCAGGTCTTGTTAGAATTTGAAAACAGAATTTATAGTAATCTTAAAACAGATGGCAATCCTGTTCCAATCACTGTGGAACAAGTGTTACCAGGTTTCTTCCGCACAACAGATTATACCGAAGCCGAAATAACCAAGATCCTAGGCGAAGACTTTTTAATCTGGGTGGGTCTAAACAAACTAGATTATACCGCTCAAGATTACTTGACCAATAACCCATTTACCTACAACTACAGCACAGCTGGAAACAGGATCAACAATGCGGTACTAGATCAAGGAGCCTGGCGCGGCATCTATCGTTATTTTTACGATACAATGACACCAAACACTACTCCATGGGAAATGTTGGGCTTTACTGAAAAACCCATCTGGTGGGAAGATCGTTATGGTCCAGTTCCGTATACCAGTGATAACCTGGTGCTATGGGGCGATCTTGAACAAGGACTTGTGGCAGATCCAGTAGCACCATACATCAAACCCAACTTTGCCAGACCTGGGCTGACCACAGTCATTCCAGTCAACAGCCTAGGAGAACTACTACCGCCACTTGAAAGTGTAGTGGGATTGTACAATCCCAATGACTTCCGCAAGAGCTGGACAGTAGGCGACGGTGGTCCAGTTGAAGCGTCATGGTGGATGAGTTCAAGTTATCCATTTGCAGTAATGCGCCTGTTGGCTCTAACTAGACCAGCTGAATTTTTTGCCTTGTTTGCTGATCGAGATCTTTATCGTTACAATGCTGAACTAGAACAGTATCTCTACAACAATCGTTACAGACTTGATGGCAACGGATTAGAAATCTATGGCAATGGTGTCAGCAAAGCCAGCTATATCAACTGGATCATTGACTACAATCAACAACGTGGTATCAACAGCACAACAGCCCTGACTACTGATTTGGCCAATCTTGATGTACGGTTATGTTATCGTATGGCAGCCTGGACTGATCAACAATATCTTGAAGTGTATCTTGAAAAGTCCAGCCCAGACAGTCAAAATGAATCTTTACAGATTCCTCCAGAAAGTTACAATCTTTTAGTTTATCGAGATCAACCCTACGCACAAATTACCTACAGTAGTGTGGTAGTTGAAACTGTGGAAAACGGTTGGGCAGTTTATGGGTATGGCAGTTACCAGCCATACTTTCCAATCATAGTCAGCGCAGTAAACGGAAAATTACAAACGGTATCAGCCGGTGGTGCCACAGTACAAGTGCCAGCACAGTACACCAACAATGTGACCAACATTCCATATGGATATGTGTTTACTAATCGTACCATGATGGTGGACTTTTTATTAAGTTATGGACAGTATCTTGAATCGCAAGGTATGACCTTTACTGAATTGGAAAATGGTTACACACTAAATTGGCCACAAATGGCTCAAGAGTTCTTGTACTTTAGTCAACAAGGCTGGCAGACCGGTACCTTGATCAATCTTAATCCGGCTGCAGGGCAACTCACAGCATATCGATTGGAATCAGTCGTTGACGACATTTATAGTTATAGTCCTGAAAATCAGTTACTGGATCAAAATCGTCAGACAATACCCACAAGAGATTTGATCATACAGCGTGAAGGAAATAGCTTTAAGATAAATCCAGAACCTACAGCCAATCAGGCCATCAGTTTCTTGAACTTACGGTTTACTGATTATGAAAATATTGTAATCTTTGACAATGTCGATATATTCAATGATTTGATTTATGATCCAGTAACTGGAGCAAGACAAAGCAGAATGTATCTAAATGCATTTAATACAGTTGAATGGAACGGCACTCTTGATGCAAAAGGATTTATCCTAAATCAAAACAATGTCAAAGCATGGAATCCAAATTTGAGATATACCAAAGGTGACATTGTACGCTATAAAAATACCTATTGGCAAGCCAGTGGGCTGGTACAACCAAAGACCAAATTTGATTACAATGACTGGCTCAAAAGTAACTATGCTCTGATCGAGCAAGGACTATTGCCTAACCTGGCCAACAAAGCTGACCAATTGGCCAACACTTACAACACACAAACTGCTAATTTAAACAACAACAATGATTTGCTGGCCTATAACTTGATTGGATTTACACCACGGCAGTACATGGCCGATCTCAATCTTGATGATGTTACACAGGTCAATCTTTATCAACAGTTTATCAAAGTCAAAGGAACCACAAGAGCCACAGACTTGTTTACTCGTGTAAACTTGACCAAAGAAAGCGGTAACTATCAGATTTACGAAACCTGGGGTGTGCTGATAGGAACATATGGTGCCAACAGTAATAGAAGTTATTTTGAAATTAACCTCAATGAAGCCAAGTTGACTGGAAGCCCGAGCACAGTACAAATTATTCTGCCAGGGCAAACAAGTCAGGCCAATCAAACTGTGCTATTGAACAATCTCTGGAGTGAAAGCTACAATATCACATCAACTGATATATTACCAACCATATATCCATCCAGCCAGAACACAGCATTGCCATCAGCTGGATATGTCAACATCGACGATGTGGATATAACGGTTTATACCTTGGATGACCCATCTGCTATTGCCGCCAATCTTAACACAGTAGGAACTGGCACAAGTATTTGGGTAGCTAGAGATAATCCTTATAACTGGAATATCTATAGATGCACTCAAATTCCTGGAAAACTGACCCAGATAACAGACAACTTGAACAGTACCAGTATTGCACAGTTCAGCCAGATTACAACTCTAGCTGTTGGTGACTTGATTATTGTACGCTATTTTGCCGACGGAGTAGATGGTGTATACCGTGTGCTAGGACGACCATCACCGACCAGTATCATAATTGCCTATGCATTTACCAATAACAATCAAACCACCTTGACTGGCAATGGCCTAGGATGGTTTTTACAAACAATGAGAGTCAGTCAGGCCAGTGACGTTGCCACGTTACCATATGCAAATGCATTGGTGCCTGGTGCTCGGGCCTGGGTCGATGACAACGGATCCGGCCATTGGGAAGTATTAGAAAAACAAGCGCCTTTCACCTTGACTGAAAGTAAAAATGCTGTAACTCCTCAAACCAATAGTTTGTATGGAACCAGCATTGGACAATCAACCAATCATTATAGTTTACTAGTAGGTAGTCCAAGTGCCGCTGATGGTGGCGCAGTATACACCTATCGTCGAATCGCGTCAGCTGGCAACGCTGGCACATACGCCAACAACATTGTATTATCATTGCCAGCTGAAGATGTAGCTGGATATGGAAATAGTCTTGAATGGGGCGATAACAATTGGGCAGTCATTGGTGCCAGTACCAGCCGCAGTGGTCAAGGATATGCTTCTGTGGTATATCAAATTCCTGGCAGTAACAATTACGAGCAAACACAACTATTAACAGCCTTGAGTAGTAATGCAGTTACAACCAATGCTGTAGCATTTGGCTCGGCAGTAGCAATGAGCAAAGATGAAAGATGGATGTATGTTAGTGCACCAGTTGAAAATTTAGTTTATGCTTACGGCAAGGTAGAAATCCCAGAACAGTCAGTGACTTACACAACCGATGGCACTAGCACAGCATACGCCTGGTCACCTGACTTGATTATCGACCCAGCATATCCTGAACAATTAGCGGTAATTCTTGACAATCAACCACAATCTTATCCAGCTGATTATACCATACCCTTAGATAGCTCTAACGTGGTGTTTGCTACAGCACCGCCAGCTGGTGTTCAGTTAGAGATCGCTCGACGAGCTTTCCAATCTTTTGACGGTACTGGATCGGGTGATCCTACCTATGATTTACAACCATATCTATATACAGCCACCGTTGGTAATACTGCGACAAATATCAATTCATGTACTATTACTGTTGACGGAATAATTCAGCGTCCTTGGATAGATTATGTGTTTTCTGATGATGGAAATGTAACTTTTAATTCAGGATCAGAACCTGCCAGTGCCGCTGTAATTAATGTGACTGCTGGCACATACTGGCAGTATGTTACAACTCTTCCTACTGCTGGTCTGTCATTGTCAGCCAACGCTGTTTTTGGCACCAGCCTAGCAACCAGCACTGACGGAAGAAGTATAATTGTTGGTACCCAAAACGACACAGCCGTAAATGCCGCAGGCAATACTGTGACAGCAGGATCGACCTATGTGTTTGATCGTAGTGTAGTTAGATATGTGGTAACAGATACCGCTCAGACCATTTATGCCATTCCTGGCACGTCAATTGATCCAATCTCGGTACTACACAATGATGTATTTTTAACCAACGAGGCCCAATATGTGCCAGGACAGTTCTCTGTGGTTGGGTCCAACATTGAATTAGCAAGTTCTGTTACACTGACCATTGGAGACAGTATTGAAATTGAAACCAATGAATTCCAGTTTGTACAAAAAATAGTTTCTCAGGCTCCACAAAATGGTGCACGATTTGGAAATGCTGTGGCCATGTGTTCTAATAATTGTAGTCTTTATAGCGGAGCTCCTAGCAACACCAATGTCATTGAACAAGATGGTAGTGTTGAACGACAAGCCAATCAAAGTAGACTGTATGGCGTGACAGTCAGCACTATTGCCAACCCAACCCTGACTCCTGGTACTACAATTCGTATCAACAACATTGAAGTTGCTGTTCCTAACAGTCCTAACAATACTGTGTCTGGATTAGCAACAGCTATCAGTCCTGTAGCATGGTCTATTACAAAACAATATTATATCAATGATCGAGTGATTTATAATTATGTTTGTTATATTGCTACCGCATCAAGTTCAGAGAAGGTACCTAGTTCTTCAAGCGCCTACTGGGACGCATCATTTGTCATACCCAATGTTCAAGCCTCATTGACTGCTGATTTGGAATTCACCGGGGATGGTATTACAAAAATCTTTTTTGTAGGAACGGTGTATAGTACCGCTGGATCAACCCCGGTAGTTTATGTCAATAATGCATTAAGCTCTGGCTACACCTATAATAACACCTCTCAACAAATTGAATTTGTATCTGCTCCAGCAATAGGAGTTAAAATAACAGTGGTCACAGGACGATTGATTTTGTCAACTATTAACAATTCATCGGCCCCAGAATTTAACAAACTCACAGTATTACCTGGAGTGGGCGGAACAGGATCAGCATTTGCGGAACTGGGATTTAATACTTTTATCTATACACAAACACTATACAGTCCAAATCCAGTTGGATACAGTTCTTTTGGTAGTGCAATCAGTATCAATACTGACAGTGTCAACATCGTGATAGGTGCACCAAACGGCAGTGTGTATGAAGCCATGAGCTTTGATGGTGGCGAAACCATTGTTGACGATAACAGCACGTTCTTTAGTAATCCGGTATCCAACTGTGGTGTAGCGTATACATTTGATTATTTGCCAAGTGCTCAATCATCAGTGTCAAACACAGGACAATTGGTATTTGGTCAACAAATTTATCAATTGCCTCGACTGGATACTTTTACTTTTGTCGGTGATGGAACCACAAGAACTTATAATATAAACTCTGTTTATAATACTATTACAAATCCGCCACAAGTTTATTTAAACAATGAGCTCTTAATCCTAGGACCAGACACTTACGACTACGCTTATTATTCTTCTACTTATTTTGTTGTGTTTGCAACTGCACCTAGTACGAATTCTCTTATTTTTATTGAAACAGGACAGGCTGGCACAAGTATTGCAGATCGATTTGGCACAGCAGTAAACTATGTGGATGGACGTCTGATTGTGGGTGCGCCTGGTGTAGATCTTGGAGCTAGTAGTAACACAAACTACGGGTCAATGTCTATATTTGATAATAATAATAATTTGCCAAGTTGGGCAGTAATACATGAACAACAGCCAGTGGTCAACATTGAGCTGATGAATAGTGTATACAGTTTTGATAAACTGTTAAACAGCACTCAAACCTATTACGACTTTATTGATCCACTACAAGGCAAGATACTGGGAGTGGCTGCTCGCAATATCAATTACATTGGTGCAGTAGATCCAGCCAATTACAATACAGGAACCATACACAACAACGGCACTGCCTGGGGATCTGCTCATGTGGGAGAAATTTGGTGGGACACTGACACTGTGAGATTTATCAATCCCAACCAAGATGATATTGTGTACGCAAGTAAACGCTGGGGCCAGATATTTCCAGGTAGTCGTGTAGACATTTATCAATGGATTCAAAGTGACGTTCCTCCTGCTAGTTATATTGGCATCGGAACTCCATTAAGTGCCACTAGTTATACGGTGTCATCGATACTGACTGCCAATGGAGTGTTTGCCAGCTATTACTATTATTGGGTACGGGGAATCAACACTGTAGACACAGCCAATGGAAAAAATTTAAGCACCACAGCCATTGCCAGTTATATTGCCAATCCACTTGGCAGCGGTCTACCTTATATAGCCGCACTAAATTCTAGTACTGTGGCACTATACAATGCGGTAGGATTAATCAGTGCTCAAGATACAATTTTACACATTGAATATGAACGTCAGATTGGTGGTGCTAATGCTAACATCCATACTGAATATCAATTTGTAAATGAAGGCAAAGCCGACAGCTTTGTTACTGATTCAATCTATCAAAAATTACAAGACAGTTTGTGTGGAGAAGACGTATCTGGTAATTTGGTTCCAGATCCATTCTTGAGTCCAGGTCTGCGTTACGGAGTACAATTCCGTCCACGGCAGAGCATGTTTGTCAACAGATATACAGCATTACAAAACTATCTTGGCCGAGCTAATACTATACTGGCACAATATCCTATCTCAGAGTTACGCACTTTCAATCTGTTGAACAGCAGTGAAAGTATTCCAAATGCCACAACAGCAACAGCTACAGCGGCCACTATCTCTGGAAACATATTGACTGTGGCTGGCACAATCACTGGAGTGTTTGCCTTAGGACAAACCATAAGCGGCACCGGCATTCCTGGTCTAGTCACAATCTTGGATTATGGAACCGGAACTGGCGGAGAAGGAACATATACAATCAGTGCCAGTCTCTCTATCACAGCACGCACTATAACTGGTACTACTGGTTATAATCAAGTTGTTTCTAACTTGACTGTGTTAGGTTATCAAAATCTTGCCGCTGTCAATCTAGGATATCGTTATCTGGTCTTGACTGACAGCAGCCAAGGTGGACGATGGACCATATACGAAGTGGTCACTGACCCCTTGACAGACATCACTGCAACTCGAACTACCTTGTTGGTTCGCATACAAAATTACGATACATCGTTATATTGGAGTTACATCAACTGGAATCAGCCTGGATACAACAGTTCAATACAGCCTGTTGCTCAGGTTGCCATCACAGCCGATCTACAAGCATTAAGTATCAATCAGGCACCTATTGGCAGCAGTGTGCAGGTCAATAACAACGGCCAAGGAAAATATGAAATTTATTTAAGAATTGACACTGGGTGGGAACGTGTGGTACTCGAAGATGGCACTATTGCTTTTGATGCTGTGCTATGGAATTATGCACTTGGTCCTTATGGTTTTTCGGCCGAAGTATATGATGCACAATACTTTGACCAGGCTCCTACAATTGAAACTAGAAAAATTATTCAGGCTATTAATCAAGAACTGTTTACTAATGAGTTTTTGATATATCGCAATGAACTATTGATATTGATGTTCAAATATATCTACAGTGAATTTACAGCCCCAGTCTGGTTAATGAAAAGCAGCTTTATCAATGTGGATCATAAACTGCGTGCCCTGGAGGCGTATCAGCTGTATCAACAAGACAATCAAACTTTTGTGGAACAATATCTACAAGAAGTAAAACCCTATCATGTGCAAACTCTAGCATTTAATTTGGTCTATGATGGATTGGATCTCTATCCTGGATCAATGAGCGACTTTGACGTACCAGCCAGGTGGGATAACACAGTTGAAATCCCACAGTTTGTAAGTCCGGTGTTAACCCCTTACACCGACTCTGTGAGCTTGGTTGAATCATTTGTCAGTGACACCGCTCCAAATGCAGCTATATGGACAGAAACTCCTTGGCAGTCGTGGTTCAATAATTATACCTTGAGCATTATCGGTGCAACTGTAGTAACTGGTGGATCTGGATATAATGTAGTTCCTGAAGTGGTGTTTGGAACCGAATGGCAAGCTGATACGGTTTATACTATTGGACAACAAATTTTTTATGTTAGTGGTCCAACCAATAATTTATACACGGTCACTGCATCTGGAACCACAGGAAATATTCCTCCATCATTCACGTCCGGGTCAGCCCTAAACGGAACAGCTACCTTGTCCTGGTTTGGCAATGGTGCCAGTGGGTATGCCACACTCAGTGGCACAGGTGGTGTACAATCAGTGATTGTGAGCGACCCTGGGTCAGGCTACACAACAACAGCCGCTATAACATTTGTGGGTGGTAATGGAACTGGCGCACAAGCTGTGCCAATCATGACCAATCAGTTGGTAAGAAATTTTACTATTACAATTCGATTTGATCGTTATCAATATGAAACTACTATATACGAATGGCAAGCCAATTACAGTTATGCGCAAGGAGATCGGGTACGTTGGCACAACCTAGTTTGGTCTGCCAACAGTGCTGTTTCAAGTGCCACATTTAACATAGACCAATGGACAGATATCACTATTCCTGTGGACGCTGTTGACATTGTGGCTGGTAATACCTATACCATAACTTCTTTAGGAACAGTCACAAGTCCAACCAATTTTACTTTGATTGGTGCATCTCAAAACATAGTTGGAACACCGTTCATTGCAACAGGAGCAGGCACAGGAACTGGAACCGCAACTATTTTATTAAGTGGTGTAGATCGTACCATGGGCTATTATACTCCTACTCCAAACATGCTGGGACTCAGTTTGCCATTGTTGATTGCAGGTGATCATTATCCAGGTGTGCAAGTAATGGCTCCAAATTTTGATCAAGATATAATAGCTGATCCTGACATACTTGATGCTGTGTATTCCAGTTCGTATCTTGACACATTCCTGGGAACACGTCCAACTGATATCAATGTTGATGGCGGTGGCTACATTGATGTATTCAGCAGTTATGCTCCAGAAGAACTGGTGCCCGGTAGCGAATTTGATACCTTGGATTTCCGTGTATATACCACCGGCGGTCCAACCAACGGAGCTGATTTTAGAATATTCCAGGACATGCGTGGATTACAATTGACCTATATCATCAATGATGAGACTACTACTGAATTGGCTCAAGACCTAGGCACCACCGATGACATAATTTATGTTGACAATGCTGGCGCTTTGGCTGTTCCAAATTTGGCTTCAAATCGATGGGGCGTGTTGACTGTTGGTGCTGAAAGAATTATGTACCGTGAAATTGACCTGGCAAACAACACAGTTAGTGGATTGTTGAGAGGAACTGCTGGTACGGCTATCACGGCTCACATCGATGGAGCAACAGTCTACAACATGGGCACTGATAATTTGTTTAGCCAACAATATCAAAATTACATTGTGGAAACCACCACCGTGGCCAATGGATCCACTACAGTATTTGCTGCTCCAAACATCACTCTAAGCACATCAACTACTGCCTGGGTAATTGGTAACACCTACACATCTGGGGATATTGTCATCAACAGCGGCAGTTTTTACAGTGCCAAACAGAATGTACCAGCTGGCACAGCAATCGCCAACACTGATTACTGGCAACCACTTGCGGTAGCTGTAGAAGTTTATGTGGGCGGACTACGAATAACAGGAGCAACTACATGGGTGATTGGTAATACCTACTCATTTGAAGATATAGTTGTCAACAGCGGCAGTTTCTACAGTGCCAAACAGAATGTACCAGCTGGCACAGCAATAAGCAATACTGATTACTGGCAACCACTCTCCACACCTGCTGAAGCTTATATTGTAACCAATCAAGCCCCAGTATCAGTCACACTGAATACTGCACCACCAGATGGCGTTGCTGTAACTATATTAGTTCGCAGAGGAACCTGGATAGACTATTAAAATACCCCAAGGTTTTCCGGGGGCTGTAAAACAAGCTAAATAAAATATGACTGATAAAAACCAGACAACCAAACAAACTGTTACTGAAAAAACCCCACAGCGTCGTCCCAACGATACCGGAACTATTTCAGTACAAGGACATATAAGGATTTCGGATCCTCAAACCAAGCAGGTATTTGTGGAGAAACGAGCATGATAATCACTCCTGGACTAACAAAAATTGAAGGTTTTGTAAAAATACACGACCCCAGAACAGGCGAAATTTTAGTAGATAAAAAGAATGCCATACACTATGAAAATATCAGTATCTGTATGGCTCGTACTCTAAGCGACCGATCTTTGGTACAAGGCGGAGGATTTATCTATGACATGGCATTTGGCAACGGTGGTAGCGCAGTAGATCCTACTGGAGTTATAACCTATTTGCCCCCCAATACTGTGGGCATTAACGCAAGTCTATACAACGAAACCTACGTTAAAGTAGTGGATGATAACAGCGCAGCCAATCAAGACCCTGGTAACAACTACATGACTGTGGTACACACGTCAGGACAACCTTACACCGACATTATTGTGACCTGTTTGCTAGACTACGGTGAACCAGCAGGACAACAGGCCTTTGATAACAGCACCAATTTCAATGGCGAATACGTGTTTGATGAACTGGGATTGCAATGTAAAGTTGGACCCAGTGCAGGTGATTTATTGTTAATTACCCATGTAATCTTTCATCCTGTGCAAAAAAGTTTGAATCGTCAAATACAGATTGATTACACGTTACGAATCCAAACTCTTACTAACTTGAGTAGAGCATAAATATGCTTATGCTACAGAATAATAAATATAACGGGATCGAATAAACAAATGTCATATACAATAACCCTAACAGATGGAACCATATTTGCAACTATAGCAGACGGTACAATCAACACTTCTGCCAATCCAGCTGTAACATTGGTAGGTAAAAATTACGCTGGATATGGAGCATTCTTAGACACTAACTTCATGAGAATGTTAGAAAATTCTTCTTTCAATACGGCACCACCTGCTCCAATAACTGGACAACTTTGGTGGAACAATACTCCAAACGCTGGGCAACTTTCTGTTTATATGGGTTCGGCCTGGAAATCGCTTGCTGCCTTGGTCGTAGCAAACTCAACTCCTAGCACATCAGTTTATAGTACCACTGGCGATCTTTGGTATGACACTGTAAATCAACAGGTAAACATCTGGACTGGTGCTACCTGGTTGTTGGTAGGTCCACAATTTAGTGCAGGTACAGGTGTAACCGGTGCCTTTGCCAATGTGATAACTGATAGTATTAGTGTAACTCATAAAGTGATAGAGTTAGTGGTCAATAATAATGTAGTCGGTATCATCAGTGAAGACACAGTATTTACACCTCAAACAACCATTCCAGGTTTTGCCAACGTCAATCCTGGACTACAATTGGCCAATGTTTCAAACGGTGTGGGCGGTGCTAGTGTTCCATCATACTGGGGACAAGGCAATGTAGGTGTAAGCGTACAAGGCAACGTCAGCGCCAACGTATTCTTGGGTAATGGTAGTCAATTGACTGGAGTATACGGTAATGCCAACGTAGCTACCTTTATGGGTAGTGGCAACAGCATGAACATCAGTGTCACTGGTACCGTCAATACCACTTCAATAGTATCTGCTACTGGTAACATAACTGGTGGTAATGTGCTATTTGGTGCAGGTGTTGTAAGTGGAACTGGTAATATTACTGGAAATACATTACGAATTTCAAGTATTACTAATGCCAGCGGCAATATCTCGGGCAATATTGGTAATAGCACATCTTATTTTAACACTGTGTTTGCAAACACATTCGCTGGTACTTCCACTACGGCCTTATACGCTGACGTTGCAGAACGATTTTCTGCAGATGCTGAGTATGAACCTGGTACCGTGGTTGAATTGGGCGGATCGGCAGAAATTACAAGATCCACAACAGAATTAAGCGACTCTGTGTTCGGTGTCATAAGTACACGAGCAGCATATTTAATGAATAGTGGTGCTGGATCTGATTTGACTCATCCTCCGGTTGCAATGACCGGCCGAGTTCCTGTACAATGTACTGGTGTTATACACAAAGGCGATCGATTGGTCAGTGCCGGACATGGCGTTGCAAGATCTGCCAATCCTGGAGAAGCCACAGCGTTCAACACAATTGGCCGAGCACTTGTGGACAAATTAGATTCAGGTGTGGGCATGGTTGAAGCTATTGTAACAATTAAATAAAGTTGGAATTAATAAAAAATGACATATACAGCCGGTAGCACTATTGTAGCAACAGATTATAATGGGTTTGTCAGCACCACAGCTGGTGCCAATGTAAATGCCACCTGGAACTCAACCTACGGTCAAACAGCAATAAGCACAGTAAGTGCTGCTGGTAGCATAACAGCAACACAATGGGCTACTCTAGTAAACACTATCACAAGTATGGGCAGTCATCAACCTACTGTTATCACTAGTAGAGCCGCACCAACTGCAGGTACTACCATATCAATTCTGGCCGCAGTAAATACCGACATTACCAACTGCTACAACAACAGGCTGAATGCCTATGCCTCGGGTAGCCAATACACTGGATGGACCGGTACCAACAGCAAGACCTCAGCAACTGGCGCAGGTACAAATGCTTGGTCAATTGCATTTGTCAATGATGTGGCCTTCTCTAGCAGTACTACCAAAGATTACTTTTTTGGAGCAGGCGGCATAATCCGTTTACAGTTCAGCAAAACCAGTACCGGCACTGACATTGATCCAGACTGGAATGCTTTTGCCACAGCCTGCGGAACATTGTCGTTCACTGGAACCAGTACAAGCAAAACCATCGCCGGTGTCTCCTATCAAGGAACTAATAAAATTGCCGGCTCGGGAACCCCAACCACGTTGGCCACCAGTATTGGTGCTGCACAGTTGACTGGAAGCAATCAAGAAATATTCCTACAGTACATAGGTGGAGCATACACTACTTCATATATCCAAGTGCAGGCATACAATTTAAGCGCAAGTGTGATACGGTTTACCGCCAATTGGGTACAACCAGCCGTAGGCGGAGCCGGACAAACCAACAACATCACGGGCGGTACAGCTGCAAGTGGTGCCACACCTGGCACAGCACCATGCACAATTTGCACCTATTTCCCACCAGAAACCACATACTTGTCCAATAGCTGGGGCACACCAACTGTAGCCGCTACACTGTAGCCGCTACTACCACCTAACCAAATTGGCACAACAACAGTAGACTTCCAACGTATTTTGTAGTATAATACAATTATGGATACCAATCAACTAGTAGAACATGGCCGTGCTAGATTTGAACATGCTCAGTCTCGACGTGTACTTAAAGAAAAATATCAAGCCAAACTGACCTTTGCCTATAACGGTGGAATGTGGTCAGCTGGTCCTGAACTTATCAATACATTAACAGCGTCCGTGGAAACGGGCCAACAAGGCTTGGTTCTTCTTGACTTGTACGATACACCTGTTAGAGTAGATTATCGAGAACTACTAACATTGGCACAACAACGCTGGCAAGAACAAATGACAGCCTGGTTGATTGAACACGACGAACTAAACAAAAACAGATGACACAAGGAGTTGTAATATTTGCCTACGCCAACAAACTGATCGACTATGTGGCCTTGGCAGCCTGGAGTACTAAGAATATACATCGTCATTTGGGTCTCCCGGTCTGTGTTGTTACTGACGTTGTTGATTTACCTGGCACATACCAATTCGATCAAGTCATACACGCTGACAAGCAAGGAAACAATTCCAGATACTTTACCGACTTTGGCGACAGCGTGACATGGTACAATCATGATCGCATGACAGCCTATGCCGTGAGTCCATGGGATCAGACCCTGGTCTTGGATGCAGACTATGTGGTAGCAAGTGATCAATTAAAAGTATTGTTCGATGTTGATATAGATTTCTTGGCACATGATCATGCATATGATGTTACCGGAGGTGACACATTTGCACAGGACAACTGGTTTGGACGATATCGCATGCCCATGTCATGGGCCACTGTAATGCGTTTCAACCGCAGTCAAACCTCTGAATTGATATTTGATGCTATGCAAATGATAAGAGACAACTGGACCCATTATAGACGCTTGTATGGCGTATCTGATGCCACCTACAGGAATGATTATGCATTGACCATCGCTCAACTGCTTGTAAATGGGCAGGTACTAGATTGGCCTAGCATTCCATGGGGACTGGCCACAGTTACTCCAGATGCACAACTGACACAGTTAATCAACAAACACTATCGAGTAGACTATCGGACTGTGTCGGGTCAGTCACGGTATATCACATTAAATCAAGACTTTCATGCCATGGGCAAACGACATCTAGGAGACATTGTTGCCAGTACTTGCTGAACGTGGCTATCTAATACCAGCCATTGATAATGCTACAACAGACTATCTGGCCTGTGCTGTCCAGCTGGCTCGTAGTATCCGTGAGTTTCATCCTGATGCACAAATTGCCGCTGTTACAACACGACGATTAAGTGATCCAGTATTTAATCATGTGATTCCTTTGCCACATGGTGATCAAAGCGCCACAGAAAACAAACAATGCAACGACTGGCAGGTGTTTGAAGCTAGTCCATTTAGACAAACTATCAAACTAGAAGCTGACATGATTGTTGCAAGTCCCGTTGATCATTGGTGGACCTTGTTTGAACGGCGTGATGTGGTGATTAGTCAAGGCTGTAGAGACATTTATGATCAGCCTGCTCGATCCAGATTTTACAGACAACTATTTGATCGCAATCATCTTCCAGATGTTTACAATGCTATCACTTATTGGCGCCTGAGTAAAACAGCAAGAGATTTTTTTGATCTAGTAAGAAGCATATTTGAAAATTGGTCTGACTATCAACGCTGTCTCTTAATGCCCGATGCAGAACCGTCCACAGATGTGGTATATGCTATGGCCGCAATCTTAATGGGGCCAGACCTTGTTACATTGCCTTCGGGACTTGGTCCTACAATAACTCACATGAAACAACACATAATACCAACGCAAACACCGGATTGGACTAAAGAATTAGTATGGGAATATCCCAACCTTAGGATACAGACAGTGGCACAATGGGGAGTAATACACTACAACACAAAGACTTGGCGTGCTGATGGATGATACTACAAAAAACTTTTGGCAGGCGTTCCAGGACTGGCAGGCTACACCTGTGGAATACAAGCCACCCATTCAACGACTCTATTACGATGACAACGGCATGCCATTATTTTACGTGGATCAAGATCTTCCAGGTAATTATATTGATCTAGATGGTGCCAGTTACGTTGTAGCAGACATGAATATCCGTGTTGTTGACGGTAAAATTGTAAAAATTAAACAGCCTGTTTATATAAAAAAATTAATGCCTGATTTGGAATCGGGCACATGTTGCCATCCTGATACTGTATGCATAGTAGTCGATGACACTGAACCTTGTACCAAATGGAATTTAAAAACTTATGAAAAAAATTGACATAGCTGATCTAGATTGTATCTACCTAACATATGATGAACCCGAACGTGAAGAGTTCTGGGTCAAAATCCGTAACATGATTCCTTGGGCTCTCAGAGTTGATGGAGTTAAAGGATCGGATGCTGCACACAAGGCAGCTGCGGCCGCAAGTACCACTGAACGTTTTGTTCTAATTGATGGTGACAACTTGCCAGAAGAAAAGTTTTTTAATCTCACTCTAGAGTTACCTGACGCCCAATGGGAAAGTGCTGTGTTTCGCTGGCGTGCCCGTAATCATGTCAATGGGCTTATGTACGGCAATGGTGGATTAAGTTCATGGACTAGAACATTTGCCAATGAAATGAAAACACACGAAGCCACGGATGGTCGTGTGGCTACCGAAGTAGAGTTTTGTTTTGATCCGTTATACTGGGCCATGCACGATTGTTATAGCACAACATACCCCAATGGATCAGCATTCCATGCTTGGCGTGCGGGCTTCAGAGAAGGAGTCAAAATGTGTCTCAATCAAGGAGCTCGACCAAGTCTTGCCGAGTTCAAGACACGAGTGCATCATAGAAATCTAGATCATTTGACCATTTGGCACAACGTAGGACGTGACGTAGAACATGGCATCTGGGCAATAGCCGGCAGCAGAATGGGCACTTACATGACCATGTTGACTGAATGGGATCATTGCCTGGTACAGGATTTTGATGCTCTTGCTGAAATATATAAAACGGTAGACGGACACAATCCTGAAATAATACTGGGTCGTGTGGCTGAAGACCTATACAAACAATTGGACTTGCCCATGACCGTGATAGACGCACAGGCCAGCAGGTTCTTTAAGCATCACTATCGTAGCAATTGGCACAACCGCGGAGTCATGACACGTGAGATTGATGTGATTAGAAGTCAGGAAGGTTGGTAATTTGACCTGGTCCTGTGCTGCAACTGTCAAATTGTTCAATACCAAAAGAAAAACTATTGCTATCTGATTTAAAATTCAGTTGATTTAACAAGACAAATACTGTATAATAAACTATGATTATTGCTTTTTATCCTGGTGCCGGTGGCAACCGCTACCATCACTATTGTCAAGGCCAACGCACATTTGATAGCAACGTCACTTATGATCATTTATTAAAAAATCAAGATTTTAAATATCGTTATTTAGACCACAGTTCTATTGGACTTGCTGACCAAGAATTGATATTGACGCATTGTGTCAATGTTCCTTTGCTTAAAACACTTTTTCCAAATCAAACAGAAATTGTTGTCATACAAGCAGACCTTGTGCAAAGTTTACGTAGAGAATGGTATCTAGCAGACCAGCATCGAGACAAAAACATGCCCGACAAACTTGAACATGCTAAAGCACATTGGTCATACCATAAAAAATATTATACAGAATATCCAATGGATATCACCGGATCCACAGTCGTGGTTGATCTTGCCGATGATAGTGATTTTTCTAAAATCATGCAAGGCGAACTTGACAGTATCCAATCATCAGAATACGATCAAGCAGTCGCAGAATTCATGCCACATGATTTATCAAATATAGCGGGCGATAAGATCGTGGAAGGATTTAAAAGTAAATTTCTTGACGATGCCGAAACAATGAAACAACGCTTGGACAAGGTAAGTCCAAGCATGTGTCTAGCCAAGTGGAAACAAGTGAGTTTGCACCTGGCTACTGGTCTCAATAACTCATGCTATCATCCGCCGTTGCATACGATACAATTAGAAGATATACAGCGTAGTCCCAGTGGATTACATAATACAGCATATAAAAAAGAACAACGTAAACTAATGCTCGATGGCAAACGTCCCAGTGAATGTAGCTACTGCTGGACCATGGAAGATGCCGGTAAACTGAGTGATAGACATTATCGTTCAGGTGAGTCTTGGGCTGCTCGAGACTTTGGAAAAATTGTTAGTGGAGAATGGAACGATGATGTCATACCTAGCTATGTTGAAGTCAATTTTAATCATGCTTGTAATCTGGCATGTAGCTACTGTAGTCCTCAATTTAGTTCAACTTGGCAACAAGAAATGGATCAGCATGGCGCTTACCCTACTAGCACTAGACACAATGATCCTAGTCACTTTGTTGGTCGCAACAGGCCTATTCCAGTTCGCGACCACAATCCTTACGTAGAAGCATTTTGGGCTTGGTGGCCCACACTATATCCTGAACTTGAACACTTCCGTATGACCGGTGGAGAACCTTTACTAGATAAAAATACCTATAGAGTGTTTGACTATGTGCTGGCCAATCCCAAACCCAACCTGCATTTAAATGTGACTAGCAACTTTAGCGTAGATGAAAAGTTGTGGCAAAAATACAAAGGCTATGTGAAACAGTTGTGTGAAGGTGAACAGATCGAACACTTCATGCAGTACATAAGTTTGGACTCATGGGGCACCCAAGCTGAATACATCAGACACGGACTGGACTTCGATCTCTTATGGGATCGAGTAAATCAATTCCTAACTGAAATACCCTATCGCAACAGCGTGACATTTATTGTGACCATGAACAATCTTTCAGTGACTGGACTCAGCAGTTTGATGTCTGGCATCTTGGGCCTCAGACAGCTTTACAGCACAACTTACCAGCGTGTGTGGTTTGATACTCCAGTTCTAAGACAGCCACATTGGCAAAGTCTACAACTGTTGCCCGAAAGCTATTGTGATCAACTGGAACAGTTGTGGGCCTGGATGTTGACTCAAGCAGAAACTCCTGACACAAGATTCCATGGATTTAAAGATTATGAACTGTCCAGACTGGATCGAGACATTGCCTGGATGCGAGCTGGACAACAGCTAGATCCTGTGTATATACAACAGAACAAGGCAGACTTTTATAGATTCTTCACGGAAGCTGATCGTAGACACGGCACCAACTTCTTGAAGACCTTTCCGGAAATGCGTGCATGGTGGTCAGAATGCGAGTATCATGCTCGGCAATCGTAAACTTATTGTAGATGAATTTTGTGAAGTAAAAGAATTTACGCAAAATTTCCAAGATGGATATTTTTGGAATTTTGCCGAACACGAAATTTGTGCAGGGGCAGTATATATTATCAGTCGTCAGCAGTTTGCTGAGAACATTGTAAAAATAAAACAGCTGGCCCAAGATCAAATCATACTACCGGTGCTGGGTAATCCTGCCGAAGGCTCTGACACCATGTTCAAACAAGCACAGGCTTTGGGAATTTTAGAACTAGTTCAACAAGGAAAAATTATTATTATTTCCGGAGGTGATCTACCCGAACACATTCCGCATCTGTTCTATGAAAACTTTTTACCCAAGATCCTGGATTACGATGAAAATTTACAAGCCATTGCACAGTACAAAAAAAGTTGGAGTACTGATAGACCCTATAAATTTTTATTTTTAAATGGTCGAGGGCGAGATCATCGTAGACAATTATTGGCTAGACTACACCCTTTACTTGATGTAGCAATCTGGAGCAACTTGGATTCGGCAGCTGGGCCAATCAAGCTACTGGATCCAGAGCACGAGTTTGAGTTTTATCGGCACAATCTCGATATTGATCCGTCGGGTTTTGTAAAATATTCATTGTTCGATAACAATTGGGGAGAAATATATCTCAATGCACAACCATATACAGACAGTTATTTCAGTCTAGTGACAGAAACTGTATTCGATTATCCGTACAGTTTCAGGACAGAAAAAATCTGGAAGCCGATTGCAATTGGACATCCGTTTGTTGTGGCCAGTAATGCTGGCTACTATCGTGACTTACACAACTTGGGATTTAAAACTTTTGGGGATCTGATTGACGAAAGTTTTGATCTAGAAATGGACAATGTTAAAAGAATGGCAAAACTCATACACCAAATAGAATGGTTATGTCAACAAGATCTTGCTAAATTTGTACAAGAGTCGTATAATGTATGTAAATACAATCAATCACTGCTTGCCGAACTTGGACCCAAGATCCGTGCAGAATTTCCCCAGAAGCTTTTGAACTTTATTAAATGATCACTACGATATCTAAAACTTTTCCAGACCATTGGATTTATGGCAAGTATGAACAAGAAATTCTTGCCAGTATACAACGTCAGATTGATGCACGATTTCCTGATCAAAACAACTTGTTATTCAACACCACCTGGCGAGAAAATCCCGAACACGATGTAGAACTGCAACAATGTCTTGCAGATGCTAGACCCATTGACAATCTGTTTGTGGTATCTACTGTGGATTATTTTTTGCCACATCATGAACAGGTTGTAAGAGAAATGATTGAACGCCTGTCAGTAAAGCACACCTACTTCCTGGGCAACTTTGATACTCCCAATCCCAAATGGGCTCCAGCTAACAGCACAACAATTTATTTTAATTTTTTTGCTATCGTGTGTAGAGATAATTTTGAAACGTACCAGCAGGATGAGTTAATTTTAACTGATCCAAAATATCTGTTTATCAGTTACAATCGCAAACCGTATGCACACAGATTGGCATTTGTAAAAAAATTAATTGAACATAATGTAAAAGATCTTGGAGTAGTCACTCTGGGTCGTGCATTCCCACATGCCACTGGACCTGACAAAGATTTATATTTTACTATTGGTGAAAAAAATCAAGACTATGTGAAATATGGACACTGGTACAGTGACAGTCCCGAAGCCACGTC
>Ga0304730_1000077_pt1 | contig 96576 bp, 67 predicted proteins | sample M_130628_MF_Meta_FD_190474 | JGI IMG/M metagenome (GOLD analysis project Ga0304730, IMG submission 190474) | Freshwater microbial communities from Lake Montjoie, Canada to study carbon cycling - M_130628_MF_MetaG (v2) (version 2) | ecosystem: Environmental > Aquatic > Freshwater > Lake | place... | reverse complement strand
TTCGTTCACAGAGGAGTGCCGGAACACATCCGCAGCGATAACGGGAGTGAGTTCACGGCCAAGTGCGTCCGGGAGTGGCTGGGGCGAGTTGGTGTGAAGACGCTGTTCATCGAGCCGGGGGCACCGTGGGAGAACGGGTACGTGGAGAGCTTCAACGGCAAGCTCCGGGATGAGCTGCTGGAGCGGGAAGCGTTCGACACGCTGCTCGAAGCCAAGGTGCTCATCGAGCGGTGGCGGCAGCACTACAACACGATCCGGCCGCACAGTGCCCTCGGGTACCGGCCCCCGGCCCCGGAGGCGATGCAGCCCTGTGCGGTTGCTACGGCTGCGCCTCCGTAACCGCACAGGGCTGGTCTGGTGGAGGGCAAAACCCTAACTTAGAAACTGGCTACTTTCATGGGGGCAGGTCACTGAAAATCAATGCCAGTCCGATACTGATCCGACGCAACCACCACTGCGTGAGGGCCATGACGCCTGCCTCCGTGTCAGGGCGGACCGGCTCCCGCCGCTGATGGTTCACTATTCCCCCTGCGAAGCCAGATCGCAGAATCCCTTGAGAATAGCCCCATTGGCGACGGTTTCGCAATCGGCCGGCGGTCGGGAAGAACACCTCTGCCCTAAGCGGCGGTTTATTCCTCGCGCCGGGGCACGGCCCCTGACAGAAGCCGAGAGGGACGATTACAATCGCCTAAGACCGATTGGTGCTTTGGTAACCGAACACGGTCGAGGTTCGCGTGGCTAACAACTTGGTTGGCACCAAGTCGGGGGCGGCGTCAAAACCAACAGGTTCTCTCTCTGGAAGCGGCGCCGCTTAAGGGGGGGCAGATCGGTTTAGATTGAGATCAAGACAACAGCCTTAACTTCACCTCAAGGCAAGGAGCATTGCCAGTGGGAAAATATTATTTTCAGACGCAGTCACCGGATCTCGCGGCTATCGCCAAGCGACTAGTCGTCTGGTTCAAGCAGCACGAATATGACGTCGATGTGTCACAGGACGACAAAGACCACTTTATTCAGGCTAAGAAAACCGGCAGTCTCCGTACGCTCACTGGGACAAACATCGCGTTTAAGATAACTCTTTCGCCGTCTGATACGGCGGATGAATTTATTTGCGATATGGCAACTGGCAAATGGGCCGCCAACCTGACCGGTGCGGGCATGACAGCTCTATTTACAGGCGGCGCTACACTTTTGACAGGAGCTATGGGGGCAGCTTGGACATACAAGGTCGAGAGAGACATTGTAGAGTTCATGGAGACTACCCTGAAGTTCCGTAAAATGAGGACGGAGAGCGATGGCCTTGCTGCCGTTGAAGCTTCACCGATCTCTAGCCCGCCACCACTGCCTGCCTCTCGTCAGTCTGCTCCGTCGTTATCGCCAGCAGAGCAGGCGCGGTCACAAGTGCAGGCAGAGATCCGTAAACTTGAAGACGCCCATGGAGCCGGCATCCTGAGCGACGAAGAGTTGGCTGCCAAAAAGAAAGACGTTTTCGCTAAGGAGGCGGAGTATGAGATTCGAATCATTGTTTCCGAGCAAACAGACAAGCTGAAGCAAGCCTTGGTGGACGGTATCCTCGACAGTGAGGAATGCGCTAAGAAAATCGCGGCGATTGAGGGTGCCGTGAGAGCGAATATGGCCAGCGACAGAATGGCCAAAGATAAAGCGGAACGCATTGCCAAGCTCCAAGCCGCCCGAGACGCAGGCATTCTTTCTCTTGAAGAATATACGACGAAGGTAGCGGCGCTCGGCTAGGTGCGTTGCTCAAACAAGGGTGAGAGCGACTGTCTAATAAACTGGCCAGCGGTTTTTCCGGGTCACTAGAAGCTACTGCGAAGGGAGCACGTAGCCGTCTTGCGGGACGTGTACGGAAGCCGCTGGATGTCGCCAAGAAGTGCCAGATCACTATTGACGGCTGACGCTGCCCCCGACTTGGTACCACCCGGGTTGTTAGCCATGCAGGGCCGGTAGCTGGGCCATGCCCTTCTGCTACAAACGCGAATTCATTGGGCGTCCGATTGCCCGAGGCTCTACGCGGGTGCGTCTCCCTTCACAAACCAGTTTTTCTGACTGGTTTTGTGCAATGTGCCGGATTCTTCGGTTTTAACGGCAGAGTAGGTCACTCCCCCATTTGACGAATGACACACCTCCAATTAGCCTCGCGCTCAACGCTTTTGGCCCGCATCTTTCCTCAAGGAATACTCCCATGCGTTCACGCTGCATCATTACTTGCCTGGTTCTAGCATCCTGCCTAGCAATGCCCTGCTTCGCAGACGATGAAGCCGCTCCAGCCAATCCAAGGCCGCTCACATCGCTGACCCGGGGCCACGCCGCCCAGATATTGGCCGATACAGATACCCTTGCCGAAGACCTATCGAAGCAGATCAAGAACCTCCGCAATCCTGCCGAGGCGACTCTCGTCGACGACCTGCGAGATGTGCTTTCGCATTCGTCGGAATGGGAATGGTATTCGCGCGATCGCGGAATCCTTCTGGCAATCCCAGTTAAGGAACGACTTGGCCTGCTCACAAGCTACGACGGCGAGAAAGTCCTGGCCGACGTCGTGCGTCGGCTCATCAACCAGAAGGGCTGGGGCAATCCGCCCGTTCAGGTCGTTCTCATTGAACCAGAGTATCCTATAACGGCTCGCTGTTGCCTCGCTGGACAAGCGGCCTTCGATCCCGCGCACAACCTGACACAACCGGTGGGCCTTTGCAATTGCCGATGACACGTCCTTAGGGAACAAGGGTAGATGCGTCGAACCAAAACGCCGTATTTCCGGAGTCCTTGAGGGCCTCGCTCAGCCGATCGATCCTCTCGAGCATGCGCGATATCTCTTCGGTAGTCACTGGCCGCTCTTTTGCGTAAGCAATCGGTGGAAAAGGCAACGCAGCCTTTAGCCGCAGCCCAAACACATCCTGGAGAAAAATACCGACGCTACGCTGTTGGACAGGAATCTTCTTCCATGCTGTCAGCACGTCGGACTCAAGGGCAGAGTTACCCGCCGCGTCTGATAACTCGGCGGCAAACTTTGCGATCACGGCATCACCGTCGATCTGATCCCCACGTATCAGCCTGTCACGAACGTCGTCGAAAAGCCGTTTGACAGCCTTACGCTCCGGTGCCGCCAACAGAAACAGTTCCCGGAATTGCGGCTTCGCTGAGGACGGTTCTTGCGAACTCGGATGAAAGAGCCAGCCTTGCGAAGGTACGAAATATTGCAGGTGCCGACGGTCATAATCGTCCCGCTTGATGCCGCGGGATTCAAGCACCTTTAGCAACTTTGGACCAGGTTCCGTGTGGGGCGTGCGCGACTCCATGCGGGCGATCTGCTGCCGCAAGCGACGTCGCTCGTCCTCGACTTCGTTCCGTGATTTTTCCAGCACCTGCTGCAGGTTGTTGGCCTCGGCAGGCTCGTAGACGATGTGCTCTTCGGGCACGCCGAGTTTTACGGCCTCCTGCTGAACCGCTTTGAAGTCATCCTTAAAAAGCATCTCGTCGGGCTTCTGCCGCTGACCGACGTGCATGAAGTACGTGCGAACGCCATTCCGCTTGATCAATTCGGCCACGTCCGCGATAAGCTTCCGCTTACCGGTGTCGCTGGGTTCGTGCCCCGTGTCGCCCACCACAGCGATGAACGGCGTTCCACCCCGCAGGAAGTTCGTGTTCTTCAGCGCATCTCGCAGGGCTTCAAGCATGCGTTCTGGCGGATTGTCGTATGGCGCCGGGGGCAGGTCGTTACCGAGATTCGCGACGCGTCCGGCAAGTTCAGCGACATCCGCCGGCCCCTTCACATTCTTGAACTCACCCAGGTCGACCCGCGTGCCTGGTGGGCCATCCGTGTATGAACAGACGGCCACCCTGACGGGCACCGGCCTGCCCTCAGCGAGGCGGCCAGCGGTGCGAATAAAGTTAGCGACGACCTGGTTATAGGGTGCCATGCTCACGGTTTCATCAACAACGAAGAGCATTTCGACTTGATTGTCTACGAGCACCTGCGCCTGGAGTTGACGCAGTTTTGTGACGTCGATCGGCCCACCGCATACGGCACCCATATGAACGAGCCTATTTTCCACTGGAATCCCGAACCGAAAGGTGGGCGTCGTGTCTGGATGCTCGCGGTCACGCTTTTCACTTGGAATTTGCAACTCGACGAACGGGACAGTGTTGAAGATCTGAACCGGTCGCCAGGATTCGGTACCCGCCCGTTCCCTAATGACGACCTTGTCCTTCCCGCCCTCGGCGTTTCCCTTCGACTGTGCGAGAAGACGCTCATAGCTCTCCTTGGACATATCCTGGAAGTCGGCGAGTTCGCTCCGCTGCCGGTCTGCGAACGTGTACGCATAGCGACTCTGAAATAGATGGAGGTGTCGGCCGGCCGCCCATCCGTGCGGAACCTCTGCCATATAGCCGTCCTGCAGGAGATGCCACGTATCACCGGCTGCATCCGTGCGTGTTGCCGCCACGAAGTAGGGTCGGAAGAGGGGTAACTCCTTGACGATCGCTGCCATCGCATCAGGATCGCGACGAATTTCCAGGACATCGATATCGTCGTCATTTATCCGCCTCACGCCCATGGCCAGACTTGGAACGAGTGTCTGTCCCAGGAACTGACAACGCGAGCCGCCTGGAGCCGATTGAGGCTGCTGTGCCTGCGCCGGCAAAGCGAGCAGAAGAAGCCAGATCACCAACAGCGTGCTGCGAACAGCAGTCTTCACCTGATTGTGGCCCCGTCTTTTCATCGTATCGCCCTTTCGCGATTGAGCTGGTCGTTCGGAGCCGCGCTGATTGTGTCGAGGACATCGTCGATGTGCTCAACGAGTTCTCCGGACTTCGGGGAACGGACCGTGATTTCCGCATCGATGCCGGCTGCCGGCACCAACGCGGCCGCGAGTTCCCTCGCCCGCTCGGGGTCCGCGTCGGGGCAAAGGAATGAGATCGGTCCGTGGCCGTCACTGGCTAGTGACTTAAACACATCGAGGCTCGACGCCGAAACGAACTCCCGTTCTGGCCAGATGACGAGCGTGCGGATGTCGGATTTTTCCGCACTTTTCCGCTTGCGAGAGACGATGTCCACCACCTTGGCTGCCTGGCCAGTCAGATCCTGCTGTTCCTTGCTGAACGGTTCAAATGTCCGATCCACATCGGGCGGATCGCTCTTTTCCGTGAGCAGCGACTCCTTCCCGTCGCTATTGATCACGAACACGCCCTGCTTGTAGGGATTCCGGTCTTTGATCGCCTCGCGAACCCGTTCGGTGATCACGTCACCCGGTTCATGCAGCCGCTGGTTGTTGACCAGAAAGACCATGAAGTCACCTGGTACCGGCGGCCCAACGGGCACTGACTCCGTTGACGGCGGCGTAACCGGAGACTTACCGCCAGCGCCTCCGCCAGCGCCTCCGCCAGCGCCTCCGCCTCCGCCATCGCAGACGCTGCACGTGCCCGGCTTCCCGCCGCAATGACTGCAGGTGCCACTTCCATTGCCGCAGGCAGCGCAGCCCCCCTTGCGGCCGCCGCATTGGCCGCAGACGGGCTTGCAAGCTTCGCATCCTCCGGGCGAACCGCCGCACTTCTTGCACACCGGACGGCAGCTCGCGCACCCGCCCGGCCGGCCGCCACACTGCTTGCAGGCCGACTCGCATGCCGCACAGCTACCTGGGGGCCCTCCGCACGTGCCGCACGGGCCGCGACACTCCGGGCAACCGCCGGCTTTGCCCCCACACGCTCGGCACCGACCGCGGCCATCGTCCGGCCGTGTGGCTAGGCTCACGTCCACATCCTCCCGAGATTCCTTGTCGGTTGCGGCGAGCCGATAGGGACCCATTCGGTCGCTTTGCACTTCGCCGGAGGGAATCACACCACCCGGAGCGAATGCCATTCCGTCGATCACTGGTGTCACTGGGCAGTCAACCTCGATCGGCTTCGAAAGCTCTGCTGTGACCCAGAATGGTTTGTCGGGTAGAACTCGCTTCAAGAGCGCACCTCGCTCGTCTTCGATCCGGAACCTCACGTCCGCAGCCTCGTCTCTATCGCGGCAAAAGATTGTTGTAAGACAGGGGTCCTCTGCCGAGATCAGGGGCGGGCGGGCATCAAGGTGAAGCTCGTACCATTCGTCAATTCCCGGACGCGGGTCGTAGGCGGCGCCGATCCTCTGGAGGTCCTCCGCGGACATGAGCTCGCGAAGGCTAAACGACATCTCGCTCTCTCCCTTGGGAAACCGGCTGCTGAAGTGACGCACTGGAGTTTCACCGGTGCCGATGATGCGGTAAAGCGAAAAGTGCAGCTCCGCATCTTCATCAGGCGGCCGCTTCGCGTCCACGAAGAATCGATAGTCCGCGAGATCCTTCTCGTCGACGTTCACCAGCAACTCACGGAAGTGGGCTGGGTTTCCCTTCGTGGTAAGCCGTTTTGTTCCCGCCGGAATCTCGATCGTACGAAACGCCTCTGGGTCCGGCGCGACGACAACCTGCTCCGTGCCATCGAGTTGCAGGCGGAATCGGCGGGGCTCCGACGCTGACAGGTCGGGGGTCACGGTTACGTCGAGCAGTGAATCCCGCTCGCGGAGACATCCGCGGGTCTCATACGCTGGAAACACGAAGACGGCATCGCGAGCGACCGCGTAATCGATCCCGGCTTGTGCCTGCATCACACCGGCCGAAGAGCTGGCGACCGGCGTTGCGGTGACGGGGATCTCGATCTCGCGATCGAACGGCTCGGATAATTCCGCAGCGACCTCCCGCAGGCCGTTGGGACCGGCATCGGTATCGAAGACGTAGACCTCTTCAGCGTCGACGAACCGCACTGTGGGGCGCAGCGGTACCGACGGTACGTTGCCCATGGGACGCAGCACGACCAACGACAGGAGATAGACCCACACGACCCACGCACTGAACACGGGCAAAAGGGAGCGGCCGGATGGCATGATGATCTCCGAGAACGAAGAAAATGAGCTGGGTATCGTTGCCTAATCGCCGCGGGAGCTGGACTGCCGCCACATCGCGTCAAGTTCGTCCGGATCGATATCAATCATTGTCGCGGACGGCTTCTGGTGAACGGGCGCAACCGGCGCGCGTGGCTGTTCGGTCCCCCCGCGGAATTGCTCCTTACTAAGCCTATCGATTACGTACTGATTATCACCGTCGGCGGCATCGACGATGCTGATCCAATGCCGCATCAGCCCCTTGGTCCACTGATCGATCACGACGATCGCCACCATAAGAGCCAACGACGTAGCGATCGTTGCCACCATCGGGGGTGAAACCTGGGCAATGAACGCTGGAAACACCGCGGCAACCTCTTCGCCTTGCTGAAGCCGCAGCTGCACCTTGGCGCCGTTTTGCCACGCTGTGATCAGCCCGAGTACCGGAGCCACGAACGCCGCCACCCATGCTGGCCAGAGCCGATCGGCAAGGATGGAGCGGGTCTGGCCTCCTGCAGCAGCCACCGCGGATCTAAACTCCTGTTGGGTCCGCCTGAGACTGGGCGTGGCCACGAGCGCCGGGGCAAGCAGCTTCAACGGCCACCATGAATCGTCGATGGCCACGGGTCTACGCACGACTCCCGGCCAAAGCATGGCCAACTTTCCGACTCGTGGGAGCAGCGAAATCATCGCCGCGGCCACCAGCCCATAGCCGGCACAGGCCGCCTTCCCCAAGGCGGCCTGGCTATCTTCGCCCATCCCGCCCAGCGCGGCTCCGGCAACGAGCCCGACGATACCGCCTGCGACGATCAGGCCAAGAACAGACCATGGCCATGCCGGCCAGCGTCCGAACACCTCGTCAACCACACTGCGAAGCGACGCCGCCCCGTCACGTTCTTTTTCAACCACAACCGCCATGATATTCACTCCGTTTCCACGATCGCCGGACGCACGAGCTTGTTGTCACGCGTCCTGACACCAGGACGCACCAGTTGTTCAACCCGATTTCCACGGGGCTCGCCGCCATCGCGTGTCTCGAGCCAATTCTTGGGAAACTCACCGACTGTTTTCGGCATGAACAAGACCATTCCGTACGACCGCTCGAGGAATTGGTGAACGGCTTGTACTGCTGCATCGATGTCGGCCCGACCGAGGGCCGATAGCTTTGCATCCCATGCACACTGAAAGAGGTCGCGGATAAAGGTGTTTGGCGAGTGACCGTTCTCTACTCGCTTCGGGAAATCGTGGACATTCTGGCGAAATTTCACCACCGGCACGGTTTCGTCGGTCAGCAAGTTCACCTTCTCGGCGACCTCACGGTAGCCGGCTGGTTCGGGGCCCGCCGACTTGTAAACCACGGGGAAGGAGACGACCGTTCCATCCACGGAATTCACGCCGAACCGCTCCACCACTGCACAGCCCATCGGCACCGTGCCGTGGAATCCGAACCTCTTGAGATCCAGCCCCTCGGCCGGCACACCTGCAACAGGGCTCCAGTTCGCGGGCACGATCCTTCCCCCGCACATCGTGCAACAGTTGGCAAGCTCGCCGAACGCCGCTGTCACCCAAGCCTCGCCCGGGCCGGACGGCGCCAGGGCATTGGCAGCGGTGACCACGGCGGACAGCGGGTCGGGCGCGGCGGCGCCAAACATCCGCCGACGATCGATCGAGGTACGCAACGCCTCAGCGGCAGCCCTTGCCGGCGAGCCGGCGGGCAGGAATGTCTCGAACCTTGCGGCAGATGCCTCCGGCGATGCGGGAGCAGGCTGACCGCGGCTTACGACCCGACGGCCCCGCGCCGGGGTGAACGCAAAAAGGATCTCGATATCTCGGCCGACGGGCACGGCCGGATCGTCTCGCCAGGCAAGCGTATCGCTGACTACCGCCGGCCGCAAAGATACTCCCCGCTCGCTTAAGTCGATCGCCGGATGGCACGCGAAGCCAAATCGGTGATCTTCGTTGAGCAGCCGCAGTGTGGCGATCGCCCGAGCCTCTCCGGCGAAGGCCATCTTCACCAATTCATTGAAGGCGTCTGCCGCCGCACCGTTCCACGACAGCCGCATCTCTCCGATGGCCGCGGCGAAGTCGGGTGGTTGGCCCTCGCTCAGGCCTGTCATCACGCGAGCCCGCAGCGGTCGCCAGAGCACGTCCCACGGAGAGCCGATGCTGGAGGTGATCCGCATGTCGTCGAGCGAGCGAATATCCGAGTCGGTTGCTGACTTGCCTGCGGAAACCATCACCCGGAATCGGTCACCCTCACGCCACCACTCGCCAATCTGATCGCCGAAACACTCGCTCGATTGCTTCCAGGTGACAAGCCATGCGCACGCCCGAGCGTCGCTGCGGCACCGGTCGGCGACACAGGCGGCTAGATCGATGCGGCCTTTGGCCGTGCGGGGCGGATAAAGCCCGCCCTGCCCGACCGGATCGATTAGCAGCAGCTGCTGCAAGACGACGGTCGCGACGCTCGTAATGCGGTCTGCCAACAGGGAAACCAATGCCTCACTTTCCGCGACGACCGCGAAGCCGCTCAAGCCGATCGCGATCCTGGTGTCGAGTGCGGTGAACGCGGCAGCGAGTTCCCTGGCCGCCTCGGGCGACTTGGGATCGAGATCGAGCAGACTGCACTTCACCTTCTCCCACTCGGTCGTAGCGGCCAAGTCCGCCAGTTGCCTGGCGACGCCCTTGGGATCGCACTCGCCGCGGGCCGCGGCGATGGCCCACCACCGCCAGTCGAGTTCTTCGATGGCCGCCAGAAGCTCGTCGGGGCAGCGGGCAGGCGGGCCGACGACACCGACATCGACCGCCGACTCCGAATCGGCTCGGCCGAGAATTATTCGCGATGGTGCCCCGCCCCGTGACAACTCGCTGCCCGCGCCAAGCGGAATTCGCCGGCCGGCAGTGGCATCGGCGGCTGTCCGACGAAGCCCGAAGCCCTCAACGGCAAGCGCATCGCGAAGGGATCCTCCCCGTTCCACACCAGCCGCCGCCGGCTGCCCATCGGGCGCAGCACCGCGAGGCATGGCTTCTTCGGTCACCGCCAGACGCACAACAGCAGCAAGCCGCTCGACGCCGTCGGCCAGAGGGTCGATACCCTCCGGCACCATGGCGGCGAGTTCCCAAGGGGGCAGAGGTGCGAAGGATTGGTCCTTCGGCCGCACCGCGCTGGCCGCCGCGTCCAACGCCCGGTCGATCGATGCAGGTCGCGGATCGATCGATGCCACGGCCTTACGGCACTGCTCGACGACGGCCGCCGGCCACGGGCTCACGAACCATCCAGGCAACGCGGCGCCGTTGGTCACCAGTGGCCGTCGCAGAACCCGCCGCATGGACGGCGATTGGGCCGTGTGGGCAAGCCGCCATTGGTATGTCGTGTCCGAATTCGGCACGTGCTGCGGCGCGAACTGGCACCGCCGGCGCAGCAGCCGCAGCGACGATCGAGCGAAGTCGCGATGGCGGGTCTCGTAGTCCGCGGCCCAGGCATCCGCGGTCGGCGTATTCGCGGTGGCACCCAACTCCCTACCGGCATCGCCGCACCACTCCAGCAGCGCGAGCCGGCAGTCTTCTGGGCCCCGCGCCTCCAGTCTCCACGACGCAGGCGAAGCGTCGGTCGCCTGACGGTCAATGATCCGCCAGGGCTCGACGTGATCCGCGCACCACAACGGGGGATATTCCTCGTCATCCTCGAGTTGCAGGCGACGAACGGTCTCATGCAGAAGCCAGGCCTCCAGCGACTTGACCGGGCCGCGATCGGCTGTGGCGGCCTGTTCCCCGACCGCCCGCCGCGTCATGGACGCCCTCCAATGGGCCACCGCAACGCCCGCGTTGATCCACCATGTCACGATGTCCCCGATCCTCCACGGAGCCCCTTTCTGCACGGTAGCGATGGGGAGCCTCGCGGCGGCGATCCCGTGGAGCACCGTTCTGACCTGCTGTTTCACCGCCTCTGAGTCACCCGCGTTCCGCTTGATTTCTTCCAGCTTCTCGAGAAGCTGCTTTTCAATCTTCTCGCCACGAAACGGCGGAAGAGGAGAACAATCGATTTCCGGCTGAGAGACGCCGATAAGTCTGTCACGTACCCCAAGGGCGAAGAACAACAGGGTCTGGTTGACGATCTCTGGGATTCGCCATTCATTTACCATGGCAGCCGTCCGTGCTCCGCGATACAGGGCGTCAAACGCGACTCAAATCCTGCCACTCTGTGGAGGCGCGAGGTAGGGAGACTGCTCGAACGGCTCGGCGATGGCGAGCATCTCGTCCTCTCCATGCTTGCGGTCGGGATGCATAACAAACGCCTCCCGCTCCTCGTCGTACCGGATGACAAAGCGGCCGGCGACCGGCTCCTCGAACTGGAAGAGCACGTACGGTTCTGCGACGGTCTCGCCCGGCCAGCGGCGGTCCAGACGGATCTTCTGCGTGGTCGGCTGACCCGACCGGGCGTCAGGCGCGATCTCACGCCATGCCTGCAGGTTCTTCGAGTATCGCTCGCCACGTTGAAAGAGCACGCTGTCGCCGGCCTGCGCGAGCGACTCGCCGACCATGTCGAATGGCAACTTCAGCATGAACTCCGTATCCCACGAGACTTGCACCGCCATGTCCATGTCCCGCATGCGCAACGCTACGACTGCGCCCTTCGCCACCGAGTTCTTGAGGTCTTCGGAACGCACATCGGCGAGCCGGTCCTCGACGTAGCGGACGTTAAGCCCCTTCTCGGGATCGAGCAGTCGCTCACGGATCCGGGGATACCGGGAGGCATTGCCGACCACATACACCCGATCGACCTCCGGCACCTCCAGCGGCGGCTCCCGCCCTGTCCGCTCGCAGTCCGCCACGAGCGCATCCATACAGCTACGGATCAGATCGTTGGCATACTCGATCGTCTTGTCGATCTCCGGATCGACGAGCACGTCCAACTCCTGTCGCGTGAGTGAGATCGCCTCTGCGACGTCGCCCGGCTCCATCCCATCGGGAGCACCGACAAGTTTGATTACTCGTGCCACGAGGTGGCTCTCGGACTCTCCTGTATCGCTCTCGGTTGGCTTTACCTCGCGGACACCGGAGGCCGAAAGCCTCACTTTCAACGACTCCGCCAGCCTCCACAGGCCGAGCGTCGCCTGCCGGCGCTGCTTCGCGTCATCGTTCTGCTGCTGGCTGAGGTCGAACGTGGTGGGCACCGCCTTGTCTATCGCGGACTGGTTGGCCTTTAGATACTCGGCGATCTTGCCGGGTGTCCTCGGGAACTCGGGGGTCTGGCTCTTCAGGGCCGCGAGCTTCGCCTTCAGGAGACGGAAGACCTGCCATGTGATGAAGTCGCCACCGAATTGGCGATGGCCCGCTCGGCCGAGGACGTGGATATCGACCTGCCCGGCTCCCCGGGCCTCGATCCGCACGAGCGCGAGGTCTGTGGTGCCGCCGCCGCAGTCGTAAAGCAGCATGTGCAGGCCATTGGGATACAGGTATCGGAACGCCGGCATCTGGCCAGGGCCGACAATGAAATCGCGGTAGGCGAAGTAAAACGCAGCCGCCGACGCCTCGTCGATCACCAGCGGCACGACAGCGTCGACCTTTTCGGGCCGGAAGTTCTCAGCGGCCCCGCCGGTCGCACGATGGAAGGCACGGGCGACGGTTCGCTTTAACCGGGCGACCTCCGACACCGTGAACGTCGTGGGGCACGTGACGGCGATCGACTGCGGCCGGGACTGGCGATGAAAGAACATGCCCTGCAGCATCTTGCTGATGTAGACCTCGGCCGGATCCTCGGCCGGCACGCGGCAGACCGTGTCGCCGAGAACGACGGTCTCCTCCCGGGCATCGTCAGCCTTTCGATCGGAAAGCAGCCGCTTGGCACCAAGCACGAGCCACCCAGCGTCGGTTTCGTCGAGGGCACTAGAGCCAATCACAGACTCATACTGGTAGAAGCCCCGGGCGGCCGTGGGGGGCCTGATCGACGTGATGCGGAGGGCCGTCTGCACGGGCTTCGCAACTGCGCCCGGCTGCCGCGAATCAGCCGGTACGAGTTCGAACTGATCCCTGCTGTTGGCGTCGCTGAGCACCAGCGCCGTGCTCGTGTTACCGAAGTCGATTGCCGTGTAGCCGCCGTACACCGACATATTCCGCATCGGCATCAGTAGCAGATCGATCTCGACGCTTGAGCTCGAAGGCCGCTTGTTGTCGTCGATCATCACGACATCGACCCGCAGCTTCACTGGGGGTATCTTTGCGGGCCGCGTCATGGCCCTGGATCCCCCCTGAGAGTCCTGTGCATCGATCACCGCGATGAGGGACGGGTGGTCTGTGTTCACATCGATGAAGACATCGAGTTTGCTAAACGGCTGCTGAAGATCCACGACCACGAAGTTGTTCTCTGCAAGCACCTCTGCCGGCGATCGCAATAGCGAGCCGACGAACCTTCTGGCATCCTGGCCGTGCCGGAAGGATTTGGATGACATATCCGGTAGAACCCTGATGAACTGGCCGAACTTTTTCGGCAGCGACAGCACCATGTAGCGGCTCCGCGCCACCTCAGAAATGGACGCTTCGGTGACCTGCACACCGTCCACGAGTTCCTTGCCGGGAATCGTGAACTTGCAGGCCCTCGCGCCTGTTCGGGCGACCACGTCATTGATCGTGAGCAGGAATGCCATCGCTTCTCCTAGGGTCTCAGGCGGTCAAGCGCGGTTCGATACCTGGCGTATAGTTCCCGCTGATCCGCGTCGATGTGATCGATCTCCGAGCCGACCGCCCGGTAACGCTGCTGGAGACGGTGGATGTGGCCCTGCATCTCGTGCACCAACCGCGATACGAAGACCCTCGCCACCCTACCAACCTTAGATCGCATGACCGCGAGATAGTCGTCAGCCCCCATCTGCTGGCCGCCCTCGGTCACGGGATTGGAGTCCTCGCGGATGCCGTCGAAAATTGGGCCGCGGAAAGGTAGCCCGTCGGCCGTCTTGCCGGGATCGAGGAAGCTGGCTGCGACCGTTGACCAGTGCTCCACGGGCGTAGGCAGGCCCGTAGCCTTGGGTGGTGGTTGCGACTGGGACCTCTTCTCGAGCTCGGTCTTGACGAGCTTGACGACCTTGGCCGTCTGATCGGCCGCCTCATGGAGTCCCGCGTGGGCGAGCATGCCGGCGAGATTCTGGTGATTCTCGGCGAGCCCGCCCCGGGTGGGCGTGCCCCAGTTGCCGATCACCTCGCCGAGCATCGTGGTGATCGCCGTGGCGGCATGCTGCGAATACTTCGAGTCGCGACCGATCTCATCGCCCAGCCGGTCGAGCTCACCACTCCAGCGGGCTGCCCGCATCATTTCCTCGACCGTCATGCCCGACTGCTGCTCTGCTGCCTGAAGCGCACCCGTGAGCCTATCGATCACACCCACGAGCCGCCGCGTGATTTCACGACGGGTCTGCTCACGAACCGAGTCGGCGACCTTCGTCTGCATCGTCTCGCGAAGCGCGGGAATGCCACCGTTGAGAACGAACTGCTTCCAGGGCGCGACCTGCCCCTCGTTGCGGACGCACCGCTCTGGAATGACCGGCGCTCCGTCGGCATCGAACTGCAGGACAGTGGGATAGCGGTTGGCGAGCGAGTCGGACGCCTGCTGCGTCTCGGTGAGTCCCTCTTTCAGTCGCTGATGGTAGTACTCGTTGCCGACGAAGTGCACGTTACCACCCTTGATGCCCTGCTGCTTCATGAGCTCAGCGAGGTGGCAGAACATCGTGGGCTGATCGTCCCGATCACGCGGCCCCTGGGTCTGCAGTTCGTTGAGGGCATCGCACCTGGTGATGACCATCCAGATCCGCTCGCCCAGAGTCCGGCCGTGGAAGTCGCGCATCCGCTCCGCGAGCTTGGCGATCGCTGCAGACTTCACCTGCTGGCCCTGCTGAAACATGAACGCCCCGTCGAGATCCTGAAGGAAGGCGAGCGTGAGACGCGCGTCGCTCCCCTTGTCGACGTCGATGCCCGGCAGGTCGATCATTTCAACTTCGGGGCTGACCGAGTCGGTGACGAATTCGATGGACACCTCGCGCAGGAGGGTGTACTTCGACGGCGTGTTTTGGTGGGTGGCATAGATCCGCCTGTCCTTCCAGACGCCCTGCTCAACGCGGCCCTCCTTCTCGAGGACCTCTGGAAACGCGATCGCTGCATCGATCAGCTTGAGAAGGACCTCCATGTCAGCAGCCTTGAAGTGCGGATTCTCCTGCTGCTTCAACATGGCCGCTTCGCGGATCTGAGGCAGGCCGTCGTCGGAGCGGATTTTCACCAGATCGCAGATGTCGCGCACCCGCGATAGGAACTCGGCTTCCGAGAAGTAGTGCAGCGAGATGCTGTTTTCCGCTCCCGGAGCCGGCGGTTTGGGCACGGTGCGAGTCGGCACGCTCGTCGTGGGGCCGCTCGAGCCCTGTGGAGTCGGAGCGTTCTCCTCGTCAACCGACAGGAGGTTGCAAACCGTTGCCGACTTTCCAACTTGGGACGGACCGATGAATCCGATGAAAAACCGTTTCTTAGTCATCACGTCGGCGAGCCGGGAGAGTTCTCCGCGCACCTCTGCCACGACTTCCCTGTCAGCGAACCGGGGCAGTTCACGAGTCGCCTCGTCGAGCACTTCGTTGACGGCGTTGTATCGGCCGACGAGTTGCTCATCTCGGAGCAGTGTGCATCTGGATGGATCGAGTCGTGGCACGGCGGGGGGTTCCTGCGTGAAGGGTATTGGGCGTGGACCGGAAAAAGGGGGCTACTCAACCGGGGCCCCGGAGAGGCCCGTCAGCCACCACCCGAGCCGCTCCCTCTGGTAGCGTTCCCCGGCCACCTTGATCACCTCGCGGTCGGCCGGATTGGACGGATTCTCAAACTCCCATACCAGAATGGCGCGGTCCCCGACCTTCGCCGGCGACTCCGCCATCAGCCGCTTCCATTCACGGGTCACGATCGGAACCCATATCTCGGCGCGTTCCGTCGCCGGATTCACCGGAACCTCGACCCAAGAGTCCATGCCCGGCTCGAGTGATTTGCCCTGAGGAAGCCTACGGCTCGCGAGCCAGGCCGGCAGCTTCTTGAAGCCGTCGGCCGGAGCGAGCTGAGCCTCGAGTTCGGCGAGAACCTTCGACTCCTGCGCCTCGGTCAACGGAAACCGCAGCCAGAGCCGCTTCGGCTTGGCATTGACGGGCTGCATGTACGAGTGGAGCACCTCGTTGAGGCGCCACACATCGACCTTCTTGTCCTGGAAGCTACCCACTATCAACGTCGCCGTTGAGGGATAGAGTTCCTTGATGGCATTGCCAACCTTCGCCGGATCCTTGAGTGACTCAAAGAGTCGACGTTCGTCGCCGGTGACGCCCTTGAGCGTGACCATGTAGCAGCGGCCGACATCGGGCCAGCCAACACGGAGTTCCTCTGTCCGCGGTGAACCTCCCGTGGATCCTTCGGTCGTCACCGACAACACCGCCGCCCTGGGATGCACCCCCTTGTCGAACTTGACAACGTAGGAACCGGGGCTGTGGTACCGCAGCGGCTTGGCCGTCTCCGTACGGGCGGCAGGCTCGAGCTCGAGTAAACGCTCCTTCCCTGTAGCGGCATCGACCACGGTGATCTTGATGCTGTCGAGGAAGCTGTCGGTGTTGCGTAGATCGATCCACCAGCCTCCGTCCTGCCCGCGGATCGGCTCAACGAGCACTCCTCGCGGCGCATCCGTCGCCGGAGCAGCCTGCAAGACGCCCCGCCGGACGATCGAGCTGAGCAGCACGTAGGATGCCGGATCGATCGGGTCCACGGAGATCTCACCGTAGTTGAATCCCTTCGTGGATTCGCGGGCGACCTTAAACTTGTTTTCAACCTCAAACGCATTCATACCGGGATCCGTCTGTACGGCGAGCTGAATAACCCGGTCGTCCTCGGCGGCCGTCACGGCCTCGGGCATGAGCAAGACGAGGATCGCGATGAATGCTGCGCCGATCACGGCGACGCGGCGAGTTGGCTGGGGCATGGATTTGATCCTTTTCTTCTCTCGGTCTCTCTGGTCACTCATTCGTGGCTCGCGTGGAGTTGGCAGGGCCCGAAGGGAGCTTGCCGCCTCGCAGCATCAATTCACGCTCGAGCATGGTTACTACTCCGGACCGCTGCTGGCGATTCCCCTCCACCGTAGCCTGCCGGATGGCGATAATCGCCGTGGAAATGTCCTGCACTTCCTCAGGCGTCGGCCTGGGCCGAGCACGCAACCGCTCTCGGACGGCCTGTCCCTCTTCCTCCGCCTGGCGGAACCACTCGTCGACGAGGCCTGCGAGGCATTCGGATCGACAGATTTTCAATACCGCGTGCTCGGACCGGCACTCACGGAGAAGCGCCCAGAAGGCAGGCCTCGAGGCCACATCGCCTCGGGCGGCCTCCCGGGATTTCTCGAGTTCAAAGAGCCGACCATAGAGCGGGCTACCTTCGGTCACGTTGCGGCAGTACGGGGCGGGTCGGCCCTGGAACCACTCCAGGATCGAGCCGCTGAAAGCCCATAACATGCCGATCATTGCGGCCGCGAATGTCACCATGGCTGCCCGCCGAAGGATCATCCAGCCCGCCCACGGAGCCAAGGGCGGCTTGTGCAGATAGTGGCTACTTGGTTTGTACGTTGCGAACGCCGACCGCAGTTCCTTCACCGTCGCGATCTGGCCTGCGAACGCGGGGGCGATGACCTTGTCCCAGATCTCGGCCTGGGTGTCAGGGGCGATGTCTTTTGTAGGCAACTTCAAGAGGCATTTCCGGTCACCGCACCATCGGCGAATCTCGTCCGTTCCAACAAGCGCTGCTGCCACAAATCTCGCCAGAATCTTGACGTCCACCAGTTCGCGGGTCGCCGCATCGGACGCCCGTTTCCGAATGTCACGATCGTCATTTTGCCGGCTGATTTCAACGAGGTAATCCTCGTTTTGCCGTTCCGCTCCGTTCTCGAAGAGCAGCCCAAGGGCGGGCTCCGCGATCCAGTTTGGCATCATCAATCCAGCCTTCTTATCCCAGGCAAATCCGACGTCGGGCAGGATGACGAACGGATTACCATCCCTCCACTCACCGAACCGGCACGAGTCTGGCTGGAGAAAGCCAATCGACTTATCGGCAGCGTGGAGCGACTCCGCCGCCGACAAGAGCAGATCAACGGCGGTGTCGAGTGAGACTAGGTCAGGATCTTCGGCAGGAAGCTTGTGGCGGCGGGCATTGATCGCCGCGTGGATGTCGAGCAACGAACGGGTCGCCGGCACGCGATCCTCAGGCCAGGCCATCTCAAAGATTCTGCCACGTGACAGTCGCTTTTGATGCCACCGCGGCACGCCAGGAATTTCGGGAGGCTGAGCGTACAGAACGCCTGGGTCAACCGTACGTTGGACGCCGTAGCCGTCAAGCAAGACGGCGTGCTCGTCGTCGGGCGCATCACTCCCCAGGGCAGTCCACGAATTGGACCATCCCGTCACGCCCCAGCCGTCCATCGCCTTCATGAAATGCCTGCCCAGAGTCCCCGCAGCGAACACGTTCCATGCCCGATTCAGCGGTGATCATGATCATACCTCCCCACCAACGTGGTACAACCCTCCGAATCGGCCCGAGCCACCTTTTCCGGTGTCCTCAACTGCCGCATAAGGCTGATCGGCTAGTGCCGACCGCCGCATGTCACCCAGGCCGCTTCACGGCCGAATAGCCGTTGTTGTCTACTGAACCTTTCCATCCGACTCGCCCCGATCGGCAACGGGCTCGTCTGTGGCAATAAGGCGATACTCATAGCCCTTGGCGACCAGCTTTGCTTTCAAGACCTGGAATGTGTCGAATGAATCGGGAAACACGACCACAGCTGGGTACCAATCGTCCGGCGAGAACCCCGACAGCATGACTCCAAGATTGTCATCCGCATTGGCAGCTGTCACATCAATCCCGCCTCCCGGCTTTGCCTTCGCGTTATTCTCCGCGATACCCTCGACAATAGTAAAGTCTTTAAGATTGACGGTTCTGCTATACCCCGAATACACATGCGTTAAGTAGACACGGCCATACCGTATCAGTAAACCGAATTCTCTCTTATCAGTATCCCGTTCTCGAGGCGCCTTGCCCGCAGAATACACCACGCCCTTTTCTTTAATCTTGCCTTCTAACACGACCGCTGTTCTCAACAGTTCCTGATGTTCTCGCTGAGCTGCGGCCAGGCGTGCCGCCGATTCTTCGGAAATACTCTTGGCGCTTGATCGCTGCCCTCTCACCGCTGCCGTTCTGGCACCTGCCGTGGCAGCTGCGGTTTGGTCGGCCGATATTTCAGCGAGCAACCCCGCCCGTCTGGACTCCAACTCACGCTGTTTCTTCTGTTCCGCGTGGAGTTTCGCGAGGCTTTCGTCGAACCCAGGCACTGCAAATTCTTTGACGACTTCTCTCACAAGCCCGAGCTCCTCTTCCAATCGCTCTATCTGCCCTTTCAGCTCCCTGGACTCGGTCGCGCGGCGAATCACATCTGCTTTCGAGAGTGCTGGCCGAGGTGGTTCATTCTCTAAAGATGCTGGAGAGACTTCGTCACGCGTCGTCTTGAGAAGGAGCGAGACCAGAATCGCCAGAAAGAGCACGCCGCCGAAAGTGTTGCAGATCGTGTCGAGCAGTAGCTCAAGGCTGCTATCGCCAGCGCGACGCCGCCGACTCATGGCTTCGCACCCTGCCCTCCACCCTGCGTGCTGGCGACGAAATCCTCGGCCAGCACGATATCCATCTCACCCCCGACTAACTCGAGCCCCAGTTCCAGACCTGCGTCGTAAACAGCCTGCCTGGTTGGCTCCAGACGATCAAGACCAGATGGCCTCAGCATTATCACTATGTATTCTCGCGACGAATCCCTCGCCGCGAGCCAGTTCACGAAATCACTCGACGGCCCGAGCAAACCCCACCCGTAGCGATGCACCCCGTTTTTATGATCCCCCATGACCGCAACGCCGTGATCGGTGAGCTCGATCAATATCGGCTTCAGCGACAGGCCTTTCGCAGGATTGAAGACGAGCGTCGACACCGACTGTGGTGCATCCTGCAGATCTCTCTCGCGATCCTTCTGTCGCGTCGACTCCGCTGTGTTTTGTTGCTCCAGCGCCATTGCAGCCGCTTGATCTCGCAATCCTTGCTGTTCAACACGCACTGCATCTGGCAGTCCATGGCCAGCCTCCACGAGTTCCTGCTCAGCGTTTCGCCGTTTCATCCCAGCTTCTCGGGCGTCGGGCTCGAGGGAGTCGATTCGCTTCCGCAAGTCCTCGCACTGTCGCTGCACCGCTCTTCGCTCGGCATCAATTTCCGGCACCGACTGCGCCGCAACGCGGCGTGCGGTGTCCCGTACATTTTTCGTTTGGGACTGCAGCTGTGTGACTCGCTCCCTCAGGGCGTCTATCGACTGGTCTAATTCCACCGCCGTCAGATGGTCCTCCGTCGCTACCCCTTTCAGATTGAGCCTCGCGATAAGCTCCAGAGTAAGTATCAGCACCAGCAAAATCATGATGGCGGTGACGCTTGTAATGATGTCCTGAAAAGAAAACAACGAAATCGGTGAGCCGTTGGCACGTCCTCGTCGTGACATGGCATCATCCGACGGGTGGTTCGGGAAGAACACGAAGACGCCCCACCACGTAGCGTAGGCCGTATTCCATCGCATCATCCAAAAACTCCTCTTCGTTCTTTCGAAGAAGAGTAATACCGAGCTGTATAAACAGAGCAGCGACGAGCGCCTCCAGAGTAGTCTCAAAGGCTGTTGCCAATCCTGACGTAACGCCCTTGAGCGACTGCGAGATCTTTTCGACGTCAGCCGCAGACCCGAGAACGCCGCTAAACTGTCCAATTGCTTCCGACAACCCCAGAACAGTCCCTATGAATCCCAACACTGGAATCGCCCACACGAATCCTTGAAGAAGGGCGTAGCTCGTTTCGACAGTAGACTCGTCCTGCGCAGCCTGCGATCGCAGAATCGCGTCTACGTCAGTTACCTGACCGAGGTTGCGCAGGTTCGACAGTGCGATCACAATGCGATTAAACAGCAGGAAGTGTTTCGGGTCATCCACCGTGGCATAGATTTTAGCCAGCACTGGCTCGACGGTGGCCGATGACAAAATGAAGGATGGGTCTTCCGGCATGACACGAAACAAAAGGGCTTGCCGCTGCAATCGTATCTTGAACCATTTCACAAAAAGAATCGCTGCCGACCATAGCGACAGGAAAACAATTGCGTACGGCGTAGGGCCCCGCTTCGTGAACATGTCTGCCGCCCATTGTCCGTCAAAGGGGATCAGGCAGGCGTAGAAGGCGATGGTCAGCAACAACGCCAACAAGCCTGTAAAGACGTTGTTGGTGCGGGTGAATCGCCCTCCCGGAAAGCCAATCCGCTGCTCGATATCCAAACGCGACCAATCGAGAGGAGCTGGCTCCAAAGACTGGCGCGCTACCGCACGAGCATAATGGTTGGCGTGCGGCGTGGGCATAGGATTATCTGTGGAAGATATGGTTATCTTCGTATCTGGTGTACGTTGGCCAGCGAGACAAGGCGCTACTTATTTTGCGGTCCGGGAGTGGTGCTCAATCGTGCTGTCTACCAGATCGCCATACATAGACATGACCTCGCGAAACAAGGTTACAAACGCAGCAATCAGGCCTGCCCCAATGATGGCAGCAAACGGTTCGACGATTTCCACTGAACTAAGCCCGAGCCACAATACTTTACCAATGAGAGCGACAACCGGCAGAGCAGCAAGGATGTACCCCAGGATCGAATAGATCACAATTGCGGTGCGATAGAACGGATACCGCGTGTTGTTTCGAATAGCTGCGACATACTTTTTGGTGTCAGTCGAACTGGGAGCCGCGGACGTGCTTCGAACCGCTGCTCCTATCGGCATCTGCGGAGCATTGGCTGCCGCCACATCGGTGGCTCCCATCATGCTACCTGCAGGCATCCACGCGGCGCGATCGGTCGAAATCTCAGTTTGACCGTTAATTCGGCCCGCTGCGCGCATCTGGTTCAATTGGTCGTTTGAAAAGGGACCAAAGACTTTCCCTGACATCCGTACGTAAAAGGTGCTCATTCCTGCTCCCAGAATTGTACTTGATTGAGCGACTCCTGCAGTCGCCCGTAGCTAGAACCACTGCTTCCTGTCCACTGCATAATCTTGAAAAAACTGCTGGTCGTTTTTCGTCAGGTAGAGGATACCTTCCACGAAAGCGATAATCGATAGCACGGGGATTGGGATCACTAAGAGGGTGAGCAAAAGCATCGTGAGCCCCCCGGTTGTTAGCCCTAGCATGAATTTATGAATCCCAATGGTGCCCAGAAGCAGTGCCGCCACGCCGGCCCCCGTCTTCTTTCCAACGAAACGTTGATAGTCTAAAGACATATTGTCGGGAGCGAACGGTTGGCTTTGGGGCGTTCCATTGATTGGGAAGCCGGCCGGCTGATTGGTTCTCGGCGCAGGGGGCATCGCATGCACCGCGAGCTCAGGGACATGTGACACCGGCAGCCATTCGGACATGGTCTCACGCCAGACGTTGTCATCCGGGCCGACGTGACCCATGCTGATCAGCTCGACAAGCCGATGCTGATCGACGGGAGCCTGCTGCTGTTGACCAGACATGGTGTAGTGCCACATCGGTGCCGGAGACCCGCCTCCTTGCGGCGGTGATTGTCCGACCTGAAAGACGCCTGGGTCATTTGCGTCCACGCCTGACCACAGATCGGCTCCGGCAGCACCACCGCTGGAAGTTGTCTGAATAACCGCTGAATGCGCTCGTTCAAAAATTTCCGGAAACGTGGTTGCAGACGTCCACGAAACACCGTCTACGGATACTTCGTGAGACCTCCCGATCTGGGCTTTCCGAACCATTTGGCGGATCGCATCGAGCGGATAGGGACCAAGGGTGCGCCCACGCACTCGAACGTAGTAGCCGTCACTCATTGGAATTGCTCATTCTGTTTATGGGTGTATTGGCGGCGACGAGCCGGCCCACGAAGCCATGCTCACAGCTTTTCAAGGCGTAGCCGAATCGGCTCTACGAGTTCCCGTGTCCTATATGGAACGCGGGCTGAGGACTTCACGCTGCCCGACCGCTCCTGCTTCGCCTCTTCAACAAGGGCATCCAGTGCCGCCCGTAGCTCCTTGGCTACTTTCTCACTGATCACATCCCCTTCGTCCGGAATGCGGTCTTGGATATCTCTTAGTCGACGCTTGAATTCGGAGGCGGCCGCGTTTTCATACTTTGTCGTCAGGCTGATTTGCCGGCCTGAATGCTCAGCCAGCTTTGTTTCCTCTGCATCCCACTGCTGCTTCACCGCGGGTGGATACGAGCCGTCGGCGGGACGACTGACCGTGTCGCCACTGCTCTGCTCATTATGGCGGTTCACGGGGAAGCCGCCCTTCAGACGGGCCTGCGAATATTTCGTAGATGCATCGAAAATTGCCGCCGGCCACTCCTTCATGCGCTGCGCTGGCTGCTCCTGCCGCTCCGCAAGGGTGTTCTCGGCCTTCTCGATCAACAGCGAGTGTTCTGTCAACAGCGTGTCAAACTCTGCCCGCCGCTGCCCCTCTGCTTTTGCTGACCGGTCGAATCGCTCCAGCAGTGCCGCAAACGCAGACTCTGCCGAGTACTTGCCGGCGAGAACATCAAGTTGCTCTGGCCGCACAACGAATTCTCCTTTTTCTGCCATGGGAAGGAGCGAGTCTACGTACTCCAATGCGGTTCTGTAGGCGCGACGCTGGCTCACCCACGACGACACCGCTACGATCGCGACCCCGGCAAGCAATACCGCACAGACGGCCATCGCTATCTTCCTGCGGGCACGCCTGCCGCCACGCCCACGGACATCTGCCAATGCTCTGCCGATCCGAGCCTGTAAATAGTCCGACACTTTGAGTTCGGGCGAATACTGGGCGAATTTTTGGATATCCGTAGCAAGCTTGTCCGCCTTGCCGAGCCACGCGCTTTCATCGGCTGTCGCTGGCAGGTGCTCGACCAGATACTCGAGTTCCTGACATGTCTGGTTAAACTGATGGGCGTTGCGATCACTCTCGTCCACCATTGCAAGCCACTGCATCGCCGGGGCAACGGCACTTCTCATGCCATCGAGCCGAGGACCGAACGTCTCGTGGTGCACAACGCTGCTGATCGCAGGATACTGAGGAATCGAGAAAAGCCATTCCCTGCAGCGTGATTCGCCATCCAGCCACTGCTGCCGCCATCTGCGGAGATTCTCAGCACGCACCGACAGCCCTTCGCGATTGGCAGCATTGTCGGAGTAGCTCGCAACTATTTTCGCGACCAAGGGCTCGAGGTCATTGATGGTCCGCCGGAGATTCCGCCACACGCTTCCGCCGTCCGTGTCCCGCTTCAGTTGAGTCGGAATCGGGATGCTCCAACCTGGATTGCTTAGCTCCTTATGCAATGAAGCTATCTGCTCCGGGTCACGGCTCGAGAACGCCCGCTTGACGGCATCACTGAGCTCCAACACTCGCACTTCCTCGTGCATCCCGAGCTGCTCACCCCAGACCGGCTTCAGTGAGTCACGTTGCCGCAGCTTTCTGAGCAATGACAGCTTTGCCGTCAGCGGTGCCCGCTCCAGCGCAAGTCGTCGATACTTGTCGAGCGGCTTTCGAAGCTCATCCAACTCTGCGAACGCGGTATTGAGTGAGGTCAGCGACTCAAAATCAATTCTCGGAGGGGGCACAATCCCCTCCGTATCAAAAAACATCGCAGCCACAGGCCATTGTGGCTTGTCTTCCAGATGAAGGCGGATGGCCACAGGGGCGAGCCCTGCGTCGTGCAGGCCAACGGCCTCGTCGCGAAGGCCTTCGAAGAGCAGCGCATCTGCCTCACGCAGCGCTTCATTGATCTCTTCAATTGCCTCGCTCAGGTCGGGCAGCATATCCCTCAAGAGATCCATCCCGATGTCATCCCCTCGACCAAGAGCTGCATCGAGATCATCGGCGAGCTTTCGATACCGCGCGGTTTTTGCGGCTGTTATCAACATTGATGTCACTTGCCACCGCCTTCATTAACTCCAGGCTCGCTGTTGCCTTGACTCACGCCCTTACCCCGCGATGATGCCACAACCGTAAACCGCGGCAACTCCCTATCTGTGACCCACCCCCACTTACAGACGACATCAGCCTCCACCGCAATTTCTGCTGCGTTTAATCTTCCGTTCCACAGTTCGGCCATCCCAGCCTGCTTGTTCTCGCTGTTATCTAACGACGCAGGGTCAGCACCGTAAAAGTTCCTCCACAGCCACATAAGGAACATCTCCTGCTCTGTCCCAATGAATTTCTCCCTCGTCATTTCACCTTCCACCCACAGCCGGAGATGCTTATCTTCAGCTTTGTAGTTATTTAATACCTTCAGCTGGTCTCGGTAACGTTTCAGCGCCACCTCGTCTTTCTCATTTGGCTTTTCTGGGTCAGTCGCCTTCCACCCCAACCCCTTTTTCGCATAGTCGTCAAAACGACCCGACGAGCGGAGTCTTTGTGTAAGTTCATCTATACGTTGTTCTCGCTTCATAGAGGTGCCTCCCCATTTGTTGACGGTTTTGCCAAAATTTGGGTCCGGCTTCTGGGGATCCTGTTCTGGCGGGGGATATAGCTGGTTTACCAGCGGCCTAATGATATTCTCCTTCGCGTCTTTTGAGCGGGCCTCACTCGCATTGCTCAGCCGTACCGAAAGTGCTTCCCACTCATCGAGTGTCGCGTATTCTAGTATCTCTGCTTTCCAATCTCTCATCTGGACTTCCCTTTGGCTATCCACATATTTCGCTAGCCGTGGCGGATAATCTTCTCGCTCGAATATTAGCCGGATCGCAAATTGATTCAGTCGCCCACCGTTCACCTCACACGAGAATTCTGCAATGTCGGCAAACCCGTCTGCTTTTTTCATCCGCGGCGATTGCTTGAGACTTGGCCTCCACCACAATTTCACCGGCACGCCAGACATCTGAATCTCGTCGACATTGACCTGATCACCCCAAGTAACTGTTTTATAGGGTGCGATTTCAATCGCGTCGCTTTCGGCAATTGCGACACAGGCCTGCCGTACGAAACAACTTGAACTTACGGAATCGGGGATTTTCAGAGATGCCACTCCCTCCCCGTATTTGATAGGTATAGTCACTCTGTCTATGGGCGTTTTTTCGCCCTTCGGATGAGACGCCTTAAACTGCAGCGGCTGCATGAGTTGCACCCAGGTCGGCTGATTTGCATGCGTGGATTCGTGAATAGCCAAAGGCATAAATGGAACACCGAACAGGTGCTGGGGCGATTCCTTGCCCATCGTGAAAAACAGCTGTTTTTGATTTAAAGTGAACTTACCTAACGTTACCTGCTTGCCGCCCTCTATCGTGCTACAAGTCCACTCCACGATTGTTCCATTCGACAGAGTTTTTTTCATCGTAATGTCAACGGGGTCATTCGGTAGATAGATCTCGATTGTGTCGAGCGATGAGGACTTTGCGTCTTCGGTCCATTCCAGCAACACCTTTTGCCCGTTCGGCTCACATCCCAGCAGCGACTGCTTCGGCTTGTTCCCTGCTACTTTCGCTGCGTCCACAATAAGACTGAAGGCTGTGCGTTGAGCCGCGATCTCGGTGTCGACTGAAGCAGGCTCGGGCTCCGTAATAGCAGCAGTGCTTGCCGGTGGATTAGTGACGCTGGGATTCTCTCGATAGCGATCGATAGCGGATTGCAGGTCGTTGGTGAGTTTTACAATAGCGTCACGTGACGAGGTCGGTGCTTCAGCGTCTCTCACAAGATTGACTAGGTTCTCGCGAGCTTTGGCGATATCAGGGGAGCTTGACAATTCATTTTGTAGAAGTGCGTCAAGTTTCCTAACTGCTCTGTCGTGGGCGTCGAGAAGCTCTGGGTCGGCGAATCGCTTAAGTCTCTCAACGTATCCCGCTGCATCTGCAGTCGTCTTTTCTAAGGCCTGAAGATCTACCGACCGCGACTTAGTCTTGTCACCCAGATCCTCCTCGAGTTTTTTGAGGAGCGACTGCGTGTCGCCCTTCAATTGCTGGAGGAACGGGTGACGACTTATGTCGGTTGACCCAACCGCTTTCAAAAATGACTCGCGCTGATTCTGAAGCTTAGCACGCGTGTCATTCGCAGCTTTCACGACCGGTGGCGGCACATCCGTGAGCGACCGCTGCCATGCAAACGTGTCGACTTTGATGCGATGCTCTTCCGGAAGTAACCGATACACCGCAAAACCGAGTCCGGTAAACACGAGCAAAAGCAATGCCGCCGCGAGCGTAAGAATCAGCGGGAGTCGGCTACGCTTTCGCTTCCCCGTAATCGGGATTTCCACGTACGTAGGCATGTCAGGGGGATTGCCTGCGGCCATCGGGGCACCGCGAAGCAACACGGGAGGCATCCCTGCCTGCATGTGCGTGGAGCCAACGCCCTCAGGAGTTCGTGTCGCAGGCTGCGGATTGCCTGCCGCACCAATCTGTGTTGCAGATGGCGACATGCGAGCCGGGGCAATCACGGTGGATCGCTGCCATGGCACACCAGTTTGTCCGCGAGCAGCCAGCACATAAGGACCCGTGGTCGATACCGTGGATCGGGACCTGAGGTCGATCACAGCCACCCGATGCTGAGCGAGTGCAGCCTCTGCCTCCGGACTACCGGCCGTCGTGCCCAACCATTGTCCCTCGTCGCCTCGAAGGGAGTAGGTTGTAAATGGAATCTGCCAGCGTTGGGCCGGGTTCACGAGGGCGAGCGCTTCTGCAAACAAGGCTAAAAGATCGGTGCCATGTGGAGCTATAACCCAAGTAGCCTCGCGGTTCAGCGCGTGCTCTACGAGCACCCCAGCCCAACCTGGATCGCCGCACACGCTTCCCCATCGCGTGCAGGCCGCTGGGTTCATCGGCCGGTTCGGTAGCTGCGGCGGTATTGGGTTTTCGCGAGGTTCACCCTCCCACTTCGGGAGCAGTCCACGATGAGCGACTAAGTCTTCGAGCAACGCCGCCGGGTTAGAGCCGCTCAACGCCGCAATGTCGGCAGGCTGCAGCGCTATATGGTGGGCGATCTTGTTGCTGCGGCCGGTGTAGTCTGTGCCCGCATCACCTATGCGGCTCAAAACCCAGGCATCACCGACCGCAGAAGGCCTTTTTGTGTAGGAAAAAATTACCGGATTGCGTGGATCGCCCTGGGGAAAAACGTGCCGATAGGCACTCGCCGCCTCCAGTCGAGAGACAAGGTCAGGGTGCATACCGCGGGTACGAAGCACCGTGGTAAAACCGCTGCGACCAGCCTGAAGGCCGCGAGCCGCACTCGTGACGATAAGCTCGCTACTCATTTCAGCCTGTCCTTGTCATCCGACGCGGCTGTTGATTTCTGAAATGGAATCAGCCCAGGGAAAAACTGACTAATGACATAAAGAAGGGGCACTTCCGTCCACATCGGATTCAGTTCGCTGACGCGATGCCGGAGGTTTCCATGCTCGTCTGCCCGCGGAGGCCCTCCCGTGGCGCTGACAGGCAAATACACAACCCGCGACGGATCCACGAAGCTCTCAGCGGTTGACACGATCTGGGGCACGAGCTTTTGCAGTAACTTTCGAATCGTGGCCGAGGCGTTTTGGATCGCATCGATTTGCAGCACTGAGAACCGACTGTTCGAGTGCTGACGCCAGGGATTATCAAGCCGCGCCCCACCCAAGAGATTTTGCCATGCGTCATACTTTGTCACGAGCACGACGAGCGGCCGATCGTGCACGGCGGTCATTGATAAGTTGCGGTAGGTCTTGACGCGGCGGGCCGCTTCCGCCAACAGGACGTCTTGCCGGCTTGTGACCGCCGCTTTCATCTGCGGGTCAGTCGACGTGGCACTACAGGCCTTCCGAAAATCAGGCTCCTGCGTGGGGTCGAAAACGAACAGCAGACAACTGGCGCGAGCCATATGCTGCGTGACTGGGTTGTTCGGCTGATCCGCCCCGGGCTGAAAGCTTTCCCCTGCGTTGTCGTATAGGCATAACGTACGGGCAACAGTCGCCGGAACGTCGGCCTTGGGATGGCCCGCGACTGGACTCATTTGGAAAAAGAAGGGTTTTGGATAGAAGATTTCTGTCGTGCCAGTCGTAACCCGCTGGTACCAGTCGCCAACCTCCTCAGTCTTGGCGATTTGCACCATCGCATTCGGATCGCCACTGTTGAAAAGAGTGTCTTCGTAGCCGTGGAGAATAGCGTTCGATTCCGGGTCCGCATCGCTGAAGTCCATCGCAAAAGACTGCGGTAGTGTCTTTCGTAACGTATGCGTCATTGCGGCGAGCAGGTATGATTTGCCGCTTTTTGGCGACCCGAAAATCGAGGCGAAGAGCGTAGGTCGCTCGAGGAGCACGCGTGGAATTGGAAGGTGGCACTTTGGGCAGGCGAGCCGATGCGTGGGGGAGCCTTTGGGGTCGATCGCACGACCATCTGGCTGAAACCGCGTTGGCAGAAATCTTCGGGGGGCGTTTTCACCGAGCAGAAGATCGCCGTATAAATCTGGATGCGACGAGACATACCACACCCTTTCTGGTGCAAAGCGATCCCAGCAGTTTGGGCATATCACTTCCTTGACCAGCGAAGAGGGTTTCGCGAGTTCCACGTCTTCTTCGGACTCAATGAGTTGTTCATCCATTTGGTACTAGCCTGGCGAGTGTCTTCATCTGTCCCAACAACCTGTGGGCCTACTGGAAGCGTGTTGGATTATTTGATGTCCGGCTTTGCTGCGGCATGCTTGCCTCGATCTGATCTGCAAGCGCCTCCGCCCTGACGAGAGCAGCCCGGCACTCATGATTACCAGACGCGTGCGTTCGCAGAACCGTAATCGCCCCGGCCACGTAGTCATTCGCGGCGGTTGTGTTCCCTTTCAGAAAAGCCTGCTCGGCTCGCTCCATCGACTGCCTGGCCTGCTCTAAAGCCGCTGCAGTTGCTCGAGGATCAGCCTTCTGGCCTTCGAAACCTCTCAGCCGGTCTGCGTGACTTGCTTCGCCGTCATCGCCGCGACTCGCCGACGGCGCGACTCCATCATCAGGCAAGCTTGGTCGTGCACTGCGATCGGAGGATGGCGGCCCAACCGCCACTCCGACCCCTGAAGCAGACTCCTCTGTGGAGCTATCTGCAAACTCTGCTCCAGGCCATAGGCAGAGAACAGCCCCGCCGCCCTTGCGAGATACGGAGGCGAGCCTTTGAAAAAACTTTTCCTGCTCATCAGGCTCTTTACTATGATCATCAATCCAATCCAGAGTCACACTCCACCCGTCAGCGTCGTGATCCTCGAGCCACTCTGCCATGCCATCGCGCATGCCGATGCTGGTGACACCCACGCCATCACGCCGAAGGCTCATTCGGGATGCGAGACTGTCGGCCGCAAGCTTGCCGTCCTCTCCTACGATCAGCCTTGCTGCATCGCTATCTGCTTTTGGTGAAGGACCTCTGTCGAAGCCAACCAAAAGCCGAGGGCGTCTGTAAGCAATGGCATACAAGATGTCTGCCATCGAGGTTGGGCCGCACAGCCCCGGCCAATTGCCGTCAGGGACCTGCGACAAGTCGGGCATCCTCGTCACCGGCATGTCAACAGGATCCTGCGCCGCGGCCGCACCTTTGGGCGATAGCACGACAGCCCCGACTATCGTGAAGGGATCCGCGGGAGAAAGCACCACAATCGGCCGGCGCTCGCCAAACAACACGGTGGATTCGGCAGGATCGGCATCCCAGCGATGGGTGTGACTTCCTGCCTCAATCTCATTATCTCCAGGGTCGACAAACAATAGTCTCTGACCATTCTCGCCTGCGCTCGCCCGCCAACCAGCAAACGCCACCGCATGGCCACATATCGCTTGGGGCGATGGAATGCCTTTTAATTCAGTAGGCAGCGGCACTCTCGTCGGAGCCTCGCCTGGATTTCGATGGGATGGAGTCACCCGCTCGCCAACCGCTCGCTCAGACGAATGCACGCGGACGGGACTGTTTCCCTTTGCCGCCGGTTTCTCTTGCTGCTTTTGACGGGAATCCACAGTTGGTTGGTCCGATGCCTGCTTCTGCCGGAGGCACCCCCCGAAGACGGCGAGCATGAGCGGCACTAAAAGCGACGATGCAATGACGTTTGCTCGTCCCCGCCGGGACGCAGACGAAATCTCTACGGCCCTGTACATCCGTGTCACCGTCTCGCTAGGTCACAGCCTCGGTACTTGTCGTCGGCACTCGTCATGCGACTGGCAATCTCGCTATCACCACAACTCTTGGGGGGTATTGTGCCACTCGCTAGGCTGTGACGCAACCCTCGGAAGAGAATTCTTCTAGCCACATTTCAGACCGCCCCACACGACGCCGCAGTGTTCAGAAACATCCCGCGGCTGTGCTGAACACTCTGCCCTCAAGCACACGAGCAACACACCCTTACTCGGCACGCTTGTTTTTTTGCTCGTCTTGCTGACTCCTCCATCGATCCGCAAAGCCACTCGGAAACTCAGTCGGCCGCGGAAAACTACCAAAAAACTTCAGGAGGCTGTCGGCCGTAAGTTTTGATACTTCGCCATCCTCGACAAGACGCTCTTTCATTGCCTTTTCGACCACGACATCAGGCACCGTGCCGTCGTAGCCAAAACGGTAGTCAAAGAAAAAGTATCGGTCCAACGCCGCCGACCTGTCATCGCTAACCGTGCGATAGAGCCCCATAGCATTATCCTGACCTATATCGCTGAAGCGGCGATATATCTCATCCGCTGGCGTTTGGGGCAAACCACACTTCAACCAAGACTGTCTCCAGCCAAGAAACAAGACTTGAAGCTGGGATTGAAATGAATCACGCGAGTCATTGAATGCACCGGGCGGGCAAGTGGTGATCATCGACGCAGCCATCAGCATTCGATAGGCGTTGAGTTCGGCAACGAGCACCTTCGTCATCTCGGCGGCATTGCCACCGGTACTCGATCGCAAACTCTCGATATCTACCGAACGGACCGTTTCGAGCAGATAGTCAGCCCCGTCAAGCAGAGCCGAACGGGCCAAGTCAGAACGATCGCACTCAAGCCAGTACCACGCAAGCAGCAAATGGCCCGAGCCGTCTTTGAGTTCAACGGGAAGATTGCCACTGGCACACCACTGTGCGACCGACTTCACGCGATTTGCATCCCGTACGAGCCGGCCGACGTTGTCAACAGTGAACTTATTTTCGTCCGCCAGATACGCCACTGGGCTCGCGGCCTCAACGTAGGCGAGGGAGACGAATTCGGGGTTCACGAGAAAGCTTGGGCAATTTTCGAAACAGAGCTCTTTTTCCTTAAGCCACTCTGAGATCGGCCGCTTAAACTGCCACAGCTCTCGCACCTGTCTTTCGATGCTCTTTACGTTAGGCTGAGCGTTCTTGTCATTGTCGTTGCGATTGCCCGCCGCCCACGCCTTCTCAAAAATAGTCAGTTGATCGCGATACTTGGGATCAACTCCGCCTAAGACGGCCTCCGTGCAGAAACTCTTTTCGCCTGCCTTTGGACGACATTCATTAAGCACCGCCGCATGACTGGCTAGCCGCTTTCGGGTAGCCTGAAGCTGCGCTGGCGGGCGAAACCCGTAGCTTTCGCCCCGCTCTATGGCTTTGTTGATGAGCGGAGTCGTAACCAAGTCAAACTGCGTCACGAGCTTCGATCGGGTAAACTCAGCTGCGTCGGTGAGGCCAGCGGCGTTGAGAACGGCTGCGTGCCTGCCGTGCAGAAGAATTTTCTCCTCCTGCACAGAAACGAAGGTTTCGAATTGTCTCGCAAATGCCTCGAGCCTGAGATCATCCGGTATCTCCAGAAAGAATTGTTTAAGGTATTCGCTCCCACGATTCCCTAGCCCCGCCTCCCCCTGATACTCGCCTGCCAAGCCCATCACGTCACGGAGGTACACATGCGAGCGGTGCAGGCTACCGCCATCGTAGTCTTTGAGTGCCTGACTTATGAAGATGTTGAGCAGGCAACCACGCGCGTCCTTATTCCTACCTTTCAGGAAATTCGCCCAACTCGTAATTTGCGGCGCCGGAACGCCTCCATCCTCACCTAAAAGCTTTGCAAATTCGTCGAGCGCGGGAGTGCTCGCGACGGCATCTGCGTTGCCCGCGGGCCGGCGATCAGGTGAACTGATGGCGTCAGCATTAAACGCGCAATCGTTGAGAAGGTAAAAAAACGGCCGCAGCCGGTCTGACACCTGCCGCTGGGTGAGAGGCGGCGGCGGCGGTGGCGGCGGCGGCGGCGCCGGTGGTGGTGGTGGTGGCGGTGGCTTGCAGCCTGTGCCAATCAAGGGAATTCCGACAGCCAAAAAGCAAAGTGTCAAGAAGGCCAACCACGCAACTGGGCGGCGTGCTGCTGTCTTTGTTGGATTCTTGATCTGCATGATCTTCACACCTCTCGAACACGCGCCATCCATGACTGCCTAACGGAAGGCCCTTCGCGGCGAACTCCAGGGGAACGCAGGGAACCAATCCGCGGCGGGTCGCCTTCGCATGAACTCCCGCCTATAGAGCTGCCACGACGGAGGCGACGGGCTGTGCAGCATAAGGTCGGGAAGAAAGGAGTTCATGATGTTGCGGTCGAGATCCAGCAGGTCTTTGATACGGTAGTTCACCGATGGATCAGTCAGTGCGTTGCCGGCGCTTGACGTCATCGCATAAAAAGAGCTGCTATCTTCCGGCGGCGATTCGCCTTTGACAATGCGATTGCTCCGCCGGTCAATCAGATACCGGACCGTTCCAAACCGTGTTTGTGGAATTCCAAGCGGCACATGGCCGTCCACGCCCGGGTAGTTTATTACCAACTCTGCTGGAGCTGTGGCCTTTGTGACCAGCGTTGCCTTATAGCGACCAACAGAATCATGGAGCCAGAGATGCCCCTGCCCTGCTTCATCGCCAACCGCAACAGGCATGAAATCCTTCTCCGTGTCGTGGTCCTCCGCCAGCAGGAGAGTGACGATTGTCTGATTCAACTCGCCTGAGAATTGCAGGACGCGGCGACCGTTATTACTAACAACGAGTGGATTGTCCTCGGATGTCACGTCGCTTCGAACCGGTACTATTGTTGATTCGGGAACGGTCGACACTCGCGCTGTTTTAGCAGCACGCTCCACAACATCTATGTCGAATGAGGTTATTCGACTGTAGTCGATCCAATTGGCAACGGTCGCGTTCGTGGCGCCTTTGGGTATCTCGTAGACTGTCCAAACATTTCGCCCGATGGTCCAGGAATGAACTCGCTTCGCAGCCCCCTGCTTCAAAAGAATATCCTGCTCGACTCTCGCAGAGAGCACGATTTCATCAGCCCTCTGCAGAAAGGCTGATATTAGCAGGGAGAACTCATTGACTATGCCCAGGCGGGCCATAGAGTCGCTCATGTCGATGAGCGCGTCGCGGGTTGTAATGAGTGGATCAAGCGTAAGGCCCGCTTTACTTGCCTTGTCTACAACCCGCTTGTATTCCTCGTGGCCCTGCTTCAATTGCCCCCACCACTGCATGCGATCGGCGCCACCCGGAGCAGATGCTGCATCACGTTGCGTGGATTGGTCTATGAATTTTTCGAAATTCACCTGCTTCTCGTTCAACTCTTGATAGCAACTCATCAGTCCGTAGTCGGGCACGCGACTTGCGAGCCTCGACCGCAGCACGACGTAGCTTGGCACGGGCGTCGCGGCTGCACTTGGCTCTGAGACGAAAGGGTTTTCCCCCTGTTCACCAGAATCCGTAGCCTCGTCGCCACCTTGCTCTTCGTCGCTGGGCTTCGGATCAGGTTTGCCGCTCTTTTTGGCAGGCGTTTTCGGTCGAGCTCTTACGTTGGCCTTGGGAGCTCTTTTTTCGCCATCGGTCGCGGCGGAGCCATCCGTTGCCGCTTTGGTCGCGGCATCTTCGGGCCTTGCGAGACCGATGTTGTCTTTGGCAAGAAAGTACGACAGCCTCTGCAAGGCATCGGCTGACGCGAGAGTGAACGGCGGCTGAGAGGCCTGGGGGAACTGGGCGTCGCACGCTTGCTTGAACCCTGCATACCGCGCCCAATTCAGTGCGACAATCTGCACTGCTGTTATGGAAATAGCGGCCGATTCTGCATCCTCTCGAAACGCTTCCCCATATCTCGTGTACCCAGCAATAATTTCGAGCAGTGCTTTCGGGAGATCGCCGCGGTTCGTCTCGAAGTGTTGCTCGATGCCCTGCTTCACGAGCGTCGATTTCAATAGACCGTCGGCAGTGGCCAGAACCTCTGCCTTGACGAGACGCCGCCGCTCTTCATCGATCTCCCGGAGCATGACTGGGATTTCGGTGCTGAGGCGTGACTTGTCGATGCTCCAGTCGCCAGCTTTTCCGGCAACGGGCCCAACGGTCAGGATCATAGGTCGCATGCGCAACCAACTGCGTCGACCAGGAACATACTCGGCCACGCAAAGGCTAGTCGTACCTTCAATACTCGGAGCATTGACGAGCATCGCGCCCCCCATCACCAGGCTAAAAGGCTCGTTGCTACGATCAAAACCCTGTAAACGGGTACTCGGATCGAGAAACCGCCTGTAGTAGTTCACGTCATCAAGCACAAAACTACTACTTTTTGCCTTGAGAAACTCGGCAGGGGCGTGCCATGGCATCGGATGCTTGTCGCGATCCTTGGAGTATGAGATGTCGATGAGTCGCTTATTGCGCAGCCGGAGAGAAGGCCGCAGTTCTGCGGGCTGGAAAGATTCGTCGGGATTGGGCTCTGTGAGGAAGGCATCGACAGCAAGAGCCTCGACCTGACAGGGGTCATCGTCAGCAGCTCGCCGCACGCACTTGCGGAGCGTTTCGGATGAAATGTTCGTCTCGGCTGTCGCATCGGGATAAACGGCTTTGGCGGCCTGCACCGCCTCAAAGAGCTTCATCGCGATGTCGCCAAAGACTGTCTCACCGGCGGGCATGGAGTCAAAGGCATCCCAAGCCTCCTTGAGCCGCTCGCACGCCTTCTTGTACTTCATTTGTTTGATGAGACTGTCGGCTTCATCGATCGCCTTACAGCCAGCCGTCCATGGAGACTTGGCCGTAGATTTTCGCAATAAGTCGAGCCGTTTGAGCCTGAGCTGATCGGCTTGCGCAAAATCCTTCGACTCCCGATTCTTGAGCGCCTGCGAGTGGATCTCCTGCAGTTTGACGGGAAGATCCGACTGCGACTGCTCATTCCCGCTTGCCGACTGTTTTGTGAGTTCGCCCCCTCCGGTGTTTTGGGCCAACACGAAAACGCCGTCGCAGAAGAACAACGCGATAACCAGGATCAGACGACAGCAGCCACCTATGTGCGCATGGACGGAGATCCACGTGTGGCAGACACGCCTGGAGATCAACGAATCATCGCCAAACCGGCTCTGGTCGTATTTCATGTTTTTAGCGGCTGAAATGCAGGCCTCTCCATGCGCGGTCGCCTTCTTTGGTGGCAGGCCAAACCCCGCAGCGGAGGGAGTTTATGAGAGGAGTATGCCTCAGTCAACCATTGGCGGTGTTGACTTCCCGAATTGAGCGACCGTTTCTGAAGTAGCGGGCCATCGAAGCCTCAGGCAAACGCCCTTATGTCGAAGGAGGTTTGTTCACCCGGGCGCTCATGTGCGCGCTCGGGCACGAGATCGCCCTCGCTGGCAATCCGCAGAAGCAACGAATCACGGCGCACCACCGCTTCCGTCAGCGACCGCGTCTGTAAGGACCGCCTGACCCGCCGCTTCCGGTGGCCGAAGTGGACCGTGTAGTGCACCCACCACGTGCCGTTGTTGCACCAGAGATGGTGCCTCTCGTTCTGCTGGTCGACTCGAATCGATGGAAAACCGACTGCCATCTCGCACCCCTTTCCGGTTCAGGAAAGGAAGGTGCTTTCGGGTGCTCTGGGTATCCGACGCTTGGCACTGGCTTCAGTGGTAACGCTACGGCGGGTTCCAGTCACTGATCGAAAGCTTCGTCGGGAACCGTTCCCAACGCGTATCCTCCCGCCCTGTTGCCAGAGCAGGTCACCACCTTGTGCTTTCGCGAGGTTGGTACAGGCGACCTCAAGGGCCGCCCGATTCGAGCAGGATACTACTGACCTTCCAAGCACCCATCATAGATGCGGCATACCCCGAATCAAGTTCCGCGGGGGGCGAGTGTGTCATAGCCGGGTGATCCCCGCGTCACTCGCCGTATTTCCGACACGCCTACGCCCTCCCCCACGAGTCATTCCTGGGCGCGGCTCTCAGAATTGGTATTCAAAGCCAAGATTGATCCCCTGGGCCCAGAAGTCGGAGGTCCGCTGATGGAATGCGGGCTGGACAGGTCCGGAGAGCGTTCCAGGCGGGAACTGCGTCGGATTGACGCTGGGAGCGATCTGGCTGCCGGCCCGGCCGACGGTCGACCACCAGAGGAAGGTGTAGCCGACCGACAGCCGGCACTGCGACCAGATCGCGTAGTCGGCCGACACGCCCACTTCGCCAACCGCCGCAAAGAGAGACGAACCGTGTGACCCGATGTTCGTTGGCTGAGCCAGGACATACCCCGGGGTGTTCGAGAGTGTCGTGGGGGATGCCGACCCGCTGGTGGTCTGCGTGGCGACCGTCGAGCCGGCGATGTCGGTGTCGAAGATGCTGGCCCCGAGGGCCATCTTGCCGAGAACCTGCAGCGACCATCGCTGCCGCCACCAGCGTTCAATCAGACCGAATTCGCCTCCCTGAAACTGCGTCTGCGCCCGGAACGAATCGGTGGCGAGGATGCTGGTCTGCGGATACCCGGAAGCCGCTGCCGAGGAGACGACCGACGAATCGGTGATGCTGAGCGAATCGTTGAGTTGCAGAAACCGATAGCCACCCACGAGCCAGCGGCGGTGGAACTGATCGCAGTTCAGTGATCCGCGAAGGATCAGGTCAAAGCCCTGAAACATCGTCGCCTGCGACACATTGATTGAACGGTTGAGGAGCGCTGCATCGGCAGGCAGCGTGTATGGGGGTGGAAAGAGCACGGCCGCCGGCTGCCCAGAGACAGCATCCACATAGGGACGGGCCAGGAGCACATTGCCTCCCTGATTACCGAATGTGCCACCGTATTTGGCGTCTGCGAGTTCAAAGTATTGCGCGTCAATGCCGCCGAGTTGGCGCGGATCGAACCAGTAGCCGACGGTCACCCTGCCTCCGGTCCGCATCGTGCCGGCAGCCCAATCGTTACCAGAGAGGATGCTGGTGCCGGGCTGACCCACGACGCCAGCCTGAGAGGCTGGTGTCCCGGCCGGGCTGGAGGTCACCAGCGGCGGCAGTGAACTCCCCGACGTGGCCCACACCAGCAGATCAGCCGCCACCCACAGCCGCCCCATGTAGTTCATGCGGAACATGCGAGTGTGGTCTCGGGAGCACCAGCAGTGCTCGTCGCTCATGTGGTAGGCATATTCGCCCGGCCCCATCCAAGCCGGATCCACCAGTTCGCGGTCGCAGGGGGAAGCAGGGACCGGCTCCTGAAACCAAGCGAGCAGGCCATCCGGATCCTTGGCGTAGGCAGGTGCGCGGTAGGGATCGAGTCCAGCGGGAACCTGGGGCTCGTCGACTCGCTTGCGGACGACGACACCCGAGTCTTCCTCGCCGATGCTCTCGGGGTAGCCCAGCGGCTCGGTCTGCGCAGCGACGACGGTCGCCAATAACAGCGATCCGAAGCAACCACACACAGCGAGCCACACGCGTCGCCGATCCATACCGCCTCAGTTTCAGTCGAAGGGGACGACCCCGGATGAATTCCCGGGGAAAGTGCCGCCCTTAAGGCTTGTATCGGTTCCGGGATTCGTACGGACTCAGCAAACTTTCGGGCTTTACGAAAAAAACCGCCCAAATTTCCCAGGCTACAGAATCGTTCAAGTTTGTGGCGTGATAACGCCGATACTCATCCCAAACGTTCTGCGGTGGCGGCTGCGCCGCGTCTGCAGGGCGTCCGTGACGGCAGTGTTCCAGGGGGGCCTGGATCCATTCGGTCATGGCGAAGCGGTCGAGAGTTGTCCATCTGATGCGGCTATTCGCGGCGCTGGCCCTGTTGGCCGGCGGTGCGCCCGGCTGTACCCGCGGCCGCTACTACGTGCAGGCCGATCGGGAGGTGAGCACGCTCCTGGCAGAGAAGTCCTGCGATCCGCGCTGGGCCGTGCCCGCCAACTACACCGTGCGGCAGGATGAGCGCAGTCGCTTCTACGACGCCTACAACCAGATCTTCCCGCCGATGCCGCCGGACGATCCCACCTCGCACCGCTACATGCACTGCGTGGACGGGAAGAAGGGCTGGGCGAAGTGGCACAACAACGGCGACCGCACCAGCCTCGACAATCCCGCGTGGCGCGAGCGGCTCTCCGAAGTGGCTGAAATCACCGAATCCGGTGCCGTCAAGCTCTCGCTCGAGTCAGCCATCCGGCTGGCCTACCTCAACTCGATCGACTGGCAGGACCAGTTGGAGACCCTCTACCTCTCCGCCCTCGACGTGAGCACCGAACGGTTTCGGTTCGACGTCCAGCTCTTCGGCGGTAATCGGACCACCTACGCCAATCGCGGGTCGCTCAATACCGCCGGTGAATCCACCACCTGGACAACCGGCTCCACGCTGCAGGCGAAAAAATATTTCGCCACGGCCGGCACGCTCGTCGTCGGTGTCGCCAATTCGATCATGTGGCAGTTCGCCGGGCCCGATCGATATTCCAATGTCTCGCTGGTCAACTTCAATTTCTTCCAGCCGCTGCTCCGCAACTCCGGCAGGTCGATCGCGCTTGAGCCGCTCACGATCGTCGAGCGGGCGCTGCTGGCCAACGTCCGCCTGCTGCAATACTACCGCCAGGGGTTTTTCCTGCAGGTGGCGTTGGGCTCCAACACTCCACAGCAGCTCCAGCGTCGCGGCGGCTTCTTCGGCGGCACCGGCTTCACGGGCTTCACCGGCACCGGCGTCGGCGGCTTCGGCAACATCGGCGGCGTGTTCTTTGGCGGCAATGGCGTCGGCCTCCAGACCGGCGGCGGCGGCACCGGTGGCGCGGGCTTCGCCGGCGGCGGTGCCGGCAACATCGGCGGCTTCTTCGGCCTGCTCCAATTGCGGCAGCAGATCCGCAATGCCGAGCAGAACCTGGCCGCACAGCAGCGGGCTCTGGCACTCCTCGACGCCAACCTTGAGGCCGGGACGGTCGGACTCGATCAGGTGGACCAGCTGCGGCAGAGCGTAGAGACTGGCCGCGCCGGACTGCTGCAGGCCAAGACGTCGCTCACCAACCAGCTCGAGGCCTACAAGGTCAACATTCTCTGTCTCCCGTCCGACACCGCCGTGGCGCTCGACGAGACATTCATCAAGCCGTTTCAGTTCATCAGCCCCGAGGTTCAGTCATTGCAGAACGATTTCGGCGACTTCCTTGCCCGCAATTCGTTCGGCAGCGAGGAGAATCTCAAGGAGACCGACGACCCGCGGGTGGATGAGGCGACCGGCGACGGCGTCGAGGAACTTCCCGCTCCGGCCCCCCGTGCAGACGAAGGCGGGCCGGCTGACGGAAACTTGGCTGACGGAAATAACGTCGAAGAGAATAAGGCTGGCGAGGTCACCGCCGACCCCGAGACCGAGGCTGCCGAGGATGCCGCTGCTCGTCAGGTGATCACGGCCAGTTTCGAAAAGCTGAGCGCCCTCCGGCAGCGGGTCGAATCGCAGGCAGCAGCAATCGACGGCGATCTGAAGCTGGCCGCCACGAAAGCCGCCGGCCGACTGGCGGGGATGCGGCCGACGGAGCGGGAGACGTTTGCCCGAGAGATGCGGCTGCTCAAGGACGATCTCGACCGTCTGCTCACCCGCACCAGGGAGGCCGAGGCGGAGATCGACCACCTCAAGCAAGGGCTCACCGCTGACACCCTTCGCGACACCAGCGACAAGCTCGTAAAGCTCGTCACCGATGTCTCGGGCGCTGTCGATGAAATGTCGCTCATCCAGGCCCGCTCCCGCGTCGAAGCGATCTCAATCGACCTTGAGCCCCTCGATCCGGACGTGGCCTTTGAAATCGCGCGGGCCAACCGGCTCGACTGGATGAACAACAGGGCGGCGCTGGTCGATCAGTGGCGGCTGATCCAATACAACGCCATGTCGCTTTTGGCCGGGCTCGATGTCATCGTCGCCGGTGATGTCAGCACCGTCGGCAACAATCCGGCCAAGTTCCGCACGCCCACGGGAGCCTTCTCGGCAGGCGTGCAGTTCGACGCTCCGCTCACCCGGCTCACCGAGCGAAACAACTTCCGCCAGGCGATTCTCGACTACCAACAGGTGCGACGGCAGCAGATCCAGTATGAGGATCGGATCAAGCTTTCACTGCGGAGTTCGCTGCGGCAGCTGGAGCTCGACAAGCGGAATCTGGAAACGCAGCGACGGGCCGTGATCATCGCGATTCGCCGGGTCGATCAGACCCGCCTCACGCTCAGCCAGCCGGCGGCTCCGCCGCCGCTGCCGGGGCCCGACGGCACCACTGCGGCAGATCCCACCGCCGGCCAGCTCGGACCGACAGCCACCCTCAACCTGATCTTTGCCTTCAATGACCTGCGAAGCACCCAGGACGCGCTCACGAGCATCTGGGTCAACTACTATGCGACCCGCGCGGCACTGGCACAGCAGTTGGGCGTGATGGAACTCACCGACGACGGCATGTGGATCGATCAGCCGTTCACCTGTGCCGAGCGGGCCACCGAGGCCGACATGCCGTTGCCGCCGGCTGTGCCGGAGGAGTGGCTCAGGCACCTCGAGGAGGTGGATGCACCGCCGCCCAAGGCCGCCAACGTCGATGACAACGGCGAGGAACTGCCCGCTCCGCCCGCACCCCGGCCCGCCGTCCAGGCTGAACCGATGCCGAATCCTGCCACGGATCGGGCTGCAGCGGCGGAACCGAAGCCCAACCGTCTCTGGCCACTGGAACTCCCCGGCATGCCTGCTCTCGGCAGCACGCCGCCCCGAGGAAACAACTGAAGCCCGCGCGGTCGTTGCCTGACGGACCGATTCAGACACGAACCCGACGAGACCGCATCTCCGATAGCTGAAGCGATGAGGTGGTAAACCTGGATACGTAGGCGAGGGGGTCGGCGGAAGCTCGAGGAGCGTTGGGCCGCCGCGGCCCCCGCGACGAGACTTTTGCCGCCCCCGAAGCCGGTGCTAGACCTAAGTCAGATGCGCTCTGAGAGAACCGGTATAGAATGGAATGCTGAACGGGTATTCGACGGCTGGGGAAAACGACCTCCGCATTTCAACCGCCCCATGTCACCACCCAGAACGCAGGAAGAGCGGGACGCCATGCAGGACATGAAGAACGAGATCGCCGCCACTTCGCTGCCAGTTCCGCCGCGGACCGGCGGAGCCGACGTCGCCGCCATCGCGGGCATTCTGGGCGACCCTGTCACCGACCAACCGGGAGCCGGAACGGGCGGGCGGAGGTGGCGGTTCCCCTGGAAGAGCATGCTGTCACTGCTTGTTCTGGCCGGAGGGGCAGCCGCGTCTCCCTGGGTGCTCGCCCAGTTCGGCCCCCGAGGCAGCGCCAATCCACTGGCCAACATCCCCTCCCACACCGTTGAGCGGGGCGAATTGCTGATCAGCGTCACCGAAGACGGCAGCATGGTGAGCGATGAAAACGTCGACGTCGTCTGCGGAGTGGCAGGCGGCGCCACGATCGTCTGGCTGATTGAGGACGGCTCCCGGGTCACCGAGGGAACAGAACTTGTCCGACTCGACAGCTCCCAACTTGCCGAGAACGTCTCGGCCCAGAAGATCGCGTACGAAAAGGCCCGTGCTGCCAACATCCAGGCCGACAAGGACTACTCCGCCGCCCGCATCGCCGTCGAAGAATACACCGAGGGCACGTACAAGAAAGAACTGCGGAAGGCGGAGTCAGACGTCACGGCCGCCAGAGAGCGACTGCAGGCCACTCGGAATTCGCTGGGACATGGCGAGCGGATGTTCCGCAAGGGCTACATCACTCCGCAGCAACTCGACGCCCAGAAGTCGGCGGTCGAGCGGGCCGATCTTGATCTCGGTACCGCGGAGATCGCTCTCGATGTGCTCCAGCGGTTTGGTCGCCCGAAGATGATCACGGAACTCGAGAGCAAGCGAGACGCGGCCGAGGCGAAACGGGACAGTGAAAAAGCCTCCCTCGAACTGGAGAAGGCGAAGCTCGACCGGCTCACCTCGCAGCTCTCCAAATGCGTGCTCAAGGCTCCCAAGGACGGACTCGTGATCTATGCGAACGAACGCAATCGTGACCGTGAATCCGAGATCAAGAACGGCGCCAAGGTCAACGAAGGAACGACCATCCTCCGGCTACCGAACCTCAATCGCATGCGTGCCGACGTCGAGGTGCACGAGGCGAAGGTCGACAAGATCCGGTCTGGCATGCGGGCCAAGATTCGTGTGCAGGGACGGGATTTTGAGGGCACAGTAGCCTCCGTGGCCAATCGCCCGCAGAGCAACTGGATGTCGACCGCCAAGAAGTACATCGTGCAGGTGCGGATCGACGGCGAGCCGGGTGATCTTCGTCCCGGGTTCACCGCTGAGGTGGAGATCATCGTGGCCGAACTCCACGATGTGATCGCCGTGCCGGTGGCCGCGGTGGCCGAACAGCAGGGGCGGTTTTTCTGCGGTGTGCGGCATGGTGAAGCTGTCGACCGCCGCGAGGTGACCCTCGGCCAGGGCAACGACAAGCTGGTCGAGATCACGGCCGGACTGGAGGACGGCGAGGTTGTCGTGCTCAATCCCAGGGCTGCGATCGGCGAGGAACCAGCGGCTGACGGCGAGGCATCGACCGCAGCGGCGGGATCGTCGCCGCGGCGAGGAGGCAGCCGGGCTGCCCCACCAGCAGGGCAGGATTCGTGAGCCTTCTCCAGCAACTCCGCCTCGGCTTCCGCAGCCTGATGCTGCACAAACTCCGTTCAGCCTTGGCGGTGCTGGGCATCCTCATCGGCGTCACGGCAGTCATCTGGCTGGTGGCGATGGGGGAGGGTGTGAGCTACCAGGCCCAGCAGCAGATCAAGGATCTCGGGGCCACGAGCATCATCATTCGCAGCATCAAGCCGTCGGAGGAGTCGAGCCGCGACGTCGGCAGTCGCTTTGGCATCAGCTATGGCCTCCTGCGTGATGACTACGAACGAATTGTCACCAACGTCCCGACGATCAGCCGTGCGGTACCGATGCGGGAGATCAGTCGCGAGGTGCGCCACCGGGAATATGCCATCGACGGCCAGGCGATCGGCTGCACGCCCGACTATTTCGGCATGAACCGCCTGACGATCGCCCGCGGCCGGGCGATCTCCGAGGTCGACATGAAGGGCTATGCCAATGTCGTGGTGCTGGCATGGGAGGCTGCCAGGAAGCTGTTTCCGATCGAGGATCCGCTCGGCCGGGCCGTGCAGATCGGCACCGAGTTCTACGTCGTGGTGGGAATCGCCGCCGAACGGACGGCGGCAGCGGCCATCGGTGGCAGCCTCGACGCCCGGCAGTACGACCGCGATGTCTACATTCCGCTGTCCACGTTTCGTGCCCGGATTGGCGATCGGGTGTTCACGCTGAGGGCAGGCACCACGCAACTGGAAACGGTGGAACTCACGCAGATCACGGCGGTCGTCGAGGACATGAAGGAAGTCGACGCCACCGCCGACATCATCCGATCGCTCCTGCAGCGCTACCACAAGTCAGTCGACTACGCCGTGGTGGTTCCGAAGGAACTGCTCGAGCAGGCCGAGACCATGCGGGCGATGTTCAACGTGCTGTTGCTGCTGATTGCCGGCATCTCCCTGCTGGTGGGTGGCATTGGGATCATGAACATCATGCTGGCGACCGTCACGGAGCGGACGAGGGAAATCGGCATCCGCCGCGCCCTGGGAGCCACCAAGGGGGAGATCGTGCGGCAATTCCTCTGCGAGACCGTGGTGCTCGCCGGCACCGGCGGGTTGCTTGGGGTCGCCTTCGGCTTCCTCTGTGGACCGACCGTCAACGGCGTCCGGATGGCGGTCGGTGCCTTCCTGCCAGAGGTGTGGTCGGCACTGCCACCCAACATCCGGAATCTGGAGCCCCGGCTGGCCCCCTGGTCGATCATCGCCGCCTTCGCCATCTCCGTGGGGGTGGGCATTCTTTTTGGCATCTATCCGGCACGCCGGGCCGCCTCCATGGACCCCATCGAGGCCCTTCGCCATGAATGAACTCCAGCCGACAGTGGATCGCGAGATCGTCGCCAGCATCGTGGGCGTGTCGAAGGTCTACAAACTCGGCGGTCACACCGTGCGGGCGCTCGACAATGTGTCGATCGATTTCCGACAGGGGGATTTCGTGGCGATCATGGGATCCTCCGGATCGGGAAAGAGCACGCTGCTCAACCTGCTCGGCTGCCTCGACCGGCCCGACTCCGGCCAATACATCCTCGCCGGCAGGGATGTGGCGGCGATGGACGATGAGACGCTCTCGCGGATCCGCGGCCGCTATCTGGGCTTCATCTTCCAGTCGTACAACCTGATCCAGCAGTTGAGCGTCGTCGAGAACATCGAAGTGCCACTCTCCTATCAGCGGCCTCCATTACCGGGAGGCCGCGAGCGCTGCCTGAAACTGGCCGAACTCGTCGGTCTTTCCGGACGTCTTGGCCACAGGCCGACGGAACTTTCCGGCGGGCAGCAGCAGCGGGTCGCCATCGCCCGGGCACTGGTCAACAACCCGCACGTGATCCTCGCCGACGAACCGACGGGCAACCTCGACACCGCCACCAGTCACGAGATCATGGACCTGCTCGATGCTCTCAACCGTGCCGGGCGGACCATCGTGATGGTGACGCACGAGAATGACATCGCCGAACGCGCCCGACGGATCGTGAGGCTTCGTGACGGCCGCATCGATACGATCAGCGAGGTTCGGCCGGCATTGCCCGTCGTGAGCGGATCGATCGCACTGGAGCGGCTGTAATCAAAAGCACGGGGCCGGAGAGCGTCTTGCGACACTCTCCGGCCCCGGAATTGCTTGTTGTCGTTGCAGCTTAGTAGCGGCGACCGCCACCACCGCCGCCGTAACCACCGCCGCCGCCGCCGTAGCCACCGCGACCACCGCCGCTGCTCTCGCGCGGCTTGGCCTCGTTGACGGTCAGGGCGCGACCATCGAACTCCTTCTCGTGCATGCTGCTGATCGCCCGCTGAGCGGCGTCGTCAGCCTGCATTTCCACGAAGCCGAAGCCCTTGCTGCGTCCGGTTTCGCGATCCTGGATGACCTGCGCGCTCACAACAGTTCCGAACTCAAGGAACATCTGCTCGAGCGCTTCGCTGGTCACGCTGTACGCAAGGTTACCGACGTAAAGTTTCTTACCCATAAAAAAACAAACTCCTACCGATGACCCAAGGATGCTTTCGGGGTCACGTCGAAAGGGCCAGATGATGGCAGCCCGCCAGAGGGTAAAGGCGAGTACGGGAGCCGCAGCATCGGCCATTTGGCCACCGCGGAACGAAGAACGTCGTCTAAAACCAACACCCCGACTCTAGATGAGGCACTGCCGAAAAGCAACGTGGACCGCCACTGAGTCCGCCCCAGAGCCCCCTCCTGCAAAGCCCGAAGGGGGACATTTCCGGGTGCCAGAGCTTGAAAAGCCACGTTTTCGCAGCTTGCCCAGTTCTTCGACCCCTGGACGACCCGGGCGGCCCCGATGGCGGCGGCTCCTGTGCATCTGGGTTCGCTGCAACTGCTTGTAGGACTGTTTGAGGAGTCGGGGGCGGTGGAAGTCGAAGCGAGTCGGCCTATCCAGACTTCGAGTCGGAGGCTTTCACCGCAACCGGCGGTTTGGGCCGCTCAACGTATGCAGAGAGCGTTCTACTGCGTCAGTCCGGAGGACGCAGGAACCCCAGCCGTCAACTGCGTCTCCCAGGGACGGAAGCTGGCCCACACCGGGTTGTGGTCCGACACCTCGAGCGCCTTGTCGAGCGATAGCCCAAACGTGTTTTGCAGGTCGAGCACGCCCCACTTGCCGGTGTATTCGGTGGTGGTCCGCTGGTCGAAGATGAGGTTGTCGTAGGTCTTCGAGCGGCGGGTGTTTGTCGTCACGCCCGAGACGGCCCAGCCGATGCCAGGGATCTGCTTGATCTTGCCGAACTGCGGCGGTCCGGCATTGAGGTCGCCGAGCAGGATCACGTCGTCTTCGTCGGGTCGCAGCGCCTTCATCTCCTGAAACACCTCGGCCAATGCATTCACTTCCAGTGCCACCTCGTCCGGGTCGGTGTGGGTGTCGACCAGCCAGAAGCTGAAGCCGCTCTCGGGTGGGTTGGCCCGCACGCGGAAGCGGGCGTGCATCGGCGGACGATGCAGCCGATCGCCCGGATTGGGCGAGGTGCCCACCGACGATGGGTCGATCTCGATGCGGGTGCTGTCGTAGATGAAGGTGTACTGTTCCTTGCTCACGGTGCGGCCCAATCGGGGCCCGATGACGAACTGGTAGCGGCTGCCATCAGCGTTGATCGCGCTTAAGAACTGCGGGATGACGCTATCCGACTTGGCCCGCACCTCCTGGACCGCAACGATGTCGAACCTGCGAACCACTTTGGCCAGAACATCGACCACCTGCGGCTTCGCGATCTTCGACTCGCCAAACACCTGGATGTTGAACGTGGCGATCGTGATGGAGTCGCTGGGCTTGCCGCCGGCAGCCGCGGGCTGAGCTGGTGATGGCGGCTGCGATGGCATGGCTGCCGGCGCAGCCGCGACCGCGGGTGGAGGCACCGGTGCAGACGCCGCAGCCGGTGCTGGCAACACCGGTTGTGGAGAAACCGCCAGCGGCGGCAGCGATGCTTGTTGTGGCAGTGCTGCTTGTTGCGGCAGCGGTGGTGGGAGCGTCGCTTGCGATGGGACTGGCAGCGGCGGAGCCAGGGACACGGGCACGGCCGGCACCGACATCGCTTGAGGAGCGGCTGCCTGCGGAGGCACGTACACTGGCAACGGTGGCGGCAGAGAGATGGGCGCGTAGGCCAGCGCGGGCGGAGGCGTGTAGGAAGCCACCGGTGCGGGTGCATAGACAGGCGCGGCCGCCGGCGCAGGAATGGGCAAAGGGGCCGGCAGCGCCGCATACACAGGCGCAGCCGTCGCGGGAATCGGCAGCGGCGTCAGCGTGGCCTGGGCCGGGATTGGGATTGGGGCCGGCACGGGCGCATACGAGATCGGCACGAGCGGCGGCAGCGCAGTCACCGCCAGAGCCCGCGACGTCGGCGATGCAGGCGGCGGCACAGATGAAATCGGCACGAGTCGCGGCAGCGGCGCCTGCGCTGCCATGTCGATCCGCACCAAGCGGCTCGGATTCGTGTCGCGAACCGCCGACTCAGCCACCGCGAGCCGCGACACAATGCTCTGTGGCATGGCGACCACCGTCGCCAGACAGATCGCGATCAGGCGTGTGCTGCCCTGAGTCCCCATGGGAACTCTATCGGCCGCCGCAGGGCCGATTGTTCGGCCCGCTTTAGCATTCAAGGAGCCGGGGGTCGGGGGAAGCCGGAGCGAGTTGGGCTATCCTGCCCCCGAGTCGGAGGCTTTCACCGCCCCCGGCGGCTTTTGCCGCTAGATGTGCGTCGAGCACGTCTACGTCCCGATGGTCGCGAGGGCTTCCTTCGCCAACCGGGCCAGCCGTTCATCCCCCTGCCCTGCAGCCCGTTCGAGCGTTGCCCGGGCCGAAGTCGCCGCAGAGCCGATCTTTCCGAGTGCCCAGGCAGCCCGCTGCCGCACCGAGAGATCAGCCGACGACTCGATGCAGGACGCCAGCACTGCCACCGCAGCCGCCGCATCCTGCCCTGATCGCCCCAGGAGCGTAACCGCCCAATAGGCCACCAGCGGATCGGAGTTCTTGACGAGTTGGGTCAGGGAGCCGATCGCACCGCTTGGCGGCAGCCCAAGATCCTCGAGCGCCGCCACGGCCCACTCGCGAATCGACTCGTCGCCATCGCCGCAGGCCTGCACCAGCGACACCGCTGCCGGCGCGGCCGCCTCACCGGCCTGGGAGAGCCGTTCCGCCGCCTTCGCCCGCTGTGCGGCATCGGTCGAGGCCAGCTGTTTGCCCAGCGCCACGGCATCAGAACTGGCTGCATCGCTCATGGTCAGACCTCCGCTCACTGGAAACCGCGACAGTTTTTTATTGACGGGCCGCCATCACGGCGCCGCCACCTTCCAGAGCGTTGTCTCGCTCCGGAGATAGACATTTCCATCGGCTAACGCTGGCGTGGCCGTGAAGGTGCCTGGGAGTTCGTTCTCAGCGATGATCTTCGGCTCCCCATCGGTCGAAACGAGGAAGGTTTTTCCCTCCTTGTTGGCGGCAACAATGGTCGAGCCGGCGAGGATCGGACTGGCCCAGAACGAGCCCGCGAGACGGACCTGCCCGCGAATCTGCCCGTCCGCCGTGTCACCGATGCAGAGAACCCCGGCCCGATTGATGCAGGCGATTGAGTTGCCCCAGACGAGCGGGCTGGCAATGCCGCAGGAGAGCTTGGGCGACCGCCACGCGGGCTGGGCGGCGGTGCCGCTCGGCGAGACCGCCGCGAGCCCATCGCCAGGAACATACAACTGCGACGACGATTCAGCCGTCATGGGGATGCCCTCACATTTGCCCTTCCACGACCAGACCGACTTTCCATTTCCCGCCAGTCGTAGATCGAGCCCCTGCGGATTCTGCAGGAGCACACACGCCCCGTGCTCGGGCGTCGTCACCGCCAGCGGCGATGTCCAGCTGGCAATCTTTTCCCTTGGCACGATCCAGCGGTCTTCCCCGGTGGCCGCATCGACCCCGAGCGCAAAGGCATCTCCCTGGCAGTCGATCTGCACGATCGCCGTGCCGTCGATGATCCGCGGGCTCGATCCCATTCCCACGTCGTTGCCGCTCCGCGGATGCTCGACGGCGAGGTTCCGCTGCCAGAGTAGCCGGCCGGCGAGATCGACCGCCACCAGATCACATGATGAATAGAGGGCCACGATCCGCTGCCCGTCGCTGGCCGGCGTGCCGGCGGCGACGGCGCTGGTGGGATGGACGAGCGTGCGGCCGGTTGCCCAGAGGCGACGATGCCAGACGATGCGGCCAGTCGCCTTGTCGAGCGCGACGATGTGGAGCTGGTCCTGCCGGGCGCCGCTCGAGGCCGTGATCACCACGAGATCACCCACCACGATCGGACTCGATGCCCCCCTGCCCGGCAGCTCCGCCTTCCACGCGATCCCGTCCGCTTCGCTCCACGTGGTGCGGATCGCCTGATCCACCGCCACGCCGCGGCCGCGTGGCCCGAGAAACTCCGGCCAGTCTGCCGCATTGGAGGAGAAGCTCCAGAGCAGCATGATCGCCATCAACGACAGTCGTCGCGTTGTCAGCATTGAAATCTCACGTTCGTTAAAGGACACGCGTCAGAAGTCACTCGGAATGTACGGGGAGCCGGGGGTGGTGGAAGCCGGAGCGAGTAGGCGTATCCTCGCCCCGAGTCGGAGCTCATCCGCAGCCGGGACGGCGGACGTAGTCATGTCACCGCCCCCGGCGGTTCGAGCCAAAGAGCGTCTAATTACTCCGGCTGCGTCGCCAGCGGTGATCCGACCGAGTCGCAGATCCGCAACTGAAATTTCCAATCCCCGGCCCACGGCTCGGTCTGTTCGTTCTGGCAGCACTTCACCAGCACGGTGTTCGTGCCCTCGCGAAACTCCGCCTTGGCCACATACTGATCGATCGCCTCCGAGGCATGGTAGATCTCGTGGGCCATCACGGGCGTGCCGTTCACCCAGACCGCCACGGCGCACGGGCTGCCGATTCGCACCTCGGCCGGCCCGCCGCGGGGCATGACCACGTCGGCGACGGCGTAGGCAAGCACGCCCTTCTTGGTCGCTATTGCCGCATTGAGATCGACCGCACCATGCTTGTCGGCCGACTCGACCACCTTCCACTCGCGGGCCTCGGGCGACCCTGGCTTGGCCACCTCCGGCGGATAGGCCGTGGCAAATCCCACGCCCTTGGCATTGTCAAACTCTCCGCTAATCCGCCACTTCCGCACGAAGCCGAGCACCTCGGCGACATTCACCTTCTCGCCATGCTCCGAGAGCCAGCCGGCGATGCGTTCGATCTGATCGACGTCACGGGCGGCGGCGAGGCACTCTCGATGGGTGGCTTTCTGAGCAGCCTCGTCCGTGGCCGACACTGCAGACAGCCGTTTCTCGACCGCCTCGCGACGGAGGTCGAGCGCCGGATCGGCGAGCATCGTGTCGAGCAGGCCTTCGGCCCGCGGCTGGTCGCGGTCTTTGAGCCAGGAAAATGCCAGCGTCCTGACCCGGGCCGGCTGCTTCACGTCGGCCACGACTGCTGCGAGCGGCTCGACAGCAAGCGTGCTGCCCGACTGATCGACGGCCCGCTCGAGGCCGCTGCGGAGCCAGTTCGCGCCCGCCGGCGTGGCATCGGCAAACGCTGCCAGACAGGGCACGATCCATGCCGCGGGAATGGCCGCAATCTGATCGGCCTGCGCCGCGAGCGCGGCCTGATCGCCTGGCGTCGCCGGACCGCGGGGCCCGGCCGCGTGGGCAAGTTTTGTTGCGATCGCCACCGCCTCGGCCACACTCTGCGGCTTCTCGGCTGCCATTACGGCCGCCGATGTCATCAGACCTGCCGAGATCGCCACACCGATCCAAACTGTGGCCCGCATTGCTCCGCACCTCATGGTAAACCCCATTGTTCGCGACACCCTGCTGGACGTCCTTCTCTCCGACGGTAGCCAGCACTTCCAGTTGAGCCAGCAGTCTATCACCTGCCACTGGTTCAGTCGGGCCTACCCGATTCGGCCGATGAACAGCGAGTTCCAACTGCCGCCGGTGGGATGTGTGCGGGCCCGCTCGACCGTGACGGTAAACCCGCTCTGCCCCATCCGCTGCACGAAGGCCGGATCGGCATTGGCCGACCAGACGGCCAGGCAGCCACCAGGCCTGAGCGCGGATCGCGCCATCGAGAGGCCGGCGGCTGAGTAGAGCCGGCTGTTTGCGGCCGCGGTCAGGCCGCTCGCCCCGTTGTCGACATCGAGGATGATCGCGTCAAACCGGCCGCGGCTGGTCTTCAAGACATCGGCCACATCGCCAGCGATGATCTCCACACGCGGATCCACAAGCGCATCCGCCCCCAATCCAAACTCCGGCGTCTGGTTCCACTCGATCACAGCCGGCATTAGTTCGGCAACGACGACCGTGGCGTTGGGGCCCAGTTGTGCCAGCGCGGCCCGCAGCGTGAAGCCCAGCCCGAGGCCGCCGATCAGCACCCTCGCGCCAGACGCCGTCGCTCGGATCTGGTCGCACGCCAACTCCGCGAGCCGCTCCTCGGAATGGTGCTGACGGGTGGACATCAGCTCCACGCCGTCGACCCGAATCATGAACACGCCGTCGTGCTCGTGGAGGGTCATCAGACTGCCGTCGGGGGTCGTTGCCTGATCGCGGAGGATCGTTTTCTTCATGCCGACCTACGGCCTTTGCATCGGCAGCATTGCCAGGCTCCGCGACTGTCCGTCGGAAGCCACGCTGACGGTCCGCGGTTCGCTCGTGAACGCCCGCATAGGGGCCGTGAACCGGCTGCCATGGGTGCCCACGGTCCACGACGCCATCAGCGTAGAGCGATCGACCGTGCCCTCGATCGGCTGGCTCGTTCCGGAGATCGCATCATAGAAATTGCCTTTGATGACTCCCTTCCGATCCACGGCCAGCTGCTGGTAGGTGTGCGGCTGGGCATTTTCCGGCGGCGCCACGGCAAACACGCCCAGCGGCAACCAGTCGGAATCCGCCGCAGCAGCAGCCGTCTGATTATCATGCCCCGCCGGAAGCACGAGCACGCTGTGCAGGCCATCGTCACCGACGGCACCAGCGGTCGTGACCGCAGCGGAGTCGGTGGCCGCGTTGCCAGCCGCGTTGACCGGTTGCGCCAGCCAGGCGGTGACCGTGGCCACATCCGCAGCCCGCCACCAATCGGTCGGCGACTGCGTGGGCCGCCAGGCCTGCGGATACTTGGCATACCATTCCGGCGTGAACGCCGTGGAATCAGGAGTCTTCGGCTGACCAGCGGGCGTCGGAGCCAGAGCCGGCTGACGGGCCGGAACCTGCTGCGGGGCTGTCTTCCCTGCCTTCGCCGCAGTTGCTGCCGGCGGTGTGGTGGCTGGATCTGGTGTCTTGGCAGGAGCTGGTGTCTTGGCAGGAGCGGGCTGACGACCTGCCACGCTCGGCGCACCGGCCGCAGCCGGCGATCCGGACTGAAGCATTGCCCGCCGCCGGGGCCGCAGGACTGGCCCCACCACAACCGGCGCGGGCACGGCCGCGGGCGGTGCGACACCCGGCGTTCCAGGAGGAGGCACCACACCCCATCGCGCGAGTCGTCGAGGAGGCACAGCCAAGACCTCCGCCGGAACCGCGCAGCTCGCGGCCACCACCAGCAACGCCATCACTCGCAGTCCTGAGTATCGAGCTTTCACAACGCACTTCCTTTCGCTGGTCGCACCACGGCACACATGCCTGGAATTCAAACGCCAAAGCATAGCAGGTGAGATCAATAGCCTGTCTGACAATCAGGGAGCCGGAGGTCGGTGGAAGCCGGAGCGAGTTGGGCTATCCTGCCCCCGAGTCGGAGGCTTTCACCGCCCCCGGCGGTTTGGGCCACTCGACTGCGGTCTTGCCGCTCTCAATACCCCGCCCCAGCGGCGACCTGGGGGGCGTGAACGGCTGGCCGGCCCAGCCGCATGTTGGCCTCGTCGAGGATGGCACTCGCGCGGGCCGTGCCGCAGCGGGTCACGCCCAATGCCCGCATGGCGAGGAGCGTGTCGAGGTCGCGAATGCCGCCGGCCGCCTTCACCTGCACGCTCGCCGGGGAGTGCTTCCGCATCAGGGCCAGATCCTCCATCGTGGCGCCGCCAGTGCCGTAGCCGGTGGAGGTCTTCACCCAGTCGACACCAAGATCACCGCAGATCTCGCAGAGGCGGATCTTCTGGGCATCGCTCAGATAACAGTTCTCGAAGATCACCTTGATCTTCCGGCCCGCGGCGTGCGTGGCGTCGGCCACGGCTCGGATATCGGCGCGGACGTAGTCCCAATGACCGCTGAGCACCTCGGAGATGGTGACCACCATGTCGAGTTCCTCGCCGCCATCGGCAAGAGCCTGCAGCGTCTCGGCCACCTTGGTGCTCGTCGTATTCGCACCGTGCGGAAAACCGATCGTTGTGCTCGCCCTGACCGTCGACCCGGCCAGCAGTTCGACGCATCGCCGCAGTGCAAACGGCATGATGCAGACACTGGCGACATCGTAGGCACGTGCCAGCTGGCAGCCCGTCTCCAGTTCGGCCGCCGTGAGCGTCGGAGCGAGGAGCGCGTAATCGATCATCTTGGCGACGTCGGCGTAGGTGTAGGTGGGCGTCGCCGCGTGGGTCATGGCAGAAGTCCGTGATGCCGTGGTGAGGAGACGAGGGCCGCACCCGCGTGGGCGGGCTTCGTCTCCTCGGGTTGTGTGAACCATTCTGGCCACAGGCCCACCATCGTGGGCCGGGAAAGGCAGAAAATAACCCAGACGCACCAAAAGACATGCGTCCAGAGATAGGTGGGACGATTCCAATGATGAAGGAGCCCATAGCAGATCGCTGCCAGGGACAGCCCCATCAGAACAAGATTGGGCATCAAGACGAGAATTCGGGCCAGGAGGTTGATGTCTCTCACAACCTTGGTGTTCACCTGATACCTCGGCCTCTCCTGCGGATGGACCAGGGCCGTAAAGATGGCGACCAGATAGACGGACCAGAGGCCGGCCTGGACCCGAAACGACTTCATGTCCTGCTTGTGGTTGGTCATGGACCAGTTCATCCAGCGCATCAGGCCGAGATATGGCATTCGATAGGCAAGAAAGAGCCAGACCGGTGCTGACAACACAAAGTTCCCTGAGAACAAGCCCCAGATCGGCATCACGAAGAAAATCGGATAGGCGATCCCGAACATGATGTAGTGATAGCCAAAATGGAAATACGCGACCTTTTGATGCCAGCTGAGTCCTTTCCGGAAAAAGGGATTATCCCAAAACAGGATTCTCACGGAGTCAGTCGCCCACTGCCGTCGCTGCTGCTGCTGGGCGATGATGTCGCTGGGAGCCGTTCCTTGCGTGAGAGGAAAGGGGTAATAGACGGAATGCCATCCCTTGTCCTCGAGCAACATCGAGCTGTGCAGATCCTCCACCAGGCTCCATTCACAAAACCCCCCGATCTCCTCCACCGCTTTCCTCCGATAAATCACCCCGCTTCCGCAGGAGATCGAGGCATTGCAGGCGTTTTTGCTGATTTGCATCGCCTCATAAAAGACGGTGTCGTGATTCCCCCACGGATCGTCCTTGGGAACGCTGAATGACTGCCGGCTGCCGACAAAACCGATCTCGGGAATCTGGAAGTATCCGATCATCCGGCGGATGACTTCCGGCTGCGGCACCTGATCGGCATCGAGGGTCATCACAAACGGGGAGGAGGTGATCCGCATCCCGTGGTTGAGATTTCCACCCTTGGCGGCGATTCGTTCGGGGCGGGTGGTGTAGTGGAAGTTCAGCCGTGTCGCGAGTTCCTTCACCTCTTCGGAGGGCCCGTCGTCCAGAACCATGACATGCAGATGGGGGTAGTCGATCTTGGCAACGGCTTCAAAGGTGGGGCGAACCACCTCCATCGGCTCCCTGCAGACCGTGATCAGCAGGTCGACATCCGGCGGCTCCCCTGTCCAGTCCATCCCTTCCGGAGGATGGTAGCGCTTATCGGACAGCATGTCGGCCCAGACCAACACGCAGACGAAGCAGATCAACTCGGCGAGGAGAAATACGCTGGCAGCCAGGGGGTGGTTCCAGTCCAACTCCGTGACCAGCCAATGAAGATAGATGACCCCTGAAATCGCGGTGAGCGCGAAGAGGAGCAGATTCAACCGCCGCGCGGATCTCACCGCGGCGTCTTGGTAGCGGCGGGATCGGCCCGTGTTTGGAGCGTTGTACATGGGATCCAACGACGTTCATCGCATCAAACGATGTTGGTCGCTTCAAAGGCCCCCGGCGATGTTCCACTGAGAAATTATACCGCTGTCTGCTCGAGCGCATCCGACAGAGGTCGAACGCAGGATGCATCAGACCGCTCGTTTAGTCGGCCTCTAAATCCGCCACGATGCGGCCCGCCCGCTGTGCTTGCACGAGTGCTGCATGGTCTTGCTCCGTCTGGTCGGCGTAGGCAACCGCGAAGCTGCCAATTGCCAGGTCAAACTGATCGCCGCGGCCCATGTAGCCGTCGATCGCCGCAGCGTCGCCCGATCGAGCGTGTGCCCGTGCCAGCGCCCATCCGCAAAGATCCGCATAGCGGTCCAAGCCGCACGGCTCCAACTCGTCGATCGGCGCCGTGTACTTCATGTCGCGAAGTTGCCGCACGTAGTAATCGTGTCCGTCGCGGGCCCGCAGCCATCCCAGGAAAATATCGCTGGCTGCCTGAATCATCCGCTGTCCAGCGACGACGCGCTGCCCCTGGTTGGCGTACGGCGATGGCCCGGCAAATGGGGCCAGCACCGACTGCCTCGCCTCTTTGATCTGCAGCAACAGGGGGTTGCGATCGTCGCACGCCAGCAAGGCCACGAAACAGCGCGTGCCCACGCTGCCAATGCCCACCACACGGACGGCGTAGTCTTCCAGGCTGTAGCGGTCGAGCACAAACCGGCGGGATTCTTCCAGCGACTGCAGATACTGCTCGAGGCCCCGTCGCACGATTCGCAATGCCCGCTCGTCATGCACGCGAGTCGTCAGCGGCGGTGACTCGACGAATTGCCGGTGCTGGCCCACCTGCTCCGTGATCTTCGGAAGCATCCGCTCGCCCACACGCTGCCGGGCTTTGGCGGCCATCTGCTCCCGCAACCGGCGAGACACCTCGTCAGTCGCGTTGGCAACCAGATCATCGGCGTCGATGTGAAAGTACCAGGTCTCAAGCGGGCTCATCTCCGCAAACTCGTGCATGTGCCCGCGATAACTGGCCGCACTGCGCACCGCCACCTCGGCACAGCGATCTTCGGCAAACCCGTTCACCCGCGCCGCCACCACCAGGCTTGCCGCCAAACGCTTCACGTCCCACTCCCACGCCGCGCGCAGCGTCTCGTCGAAGTCGTTGATGTCAAACACCAACTTGCGCTCGGGCGTTGCGAACAAGCCGAAGTTCACCAGGTGGCAGTCGCCGCACGCCTGCACCTTGAGGCCCGTCGTGGGCGTTTCAGCCAGATCGCAGGCCATCACCGCCGGCGCTCCGCGCAAAAACGCGAAGGGATCCCGCAGCATGCGGCCGAAGCGAATGGGCGTGAGATGGGGCAAGCGACCTTCGTTCGATCGCTCGAGCATCTCGATCACGTCGCAGTCGCCTGTGCGCAACGCCCACACGCCATGCGATGATCGCGGCACGCTCAGCCGTAGCGCCTTGCCGGATTGTTGCCTGACGGCGAATGACGGACCGTTCATATCGCGTATCCAAGGATCAGTTACACGCCACGCCACGCACCGAGTGTGGCGTCGTGGTAACGTCTCGCCCGGCCTTCAGTAGCGGCGGTCATAGCTGAGCAAAAAGTTGAGCGCGTCGTACGATCCGGCCGACTTGCTCTGCCGGGTGAGGCCGCGGTTTTGGGTGAAATAGCGGGCGTCGAACCGCAGCACGCTCAAGGGGCTTTCCAGCTGGAGTTTGGCGAACAGGAAGATGCCCACGCCGAACCCGCTGTTTTCCAGGATCTGGTAGAGATGCCCCTCGCCGCCGACGTCCAGTCGGTCCCGTGCCTTGCCCGACATCTCGAGATTATAGGAAATCACGTCGAGGGCCGCGGGCGAATAGTAGGCACCCGTGATCGTCCCGCCCGGCACCTGCTGGTAGAGCGGCGCGTCCTCGGCCAGCGCCAGAAAGTAGTAGGCAACGCCCGTGCGGGTTCGGATCGGGCCGGGGCGAAACTCGTAGCTCACATCGACGAGGTCATCTTGAAACACGTTGCCGTCGGAGAACGAGGCCACCCGCGACCGCCCGTAGATCGTCCACCCAGCCCAGGGCCGGATGCGGGCGTGTAGGGAGCCCTGGGTGCTCGAGATCTTCTCCCCCACGCCGCCGATCGTGGTGACGATGTCGTAGATGCCGATGCCGAAGGGGGGCTGGAAGTCGACGAGGTTGAAGTATTCCGCGCCGACGCCGATGTCGAGCCAGTGGACCGGAAAGAACTCCGTCGACAATCCGCCCACGGGACTCACCCAGTTGTTCGTGTAGCCATTCACGCCGAGGCGGGCGTGCGTCGCCACCCAGTCCTCTGGTCGGGAATCCACGTCGACGAGCGCTCCCTGCCGGTCGATGCTCGAAAACCCGGTCTGCGTGAAGATGGAGTTGACCAGCGCAAGCCGGGCTTCTGTTTCCGGCGTCGGATGGTATCGGCCATCGAGGCCGAAGTCGTGCTCGAAGTAGCCGAGCGAATTTGAGTAGGTGGCGTAGTCGGCCCCGATCCCGGGGTCGGTCAGCTCCGCGAAGAGATCCGTTCGCGAATTCCAGTCGAGGCTCCGCTCCATCGGCATCCAACTGCCGAGCAGGGCGTCGCTACTGCCTAGCTCACCGCGCCGCATGCGGCACTCCGCCAGTCCGTGTGCTGCCTCCTCGAGATATGGAGCGCTGTTCAGCGCGGAGATGTAGGCGTCGCGTCCGGGGCCGAATTGCCCGCTGAAATGCTGTGCCTGCGCCCAGGCCAGCGTGGCCAGCGGCCGGGCCTGATCCCGCGGGGTCATCCGGCTGATGGCATCGATCGCTGCCACACGGTTGACGAGCCTGGCCTCCACACGCGCCCGATCGAGCAGGATCCGCCCGTCGCGCGGGCGGGCCTGCTCCGCCGCAATCAGGAGCGAGCGGGCACACTCGAGCATCTGACGATCAGCCGCCACGCGGCTGCGTTCCAAGAGCAGGGCCGCGTTGCGGGGATGCTTTTCGACGAGCCTGACATACGCCGCATCAGCCTCCGCCTGTCGCTGCCCCCAGACATAGGCCCGTGCCAGCCGAAGTTCCAGCGGGCCGTTCGTGGGATCCGCGGCCAGCGCCTGCTCGAGGAGCGGAATTCCCCTCGCGAACTCACCAGCATCGACCAAGGCGCCGCCGAGTTGCTCCGCCTTGCCGTCTGCAGCCTTGGCGATCATCTCCTTGTCGAACGCCTTCTTGGCGTTCTTTTCCATCTGATCAGCAGGCCCGCGCAGGCCGAGCGCCCGCTCGACGTGCCGGGCAGCCCGCTCCATGGCGGCGGGCGCTTCTGCCTTCGGCGCGGTCTGCCGCAACAGTTCAAGGCACTCCTCGTCATGAAACCCGTTCAAGAACAAAAACCAGGCAATGTGCTCGACGGCGCCCTTCGACAGCGAATGCTCCCGCAAAGCGATCCGAAAGAGATCGCGGGCGTCGTAGATGCGGAGTTCCTTTTCAGCCTCCTCCCCGCGCTGATAGACGATCGAGTTCGCGGCCAGCTTGGGGGTCGGCAACTCCTCCGGCTTGGGGGCAGCCTGCTGGGCGAGCTTCGCCTCCACGTTCGCTCGCTCCCGCTGGATCCGTGGGTCGGCTGGCCGGGCCTCGTCGGCAGCGGCGAGGAGCGACCGCGCCCGCTCGAGCAGTTCGCGGCCCGCGGCCACCTGGCCCTGTTCCAAGAGCAGCGCCGGGTTGCCCGGATGTTTTTCGAGGAGTTTGTCGTAGGCGGCATCCGCCTCCGGCAGTCGCTGCGCCCAGACATAGGCCCGCGCCAGCCGCAGCGCGAGCGGCTCGTTCGTCGGATCCGCAGCCAGGGCTTTTTCTAGCAGCGGAATTCCCTTGGCAAAGTCACCTGCGTCAACCAGTGCCCCACCCAATTTCGCGTCGCTACCATCAGCCGCCTACTCGATCATCGCCCGCTCAAACTCACGCTGGGCTTCCTGCTCCGCCTCGTCAGCCGGGCCCCGCTGGCCGAGTTTCCGTTCGATGAAACGGGCGGCCCGCTCCATTGCCTCGGGCTGCTGACCAGCCGGAGCCGCCTGCCGCAAGAGGTCGCGGCACTCCTCGTCATGGAACCCGTTCAAGAAGAGAAACCAGGCGGTGTGCTCAGCCACGCCCGGCCCGTCGGGAGTCTCTTGCAGTGACTGTCGAAAGAGGTCGCGGGCCTCGTAGATCCGCAGCTCCTCTTCAGCCTGCAATCCCTGGGCGAAGGGCGTGGTCGCCTCGGCCGGCGCGCTCGTGAGCGTCAGCATGCCAAGACAGAGGATGGCGAACAGTCTGCGGGTCATGCCCTAGGCTGTGGCAACGTGCGTGGGTGGAAGGACTTCCGCCGGGGGCTGGGCCATGCCGAGGAGCTCGCCTTGAAAGAGATCGATGCCGTCCTCGGCCAGCCGCTGCATCTGCTCGATCGTCTTCGTCCATTCCGCGACGGTGCGAATCCCGCGGGCGCGGCAGAGGTTGACCACCATGCGAACGAAATTCCGCTGGAGTGGATCGTCGGCGACATAGCTGGTGACGAGTTCGTCGAGCTTCACAATGGCGATCGGAAAGTCGGTCAGGTGCCGCAGGGAGCAGACGCCGCTGCCAAAGTCGTCGATCGCGACTGCGATGCCGGCATCTTCGAGACGCTGCAGTCGCGGCCTAACGAGTTCGCTCGGCAGGGTCAGGCAGACCGGTGAGATCTCGAAGATGATCCGGCTGGGATCGATCTGGGAGTCTCGTACCATGCCGATTGCCGCCTCCGGGAATGTCTCCGTCGCAAAGGTCTCGCGGGTCACATTCACCGAAAGACGCAGCTGCGGATGGGCCGTGAGCAGCTCAAGGGACCGCAGCAACACCATCCGATCGAAGCGCTCCAGTAGCCCGGCCAACTGGCCGGCGGTGAAGAAATCGGGCCGGGTGATCTTGGGATGCGGGGCGACTCCGAATCGCGCCAGTGCCTCGTGGAACTCGGGCTTGCCGTCTACGCCGCGGACCACGGGCTGGAGCCAGATCTCCCAGGATTCAAGGTCCATATTTGACAGGAGGTCGCCGACCCTGGAATGGATCAGCGTGTCCGGCCCCGCGATGAACACGCGATTGCCACCGGCGGCATGGGCTTCACGAACGGCGGTCTCCGCGAGCCGCACCGCGAGGTCGTGATCTCCGTCGATCACATCGGCGATGCCAATCGACATGCCAAAACGCAGCTCGTTGAACACCCCCTCTCCCCCGATGCGATTCACCAACTGGATCAGTCGCTGGGCCCGCACCCTGAGCCGCTCTGCGGTCGTCTCAGTGATCAGGCAGAGGAAGGCCCCGCCTGTCAGTCGACTGGGCTGGGCCGGCCAGGGGAACACCCGGGTGATCGCCGAGGCCACGCGATCGAAGACCTGGTCCACCTGCTGGAAATTCATCGTGGTGGCGATCGACTCGAAGGCGTCGAGCTTGGCGAAGAGCACACACGCCGGTCCGCTGGTCGCACCCCGCTGCTCCATTTGCCGCCACAGTTCCCAGCGGTCGAGCAGTCCGGTGAGAGGATCGCGAGTGCCGCGACGGCTGCCTACGATCGGCGCGCAGTCGATCAGCGGCTGGAGGATCATGTCGACCCGGCCAGCCCCGGCGAACCGCAGGCCCGCACGCATCGGGTGGGCGGCACCGGCGTGGTCGAGGATACGCACGGGAAAGAAAGACAACGCGCCATGCTCGGCCAGCTCCAAATGGCGGGCGAAGAGGCCGCGATCTTCCGGCTGCAAGAGCTCCAGAAATGACTCGCCGGCCCGGGGAGAGGGGCCGGGAAAAAACCAGGTTCCGAACAGATCGAACGACGCGCCGACGACGCCCATCCGATCCAGTTCGATCCGCATCGGCCCAAGGCGGCGATCCGGTGTGTGGGCAGTGCGTATCGTCCGGCTCAAGAGCTCGGCGACCTGCCAGCAGATTTCCGAAATGGCCTGGTCGGTGGACCGCTCTTCGATCACCACATCCACCGGCTTCTCTGCCGGCGAGAGAGGCACCGTTGAGTTGGTGAAGAGCAGGATCGGCACCCCCGGAAACACCAGCGCGGACGCGGCAATCCTGCCCGGGACATCCTGGGGGGAGACCAGCACCACCAGCAGTGGCGGTCGACTGGTGGCTGCGCGCTCCGCCTCGACGAGCCCGCGGATTTCCGAGACCTCGACCGGGTGGGCGGCCAGCGCCGCGACGAGGTCGGTCCCGAGCCCCGGGCCGGTAGTCCAGACGACGACGTGCGGAAGTGCGAGTTCCATCGGCAATGCCACCTACGCGAAGGCTTTTGTCAGTGAGGGTGAAGAACTCTACGGAAGCCTTGACGCAGAAGAAACACCAAACCATTCTTGAGAGGGGGTCGTTTCCCTTCGGGGGGGTGCTAAGTGTCCCATGGCCTGCCGTTGGACGAGCCAGAATTTTCCTGGGGTGAAACTACGCAATCTGGGCAGGACACCTCGCGGAAGCTGCGATCGTGGTGCAACACCTTCGCCGGCGGCGGCACTTCGGCAGAACCTCGTTCTTTCCTCAGGCACACCGGTTTCCCTAAGGTTCGCCATGCTCACGACGCAGCGACTTCTGTCGGCATTCGCACCGCTGGCCTGGGATGGCTGGTGGCTGCTGGTGGCCACCGGAGCCGTGGCTTTCGGCCTGCTCGCCTACCTGGCGGTTCGCTATGCATTCGTCCGGCAGCAACTCGGCCGGGCCAAGGCAGCATGGGAGGCCGAACGGCGGCGACTCAACGCGACGCTCGAGAGCCTGTTCGATCCGCATGTGCTCCTGCAGCCGGTGCGGGACGACGGCGGCCGCATCGTTGATTTTCTCTTCGACAATACAAACCCCGCGGCCTGCAGCTGGATCGGCATCGACCGCGACCACCTCACGGGGAGTCGCCTCCTCAAGATCTATCCATCCGCGGAGACATCAGGCCTCCTGAAGATTTTGACCGACATCGCGGACACCGGTCGTCCTGCTGCCATCAATGCGTTTCCATTTCCTCTCGGCGAGGCCGGATACCGGTGGATCGATATCCGTGCCGTGCGGGATGAACAGCAGGTCAGCTTCACCTGGCGTGACGTGACCGATCGCGACGCCGTGACGAAGAAATTGGCCGCCTCCGAGGAGCAGTTTCGACTGCTCGCGGAAAACTCCTCGGATGTTGTGGTGCGAGTCGACCACGACGGCAAGATCATCTGGGTGTCGCCATCGGTCACACCCGTGCTTGGCTGGTCACAGGAAGACTGGATCGATCACGTCGCCACCGATTTTTTTAGCTCTACCGCGGACTGCGAGCGGTTCCTTCACGAGCAGCAGAAGGCATTGCTGGGCCAGTCGATCGTGGTCCGCACCCAGATGCAGTCGAAGGGAGGCGATATCCATTGGGTGGAGATTCATGCGGGTCCCTACCGGACCGAGCAGGGCACGATTGACGGCATCGCGGCATCGTTTCGGCTGGTCGATGCAGAGGTCTCCTCCCAGCGTATTCTCGAACGACGCGCCCGCACGGACGAACTGACTGAACTGCTCAACCGAAAGGAGGTGATCGAGCGGATCGAAACCCTCAACAAGCACGACGGCCGCAAGGACGCCGTGCTGTGGTGCGATATCGACCGGTTCAAGGTCGTGAACGACACCTACGGCCATGCCGCCGGCGACGCCGTGCTCGAGGCTCTGGCCGACAGGATCCGCGCCTGCCTGCGGTCGACGAACGATCTGGGGGCCCGGCTCGGCGGCGACGAATTGATGGTGTTCCTGCACGGCGTCCACGATCTGGAAGACGCGCGGGGCATCGCTGAGAAATTGAGGATCCTTGCTGCGGAGCCAATCCCGACCGCGAGCGGGCCGATCAGTATCACGCTCAGCATCGGCGTGACACTCGCCCACCCTGGAGAGAGCACCGACGCCCTCATCGCCCGCGCAGACGACGCGATGTATGAGGCCAAGAAAAGCGGTCGAAACCAGGTGGTGGCGTTCAACAACGCCGTCGTCTGAACCATACGCATTGCGTTGAGTCGAGGCTCATCCCCGCGGCAGCCCCGGCGAGACCATTTCTGCGGCCCGTCGATCGGCCTCGCGAATGGCGGCGGCGACCTCGGCGGCGGTCACCGCTCGCGGCATGTTGTGGATCGTCTCCCCCGGCTGCGTCGCCCGCTGGGCGATGGCATCGATGTCGGCCTCCGTGGCGGCTGGCAGGCCCAACTGGGCAAGCGTCACCGGGAGCCCCACCGCGTGGCAGAATCGCGCGGCCTCTACAAACTCCGCTGCCGGAGTTCCGTCGAGCACGATCTGAACGAGCGTGCCGAAGGCGACCTTCTCACCGTGAAGCGCGGATCGGGTGCCGGGCAGAACAGTGAGCCCGTTGTGCACTGCATGGGCGGCGGCGAGCCCGCTGCTCTCGAAGCCGATACCGGAGAGAAGCGTGTTGGCCTCGATGATCCGCTCCACGGCCGGAGTGACCCGCTGCTCGCGGACAGCCGCGACCGCCGCTTCGCCATCGGCAAGCACGGTGTCGCGGCAGAGCCTGGCGAGAGCCAGGGCCGCCTCCGTCGATGCCCCGCCCCGCATGTTCGGCCGCTCGGCCGCGACCACCGCGCGGGCCTCATAGAAGGTGGAGAGCGCGTCCCCCACCCCGGCCACGAGGTAACGGAGCGGCGCCCGTGCGATCACGCCGCTGTCGACGAGCACGAGATCAGGATTACGACCGTGGATGCGGTAGGACTCGGCGATACCCGCCGTGGTGTAGACGACGCTCAGGGCACTCGTGGGGGCGTCGGTGGAGGCCACGGTGGGACACGACACAAACGGCAGGTTGACCGCGGCCGCAGCAGCCCGGGCGGCGTCGAGACACTTGCCTCCGCCGGCGCCAACGAGCGACCGGGCACCAAGGCTTCTGGCCTCGGCGGCAAGGGCGTCGATCTCGGCCGCCGTGCACTCGCCGCCGAAGAGGCGAACGCGGTGCTGCCAGCCGGCGGCCGCCATCGACGCAGCCCAGACGGGGGCGAGCATTCCCACGGCCGACGCGCCGCCGACCACGAGCACAGGACCGGAGAGGCCGAGCACGGCCATCTCGGTGGCCAGTCGTTCGGTGACCCCCACCCCCTGCACATACCGCAGGGGTGCGCATAAGACACGGTGCATTGGCTTGGCTCCTAGGATGCTAGAACAGACGCGTGGACCAAGACCGAGAGCGTCAGGGTAGCGGATCGGGCATCCCACTGGCGACGGCGGCGGCATCGCACGCTCGCAGGCGGACTGCCCCGCCCGCTTACTTCTTGAGTGGCTGCTCGTCGCGAGGGCCCGGAGCGGTTGCCGTTCGCGGCGACGCGATGGCGTCCAGCTTCGCCGCCACCATCGATCGCAACGCCCCATCCCACCAGACGTCGAGCGCGTCCTGCAGTCCGGCCACGGCGTCCTCATGCCGGTCATGTGCCTTGAGCGCGTGCACCAGCGGCAGCAGGAGGTCGGGATTGCCACATGCCGTGCGGCCGATCTCGCGGACGGCGTCATCGTCGACCGACCGCAGGAGCGACACGCAGCAGTCGTCGATGCCGTAGGGTCCAAGCGCGGCAAGCAGTGGATGACAGTCGGTATGAAAGGCCACCGTGGAAAGACGCTCCTGGCCGCGGCGGGCCAGCGTTCCAGCCATCAGCGGCACGGGGACCAGCGACGACGCGCTGACATATGCCAGCGGTCCATGGTCGTCGGACGCCATGAACTCCGCCATCTCGTAGAGCATCGCGGGATCACCCACGAGCGCGCAGGCACCTGCACGCACGAGCGCCGCCGGCCACGATGTGCGGCCGCAGTGTTCCTCCGTCAACCGCCAGACGACCGCCGCGACCTGCCTCGTCAGCGCTTTCTGCGTTGCGGCGGGGGTCGTCGGCTCGTCATCCTTCGGGATCAGCAGCGGTTGCGTCGCATCGCCCGCACCACTGACCGACGACGACGTCGCCAGCACCCGGTCGCACCGCTCAAAGCCGCCATCCTCGCGGCAGCGTCGGACCACGTCGACGCCCCAAGTCAGCCGCTGTTCCCATAACGATCGCGTGTCGCCGTGCAGCCCGGCCGCGTCGGCGATGCGGCGGCAGGCCGCCATGACATTGCCCGACAGCAGAAACTCGACTGTGGAGACGACGGGGGCTTCGGGCCGCAGTTGGTTCGGGCCGGATGCCGTGCGAAGCTCCTCCACCGCCGGAGCGAGCGCCTTCGGCCGGGCGTCGAGAGACACTTCGCAGCCCGCGACGGCCAGGCCGAGCGGCCTCCCCGTTGTGGCATCAAACCGACTGATCGCACCACCGGCCTCGATCACCAGCGTGTCTTCTTCGAAGCGGACCAGAGAGCTGTCCTCGTGAACGAAGGAGAGGCAGGCCACCGGCTCAACGGAAACTGCGATCAACACTTTCGCCTTATCGCCATTCCCGGCGTCAGCAATGCCCACGCTGAACGAGACGTTGCGGCTGTACTTCGGTAACTCTTTGCCGACCGGTTTGTCACGCACGAGCGACAGCCCAAGGTTCGCTGTCAACCGGTAATGCGCCGGCAGCGGGAGGTCGAGGCGTCCTGCTCCATCGGCCGGCAGTAGACTCACTTCTGTGCCACTGACCGCCAGCCCGCAGGCCTGCTCGCCGTCGGGGAGCGCCGTAAGTAGGAAGCCGGCTGTCGGCGCGACGGTCAGCCGCGCGGATGCCGGCGTCGCGTCGGGCCCGCCCGGAGTACGGGTGACGTCCAACACCAGATCGTCGCCGCGGCCGATGGCGTCGACGAGCCAGTCGTGAAAGCGGAGCATCGTCGTCTCCTCGCGGGAGAGCGGCTGCGACAGGAACGTGGCGGCGGGATACTCCTCGAGTGTGAACCTGGCCGCCACTGACGCCGGATCGGTTGGATCGATCTGGAAGTCGATCTCGTGACGGAGAAAGCGGCCCGACCGCCGCAGGCTGTCTCGCCAGGCGAGGCGGTCACGATCGGTCACGGGCTCGCCGAGCTTGATTCCCAGGCTAGCGATGAGATCCCGTTCGGTCGTCCTGCATTCCGGCGGAAGGTCGATGCGACGCAGCACCGACTTGGACGGCAGGTCGTTGATCGCCACGACGAGGTCGACAGTGCCGTCGCCAGGCTTGAGCGTGACATCGAAGGGAGCGTGACGGCCGCTGGAATCATCTCCATGCGTTGATCTTGGCGTGGCCACGGTTCCCCGGGCGGCCCTTACCGCCGATCGCCTGTCTGGCACTGGCAGTGGGATCGAGAGATATCCCTCATCGCGGAGGAAGCGGGCGACCGCGACGCGAATCTTGTGGAGCGTGATGGCATCGCAGGGTGCCGGGCCGGCCTGCTTCCAGGCCGGTGGCTGAAGCGGTGCGGGCAGGCCATCGGCCGTCACCCATGTGGTCGTGGCTGTCGTCGTGGCTGTCGTCGTGGCTGTCGTCGTGGCTGTCGTCGTGGTGCCGTCGGGCTGGTTGACGATCCGCGGCACCGCATCCTGTGACGGCTGCTGCTCTGAGAGAAACCGCACCAGCCGCGCCGTGGTCTCGTCGGGCAGCCCGGTGACGTTGATCGACCCCGCCTCAAACCGCGGCCCTTCGACCACGTCGACCACGAGCCGCTCGATTCCGTCGGAGGATTCAACGGCGGCGTTGACCGTGGCCGTGGCGAAGCCAGCCCGTTCGAGCGCCAGCGTCGCCTTGCGGACGACCGCCGCGATGAACGCATCACGCGAGGCGTGGGGACGCGAGAGCCAGACGAGGTCGGTGTCGTGGACCAGCGGCTGCCGCAGCTGCTCGGGATCGATCTGCTGCGTGCCACGCACGACCAGCCGGTCGGCCTCGCCAAGACTGCCGACGGGGTTGGCCAAGGTCGTGCCCAGACCAGCCGTGGCCAGGATCAGCCAGGCCGCCACCACCGCACAGCCGACCTTCTTTAGGCCTGCATGCTTGAGGCCAGCTTGCTGATTGTGCACGCAACGCATGGCGAACCTGTCTCCTGGGGCTGTGGACCGCTGAGGGGGGGGCGGACCATAGCAGCCGGGCGGCCAGCGAGAAATGTCGAACCGCGCCTGTCCTCCCCAGGACGGCTGGCGGCGACGGCCCGTGTTTCTGCCGGTGATGACGGCTTATTGCCTGTGAAAACAGGGGGATACGGGAAGACGCCCGCTGATGGCCCCAGACGCTGGGCCGCTCTTTCTTGCCGCGTCCGGCCGACCGCTCCTACCGTTTCGGGCTCTCGGGAAGGGCGACCCGCGTCCGGGACGTCTTCTGTTTTCATCCGAGATTCACAGAGGGTTTCCTACTATGACGAGCAAGTATCTGATTCGTGCGGTTGGCGTGCTCACCTGCGTGGCAGTGGTTGCGACCGGCTGGGACGCCGAAGCTGGCTGGGGACGGCATCGCCATCACCGGGCAGCGAGTTGCTGCGAACCGGTTGTCTATGAAACCGTTGTCTACGAGCCCGCCTGCTGTCAGCCGGTCGCCTGCTGCGAGCCGGTCCGCGAGACCGTCTGCTGTGCACCCCAGCGTGAGATCGTGATCGTGCCGATGACGCCGGTCGCTGCCTGCTGCAACAACCAGGTCGCCACGACCGAGGCTGCCAAGGGTGAGCCGGTGTCGGTCATGAAACCGGCCCCTGCCGCTGAGAAGACCGCGGCTCACGGAGTCAAGGCAACCTCAGCTGGGCTGAAGCGTTAACTCGACGGCGAGTCCGTTGCCACGTTGATCCGCAGGACCGGGCAACGATTCGTGCTCTCACCAACTCCCGTGCGGAGCGGTTGCTCCGCGCGGGAGTTTTTCTTTGGGCAGGGTTCTTTCGCGGACCAAACTGGCTCCAGAACCCGGCCCCACCGCGACATCGACGCATTTTGCCCATCCGTCAAGCGATGCGTCCGGCCAGCGACTCGGTAGCGGTCGTGAGAATACGCCGTCGTCAGCGCGAGGCCGCCAGCAGCATGGTCGCGGCGTGAATGTCGACGATCGCCTCCAGATCTTGGCAGTAGCCACCGCCGCAGACGATGGCCACTGGTGTGGCAGCAGCCGTGGCTGCTGCCAGCACCATCCGGTCCCGTTCGAGAAGTCCGGCCTTTGTCAGCCCGAGCCGGCCGAGCCGATCGCCTTCAAAAGGATCGGCGCCGGCAATGTAGAGCACGAGATCGGCCTGGGCCCGGGCGAACGACTCGTTCAAAGCTGCCTGCAAGGCCCGTAGATACTCGTCGTCCCCCGTGCCGTCCTCCAGGCCGACGTCGAGCGAACTGGGATATTTCCGCAGCGGGAAGTTGCGGGCGCCATGGATCGACATCGTGAACACGCTTGAATCGTCGGCGAAGATTTCCGCCGTGCCATTCCCCTGATGCACGTCGCAGTCGAGGATCAGCACCCGCTTGACGATGCCGCGGGCCTGCATCTCCCGCGCCGCCACGGCCGTGTCGTTGAACACGCAATAGCCCTCGCCCCAGTTGGTGCCGGCATGATGCGTGCCACCGGCGAGGCTGGCGGCGACGCCGTCCTCGAGGGCCGCAGCTGCTGCATCGACGGCGGCGCCAGTGCTCCGGAGCGACCGCTCAACCAGTTCGCTGCTCCACGGAAACCCGATCCGCCGGACCTCGTCCCGCGAGAGCGTGCCCGCCATCACGCGGCCGAGATAGTCCCGCGCATGCACGCGGAGCAGTTCGTCGTCGGTCGCGGCATGCGGCTCGATGAATTCAAGCGGAGCTCCGGTCAACGCGTGCTCCTCCAACCGCCGCCGCAGGAGCGTGTACTTATCGATCGGAAACCGGTGCCCGTCAGGAAGCGGCAGGCGATATCGGTCACAGGGAAAGAGTCGCATGGACCCCGATTCTAGGCCGGTTGCAGCCAGACATGCCTCAGGCCCTGCCGGGCAGCGGCCGGTGCGCCAGCTCGCGGCATCTCCTGCCCTGTTTCTGCGCAGCAGGACCGGCTCTACCCGCACGGTGAAACAGACCGACTTGATGTTTCTGCCCGGAAAAACAGGCAGTCCGCGCCGGAAGGCAATGCCGCCACTGGAATGGCACGCAACGTGCATATGTCTTTCGGCGTTGGGCAGACGCTGAACAACCAGCCGAGCCTGGCCGCATGCGTGGAGCACACCGCCGATGCATCGCCTTCCCAATCCGCCGAAGCTGCCGGTGATCGGCATGGCCGAGAACAGATCACGCGGTGGCGCCAAGACCGTGAAGGGCCGCGCGTGGATGATGGTCCTCACACTCTTGGCTGCGTGCGGTTCGAGTGGAGATCCCATCCTGGCCAATGAGGGTGCGACCTCGGTCGCTCTCGAAACAACGGCCGAACCGGACGCCGCTGGCAATATTGTCGTCCACGGAACCAGCCAGTCGCGGGGCGAGATCATCCGCAATCATGCTGAGAAGATCCGACGCGAGGCCTTCTCCACTCTCCTCGGCGAGACTGATCCGAAACCCTGGCTGGTCCGCTGCGAGATCCATGTGCATGCCTCCTCGGAGGCTTTTGCGGATGCCGTGGGGGGCCCGCCCGCTGAAGCCCGCGGGGCGACGTCGCTGGAATTTTCCGGAGACCGTGTGGTCACCCGCAGAATCGACGTGATGGGAGATGGCCCTGCGACGGTGCCCGATTCAATAGATCACGAACTGGTTCACGTCGTGCTTGCCGATCATTTCGTCCACGCGTCCCCGCCACGTTGGGCCGACGAAGGCCTCGCGCTGCTGTTCGACACCCATGAGAAACAGCATTTCCATGAGGCCGATTTCAAAGAGGCGCAGCGTCGTGGCCTCATCTGGACAGCCTCGGAACTCGTGGCGATGGAAGAATATCCCGCAGACACAGCCCGGCAGAGGATCTTCTACGGCCAGAGCGCATCCCTCGTCCGCTGGCTAATCGCCCGCCGCGACGCGGCCACGTTCATTCGTTTCCTGGACGATTCGGCGCGTGTCGGCATGGAGGCCGCGCTCAGTCGTCACTACAGCATCGATTCGTTGGCTTCCGTCTCATCCGCGTGGAAGGAGGTGGCTCCCATTAACACCCTTGGTCTCTCGGAACGTCGGTGATGAACTGAAGGTCATAGTCCTCCAGATCGTCGCCTAGTCTCTCCAAATATTACCGTTTCAGAAACACCGAGGGCCCGGTGCGATTCGTCGCACCGGGCCCCTCAACGTTGATGAGTCCGTTGGCGTGGCGTGGCTTACCCGAAGCTCAGCGGCCGCTGCCGTAATGCCCCACAGGCTTGGCTCCCGCATGCCGCCAGGTGGCCTCGCCATTGTGAGCACCGTTGCGGCGGACGTCACCGCGGGCTGGGTTCACGGAGAAGCTGCGGTACGACCGCGTTGGCTGCACCGTCCGAACCTGAGCGGGTGCCGAACTGACGACACCCTGTGATGGTTGTGATGTCACCTGCTGGGCCATCGCCTGCTGCGTGAAGAGTCCGCCGGCAAGCAGGGCCAGCGTCACGATGAATTGTGTAGAGCGAGTCATGAGCGATTCTCCCCGTACGATCCGTAGCCTGATGTTTATCCCTCTGGAGATCCTACGGTCGTCGTCGACCACAGGACCAATCGGGCACCAGCGAATCGCTACCCCTTGCAACTTTGCAAGCCAATCCCTCAGGCCCGCCTGATGACGGCAAACCATGCCCTGGCCCCGCCAGGGCTGAATTCCGCTCCTGGGATTCCTGGAACGACCTCGAAAGAGGCCGGTTCGATCATCTCGACCTCCCAGCCGGTGGCGAATGCCTCCCGGAGTTCCCGTTCGCTCACCCGCCGCGGGCCATGCTCTCCCGGCTCGGCATCGGCGAAGCAGAGCAGAAACAGGCGTGCTCCTGGTTCCAGCAGTCGGGTGAGCGCCCCCACGTAGGCCGCCCGCCCGGCGTCGTCGAAGACGTGAAACAGACCACAGTCGGTCGCCGCGTCGAACCGCTCGGGAATCTCGCCGACGGCGACTGCATCCATCTGCAGAAAGTTCACCTCCAAACCCCGCTCGGTGGCCTTCCGCCGGGCCGCCTCCAGCGGCTTCTGAAGAAAATCAACGCCCGTGACAGTGCGGCCCTGTTCGGCCAGCCAGAGGGCGAGGTCGCCTGTGCCGCAGCCGATGTCGATCACCCTGCGTCCAATCGCTTCGCCCGCCTCGACGAACGCCCGCTGTGGCCGCCCGATATCCCAGGGGGCTCGCGGCGTGGCGTAGTAGCCCTCAAAGCGGTCGCGCGGCGGCAAGCGGGAATCGTGGGTCATGATCGTCGTCTTTTTGAATGAAGGCCGACCGAAACACTTCGTGCCCCTCCAAGCTGCGTGACACAGCCTAGGCCTTCGCTTCGTCCTTCCGGCCATCGACCAGCACTTCGATCGTGCCCGACTCAACCCGATAGAGCCAGCCATGGATGCGGGGAATTTTTCCCTTGGCGTGCTGGTTCTTGATGAGCGCGAGATTCTTGAGGTGCTTGATCTGCAGTTTCACGTTTTCAGCCGTGAGCACCTCGAGTTTCTCCTCCCGTGACAGGTTGCGTTCGGCCGCGATGCGGTCGGTCACGACCTTGGCGCCCGAGGCGATGCAGAGCCAGTCCGCGATGTAGTTTTCGTGCACGCCGTCCTCGATCGCGGCGATGCCACCGCAGCGGGTATGGCCGCAGACGATGATGTCCTCGATCTTCAGATGCACCACGCCATATTCGAGGATCGACGAGATGTTGACGTCGTTGAAGGCGACGATGTTGGCGACGTTGCGGTGCACGAACATGGTGCCCGGCTTCGAACCGGTCATCTGATGCTCGCTGACGCGAGAGTCGGAGCAGCCGATCCAAAGCACCTTGGGCGTCTGCTTGGCGGCAATGGTCTGGTAATAGTCGGCGTTGGGCCGGTATTCCTTCTCGACAAACTCCAGGTTGCCTTCGAGTAATTGATCGATCATGAAACGCGACTCCTGGGGGGATAATGGCGTCGCCAAGACTACCGCGCCGCCCACCCTTGCCGCCATGGCCGCCTCCCGGCGGCTTTTCCCCTTGCAGACCGGTCACAATCCAACGACATTTTCACCTCGAAGACGGTCTCTCTCTCGAGAGCCCTTCAGAACCATCAGGACACCCCTGCCACATGAGCCTCGAGACATTGCTCCAGAATTGGCAGGCGGTCCTGACGGCATGCGTCGTGTTCTGCACCCTTGCCGCGTTGCTCTTTGGCCAACGCGGCCCCGACATGGCGATGATCGGCGGGGTCGTGGTCTTGCTGGCGGCGGGCGTGCTCGCTCCCGATGAGGCACTCAAGGGGATGAGTAACGAGGGCATGATCACGGTGGCGGCACTCTTCGTGGTGGCCGCTGCCGTGGAACGGACAGGCGCTCTGGCCGCTCTCGTTGACCGGGCACTCGGACGGCCTGAGTCGCTGGCCTCGGCCCAGATGCGGACGATGGTCGGCCCGGCGACCCTCTCCGCCTTCATGAACAACACTCCCGTGGTGGCCCTGATGGTGCCGGCGATCCGCGACTGGGCCAAGAAGCACCGGCTGAGCGTGTCGAAACTGCTCATGCCAATGAACGCCGCCGTGGTGCTGGGCGGCCTCTGCACCCTGATCGGCACCAGCACCAACGTCGTCGTGAGCGGCCTGTTGGCTGCGAAGACAGGCCACCCCCTTGGCATGTTCGAAATCTCGTGGCTCGGTGTCCCGCTCTTGCTGGCCGGCCTTGTGTATCTCGTCTTCGCCAGCAAATACCTGCTCAAGGATCGGCGACCTGCGGTCAGCCCGAGCGACGACCCGCGGCAGTATTCGCTCGAGATGCTCGTCGAACAGGGCAGTCCCCTTGTCGGCCGCTCCATCGAGGAGGCGGGACTGCGCGGCCTCGACGGTCTGTTTCTGATGGAAATCGAACGTGGCGGGCATGTGATCGCGGCTGTGTCTCCGACCGAGCGGTTGGAAGCGAGCGATCGGCTCGTCTTCGTGGGCGTCGTCGATTCCGTCGTCGAATTGCAGAAGATTCGTGGCCTCCGTCCCGCCACCGATCAGGTCTTCAAACTCGACGATCCCCGCTCGGAGCGGACGCTGATCGAGGCGGTGGTGTCGAACACGTGCCCGCTGATCGGTCGGACGATTCGCGAAGGCCGCTTCCGATCGACCTACGACGCGGTGGTGATTGCCGTCGCCCGCAACGGCGATCGGTTGCAGATGAAAATTGGCGACATCACGCTCGAGCCCGGCGATACGCTCCTGCTGGAGGCGAGCCGGGATTTCGCGGAGCATCAGCGGAGCAACCGCGATTTTTATCTCGTCAGCGCCGTGAGCAACTTCAACCCGCCTCGGCACGATCGCGCCTGGATCGCCTGCACCGTACTTGCAGCCATGGTACTCGGGGCGACGCTCGAAGTGGTGCCGATGGTGGCGGCCGCCCTGGTCGCTGCCGCGATCGTCGTCGCCATGAAATGCATCTCGTCTGACGAGGCGAGGCAATCGATCGAGTGGGAGTCGCTGCTGTTGATCGCGGCGAGCTTCGGCCTGGCCCGTGCCATGGAGAAGACGGGGCTGGCGGAGGCGATCGCGCAATCGACGATCGCCGCGGCGGGCGACCATCCGCATGTCGTGCTGGCGGCAATCTACCTCGTGACGATGCTGTTTACCGAATTGATGAGCAACAACGCCGCCGCCGTGCTGACCTTTCCGATTGCCTGGCAGACGGCCACCGATCTGGGCGTCAGCCCGCTGCCGTTCGTGATGGCGGTGACGGTGGCCGCGAGTTGCGGCTTCGCCACGCCGATGGGCTATCAGACGAACCTGATGATCTACGGCCCTGGCGGCTATAAATTCAGCGACTACGTCCGCTTCGGCGGGCCGCTGAATCTGCTGGTGATGGCGATCACGGTAACGCTGGCGCCGCTGATCTGGCCTTTCTAGATACACGCGAAACATCGGCATCCTGCCGCCATGACAGGCGGATGCCTGTCCGAAACTAGCGATTGGGGCGACCTCCGGTCGCTGGCGCTGAGGCGGCCATCCAGGCGGCCCGCGCAGGAGCCGGTGAATTCTGCGACTCACAAGCGATTCACCATCGTCCGAGAGCCTCCCATAGCAGAATCCGCCGGCGACGAGCATGCCGCAGCCGGCGAACCAGTGCGGTCCGTCAGCACCCACGCACCACCGTGCCAGCAGAACGCAAACCCATACAAAACAAAGACTTACGACACGCACTAAAGAATACATTACTACGTTGACGATCATTGTGTTGTCGGATATAAGAGCATTTCTCCTCACAGACACAGTTCGTTCCTGACGCGAGGCCAACCGTGAACCGCTCCTTCCTGACGCTCGGCCCTTCTTTCCAGCCATTGGCCCGGGCCGTGGTAGTCCTGCTCGCAGCCGCCACCGTCGGCTGCTCCGGCTCCTCGTCCACCACCGGGGCCGGGAACCGGCCCGCGGCAATCGAACTGCTCAACGTGTCGTATGACCCGACCCGCGAACTCTACCGCGACATCAACGCCGCCTTCGCGAAGCACTACGAGCAGGAACACGGCACACCCGTCACCATCAAGCAGTCACACGCCGCTTCGGGCAGCCAGTCCCGTGCTGTCATCGACGGCCTCGACGCCGACGTTGTCACGCTGGCCACCTGGCCTGACGTCGAGGCGGTCGCCAAATCAGGGCTGATCCGGCCCGACTGGCAAAACCGCTACGAGAACGGCTCGATTCCATACCACTCCGTCGTGGTGTTCGTCGTCCGCAAGGGCAATCCCAAGCAGATCCAGGACTGGGCCGATCTCGACCGCGACGACATTTCGATCATCACGCCCAACCCGAAGACCTCGGGCAACGGCAAGTACAGTTTTCTCGCGGCCTGGGGCGCGGCACTGGCGGCCGGCGGCAGCGAGGATGACGCGAAGAAGTTCGTGTCGGCGATCTATCGCCGCACTCCCGTGCTCGACACCGGCGCGCGAGCGGCCACGGCCACCTTCTCGCAGAAGGGGATCGGCGACGTGCACCTGACCTTCGAGCAGGAGGCCCATCTCGAGGTCGACGAATCGAAGGGCGGTCTCGAGATCATCTATCCGAAGCGTTCGATCCGCGTCGATCCGCCCGTGGCCGTCGTGGACCAAAACGTCGACCGCAAGGCGACTCGGCACGCCGCCGAGGCCTACCTCGGCTTCCTCTATTCCCCAGAGGGCCGGGCGATCATCGCCAAGCATCATCTCCGTCCCTGGGGCGACACTCCGCCGCCGCCCGCCGCCGGCGAAAACTGGCCCGCGATTGAAACCTATGACATCACGTTCGTTGCCGGCGACTGGACGAACGCCATGAAGAAGTTTTTCGGCGAAGGCGGCGTCTTCGATGCCATCTACCAACCCCAGGGGGCGAAATAGGTGCGTCATGAGGAGTAACCCCGCCACACATCGGGCCATGCGGCGGCGTTCGGTGCTTCCCGGATTCGGCGTCAGCGCCGCGATCACCTCTCTGGTCGTGACCTCGCTGATCATTATCCCGTTGTCAGTGCTGATACTACGGGCGGCCTCACTCGGCCCGACTGAATTTCTTGAGGCAGCCTGGACGCCCCGGGCCCGCGCGGCCTATGCGGTGTCGCTGGGCGCCTCTCTGGTCGCAGCAGCCATCAGCTCCGTCTGCGGCCTGCTCGTCGCCTGGGTGCTGGTACGGATCGATTTCCCTGGACGCAGGCTGCTCGATGCGCTGGTGGACGTGCCGCTCGCCTTGCCCACGGCTGTCGCGGGGCTCGTCTATTCGACGCTCTACGTGGAGAAGGGCTGGCTGGGCCGATTCCTCGTGCCGCTGGGCATCCACGGCGCGTATTCGTGGCTGGGCATCGTGCTCGTGCTCGTGTTCGTGAGCCTGCCCTTCGCCATTCGCGTGGTGCAACCGGTGCTCGAAAGCCTCGACCGCGACAGCGAAGAGGCGGCACGGATGCTCGGCGCATCCCGCGTGCAGACCTTCCTGCAGGTGATCTTCCCGGCCATCTTCCCGGCGGTGCTGACGGGGTTTGCCCTGGCCCTGGCCCGGGCGCTTGGAGAATACGGCTCGGTTGTCTTCATCTCCGGCAACATGCCCTTCAAGACTGAAATCGCCCCTGTCTTGATCGTGTCACGGCTGGAGGAATTCGCCTACGCCGAGGCGACCGCCATCGCCGTTGTGCTCCTGGCGATGTCGGTCTCCCTACTCGTCATCGTCAACTGGCTGCAGCAGCGGGTCGCCAACAACTCTCAGTGAACGTTCCCATGCCGAAGCCAACCATCACCTCCGCCAATCCGCTCACACACAGGCTGCTCGTCGCGGCGGCCGTCGGCATTGTCGGCCTGCTGATTGTCGTGCCGCTGACGAGCGTCTTCGCCGAGGCGTTTGCCGAGGGGCCGGCCGCATGGTGGCGGGCGCTTGCCCATGATCCCGACACCCGGCACGCCATCTGGCTCTCACTGACCGTGGCCCCGATCGCCGTGGCGATCAACACTGTCTTTGGCATCGCTGCGGCTTGGCTTGTGTCGCGATTCCGATTTCCTGGGCGTTCACTGTTGATCACGCTCTGCGATGTGCCCTTCTCGGTCTCGCCCGTCGTGGCGGGCCTGGCTCTGGTGCTGATCTTTGGCCGGCAGGGGCTGCTCGGGCCGACGCTCGCCACCCTCGGCTGGAAGGTGATCTTCTCCTGGCCCGGGCTGGTGCTGGCTACCACGTTTGTGACACTGCCGCTGGTCGTCCGGGAACTCATCCCGGTGATGGAGGCAATTGGTCCGGAAGAGGAACTGGCCGCTGTCAGCCTGGGCGCGAGCGGCTGGCAGGTGTTCAGCCGGGTCACGCTCCCCAACATCCGCTGGGCACTGCTGCACGGCATCGTGCTGGCCAACGCCCGCGCCATGGGTGAATTCGGTGCGGTCTACGTCGTCAGCGGCCATATCGCAGGTGCCACCGACACGATGCCACTCCGCGTCGAAAAGCTCTTCCAGGAATACCGCACGCCGGCCTCGATGGCAGTCGCAAGCGTGCTGGCCGGGCTGGCCCTCGTCACGCTGGTTGCCAAGTTCGTGATCGAACGCCGACTGGAGGCCGAGGCTCGCGAACTCGAGGCCGCCCGCTCACTTCCAGACACCATTGACGGCTCGAGCACGCCGCCCGACGCCGGCCCACACACCTCCACGCACGGTCCCATCGCATGAGCATCCACGTCCGCGGCATCTCCAAGGCATTTGGCACGTTCCAGGCGCTCGACAACGTCTCGCTCGACGTGCCGCAAGGAACGCTGCTCGCGCTCCTGGGACCATCCGGTTCCGGGAAGACCACCCTGCTGCGGATCATCGCGGGGCTCGAATGGCCCGATTCCGGCCGCATCGAGGAGGACGGTGCCGACATCACCGATCGCCACGCGCGACAGCGGGAGGTGGGCTTCGTGTTTCAGCACTACGCGCTGTTTCGTCACATGAGCGTGTTCGAGAACATCGCCTTCGGCCTTCGCGTTCGGAAGGCGCCGAAACAGGAGGTCGAGGCGAAGGTCAACGAACTCCTGCATCTCGTGCGGCTCGACGGCCTCGGTGCCCGCAAGCCCGCGCAGCTCTCGGGCGGCCAGCGGCAGCGGGTGGCACTCGCGCGGGCGCTGGCCATCCGGCCAAAGATTCTCCTGCTCGATGAGCCTTTTGGCGCGCTCGACGCCAAGGTGCGGGTGGAGCTGCGGCAATGGCTGCGGCAGTTGCACGACGAGATCGGCATGACGAGCGTGTTCGTCACGCACGACCAGGAGGAGGCGTTTGAGCTGGCCGACGAGGTCGTGGTGATGAACCACGGCAGGATCGAGCAGCGGGGCACACCTGACGAAGTGTTCGAGCATCCGGCCACGCCGTTCGTGATGGACTTCCTCGGCAACGTGAACGTCTTCCACGGACGGGTCGAGAAGGGGCAGGCGTTCTGGCACGGCATCCCGATCGACTACCCCGACTATCCGCACTCGCAGGCCCGACCCGCCCGTGTCTATCTGCGTCCGCACGAACTCGACATCGCCCGCGCGGCCGCTGAGCAACCGGGTGGACACGATCTGACTGCCGCGGCCGTCACGGGCAGCCTGCCCGCCAGCGTGCTGCGGATCGCCCGCAGCGGCGCCATCGCACGGATTTCGTGCCGCCCCGACGGCTCCGATACGGAACTCCACGTTGACCTGCCATTTGACACGGCCCGTGATCTCTCCCTGCAGCCTGGAGAACGGGTCACGATCACGCCCCGCAAGGTCCGCGTCTTTCTCCCCGACCCTGAGTATGTCATCTGATCTCTCCTTCCTCCTGAGGCCCAAGCCCCGAGCGCGACATGAGCCATAAACCCAACGACTCGCAGCACCACGAAACCACCCCTCCAGCCACGCCTGAGCCCCAGTCCGCGCATAACGATGCAGCCTTGAACCGGATTGGGGATGCCCTGCGGGGTCTTCGATACGGGACGGTGCTGGCCATCGTGCAGGACGGCGTTGTGGTGCAGATTGAGCGGACCGAAAAAACCAGACTCGTCAAAGCAGACCGCTCTTAATCGCTGCCCCAATAAATCATTACTGTGTTGGTAAACATTTATCCTTTCTAGGCTTCGTGGACAGAAAAGAACCATTTCTGAATCTTGTTTTTATCTAAAAAACAGCCTAAAAAAAATTTAAATCAATTATTTGACCAACGTGATCGATTTGATAATATATCGACATCTGAGGTGCTGAGGCGGCCAGATCGACAAGAAGAGACTCGTCGCCTCTGCATTCCAAATAGCTGACCCGACCAGACGGACAGCAGATCCCGCAAGAACTGATCGCACCAACGCGATACCGACCGGAATGACCGGAGGCCGCGATGACTTCCCAGAGTCGTTGTTTCCCTTCGAGCGTCTCTCTTTATTCCGGTTGATTCTTAATCCTTCGAGGAGGTTGCCATGTCGATTCTCTCGTTCTTGTCCCTACGGTCTGCCGCCAAGCGGCAGGGTTTCACCCTGGTCGAACTCCTGGTGGTGATCGCCATCATCGGCACACTCGTCGGACTGCTGCTGCCGGCCGTGCAAACGGCCCGTGAGGCTGCCCGCCGGATGTCGTGCTCAAACAACCTCAAGCAGAACGGCCTGATGATCCATAACTTTGCCAGCGCCAATCGCGAGGCGCTGCCGCATAGCACACGGCAAGCGGATGCAACTTCCCCCAAGCGTGTCTCGTGGGTGACGCGATGCCTGCCCTTCATGGAAGAGAAGAACCTCTACGACCTTTACGACCAAAGCTCCAGCAGCAACTGGAGCAGCAGCGTGAATAACTCCGGAGGCACGATTCCGAACATGGTGCTCGCCTTGACCAGGCTTCCCGCCCTGGAATGCGCGTCGGATCCAACCACTGGCACCGCCTACGACGCTGACCCCGCAACGACAACACAGCCCTTTGCGTACCCCACGGACGGCAGCATCGCCGTGGCGAATGCCGGCAAGACAGGCTTCTCAACCAACGGCCTGTTCGTCGCAACGACCGATTACTCCCCGATCGTGTTCGTTGATCCGAGAACTCCCGGTGCCACCGTGCAGAAGTATGTCCCAAGCAGTGGTGCCGCTCTGCCGAAGACACGGTCAACCACCGACAAGGGTGTGGGTTCTGCAAAAGGCGACGGCGCCATGCCCAAGGACTACACCGGCACGACGAACCACAGGCTCTCACAGATCACGGATGGTCTTGCCAACACGCTGCTGCTCATCGAGTCGACAGGCCGGCCGTTCCACTACACCCGCAAGGGAAAAACGGCACCGGGCAGCGACACCAACGCCCGCGTCAATGGTGGCGGCCATTTCCGCCCGGCGAGCGATATTATCTTCGGCGGGCAATTGGCCACGGGATTGGATGTGGCGTCGGCTGACGGCGACCCCGCCATCAATATCTCGAACGGCGTTCTTGTCACGGCCCCCAACGACTACAACGGCACCAACTACGGCACGGAAGGCACCTCGGCTCCCTTTTCGTTCCATGCCGGCGGCGTCGTGAATTCGGTGTTTGCCGACGGATCGGTTCGAGCGATCAGCGATGGCGTCTCGATCCGGGTTTTTGCGGCGACCGTAACCCGGTCCGGTGCCGAGCAAGACAAGCTCGATAATTAACCAGATTGACCAGTTGGATCCGTGTGGTGGGCTCACTCTGAAAGCCCCGGCCAGGATGGCCGGGGCTTTCTTTTTTCCCAGACCATTTTCCACAGGTTCCGCTGGAAAACCCGGCCGATCAGCGGCTGTCACGATTTTCCCCTATACTCCGGCGAGACCCGTTCCCCGCGGATGCCCCGCATCCGGAACCTCGTCCCCGAGGTCGGGCAGGATCGTAGGCATGAGCGACATCCTCTTCCACTACTACCGCGTCAATCCCACGACGTGGTTCTATCTCTCGTCGCTCCTCTCGATCGCGGTGTTTTTCAAGTTCAACCGCGTCTGGAGCATGCGGAATCTCGACCTGGTCGGGCTCATCCTGCTCGCACCGGGGCTGCTCGCGGTCGAGTATGGGGGCTACAAGGCGAGCGCCGCCGCCCAACAGCTCGGCTATATCTGGATTTTTACCGTCTCGGGCATCTTCCTCGTCCGCATGCTCTTTGACTCGTTAATGGTCCGGCGGCCCATGCTCGACCCAAACCTCACGGTCGGCGGGCTCGTCTTTCTGGGCATCTCGCTGCTCGTCTTCCTGCTGGCCAACGTGATCACGACCCGGCCGCAGCGGGACGATCTCGCCGGGGCGGCGGCCGCAGCCAGACTCAATGCCCAGGATGCCGAAGTCGACGCCGACCAGCTCTCCCGGCTGGGCCCCGGCTATCCGCTCCTCTTTCTGCTGCCGCAGATTTCCACGCAACGGCTCTTCTCTGCCGATCCCGACGCCGTCGATACGGGCGAGAGCCGTGAGGCCAACAACCGCATCGTCTACGAGACAACCGCACGGGTGATGGCCATCCTGTCCCAGTTGGCGATCGTGGCGGGCATGGTCGTGATCGGCTGGCGACACTTTGGCGCCGTCCGGCTCGGGATCGCCGCAGCCGTGCTCTACCTGCTGCTCCCCTACACCGCCATCATGACCGGCCGGGTTGACCACGCCTTGCCCGGAGCGTTGATCGTGTGGGCAATCGCCTCCTACCGCCGGCCATTCATCTCGGGCGCACTCATCGGTCTGGCGACCGGCACGATCTACTACCCGTTCTTCCTCCTGCCGCTCTGGTGCGGTTTCTACTGGCAGCGGGGCATCCGGCGATTCGGCCTCGGAGTCGCCGCGGCGATCGTGAGCCTGATCTTCGGCCTCTGGTTCACGTCACCCGATTCCACCGTCTTTGTAGGACAGCTCCGGCAGATGTTCGGCTGGATCTTCCCCAATGAAGTGTCGCAGGAAGGCTTCTGGGCACTGCCGTTCAACGACCCGGTCTTCCGGCTGCCCGTGCTCGCTGCATTCGTCGCCATGATCTCGACGCTGGCCATCTGGCCGGCTCCCAAGAACCTCGGCACGCTGATGAGTTGCACTGCGGCCGTCCTGCTGGGCAGCCAGTTCTGGAAGGCCCACAACGGTGGCCTCTTCATGGCCTGGTTCCTGCCGGTGCTCCTGCTCGTGATCTTCCGCCCCAACCTCGAGAACCGCGTGGCGACGCTCGTGCTCGACGCCGAATGGTTCCCCAAACGCCGCCGTTCGACGGCTGTGCCGGCGGCCGACCGCGCCGCCTGACAGTCGGCTTCACCCGCGACGCGGGTCAAACTCGGGGGGCGTCTGGCGATGAGCCAGCCACGCCTGCCAGGCCGCAATATTCCACTCGAAGTTCTCGCCGGTGAGTCTGACGAGAGCCTCCAGCACCCGCTGGTTCTGCACGCGAGTCTTTTGTCGTTTCGGTCCCGATCCCATGGAGAGTCCGCCGCCGGAGGGTGTGAACGTGGCGGTCGTTGATCCCTCGGCAGCCCCCCCGCTGACCACCAGGATGTGCTCCGTCTGGAGCGCCCCGATCAGTGGCGCGATGGCCGCGGTCGAGCCGAGCCCGCCGAGGGCTTCGGCGGCCCGATTGATGCGGTCGTTGTCGGCGCCTCCGAGGGCCGCCACGATCGCCTGCGCGGCCATCTCGGGGCCACTCTCCCGCAGGTGCTCGACGGCCAGGATCCTGGTTTCAGGATCAGCATGATCGACGGCCACGGATATCAGTGTCGACACGGCCTCTCCGCTGCGAATGTGCGTCAGGGCCTCGACATAGCAGGCGCGCACGCGGGGCATTCGCTCCTTGCCAAGCGCCGCGGCGAGCGCCGGCACGGCGAACGGGTCGGCGATCTCGCGAATCTCCTCGGCGGCGGTTTCGGCCTGCTTCGGGTCGTCGAGCCGCTTTCGCAACCGTTCGAGACGGATCACCCATTCCTTCTGCGCGAGGTTCACCCGGTCCGCCCGCTCGATCAAATCGATCTCCTGCACGGTCCGCCACATGCTGCGATACCGCACGAGGCCACGCGCACTCATCAACTCCTGAGGGCTCGGCGATTTTTCAGCCGCCGAGCCCACAGAGGGCTCGGCCAGCGACGCCGGCTCATCCCCTCTGACAGCCGCCGGCACCAGTGTCATCAGTGCGACGAGCGCCGCGGCAACCCGCGGGAGCCGACTGAGAACCGGAGGCATGGGATGGACTCGCATGGCACGCCCTGCTGAAGGATGCTTCCTCTGAACTCTACCGGCACGACGGGCCGGGCACAGCATCAATCCGACCCCCAAGCCCCCGCCACGCACCCTCGTCATGCCTTCCTCACAGCGGTTTGCCGGCATCCTGAATCGCTTGGATATAGGAAGAAAAGATGCGAAAGACGATCACGACGATCAGGCCCGCCACGGCTGCCCAGACCAGGAAGCCGGCCCCGCGAGCCGCGGCCTCGAAGCCCTCCCGAGCCTCGTCATCGAGTTGGCCGGCAAGACGGTCGAGCACTTCAGACGTGTTGCCGGTGGCCTCGCCAACAGCGATCACCTCGAGCACACGCAGCGGAAACCGCCGCGTGCGGTCGAGCGATTCCGCCAGCGATGCGCCGGACCGCAGTCGCTCTTCGACTGCGACGGTATCGACCGCGAGCCCGGGGGCCACGCTCGACGCGAGTTGCAGCAGTCGACCGACGTCGAGCCCGGTGCCGCTGGCCAGCGAGGCGGCCCGGCACCAGGCCGCCGCCTCGGCTGCCCGTGAGGCGGCCCCGATCACGGGAACGCGATCGACGACCAGTCGCACGATGCCATGCCGTCGCCAGTTGGCCAGCGCCCACCCTCCGAGAAGTCGGGCGGCCACGGTAAGTCCGGCGACGGATGCAAGGTAGATGAGCAGTCCCCGGACTCCGCGAAGTCCGATCTGCAGGATGTCATGGGACATCATGCCCGCCATGAAGATGAGAAACCCCACCACGGCGACAGCGACAGCCAACTGGAAGGCCGGGCCGGCCAAGCTGCGCCGCAGTTCCTTCGTCGTGCGGACACCACGGTGCAGGACGCGCGACAGTTCGCGGAGTGTTTCCGCCTCGTGCCCGGTCTGGTCGCCCACAGCCACCATGCCAAGCACCAGAGGTGAAAAGGTCGCGCCGGCGCTCCCGAACGCCTCGGCCAATGGGCTCCCCTGCGCGAGCGATCTGGCCACCTGCTCCATCGGCGGCCGCCAGGCGGCGGGCACCCGGGAGATCTCCATCTGCCAGGCCCGCCGCAGGTCGATCCCCGCGGCGAGCGCAACAGCCAGACGACCGAGCAAGTCGGCCACCATCGCTCGTGGCATCTCCCGGCGGATGAGCATGATGTGGAGTGTACGGATTCATTCGCCCCCAGTGGCGACAAGATTCCATTGTGTCGGGATTCATGCCTGGTGTCTGGCCCCGTCTGCCGCATCTGCTAAAAAGTTGCTCGGCGTCTGCCCCCACTCCGTTCCCCGCCACCCCCGTTCCCCATGAAAGCTCCAAAAGCTCACTGGTCGACCGTTGTGATCGTGGGCGTGGGCATGATCGGGGGCTCGATCGGGCTGGCCCTCAAGGCGAGAAAACTCGCCGGACGGGTGATCGGCGTGGGCCGTTCGGCGGCCTCGCTGGCCGAAGCGAAGCGTCTCCATGCCATTGATGACGCCGACACGGATCTGGCCACCGCCGTCGCCACGGCTGATCTCGTCGTGGTGGCGACAGGAGTGGGATCGATCTCGGGAATCCTGAATGAAGTCGATGCGGTAGCGCGGCCGGGCATGCTGCTCACGGACGCCGGCAGCACAAAGGCACGCATCGTCGCCACCTGGGAGAAGGGCCGCCGCTCACGCGGGCCATCCAAGACCGAAGCCTCCGGAAAGACCGACGCTTCCAAGAGGGGGCGGCATGCCCGCTTTGTCGGCGCCCATCCGGTGGCGGGTAGCCACCGCCGCGGGCCCGCCGCCGCCGATCCGAATTTGTTCAATGGACGAGTGACGATCGTCACGCCAGCCACCGCCACGCCGGCTGCCGATGTCGAGGAGATCAGCAGCTTCTGGTCGGCGCTCGGCGCGACCGTCTATACGATGACGCCCCGCGATCACGATCGCATCCTCGCCATGACCAGCCATGCGCCGCATGTCGTCGCTGCCGCGGTGGCCGCCGCCACGCCGGCAGAGGCGCGACCATTCACGGCGGGCGGTTGGCGCGACACGACGCGCATCGCCGCCGGAGACCCCGAACTCTGGGCCGACATCCTGCTCGACAACGCGCCGGCCGTCGCGCGGGCGCTGTCGCGGATCGCCGGTGTGACCGAAAAGATCCTCGACGCGCTCGAAGCGAGCGACCGTCGCCGACTCGTGTCATTGCTCACGCGTGCCAAGGAAGACCGCGATGCTCTGGGAAGTTGACGTCCACCTCCGTGATGCCGCCGGCGACCACGCCGCGCGGGCGCTCGTCGCCGGCGCCGCCGAACTGGGCCTTGCCGGCTGCACGCACGCCAAGGTCGCGACCGGCTGGCTGATCGAGGGCGATCTGTCGCGGGCCGAGGTGGAACGCCTCGCAGCCGCCGTGCTCACCGATCCGGTCACCGAAATCTCGGTCGTGGCGGAGGCTGGCGACGCGGCACTCTTGGCTCCGGTCATGACCAACGCGAAGCAGGGGGACGCGGTGAGCCTGCGGACTGTGCTTCATGTGCTGCCGCGAGCAGGCGTGACTGACCCCGCCGCCGAGACCGCGCAGGAAGCCTGCGGGCTGCTGGGCCTGCGGCCCACAGCCGTCCGCAGCGTCCGCAAATACTGGCTGCCCGCTCTCGACACAGACCAGACCGATCGGCTCGCCTGGAAACTATTGGCCAGCGAGGCGATCCACGACGTCGTGATCGGTCCGCTCCCACTCCGCACGCTCGCTGGCGGCAGGCCATGGACCTTCGCTCAGGAGACGGTCGGCCTCGCCGGCCTCGACGATGCGGCCCTCGACAGGCTCAGCCGGGACCGCTGCCTCGCGCTCTCGGCTACCGAACTCCACGCGGTCCGCGACCACTTCCAGAGCCTCGGCCGCGAGCCCCTCGAGATCGAACTGGAGACGATCGCACAGACGTGGAGCGAGCACTGTTGCCACAAGACGCTTGGCAGCCCGATCGACCACGTCGGCCCTGCGGGCGCCGTGCGGTATGACAATCTCCTCAAGGAGACGGTGTTTGCAGCCACGCGCGAGGTGCGGGCACAACTCGGCGCCCGCGACTGGTGCGTGAGCGTGTTTCGCGACAACTCGGGCGTCGTGCGGTTCGACGGCGACCACGACATCTGCGTCAAGGTGGAGACACACAATCATCCCTCGGCGATCGAGCCCTACGGCGGCGCTGCCACCGGGCTCGGTGGCGTGATCCGTGACGTGCTCGGCACGGGACTGGGTGCCAAGCCGATCGCCAACCTCGACGTCTTCTGCGTGGGGCGACCCGACACGCCCGTCGCCGACCTGCCGCCAGGCGTGATCCACCCTCGTCGGCTGCTCGCGGGCGTGGTGGCGGGAGTTCGCGACTACGGCAATCGCATGGGCATCCCCACGATTGCCGGCGCCGTCGCCTTTGATCCCGGCTACATCGGCAACCCGCTGGTCTTCTGCGGCACTGTGGGAATCATGCCCCGGAACTCGGCCGAGGCGAGCGTGCAGGCGGGCGACCTCGTCGTGGTGGCGGGGGGTCGCACCGGCCGGGATGGCATCCACGGCGCCACCTTTTCGAGCGTCGAACTCTCGAGTGACAGCGAAAGCCAATCGGGCGGCTCGGTGCAGATCGGCCATGCGATCCACGAGAAGATGCTTGCTGACTTCGTGCTGGAGGCATCGCGCCAGCGACTCTTTCATGCCATCACTGACTGCGGTGCCGGCGGTCTCTCCAGCGCCGTGGGTGAGATGGCCGCCACGCTCGGAGCGGAGGTCGATCTCGACCGCGTGCCGCTCAAGTACGATGGCCTTTCCGCCACGGAAGCCTGGATCTCGGAAGCGCAGGAGCGAATGGTGCTCGCCGTGGCTCCCGGCGACTGGGACAAACTCGCCCGCGTCGCGGCCGACGAAGGGGTGGAGGCCACGGCCATCGGCACCTTCACCGGCCAGGGAAAGCTCGTGCTCCGCTGGGAAGGCCGGACGGCCGGCGAACTCGACTGCCACTTCCTCCATGAAGGACGACCGCGGCGTCGGCTCGCATCGCGATACGTGCCACCGGCCGTGGCACCGATGGCGTGGACCGGCACGACAGACGACTCGCTCTCCGCCTGCCTGCTCGACCTGCTCGGGGCCCCTGACATCGCCAGCAAGGAATGGATCATCCGGCAGTATGACCATGAGGTGCAGGGCTGCAGCGTCGTGAAGCCGCTGCTCGGGCCGGGCGAGGGCCCCGCCGACGGCACCGTGGTGCGGGGTGTTCTTGGAAGAGACCGCGGCATCGTGCTCGGCGTCGGTCTCCGGCACCGGTTGGGCACGCTCGACCCCTATCAGATGGCGGCCGGCGGCATCGTCGAGGCCATTGCCAACGCGGTCGCTGCGGGCGCCGATCCCGCCCGGATCGCCCTCCTCGACAATTTCTGTTGGGGCGACTGCCGCCGCGAAGAGTCGCTCGGCACGCTCGTCGAAGCCTGCCGCGCGTGCTACGACATGGCCATCGCGTTTGCCGCTCCCTTCGTGAGCGGGAAGGACAGCCTCAACAACGTGTTCGCCTGGACCGACGCCGGGGGCACGCACCACGAGCGGTCGATCCCGCCCACGCTCCTCGCGACGGCCATGGGGCAGGTCGAGGATATTCACCGTGTGGTCACACCTGACCTCAAGCACGCCGGCAATCGGCTGGCAATCGTGGGCCTCTCACGGGGCGACCTCGCCGGCAGCCAATTGGAACTCGTGGGCCGCGTCCGCGGTGGCCGGGTGCCGGAGGTTGATGCAGCGGCCTGCCGTCAGGTTTTCGAGTCGGTGGCAGCAGCGCAGCGGGCGGGGCTCGTGGCCGCGTGCCATGATTGCTCCGACGGTGGGCTCGCAGTCGCGGTCGCCGAAATGGCGATCGCCGGCGGTTCGGCCGCGCGGATCGAACTTGCCAACGTGCCGCTGCACTCCACCGGCTCGGCAGCAAATGGTTCGGCACACCACAGCGATCTGACCATCGCCTTCACGGAGACACCGGGCCGCTTCGTCTGTGAGGTTCCCGCCGCCGCCGCTGACCAGTTTGCGGCACACATGAATCAGGTGCCGCAGTCGCACGCGGAGCATGTGCCGTGGGCCTGGATCGGAGAAGTCATCGCCGGCGATGAGATGGAGATCGTCTCCACGACCGGCACGATCGCAGCCGTGCCGGTGGCGAGCCTCGCCCGGGCCTGGCGGGGAGGAGCATGAGCATGCTGTCACCACGAGCACTGATTCTGCGGGCACCGGGCACCAACTGCGACCACGAAACGGCTCACGCTTTTGAGCGGGCCGGAGCGATCGCCCGCCGTGTGCACGTGCGGGCATTGACCAAGAAGCCGGCACTGGCCGATGACTTCCAGATTCTCTGCATCCCAGGTGGGTTTTCCTACGGCGATGACATCGCCAGCGGCAGGATCTTCGCTTTGGAACTGAAGTCACGCCTTTCCGACGCTCTGACGAAGTTCCGCGACCGCGGTGGCCTCATCCTCGGTATCTGCAATGGCTTCCAGGTCCTCCTGCAGACGGGCCTGCTCCTCGCCGATCCTGTCACGGGCGCGTCCCGTGCAAGCCTCGCCCACAACACCTCGGGGTTGTTCATCGATCGTTGGGTGCAACTGCGAGCGGTGCCGGGCCGCTGCGTCTTTTTGCAGGGCATGGATCGGTTCGAGCTGCCGGTCGCCCACGGTGAAGGCCGGTTCGTCACGCGTTCACCAGAGGACTTTGCGGCATTCGACGCCGCGGGCCAACTCGTGTTGCGGTATGGGATTGATGCCACCGGCACTTCGTGCAACCCCAACGGGGCGTTGGGGGATGTGGCGGGGGCTTGCGACGAGACTGGTCGCATTCTCGGACTGATGCCCCACCCCGAGCGGTTCATCGATGCCGTTCAGTATCCGGCTTGGAACGGCCGGATCGCTCCCGCGGCCGCCGGTGCCGGCCTGCCCATCTTTGCAAACGCCGTCAAAGCGGTCTCGTAAGGCTGGCTCACCGCGAGCTCAAAAGCTCACTGCGGCCCAGATGGCCAACGAATTCCACGGCCAGCGGCCGCCGTTGACGCACTGGGGCGACCTCCCTACCTTCTCCGCCCTCCCCAGACCTCTCTTTGCGGACCCTCGGCGCCATGCTCGACCGCGCACGACACCATGCCGCCGCAGCCGTCTGTCTCGCCCTGCTGGCCGCGGGCGGGTGCCGCGGTGTGGCGCCATCCGCATCCACGGAAACACCGACAGCCGTCTCGGCCCAACCTCCGCGGGCCGCGCCGCAGACAATCCAGGTCGAACTTGTGTTCGTCCGCCATGAGGACCACGATCCAGTCCTCCGCGACGAACTCTGGGGTCTGGCCGACGAACAGATCTACGACGAGCCACTGCGACGGCGACTGCACTCCAATGGTCTGCGAGCCGGCGTCGTGACAGCGCACCTGCCACCCCATCTCGCCGAACGTTTTCTACCGGCCGCTGACACCCCGGGGGAAACCCTGCCAGCGGCACTCCCCGACAATCCTGCACTCATGCGGCATACGCTCCGCCTGTTGCCTGGTCGCTCCAGCGACGTCATGTCGGCGACAGGCATCCCGGAACTGGTGCTGCTCGAACACACCGGCGAAAGCCTCCGGGGCACGACCTATCACGATGCAAGCGCGCTGTTTTCACTGCGGTGCTGGCCCGCCGCTGATGGCAGAGTGCGGCTGCAGCTGTCGCCCACGATCAAACATGGACCGGTGGAACGTTCCTGGGTCGGTGAAGAGGGCATGTTTCGGCTGGAGGCGGGCCAACGACGCGATGCGCTCGAGGGTCTCGAGTTCGAAGCCACAGTGCCCATCGGCTCGATGGTCGTCGTGGGCTGCGTGGGCGAGCCAGCCTCGACTGCAGGGGATGCATTTTTTCGTGATCGTGCCAGCAGCAGGTCTGGCCAGCGGTTACTGGCAATCCGGCCTCTGCCGCAGGCCCAGAGCGTCGATCCGATGTTCGCGCCAACCGACACGGCTCCCTCCGCTGAGCAGTAGAGGCGGTAGGGAAATACGGCTAGGGCCTGTGAAGACAGGCAGCATGCAGAACCTCGAGAACCGGCGGTGGGCTCTCCACGTCGCGGGTCTGCGGCATTTTGGTAAGCAGCGATCCCTGCACGCCGCAGGCTTTACGCACCCTGCCAGCGGTGTCGATGCCTCTTGTTGAAGAGCGTCACCATCCGGACGCCGCCTCCTGTCGGCATCGACGAAAGACACGATCATGCGCACCGCCCTGCCCACGAATGCTCCTCAGTCACGGTCACACAGGCCGCGTGCCCTCACTGTCTTCGCAGCAGCGTTCGTTGCCGGCGCGGCAGCGGCGGTGGGGGTCAATCGCACGCTCGACGTCCGTCTGGCACAGTCGAAACCACGTGTCGAGAGCGAGGCGATTTTCGTCGCGCTGCGGTCATTGCCGCAGGGCTCACCCGTGACGGTGTGGGATGTGGCGCTGCGGGATTGGCCGAAGGCCATGCTGCCCTCCACGGCCCTGCGGGCAAGCGACACGTTCAGCGGTCATGTGCTGAAGCACCCACTCCGCGAGGGACAGCCGCTGTTGTCGATCCAACTCACGCCGTCAGGACAGGGCACACAACCCACGACGGAACCGACGCCCTTTCCGCCGCCAGCGGCCTACACGCAGTCGTCCGTACCATCCACCGATGCCGATCTCTGGTCGACGCCGGTTGCCATTCCGCCGCAGCAGGTGGCCGGTCCCACCCACGCCGCCCCACAGGAACCGGTGACGGTGAAGGAAACCGTGACGCAGACGGAAACGGTGACTCAGACGGAAACCGTGCCCGCATCGGAGCCCGTCGCCGTCCGAGAAACCGTTCTGCCGTCTGAGCCGGTCGCTGTCCAAGAACCTGTCCCGGCGTCTGAACCGGTAGCGATGCCGCCGGCGGCGAGTGTCGCCGCTACCGTCGATCATCCTGCCCCGGACAGCAACGTCATCCCGAATAGCACCGCGATCACGGACAGCACCGTCAACGGCATTCCAGAGGCCACACCAGAGAATGTGTCCGCACCTGAGAATGTCGCGGCCACCACGACGGCGGTGGTGGAAACCACTCCCGAACTGACACCAACGACCGAGCCGCAGGTTCCGGCACCGGCCATCAGCGACGTCTCCACTGGGATGCAAACTCCCACTCTCGCCGCCATTACCGACGTCGCCCCGCCGGTCGTCAATCCGGAGACCTCCCCAATCGTTGCTCCGCTGCCAATCGTCTCGTCGCTGCCGGCACCAGCATCGCTGCCGACACCGGTAGAACGGCCGCGGCCCGCACAGGCACGGTTTCTCGTCGTTCCTGAACGCATTGCGGTACAAGCCGATGCCTCATTTACGGCACGGGCGGCTGTCCAGTCGCCGGAGACTACCGCCCAGTCCACTGCCGGGCGGCCAGCCGAACGACCGGCATCCAACGCAGTCCAACCGCTTCCGTCGACCACGACCGCCGAACGCCGTCCGCAGGGCAGGCCGGCGGGGAGCAGTCCGCAGGGCAGGCAGCCACAGAGGCAAGGACGTCAGTCCGCTCCCGCCACCACCGGAGCGGGTCCTGAAACGATGCCGCAGCCCCGCCTTGGAATGACGATGTTTCCAAATGTCTCTGCCGGCATCGAAGCCCTTGAGAGCAAAATGCGGGGAGATCAGCCCGGACAGGCCGCTTCCCCGACTGCGGAGCAAGCCAGACCGGTCACGGCTCGCTAACAAACAACCACGTTAGCCCGACGAGCTTGGAATCAGTTGGTTGGGCTGCGCGGAAGGAGTTGGGACGTCGTCACCGGGCTTTGGGCGGCACCAGCATCGTGAGGCCGGCGATCGCAGCCGCCAATGCCCCCACGCCGCCCAGGGCGTACAGCGCACTGTTGATACCGTTGAGAAATATCGCCCGCTTTTGTACCCACTCCTCCTGAGGAGCGCTGGTTCGAGCAACGTCGGCGGTGGCGTAGTACTCCAAGGTTTTGTAGAGCGCAGCGTCGTTGTTGTCTTTCTGAATGTTCTCTCGGATGGCTTCGTGGTTAAACGCTGCCTTGGGCGGTGATCCCAGTCCCGCGGCCGTTCCCCAGGCCAGCACGGCACAGGCGATTCCCGCAAGAGCCACGGCCTGGGGCAGTCCCCAACTCCGCTTCTGGTGGGACACCGTCGGGGTTTTGCAGTGGAGCCGGTTCAATTCCCGGAATGTCGGCACGTCGTTCAACCTGTGGCAGGAAGAGCATTCCACGCGGCCACCAGCCTGTCCCGACACGATTTCGATCTCGTGGGCACAGCCCGAGCAGGGCAGGACAAAGGTTTTTTTTGCGTCGCTCATGATCCCGATTCCGCCAAGGCCATTTGGCAAGTGCACGCAGAGCTTCTCCGGCCGGTTTCTTTTACCATTTCAGGGCATCCAACTCGAATACCCGGCGGTTTTTCGCGAAAAATTTGCTGGCTTTTCTCATGGATCAGGGGCATAATCTTGAGCCCTTCGGACGACCCCGCCCATGCGACAGCCACTGTCACAGGATCCGAAATCTCCACCCACTTCACCCAACCTCCGAGGGCAGCGTTCCGGATGGATACGTCCATCCTTCCCACGAGGGGATTCATGACGGTGGGTTGGGCGGGGCATGCGAACCACGGTGGTTTGAGGAGGGTGTCAAAAATAGGCTGTTGTCTCTGGAATTCGGGCCGCTGGATTTCCGTGGCCCTTGAATCACACTCACGACACTCCGAATGATGCACCGGATGATGACGCCTTGAGTGACGAAGCCACAGGATGCTTTGTCACAACGTTTGGTTCTGCTGTTGGCCTACTTGATTGAAGACTGAAGATCGATCCACGAAGGGAGCTTTGCCTTGTACGACTCGCTGCTGGATGAACTCGAGGACGATGTTGTCTCCACTCCCCAGGAGGTCGAGGAACTGGCCGACAAGGTCGTCGATGCCGAGGAGGCCGATGCCGACCTGCTCGTCGACGACGCCGATGCAACGGTGATCCCCGATGCCGAAATTGAGGCAGAGGCAGAGTCGGAGATCGAGGCGACCGGCGAGGGGGAAGATGTCCTCATCGAGCAAGTCGAGAACTGGTCGGACGACCCCGTCCGAATGTATCTGACGCAGATGGGTGAAATCCCCCTGCTGACCCGGGCGCAGGAGATCTACCTCGCCCGCCAGATCGAAACGACGCGGGCACAGTTCCGCGGCAAACTGCTGGAATGTGAATATGTCTGCCAGCAGGCTTTCAAGGTGCTTTCACGCGTGCATCGTGGCGAACTGCCCTTTGACCGCACGGTGCAGGTGTCGGTCACCGACCGGTTGGAGAAGGACCAGATCCTCGGCCGCCTGCCGCACAACCTGCGGACACTTGAGGTGTTGCTGCGTCAAAACCGTGCCGACTACCGGATCTCGCTGTCGAAGAAACGGAAGATGGCAGAGCGTCGTGAAGCGTGGGGCAGGCTGGGCCACCGCCGTCGCCGCTGCGTGCGATTGATCGAGGAGTTGGGCCTGCGGACCCAGCGGATCGAGACCATGATCCCGACGCTCGACAACTTCGTCGTGAGGCTCAAGGAACTGCGCAGCAAGATCGAAGCCCACCGTCGCACCAAGCAACCGCCGGTTGGCCGGCAGAAACTGATCGAGGAATACCGGGCAATCCTCAAGGCCTGCCAGGAGACGCCTCGTAGCCTCAAGCGGCGAATGGACGAGATTCGTGAGATCTATGCCCGTTACCAAAAGGCGAAGCGCGGCCTCTCGGAGGGAAATCTCCGGCTCGTCGTGTCGATCGCGAAGAAATACCGCAACCGCGGCCTATCCTTCCTCGACCTGATTCAGGAGGGCAATGCCGGCCTGATGCGGGCGGTGGACAAGTTCGAGTACCGCCGCGGCTTTAAGTTCTGCACGTATGCCACGTGGTGGATTCGGCAGGCGATCACCCGTGCGGTGGCCGACCAAAGCCGCACGATCCGCATCCCGGTGCACATGGTGGAGACGATGTCCCGCGTGCGAAACGTCGCCCGGCAGTTGCTCCAGGAATATGGCCGCGAGCCGTCGATCGAGGAAATCGCCGCCCGGGCGGGCACACCAGTAGACGAGACGCGTCGTGTCACGGCGATGAGCCGCTACCCGATCAGCCTCGACCGCCCTGTGGGCAACAGCGAAGACAGCCACTTTGGCGATCTGCTGCCCGACACCGGCGCCGAGAATCCCGCCGTGGGTGCCGCCCAGGAGATGCTCCGCAACCGGATCGCGAAGGTGCTGAAGTCCCTGAGCTACCGGGAGCGGGAGATCATCAAGCTGCGGTATGGGCTGGGCGACGGCTACAGCTATACGCTGGAGGAAGTGGGCCACATCTTCAAGGTGACCCGCGAGCGCATTCGCCAGATCGAGGCCAAGGCCGTCCGCAAACTGCAGGCTCCGGCCCGCAGCGAGGAACTCTCCGGGTTTCTGGATTAACCGACTCGACTCACTGACAGCGGGGCCATCCATGGCCCCGCTGGCTTGCGGCAGTCGCCTAGACATTCGAGGAGCCGGGGGTCGGTGGAAGCCGGAGCGAGTTGGGCTATCCTGCCCCAGAATCGGAGCCATTCCGCCGCGGCGGCGGACGCAGTCGTGACACCGCCCACGGCGGCTTGAGCCGCTTGACGACAGTCGGCTGCGCCCGAGCGCACGGCTAGCCCACTGAAGCAGTCGTCATCACGACCGCGGCGGGATCTTGCCGGCTTTCTCCAGCCACGCGATCACCTGGTCGGCCAACTGTTCGGCTGGAGTGGCGGCCGAGTCTACGGCCAGTTCGGGGCTCAGCGGCTCCTCATAGGGATCATCGATGCCTGTGAAGCCCTTGATCTCGCCCGCCCGTGCCTTCTTGTAGAGCCCCTTGGGGTCTCGGCTCTCACAGACCTCCAGAGGTGCCCGCACGTGAACCTCCACGAAATCGCCCGGTGGAAGCATGGCCCGCACAGCATCGCGATCGCTGCGATAGGGGCTGATGAAGGCTGTCAGCGCAATGATTCCCGCCTGAGCAAAGAGTTCGGCCACGGCCCCGATCCGGCGGATATTCTCCTCGCGATCCTGGGCTGCGAATCCCAGGCCAAACCGCTGGGCAAACTCGTCGCCATGCCGCTCCCGCAGGAGTGCCGGGGCTGCGTTCAATCCCAGCCGCACGTTGTCGCCATCGAGCACAAAACTTCGCACACCACGACTGTGGAGCCGGTGGTCAACGAGGTTGGCGAGCGTGCTCTTGCCGCAGCCCGAAAGCCCCGTGAACCAGAGCACGCACCCGCGGTGACCGGCGGCCCGCTCGCGCTCGTCGCGGCTGACCGCATGGGCGTGCCAGCGGACATCGATCGTTTCGCTCGTTCCCTGACCGTTCATTGCCTGGCTCTTCGTCATCGCACCACCATTCTCCTTCGGAACCCCGTGTCTGGCACCACCCCGCTACGAACCTGCCACCGGCTGCAGGTCACTCCCAGCCGCCCAGTTCCACCGTACGCTTAAACCGCTGTGGCTCGGCCCCGGGGTTGGCTCCTACCCGTTCGACATCGAGCTCGATTTTTTCACCCGGTGCGCGACGGCCCACTAGGTCGGTGAGTGCCTCGAAGTTGGCCACCGGTTGTCCGTCGATCTGGAGCACGATGTCGCCCATCTGGATGCCCGCCTGTGCTGCGGCCGATTCATCCTGCACATGCGTGATCAGGCAGGGACCGACCAACCCCTGACCTGCCACGCCCAGCTTCCCCCCCTTCCGCACGTCGATCTTGGTGTTGGGGAGCTTCTCGGCAAGCCCCGCCAGGGCCTCGTCACCAGCCCCCGTCCCATAGAGTTGCAATTGCTGGACACCCCGCAGCCGCCCCAGCACGGCCAGGCTCGCATCATCGAGCCGCACGCCATGCAGCCCCACGTGCAGCACGTGGCGGAGCCTGACGATCAGCCGCAGATCATCGGTCGTACCCGTCCACGTGGCGTTGAAGAGGGCGTGCAGGCCTCGCTGACCGTTGGGCAGAAATCCCTCGGTGATGATTGCGCCCAATGATTCGAGCCGGGCACGGGCCGCGTCAGCCAGGCCCCGCGTGTGGAAGTCGAGGGTGGCCTCCGCCATGCCGGCCACGGCGGCATCCGATCCCTCTGCGAGTGCTTCGAGCGTGTGCTCGGCGGTGGCGGCCAGATCAGGCTCCTCGCCCGCGAGCATCTCCCGCAGGATCTCGATGGCCCGGCTACTCACCTCCAG
>Ga0304730_1000076_pt1 | contig 96997 bp, 97 predicted proteins | sample M_130628_MF_Meta_FD_190474 | JGI IMG/M metagenome (GOLD analysis project Ga0304730, IMG submission 190474) | Freshwater microbial communities from Lake Montjoie, Canada to study carbon cycling - M_130628_MF_MetaG (v2) (version 2) | ecosystem: Environmental > Aquatic > Freshwater > Lake | place... | reverse complement strand
GAAGCTCAGGTTGTTGGCTTTATAGTGATGTTACATTAACAATAGTATTACCAGTTATTTTTCTACAAAAGTTTGGTAAAGATTTAACAGTTAAAGTTGATGACACAGTTAGATTAATTAATAACAAAAAGTTACCTTTTGAAAGAAATGCTAAATGTCAAGTTATTAAAATAACTGCTAGTATTAACAACAAGTATACCATTAAGAATACTAAAAATAGCCCTCTTGATGTAGTCTATTTGAAGAATTTAAGAACAGGTAGAATAGAGCCTACTTATATGAAAAATGTTAAAAAAATTACTATTTAAATGATAAAAATTACAAACACCCAAAACAGAAACATTTTATCAGAAGGTAGGTCTAATAATATGGGATTCGCTTTCTGTAAAATAGTTAATGAAAATGAGTATGAAACTATTCAACCTATTAGTCCCTGTAAAGATTATTTAAATGATGTAATATTTGCTGAAAATACTGATAAATCTATTTATGCTCATGGATTACATTTAAAAGGCAAACAAGGGATACTTGAAAGTGAACTAGTATATATGGCTATCTCTATATGTCCTTACAAGTATAATCATACTTACAATGAGAAAGACTTTATTGTTGAAAAAGATAGATTAGCTAAATATCATAAACATTTAGAATACTTTATTAATTATTTTGAGGAATTACTTGATATAGATATTAAGTCTAATACAATAATTAGTGAAGTATCTGATAATTTATATTTAGTTGAGCTACCTAAAATATGGGCAGAAAGTACTTATATGATAAGTCTATACAGTTTGTTATTAAGAGCTGGACAAACTTATGATGATACAAGTATTAATCCTATAAAATTCTTAAAAAGTGATAAAATTTATCAACCTGATGTAAGTCTAGTTAGATCAAGTATTACTAAAATAGAAGAAATACTTAAATATGGACCAATACCTCAAGATTTTAGTACTTTAAAAGGTGATACAAGTACTCATAATTTAGGTATAGTGTCTTATAAATTAGATTACAAACAATTTAAAGTAGAAAAAGCTATATGATATTAAAGAAGAAAAAAAGTAGCTTAAAACAAGCTAAAAAGATTATTACATTTTTTAGGACTCTTGTACTAACTAGGCATCCTAGCCATAAACCACTCAGAAAACAATTACAGTTATGTAAAGGTAGGAGCGTTGTAAGGTTAGGTAGTACAACCTCGCTAAATGATGGTAAAGTTAGAACAGAGGTTAATAGTGTACAAGGTATTAAGAATAGTGCTAGTAAGTTATTGATGAAACAATGTTTTACTAGAGCTGGTGTTAAAACAGCTAATTGGTTTACAAAAGCAGAAGGTGTACAAGCATTTATAAATATTCATGAAGATCTTATTGATTATGATAATTTACCTTATCCTATTATTGCTAAACATCAATTTGGTAGTAGAGGTACAGGTAATTATAAACTAGATAATCAACAAGCATTAGAACAATGGATGGTGGGTAAAAATTTAAGTAATTATATCTTTGAGAAATTTCAACCACTTGGTAGAGAGTATAGATTACATATAAGTAAGTTTGGTTGTTTCTATGCTTGTAGAAAGTTACTAAAGAGTGATGCCCCAGAAAATACTTGGCAGTATCATGATGATGTAGTTACTTGGGCTTTAGAGAGTAATCCAAGCTTTAAGAAGCCTAACAATTGGAATGATATTGTAGCAGATTGTGTAAAAGCTCAAAAATCACTAGGATTAGATATTTGCGCATTTGATGTTATAGTATCTTTACCTAATAAAGAGAATAACTCAGATTGGTTAATTGTAGAATCAGCTAGTGCTCCAAGTTTTGGTGATATCACATTGCAAAAATATTTAATAGAAATACCTAAAATAATTAATAGTAAAAATGGAAGATAAAACTAAACCTGTATTAAGACAATTAATAAAAAAAGGCTTATTTGATTATGAAAGAGGTAAAGTTAAAGTTTACCATCGTTTAGATACAAGAGAGCCTAAAGAAGAGATTATTAAAGTAATAAAAGGCTGTTGCCAAGCTATATTTGTAGATTTCCAAAAATCTGGAGATGTATTATTTGAAGGTAAATTTCAAAAAAAAGTCGGGTTATTCTATAAATGTATTTCAGGAGAAAATGTACAATTTAAAAATTGTTACGCTGAAATGACTATTAGCCTAACTGATTTTGTAAATCCTTTAAAAGATAAATATTCTAAACTAGAATATATAGAATTATATGTTAGATTATTACAAAAAATAGGCCTTATTTGTGAAATATCTTCAATAACTGCTACTAAATTATGTATAGTTATAGATTACTCTAAAATAGATTGGAATGAAGAAGCTCTTTTAAAACTTAGTTGGCAAACAATTAGAAATCTCCATGTTGATTTTTGTTCACATGTTCCAGCTAGATTTATAGAACTAGTTGAATTGTATCCAGATAAAGATTTACTAGTATTATTACAAGTAGCTTATAGATTAACTCCTTATGAAGCTATTACTACATCAACTACTAATTATGCAGTAAGTAATGGTAATCCAGTATTTAACTATATACCTTCAGGAAGTCCTAGTGCTTGGAATATTTTAGTACAAACTTTAAATCCAGATTTAAATGTTACTAATTTTAGAGAGCATTTAAAGAATCAGCTAGAATTAACTAAAGCTTTACAATTAACTCCTCTTACTTTAGGTATAACTTTTACTAGAGAAGAATATGAAAATCAATACAATAGATTAGTTGAAAGTACTACTAAAACAGAACTTTGGACTAATATAGAAAAATCAATTTTAAAAAATAAACAATTAACTAAAAAACAAACCCCATGCCTACAAACTATTTAATTACAAAATTTAAGTCAAGATCAACAAATTTAGAGTACATTTTAAAATCTAAAAATAATTATGTAAATACTGTTAATGATATAGTTATTTCTAAACCTTTAGCAGATTTTATATGTAATGCAAATTTCAGTATTGGCGGTGTTAAAAGGTTATCTGATAATAAAGAATTTAAAGACGGTGATATTTTAGTTACTTCAAATGGAAATACAGGAAAAATTGTGTATATAATAATAGATAATGGTAATGTACTTATATATCTTAATACACAAACTACACCAATTACTTTAAATGACGCGCAAATATATGTAGAACCTGTTGTTGAACCAGCTTTAAGTGATGAAGTAAAAGCCGATTTATTTTTAGATATTCAATATCAAATTATTGAAGCTAACCCTAGTTCAATTAGATTACCAGGTTTGTTAAGAAATAGAAAAACTCAAAGCTTATCAGGTTTCTTGAGGGCTTTCTTTACTGATTATAATACAAATAAAGATACTATCTTTGTAGATAATAGAGATGTTCAAACAGCCGCAGGTAAAAGACGTAGTGTTGGAGATATCTTTATGATTTGTAGATACTATTATCCAACTTGTACTTTAAGTCAAGTATATAATATTTTATTAAATTACTTACCTACAATTATGCCAAGTGGTTTTAGAACTTCTTATTGTTCTACAATTAATAAAAGAGTTTGGTATTATGATGCTACAAAAGAATCAGCTCAAAAAGATTTAAATTCTATTGATGAGTATGGTAATAAAATAGAAAAATTAAAAACTTATTTACAATAATTAAAATGTCAAATAAAACTAAGAAACCAGTAATAGGTATTCCAGCTTGGAGCCTAGGTGAGAATTCATTTGGAATACAAAAAACTTATCTTGAATATTTTGCTAAGTTTGGTCAAGTAGAAATGCTTACACCAAACGAAGACATTAGAGAAGATTTAGATTTAGTTGTATTGCCAGGTGGACAAGATGTTCAAACCACTCATTATAATGCTGTACCAGGCTTTATGAATGGCTCAAGTGACCCTTTTAAGGATTACTTTTTTAAGAATAATTTACCTAAATATATTGAAGTGGGAACTCCTGTATTTGGTATTTGTTTAGGATATCAACAATTAGCAATATATTTTGGTATACCTCTTATTCAAAACATAACACCATATCATGGTTATTCTGAAGATGGTGATAAAGAAATTAACAAATGTGTAGTTAATGCAAAATATATGCAAGAAAATATTCATCCTTCTTGGACATATGCTACTACAACTGTAAATACTTTCCATCATCAAGGAATTAGTAAACAAGCTTTAGAACATAATACTGAGTTAATACCTTTATTATGGGAAAAAGCTGTTTCTTGGGATAGACAAAACGGAGCTCACAATATTTTAGAAGGTTTTGCACATGCAAAATTACCTATTATTGGTGTTCAGTTTCATCCTGAGAAAGCTAGTTCTTGCGATTTGTCTGACATTTTAGTGGATAGTCTAATAGCTAGAAGCCCTAGATTACAAAAATTAATTAAAATAGAAAAATCAATATTAGCTTAAAATGAATAATAAAATAACAGTAGAAAAACTAAATCCAGATAATTTAAATCCAATTACTAATGTTAGATTAGGGAGTGATCCAGAGTTTTTCATAGTTGATATAAATACTGGAGAACATGTAAGTGCTGTAGGATTAATAGGAGGGTCGAAAGACCTTCCTAGATTCCTAAAGCTTGGTTATGGAGTACAAGAAGATAATGTCGCCTTAGAGCTTACTTTACCACCTACAAATTCATATATTAAAATGTATAATGATTGTCAGTGGATACTAGATAAAATAAATAAAGAGATAGAAAGCAAAGGGTTAATAGTTTTAAATGACGATAGTGCTGATGCTATTAGCTTTTCTGATAAAGAGCTAGATACTGATGCTGCTAGATTGTTTGGATGTTCAGCAAGCTTTAATTTCTGGAATTTAGAAATGAATGAATCTCCTAAAGCTACTGATGGTAATTTAAGATCAATTGGTAAGCATCTTCATGTTTCTTATAAAGAAAGAGGTTATGAAACAGATATTAATTTACTTCGTGTACTAGACTTGTATCTAACTGTACCTAGTATTATAATGAATCCTAATGGGGCTTTACGTAGAAAACTTTATGGTAAAGCGGGTGAGCATCGTATTGGTAGTGTTACAGCTGAATTACGTACTTTAGGTATTAATTGGTTTCAAAGTAAAGAACATACTAAATTTGTATTTGATAATACTTTTGCAGCTATTGATAAAATTAATAACGAGAAGTTTGTTATGGATGAGCATATGGATGACTGCTTAGCTATCATTAATTGTGTTAATAACAATGACTCTGATGTAGCTAAATACCTATGTGATAAGTATAATATCAACTATACTATTGAAAAGCAAGAAAATAAATCTATTAAAAAATCAGCTTCTGTTGAAGAAGCTATCTAAAATAATAATATATGTGTGGACTAATAGGTTTTAGTGGTCATAAGGGACAAAAATTTGATGTTAATAAGGTCAAGATCTTATTTATGTATAATCAAGAAAGGGGTAAAGATGCTTCTGGTTTCTGGACTCCTCAAACAGGTGTAGTTAAATCAGTAGACGCGGCTTCTAAATTTCTTACTAAAGATTTTAATAAGATAATACCTGATTGTTCTTTAATAGGACATGTTAGAGCAGGTTCAACTTATAAAACTTTTGTATCTGCAGCACATCCTTTTGAAGGTGATAATTGTGTGTTAGCTCATAATGGTACATTAGATAATACAGAGGCTTTAACTACAGAATATAATACTACTAATCCAGGTACTGACACAGAGTTACTGCATAAAATTATGGATAGTAACTTTGGGGCTAAAATATTTAGTCAGATTGATGGTACAGCTAGTTTATTAGTAGCTGATAAAAATATTAAATTAAAAAAAGGTCAGGAAAATAGCTTTTTATTAGCTTTTAGATTAAATAATCAAAGGCCTTTATATTTTGGTATGAGTAATGAAGGTATGTATATTAGCAGCTTAAAAGAAGGCTTAGAAGCTATTGGATGTACAGAAATTACAGAGTTTAGTACTAATATTTTATATACTATATTTGAAGGAGGGATAATTAATGATGTGGCTATACCCAGTAGAGCCCTTAAAAATAAAGTTATTAACCACTCAAATTACGGTAGTAATGTGTATGCTGGTAGCGGCTCTGCTCCTGCTTATTGGGCTAAATATTTAAATGGTTGGATACAAACAGATAGAGCAAGTTTAGCAACAGATCCTATTAAGTATGAAATAGATGATTGGTTTTTATTAAGGGAAATTAAAGTTGCTGATTGTAAATTAGTTGTTGAAAATATTGATGGTAACAAGTTAACTTTAGGCTTTGCTCAGTTTTATTACAATCAAAAACTTCTACCTATTAATCCTTTAGCGCCTAATACTAAAGTTGTTGTAATGACTAATATTCATAAAACTGATAAACCTTCTGAATTTGTATTCTTTAAAGGAGATGTAGTGGATATTCAACAAAAAGAAACTACTATTAAAGGAGCTTCTTGTATTAGTGCTACTAGTTTAGTAGATGGTGTAGTTTATGAATTAAAGAAAGAGTTTGTTAGAGCTTGCATGATTAATGAGCGCCATCTTTCAAATATAATTAATAATGCTAAACATATTGCTTTATTACCTCCAAAAACAGATCCTCCTGTTATTGAGTCAGAAATTTTAAGTACTAGTAAAATAGAAGAATCTTATTTAGCTCAATTTATGGTAGAAAATAACTTACTTAAAAATTTAAGTGTTGATGATATTATTAAAGCTACTGATGATAGTAAAATAGTATCTGAAATCTTTGATTTATGTGAAGATAATATGATTTCTTTTGATGACTTATATGGAGTAATAGAAGAACATGAAAGTGATTTAGATTTAATGACATTAAGATGTTTTAAAGATGAATTTGATACAATGAAAGAAAAAGTGTGTGAAACTTATATTAAAACTGTTGAATTATGGAAGAAAAAGAAAGAGTCCTTGCTAGCTTAGAACAAATTAATGGATTTAAATATCTAAAAAGAGGTAAGGAAAAATACTTTATCGGAGATTTTGTAGAATTAGTTGGTGATTTAGAAGAGTCAAATAATAAACCTAAAAAGTATGAAATAGTTAGTTTTATGCATGGTTTGGGAGGTGACATAGCAATTACATGTTTTAATCGTAAAGAGGGGATAGGATTATTTAGAGTTGAATCTATTAAATCTTTTTATTATAAAAAAGATATAAAAAAATATGTTCATAGAGGTTGTCCTAGAGTATTTGAAGCTAAAGAAGATCAGTTAGTAACAGATCATTTCGGTAATAAAGGTTATATTCAAGATATGATTTTAGCTGATAAGAAACTTGTAATTAAATCTTTATGTACTAAAATTCTAATTAATAACCAAGAAAATTCTTTTAAATGGGTTTTAAATACTGAATTAGCCCATACAAATCATTTTAAGTGCTTTTATGATAATCAACTTTATGTTAGTGAGTATAAAATGTATGCTTTTAAAGTAACTCAAATATCAGAAACACAATTTTCAGCAGAGAATGTTCCAGTTAATAGAGGCGCTAAAGAAAAGCTTATTAGTTGTAATCTTAAAGTTCTTAGCAGTGCTTATAGTTCTGAAATAGTTTATTTATTAAATGGTGATGAAATATTAAAAGATCATTCTGATAAATTTATTATTGGTCCTAGATCTGGGCAATTAATTCTTAAATCTAAGCTAAAGAGTGATGGATATCGTCAATATGATAATGGTTATTACTTTCCTGAGTTTAAAAACTTTAAAAGACATAACCCTTTTAATAAAGATTTTAATTACAAATTTGGATTAGATTCTCCAACTAATTTAATAACTGAAGGCTTGAAATATACTTTTGGTGTGGAAATTGAGATGGCTGATTGTACCTTTACTCCTACTATGATGCAAGATTATAATATTATGGTTGAGAAAGATGGTAGTATTACAAACTCTAGAGGTGAGAAATACGGTCCTGAAATTATAACTGGGGTATTAAAAGGTGATCATGGATTTGCTCATTTACAAGCTCTTTGTAATGAGTTAGCTAATAAGGGTGAAGTAAATCACACATGTGGTATACACACTCACATAGGTTCCGCTGATTTCAATAGTACAAATATAGTGCTATTATTTAAGCTGCTAAAACATTTAGAAGAGGATATCTTCAATATGTTACCTAAAAGTAGAAGAGAAAACAAGTATTGTAGAAGATTACCTAATCTAGATTTTAATTTTGATGGTTGTAACACCATTATGGATATGAAAATTAGAGTAGATAACTATTATACTGAACTTTTTACTAAAGCTGCTGATTCCCCTCCAAGTGATAAATTGAATAAAACCAAAAATCATCCTAAAGGGGCTAAAGTAAATTACGATCAAACTAATATTAGATATTGCTGGGCTAATTTTATACCTGCACTATTTAATACAAGATTGACTAATCCTCCATCTAACACAATTGAATTTAGATGCTTCAATGCTAGTACTAACTTTATCAAAATTAAAAATTGGTTAAAGATTTGTATGGCGTTAGTAAGCTTTGCTGAAAACTGTCATAGTGATATAATGAGTAATACAGTAACTTTAAAAGGTGAAGTATTGCCTCTAACATTAAAAAATATTATGAATAAGGTATATCCTAAATCATATAGAATTATTAATGAATTTATTGATATTAGGACAGAATTATTCAAAGATGTAGATTTAGAGGATATTAAAAATGAAAATGAAGTTAATGTTAATCTAAAACTTAAACAACTAATATAATGTGTTTATTAATGATGAAACCCTCTGGAGTAGCTTATGACCATAAATTCATGCTTAGTGCAATTGAATCTGGTATTGTTACTAACAGAGATGGTATAGGAGGAGCTGTAAGAAAAAGCTCCTCTCATATACTTAGAATGAGTAAAGGGCATTATAACCACAGTAAACAGGATTTTTACAGATGGTTAAAGAGTCAAGACATACAAGCTGAAGATGAAGTATTAGTTCATTTAAGATGGGGTACAAACGGTTCTAGAACCATATATAATCAACATCCATATATACTAGGAGAAAAGAGTACTATGAGTAGAATAGGCATAGTTTCTGAATTAACTACAGAAGATGATGATGTAAAAACAGGTATATTTGCTCATAATGGTATATTTTCTGGATATGAGTATGAATGTTTTGATGAGGGTTTAAGTGATACTTATAATTGGGGATTAAGTTATTTTAGATCAGATAAACAAATTGAAGCTCTAAAAAATGCTCCTCATGCACTTATAGCTACTAATTTAACATTAGCTAACTCATTAAAAGGTGAGAAAGTTTGTTTTATGTTTCCTGATAGAGAGATGATTATTTTAGGTACCTTTATAAATGATGAAGGTTATCTATTCTCTAATAGTGGGTATAAAAGTTATACTGAAGATAGAGGAGGTAGCTCTAATAGAGGCTCTGAATCAAACTTACTTCGTAATAAATTTCATAATCTTGTTGATATTGAAGATGAGGAAGAAGAAAATTTTCCTAGTTTTTGCGGTATTAACACAGGGTTTAATTTAAGCGATCAACAAACGAATTTTAATCTTGGTTCTGAAACTGATGATGAAAAACTTTTTAATGATTGGCTAGAAAGAACTAGTATTAATACAGATTCTGAACCTGTTGTTGAAGAATTAGAAATTATCTCTAAAGCACAAGTAGCTGTAGTTAGGAAATTAGTTAACTCTAGTTTTGAGTACGAATTAAAGCTACCTAAAATAGAAGTTAAAGTTATACCTATTGGTAGACATTCTAATAAAGCTGAGTACTTTAATACTAAGTATAATAAGCGTCACAACTTAAATTTAGGCCCGTTAGATAAGGTTATTAAAGTAACCTCTAAAGATGATGTAGCTTTAAATAGTAAGTATGCTATTGCAGCTGATTTTAGTTTACCTATTAAGTTAACTAATGAAAACTGTAAGCATTTTACACTTGTTAATATACAGGAAGAGGCTAGAAATAATTTAATATTTCCTCCTGATACTCAATTTACTGTAGGTACAGTAACTTTAGATAATGTATATATAAGAGGTACTATTTATGGAGAGTCTAACATTAGTGATGATGATTATACTGAGTATGTAATTAGAACTCATGATCAAATTGGTAATAATTTTAAAATTAGGCCTAAACATTCTATGATTCCTGTTTACAGAGATTATATGAAGCTAGTTGAAAGATTTGGAATTGAGATTTCTTTAAATAAAAGTAAGACTCTTAAAAATCTTACATTTAGCATTCAAACACAAGTAAATAAAGAAAAATCTTTAAAAGGTTATGCAACAGATAAAGCTTATAATTTTGTTAAGAATCATTATAATGGTATAGCTCTAGTTGAATTTTATAATAACTTTGTAAAAGATATTTTAGATGCTAAAGCTAATAAAAAATTAAACTTAGCAGGTCCTAAAGAATCTTTATTTGATGAACCTTACACTCTTATTGATAATCATTTAGCTAGAATAATGGACTAATTATGGTAATAAATACAACAAAAAAAGATGCTTTAAAAGGTAGTATAGACGTTTCTAAGATAGTTAAAACTTCTTTTGATTTTACAATTGAAGAAGTTTTAACTTCTACAGATGATGAATATAAACCTACAGTAACTTACATGCCTATAAGTTATTATAATACATTAGAAAAGCTTGACCAAGAGTTATCTAATTCCTATCACATGGGTAGAAATTATGAGGCTCTAACTAAAAAAGAGTTGTTACTTATAATTAGTAGTGTTTTAATTAAAACTCCAAGTTTATATTATGATACACATAAATTAATTACTATAATTGAAGATGATTATTTTATAGGGGTTTATGAAACTAATACTGAGTTAGAAGAATATTTAAATATTATAAATACAAGGGATCTTGAATTAATGGAGGGATAATAATATGAGCGAAGAAAAAGTAAAAAAATATGTGTCAAATAACGTAGATCAAATGGCTGATCAGATATTAGCTGGTAATATGGAGCGACTTCATAAATGGACAAGTGCTGCTACTAGTCTAGGTATAGCAGAAAGATTTTCTATAAAAGAGGAGCCTGAAAAAAAACCAACAAAAGGCTCTATTAAAAATAAATCAGATGGTAGTTTATTAGGTGAATTATTTAAATTAGTTTGGTATGTTACTAATACTAGTGGCTTACCCTTTGAAGTTTTAACTAATATAGAGTTATATAAAAAATCTATTTTTAATGAAGATTTTATAAACTCATTTATAAAAGCTTTAAATAACAATGTTATTATAGTACCTATTAAAATAGTTAATATAACTAATTTAAATCTAATGGCATATAATCATAGTGGCCATGCTATTGATAGTGCTATTAGAGCAAAGTTAGGATTTAGGATGTATGTATCATTTTTCCTACCTAGTTTAGATTCAGATCAAACAAATATGTACTATGATAAAGATCATATCTATTTAGAATTAAATAGTAGTACTCAGAATTACAAAGCTGCTAGAAAAGAGATTTTAGATAGTTTTAAAGACCTGGATATGGAGATAGAGCAGGTTAGTGACACTTTAGATAATCTAGTTAAAACTAATCCAGAATATCATAAAATGGTGTATGATAGAAACAAGGCTATTATTAATTTGGATCTAATTAAAAGTAAGATTATAGATTTAAATGATAAAATCTATAAACTTGAAAGTGGGGTATTACCTGATGACTTAATAGAAAAGAATAGAGATAAGTTTAAATGGCAGCGTGTTAGGTTATTTAATACATTCTTAGAAAATACTAGTAAGCCTAAAGTTACTACAGAAAATTATAGAACAATTGGAAGTAATCTTTATGGAAATTATACAACACCTCCTCTTCCTGAGTTTTTCTTAAACGATGATGATTTTAATATAAGTTCACTTGAATCTACTACATATGAAGATTATATAGACTATGACAATGGGGTATATTTTGATTTTAATGGGGATTCTTATGATTTAGATACTATTACTTTAGAAAAGTTAGATAGTCTATTAGGCCAAGATTTAATGAGTGAAGAGAGTTCTGATCAAATAGTAATGTTTAGAGGTCTTTAATTAAATGAAAGAACTTTTAAAAAAACTAAGAGATAATGATATAGATTTCTCTCAATATATTCTTCTATATAGTTTATTTCATGGAGATAAACAATATGCTGAAGAATATAATAAAGTAGAAATTTATGATAGTCATCAAGGTATTCAAAAATTAATTCATCTAGGGTTTTTAGCTAGAGTTGAGCTACTTGAAGGTACTAGTAGATATACAGATTTTACTAATGATAATTTATTTATTACTAAATTAGGTATTGAAAGATTCTTTAAAGAGTCTACTAGTACTCCTAGTAATGAATCTATTTTACCTAAGTACAAAATACTTTGGATAGAAGATTGGTATGATTTATTTCCTAAAGGTATTAAATCAGGAGGCTACTATGTTAGAACCTCTATAAAAGATTGTGATAAAAAGATGTACAAGTTTTTAGTAGATAATTCTGAATTTACCAAAGATATAATTCTTGAAGCCACCAAGAACTATATTGAGGATATGAAAAGTAAGAATTATTCAATGATGAAACTTGCGCCTAATTTTATCTATAAAGATGGAATAAGTATGTTGAGCGGAGCTTGTGAAGCCTATGTCCAAGGTGTAAACAATAATCAAGATACTTATTCAACTAATGAATTAACTGGAATATAGTTAGATGAGCGATTTAAAGTTACGGATAGACGAGGGTTTAGATGGGAAGTATGAAGGGTTATCTAATGGCTTTAATAGGCTAAATAACTACATCTTTGGTGTACAAAGAAAGTGTAAAACTCTTATAGGAGGGAATAGTGGTACAGGTAAAACAACATTATGTGATTATATGGTTAGTAATGCAATACAAGATGCAAAAGCTAAAAATATAGAACTAGATGTATTTTACTATTCTTATGAAATAGACAAAGTAACTAAGCAGTGTAACTGGTTAAGTACTATTATATTTAATAAGTATGGTGTTACTATTCCTCCTGAGAGGATAAAAGGTTTAGGTCAAAATAGGTTAAATTCTTATGAGTTAGGACTAGTTAATGCTGAAATTCCTTATATGGAAGAAATGTTTAGTAAGATAAATTTCTATTTTAAACCAGAGAATCCAACAGGTATGTATCATACTTTATGGAAATTTGGCGCAGATCATGGTAAATTTACTTATGAAAATTACACAGATTCTGAAGGAAATGTTAAGAAAAAAATAGTTAGTTTTAAACCAACTAACCCAGATTGGCAATGTTTAGTAATAGTAGATCATATATCTTTATTAAGTCTTGAAAGGGGTTTCTCTGTAAAAGAAAATATTGATAAGTGGTCTGAGTACTGCGTACAACTAAGTAACCAATTTGGTATTAGTTTCTTTAACATTAGTCAGTTTAATGACTCACTATCTAGTGTAGAAAGGAGTAAGTTTAAAGGTGTAGATTTATCTCCGCAACAATCAGATTTCAAAAATACTAGGAATCCTTATGACGATAGTGATGTTGTTATAGGACTTCTAAATCCTTGGAAACTTGATATGAGAGAGAGTCTTAATTACAAACTAAATGACTTTAAAAGTAATTTTGTGATGTTAAAGATTATTAAAAACAGATTATCTGTTGATAATATAGCAATAGGAACTCTTTTTAATCCTAAAGCTGGCACATTTATAGAATTACCTAAAGCTGCTGAAATGACCGAAGACCTATACAAAGAGTATTTAAACAAATTAAAATAACTAGATGCAAGAAGAAGAAAAAGAAAAAAATGGGGTTACAGCAAGTTTACAAAAGTATGATGAATCAGCACAAGCTGACTTATTAGTAAAAGCTGAAACATGGATTGCAAGCGGGTTATTACCAAGTTCAATTAAGAAGCCAGAACAAGCTGTTGTTATAGCTTTGAAAGGTAAGGAATTAGGACTTGAAACTATGGCTTCTTTTGAGCTCATAGATGTGATAATGGGTAAGCCAGCATTAAAACCAAAAGGTATGGCTAGCCTTATCAGAAAGGGAGGTGTAAGAACCAAAACTATAAAAGATTTTGAACCTATCTTAGACGAGAAAGGAGCTAAAGTTGATTATATTACAACTATTAGATTCTATCGAGATGGGATAGAAGAAGATGTATCTTATACCTATAGAGATGCTGAGAGATTAGGATTAACTAATAAGGACAATTGGAAAAAGCAGCCTGCTGTTATGCAGTATTGGAGGTGTTATTCTAAAGGTGCTAATAGAGTTGCCCCTGATTTAATTAATGGCCTTTATACAACTGAAGAATTAGCGAGTTTTACTCCTAATTCCCCTCAGATAGAAATTACAGAAGATGGTGATGCTATTGTTATACAATAACTTTACTATATACAAGATTACAAATAATAAACATATTCCTTTAACCACAACAAACATAATACGATAAATATATGAGCGAAACAACATTTAACTTTGCAGAAGTACAATCATCAAAAGAAGTAAAACCAGTAATCCGTCCAGGAGTAAATGAAAATGTTACTATTGGGTCAGTAACTGAAACTACTACAGATAAAGGTAAGAAGGTAATTCGAGTACCTTTTACTAGTGCTGATGGTGCAGAGTTAACAATTGACATGTCAATGGAAGGAGGGGCACCTCAGTATACAATGCGAAAACTAAAGCATTTAATGACTAAATCTGCATCAGAAGATGTAGTTAATGCAGCAACTTCAATTGACGATGTTAACAAAATACTTAAAGGTCAAACTTTAAGAATTAAATTTACAGGTGAAGAATTTGTTTCTAGTAGAGATGGTAAAGTATACGTAAAAACTGTACTAGGTTTACCTAACTTTGCAGAAGCAATGACTACCTCTAAAGAAATGAGTGCTTTAGTTTATGATACTAATAATCAGTATGACCTAAAGAAAGTTAACCAAGCAACTATTGATGGTAATGCACCTCAATTAGCTAAAACAGATGACTTACCATTCTAAATTTAATTAATTAATAACAAATAAAATCTTAGTTATGTTCGATTTTTCAATGATAAATTCTGAAGACTCCTACATAACTAAAGATTTTGTATTAAGTAGGCTATCAGATCAACAAATTATTGAGTACTATCTTAATATTAAATTAGCGTATAGTAACTTAATATCTAGTCCTTTTAGAGAGGATAAAAATCCAAGTTTTGGAATAAAATATAATGGAAGTAAATTTACAGCTAAAGATTTTGGTACTAAAGAAATATTTGATTGTTTCAATATAGTAGAAAAATTATATAATTGTAACTTCCAAGAAGCTTTAAGGATAATTTCTAATGATTTTAATCTTATTAGTAAGTCAGAAAAACCTATTACTACCAGCAATACTTTACATCAAAGTCAACCTGTAACAGAAATAACACATCTGATCAAACCTAAGAAGAATGTCATTACAATAGAAGAGCAACCTTTTACTAAAGTAGATTTAGATTATTGGAGTCTATATGGTATAGATGAAAATACTTTAAAATTATTTAATGTAAAGAGTTGTAAATATGTTTGGTTAAATGGTAGTTTATGCAGAATTTATAACAATAAAAACCCTGTGTATGCTTATCAATTTGATAAAACTTATAAAATCTATTGCCCTTTAACTAAAAACAAGAAAACTAAATGGCTGTTTTCTGGTAATCAAAATGATATAGAAGGATATAATGTTCTAGTGACCAACGTGTTCAGTCAAGAAATATCAAATTATGAGAAATCTACATTTGATACTATTATAGTAACCAAGAGTCTAAAAGATGTTATGTGTCTATACAAATTGGGTTATCAAGCTATAAGTTTACAAGGTGAAACTAATCCTTTTACTTTTGAGTTATATTTGAAACTAAAAAATCTTGGATTAAAAAACTTCTATTCTTTTTATGATAATGATAAAGCTGGAATTGCTGGTACTAATGAAATAGTATCAGCTTTTCCTGATTTTATACCTTTATACATACCAGATGAATATGGAGCTAAAGATATTAGTGATTATACTGCAAAGTTCGGATTAAGAGAAGCAAAAGTGTTGATTGATAGCCTACTCTAATACAATAATACTTAATTAAAGTATGAGGAAAGTATATGAGAGGTTACCAAATAGATGATAAAAGTATAATATATCAAAAAGTTTTAGACAACTATATAGAATATGTTACACTTAGCAACAAAAGAAGACCTACTTTTTATAAACGCGGAGTCCCTATACCTAAGAAGTATAAGAAAGAAGACTATGGTTTTAACAAAGAAGGTATATTAATTAATAAAGAAAGTAGTGAAAAAATAATTAAAAATGTTAGAAGTGTTGGAACTCCTAAGTTGAAGAAGATATCTGGACAAGATATTTGGGTTGGATTACCTTTTCATCTAAGAACCAAAATTGCTAGAGAAGTTAAATTATACTTTCTTAATGAATTAAATGATTTACAAAAAATAGACCCTAAATTGTTTCCAATTGGGGTAGATATGACTTTTGTTAAAAGTATTGATAGAAATAACTGGGATATAGATAATCTAGCTTTAATATACCGTAAGGTATTATTAGACTGTTTAAAACTAGTTGTAGGTGCAGATGACTCATCTGAATTTATTCAAGAAATACCAACAAGATTTATACCTACTGAAGATGGTAGAAGACAATTAATTATTACAATATATACTATAAATGATACAAATGAGTAAAGCCACTGAAAAACAAATTAAAAATACAACAATTAGTTTAGATAGTTTTACTTTAGCTTCAGATTTAGCTGATGTACTTATTAAAGATAAATATAAAGACCCTGAATTAATCTTTGATTATGATGAGGTTAATGATTGTTATATCTATAAAGAAAGTATAGCTGCAGAATATGAAGAAATGGTTGATAATCTAAACGATTATTTAATTAACCAATACAGTAATTTAAATATATATGGAAGCGGAATTAAAAGCTAACTCAGTAATAGAAAGGGAGTATAAAGGTTCTATTTATATGTATCCTACTGAATTAATAGAAGGTATTTTAGCTCAATTTGGACCTAAATCTGATGAGTATGATGCGGCTATTAATGGTAGGTATACTTTAGGGCCTATGATAGAAGAGTATCTAACTAATGATACTATTTCTAGTGATGAGTTTATAATAGCTTATGAACAAGGGGATGAAGAACTTTGGAGATATTATCAAATGTTTACTTTAAATGAGCCCTACAAAGTTTTATATGACCAATGGTTAGCAGTAATGCATAACGAAGAGGTTGAATTGTTAGAGGAGGACTATGCAGATTAAAATAGTGCCTAATCCTTCGATTAGAGGAACTTTAGTAGACTTTATAAGTAATACTAAGATAATACAAGATGAAGGGCTTAAAACAGCTATAATTGATGCAGATAGTATTTTATTTGCTATTTGTGTAGATAAGAAACAAGATGATTATCAAATAGCTCAATTTGGAGCTCAAACTGAAAGAACTTTAAATAATGTGATTGAAGAATTTAACACATATTTTTTAAAGATTCTAATGGACTCAGGTTGTCTTCAATATGTAGCTTTCTTAACAGCTGGTTCTCATCGTTATAGTTTTTACCCAGAATACAAAGCTAATCGAAAGAAGTTAGAAAAACCTAGATTTTTGAAAGAATTAACAGCTTATGCTATTGAAACCTTAGGTTTCTGTAGAGTAGATGGTTATGAGGCAGATGATTTAGTTAATATGTGTAAAGAACAATTGGGGCAGAATGTCTTAATTGTTCATACAGATAAAGACTTAGATCAAATTCCAGGTAATCATTATAACTACAAGAAACCAGAATTTTATGATATTAGTGAAGATGCCGCTCAGTTAAACTTGTGGACACAAGTAATAACAGGTGATTCTATAGATAATATTAAAGGAATTCCAGGTAAAGGTAGTAAGTTTGCTGAAACTCTATTTGAAGAAGATGAAGAAGGAACACCTTTTCATAGTTTAGTATTACATGAATATGTAACTAAATTCGGAGAATACCAAGGTATAGAAGAGTTTACTAAAAACTATAAGCTTATTAAGTTATTAGGATTAGGTAATTCAGGGCTATTTTTTCAAACAAGTTTAGTAGAAGATAAGTTAGATTTAGAAGCTAATTTAAATCTACAATAATAATAATAATAACTAGTAAGAGGAGATAGATGATAGAGGAGATAGAGAAAACTAGTGAGAAAGGTAATTTTGATGTAAATAAAGTTACTAAATCAAATATTTTTGTAAGAAGTATGTTAGGGTATTCATTTGATTTTTATGGTGAGAATTTCCATAATTGTTATATTGGAGGAGATACTCAAAAAGATGTTTTATACTTAACATTTAAAAAACCTATTTTAGACCAAACCAAATTTAATAAAATATTAGAAACTTTAAGTATAGATGAGTACTATATTGGATACAAAACATCTGAAGATTGGTGTATTGTTAAAATGTATGTACCTATGCAATACCTAAATGATTTTAATAAGTTTGTTAACGGTAAGTATTCACAAATGAGTGAAGACTTTAAAGAGAATTTATTGAGTATCTTATTAAGATATGATAAAACTAAAACTCTTTTTAGTAGAACTAAAGCTTGTTTATATCCTACAAAGGAAGCAAGAAAACATTTAAGTGAAGCTTTAGGGGTTACAATAGATAAGGATGCTGAAGTGGCTTCAGTTCCTAATATGGACATAGAAAGGTATAGAGATGAGTATTTTAGAAAAGAAGACAATGAAAGCAAAGGAAACTATTAAATACGATGAAGGTAAACCTTGTCTAAGTGATGTGCCTCAATTAGCTTTAATGAGTGTGGCTAAAGTATTTAATTATGGAGCTAATAAATACTCCAAATTTAACTACTCACACGGTACTAATTGGTTACGTTATTATGACGCAGCTCAAAGACATATGAGTTCTTGGATGACTGGAGAAGATATTGATGAGTCTACCCATAATCATATAGATCATGCAATAGCTAGTCTAATGATGCTTAGAGAGAACATACATCTTGAAAGAGGAGATGATGATAGAAATGATATTTACAAAAAACAACAATTAAAATTAGAATTCAATGAATAAAGAAGCAGAACAAGTAGTTTACGCAGAAGACATGGTTAAACCAAATGTATTTGTACAATTTAAGAAGTTAGATGAAAAGGCTGTAATTCCAACTTACGCTAACATAGGAGATGTAGGAGCAGACTTAACTGCTACTTCAGTTAATCATGTACCAGCTACTATTGAAGAAGCTGCTTACTATGAGTATGGTACTGGGTTAGCTATTAAGATACCTGAAGGTTATGGAGGTTTTATATTTCCTAGAAGCAGTATATCTAAAAAAGATTTATTTCTTGCTAATGCGGTAGGAGTAATTGACCCTAGTTATACAGGCGAAATTAAACTACGCTTTAAATACAAAACTTTACCTAAGTTGTATGATGCAGGCGAAAGAATTGGCCAGCTTGTTATATTACCAATACCAACTATTAATTTTAGTGAAGTTTCAGAACTTCCTATAACACAACGTGGAAATGGCGGATTTGGAAGCAGCGGAGCCTAGTTCTGATGATAATAATTTTGAGTTTACTATGAAACATTTAACTGCTAATGGGTTAGGAATAACTGTAGATCAGTTAGATGTTTTAGTACCTCAATTATCAGAAGAAGAATTTAATACAGTTAGACAGTTTTTGATATCAGAAGATTCAGAATCAGAAAAAGAAGCTAAACTGGTTATAAACAAATACCTAAAGAATGAATAGTAAAGGAAAGAAAGAGGCAGTTAAAAAGTTTAAAAGACTATTTTATGATATTGAAACATCTTATAATATAGTTAAATCTTGGAGAATAGGTTATGAAGTTAGGTTAACTGATAAGGATATTATCCAAGAAAGAGCAATTATTTGTGTAGCTTACAAGTGGGATGGAGATAGCCAAGTTAAGTATTTAGCTTGGAATAAGGGTGATGATAGTGAGTTAGTAACAAAGTTTGCTGAGATTTTAAATTCAGCTGATGAAGTGATAGGGCATAATTCAGATAGATTCGATACCAAGTGGTTGAGAACTAGATGCTTATATCACGGAGTAGCATTAACTCCTTTTATTCAATCTATTGATACTTTAAAAGAAGCTAAGAAACTATTCTTATTTAACTCTAACAAGTTAGATTATATTAGTAAATTCTTAGGTTCTGAAGGTAAGATGGAAACTGGGGGATTAGAATTATGGGATGACGTTGTTTTAAGACACAACAAACAAGCTTTAAACAAAATGGTAGCATATTGTAAGCAAGATGTTGAAGTCTTAGAAGAAGTTTTCAATAAACTAAATCCTTATTTAAAGAATAAAGTTACTAAAACTATTAGAGTAGAAGGTAATGGTATTAACTGTGTGGAGTGTGGCTCTCCAAATATAGTTAAACATAAGATAAGAATTAGTATTGCTGGAAGACAAACCCAACAATATCAATGCAAAACTTGTGGTAAGTATCATTCTGTAGCTATTAAGAAAGATAGTAAAAATAACTAGGTAGTATCTTATGTATTATAAGAGAAAGTTGTAAAAATTGATTAGGGAGGATATATTGTATGTCCTCCCATTCAATAATGTGTGGTAGATAAATAATATATATGATAGAAAACAAAACAGAAACATCAATTCAAGTGTTAAGCGACTTAGTAGTTTTTAACAAGTACGCAAAGTATAACCCAATCTTAAAAAGAAGAGAAGCCTATAGTGAAGTAGTAGATAGGTATATAAATATGATGATTAAAAAATATCCTACTTTAAAAGAAGATATTATTTACCAATCAAAGTTTATATATGATAAAAAGGTATTGCCTAGTATGAGAGCTATGCAATTCTCTGGCGCTGCTATTGAAAAGAATGAAGCTAGAATTTATAACTGCTGTTATTTACCTATAGATGACTATAGAAGTTTTAGTGAAATTATGTTTCTACTATTAGGAGGTACAGGTGTAGGCTATTCTGTTCAGAATAACCATGTTGATAGGTTACCTGAAATACATAAACCTACTAAGGAACAAAAGTATCTTGTAGGCGATAGTATTGAAGGTTGGGCTGATGCTGTAAGACATCTTATGGCTAGTTATTTTGGACTTAGAACTACTAAACCTAAATTTGATTTTAGTGATATTAGACCTAAAGGACAAAGACTTATTACAGCTGGTGGTAAAGCTCCAGGACCTGAACCACTTATGAGGTGTTTATTTGAAATAGAGAGGATTCTTGATAGAAAGAGTAATGGTGAGAAGTTAACCTCACTAGAAGTACATGATATTGTATGTCACTTAGCTGATTCAGTACTAGCAGGAGGCATTCGTAGAGCAGCATTAATTTGCTTATTCAATGCAGATGATGAAGCTATGCTTACTTGTAAGTTTGGTAATTGGTGGGAAGAAAACCCTCAAAGAGGTAGGGCTAATAACTCTGCTGTCTTAGTAAGACATAAGATATCTAAAGAGTTTTTCTTAGATTTGTGGAAGAAGATTGAGCTATCTAATAGTGGGGAACCAGGTATTTACTTTACTAACAATCCAGATTGGGGTACTAACCCTTGTTGTGAAATAGCTCTAAGACCTTATCAGTTCTGTAACTTATCTGAGATTAATGTATCAAATTTAGAGTCACAAGAAGACTATAATCAAAGAGCAAAAGCTGCTTCATTCTTTGGTACATTACAAGCAGGATTTACTGACTTCCATTATCTAAGACCTATTTGGAAGAAGACTACTGAGAAAGACGCTCTAATAGGTATAGGAATGACAGGTATTGCTTCTAATGAGATATTTAAGTATGACCCTAAAGAAGCTACAGAAGTTGTTATTGATACTAATAAACGCTTAGCTAATTACTTAGGTATTAATCCTGCAGCTAGAACAACTTGTATTAAACCATCTGGTACTACTAGTTTAGTGTTAGGTGTAAGTTCAGGTATTCATGCTTGGCATAATGATTACTATATTAGAAGAATGCAGATGAATAAATCTGAGGCTATCTATGAGTATCTAAGTGCTAATCATCCTGAGATTATACAAGACTATAAGATGATTGCTAATAGCGCTGTAGTAGAAATACCTATTAAAGCACCTGAAGGAGCTACTATTAGAAACAAGGAAACAGCATTAGAGTTACTTCAAAAAGTTAAATTTCTAAATGAAACTTGGATTAAACCAGGTCATAATGCTGGTGAAAATACTCATAACATATCTGCTACTATATCTGTAAAAGATGATGAATGGGAGTCTATTGGTAATTGGATGTGGGATAACAGAACCTCTTTTAATGGGTTAAGTGTTTTACCTTATGATGGCGGTAGCTATATTCAAGCTCCTTTTGAAGATATAACTAAAGAGAAGTATGAAGAATTAGTTAAACATATTCATTCTATTGATCTTACTAAAGTTATCGAAGAAGATGATAATACTACACTAGTTGATGAAATAGCTTGTGGAGCATCTGGTTGTGAAATAAAATAATTATAATATGAAAGAACCTAATAGACAGAGAAAAGGAGATATTAAGGTGATCAATGCTATCCAATTAAATGATGAGCAGAAACATGCTAAAAGTCTTATCATCGCAAATCAAATTGTAGTGGTTACAGGTAGGGCTGGTAGTGGTAAAAGTTTAGTCTGCGCTCAAGCAGCTTTAGACTTCCTTAAGAAGAAGCAGGTAAATTGTATTTGGAATACAAGAGCAGCTATTGAAGTAGGTAAATCACTAGGATTTCTTCCTGGTGCTTTAGATGAAAAGTTTGACCCTTATATGGAAGCTTTTATAGAGAACTTAAATAAATGCTGTACTAATAAGGCTGAGGTAGAAAATCTAATAGAATCAGGTAAAATTAAAGCTCTGCCTATTCAATTTATTAGAGGTAAAACTATTGATGATATTCTAATTTTAGAAGAGAGTCAAAATACTACTAAAGCTGAAATGCTTGCTATTCTAACTAGATTAGGTAAAACAGGTAAGATTATTATTAATGGGGATAACGAGCAAAAAGACATTAAAGATGATTATAATGGTCTGAGCTATGTTATTGAATTATCAAAACAAATACCTGGTATTAAATGGATTAAATTAAAAGCTAACCATCGAAGTGACTTAGTAGGTAAAATTCTAGAATATGAGTATGATAAATAATTAAAGGTATGATAAAAACAATAGTATATGAACAAGAAGTAAATTATGGTAGATTTGGACTACTAAAACTAGTAGATGATAATGTTACTTTTGATACTTCTGATGGTGAATATGGTATAGTTGTATTACCTATCATATTACTAGAAGAGGCTCTTAAACAACATAAAATAAAACAAGATGAAGATTTGGCACATTAGCGATACACATACTAAACATGAATATCTTAATCCTCCTAAAGATTGTGATATTGTAATATTTAGCGGTGATTGTAGTAACCCTAGAGAGCCTTCTATTAATAAAGTGCAAGTAAGAGATTTTATAACTTGGTTTGTAAATCTTCCTATGAAATATAAAATATTTGTAGCAGGTAATCATGACACTTCTATTGAAGCTGGGTATTTAACAAAAGATAATTTTGAATCAGTAGGAATTACTTACTTAGAAAACAGCTCAATTGAAATAGAAGGTTTAAAGATATGGGGTAGTCCATATACTCCTAGTTTTGGAATAGGTTGGGCTTACAATAAGAAGCGTGAAAAATTACATGATTTGTGGGCTACTATACCTGATGATACTGATATTATAATAACTCATGGTCCTCCTAAAGGGATTATGGACTTAGCTTATCATAAAATAGATAATAAGTGGTTATTAGAGTATTGTGGATGCGGTGCTTTATTAAAAAAAGTATTTCAAATTAAACCTAAGTTAGTTTGTTTTGGACATATTCATGATAATGAAGATAACTTAAATTCAGGTATTAGACAACTAGGAACTTTACCTACTATTTTTAGTAATGGTAGTGTAGTAACAGATGGAGAGTTTGATAAAGGGCCTAGTAATAATGGTAATTTAATAACAATTTAGATGGTAACTATATTTAAAAAAGGTAATTTTGAATCTCGTACTAATAAAATCTTAGCGGTATTTACTAACACAGTAATACAATTAGATAAGATGAATGAGGAAATTTCTGCGAGTAATAGATTAAAAGAAGAGCAAATTAAGGCTATTCAAGATACTATACGAGATCAAAGTAAAGTATATTACAAGAATGTAGTAATTAAAGATAATATTAATAAAATTTTAAAAGGGTAAGAATGAAAGGAAAGACTAAAACAACAAAAGGTAAAGTTAAATGTGTAACTACTAAAACTATTAAAGGTAAACGAGTTACTAGTACAGGAGATGTATTACCTAAAGGAGTATATGTAAGTAATAAGAATATTGCTAATCCTACTTATATGGCTCGTCCTACTTTAAACGGTGAGAGAGTTTATTTAGGTAGTTTTGCAAGTATTAACAAAGCTAAGAAAGCTATTAAAGAAGCTATTAAGTAAATAAAAAAAGGAGAGGTTTAACAGCCTCTCCTTTTTATTTTTATTTAGTATTTACTAGATTGAGTTGTTTTTGTAGGCTCAAATAAGTTTATAAACTTATAACCTGGTATCCATTTATAAAGATAATAGAGTTTTTCTTTTTTATCTTTTATCTTCTTGTTACCCATAATGTTAACTAGACTTCTACCTTCGGCCTCTCCAAAAATTTCATCAAACCCCTCATCAAAAGTATTTTGTATAGTTTTAGTAGCATTAATTACTAGTCCTAGTATAGGTAAAGGATTATTAAGTAATGTTATCCAATCTCCAGGATTAACTATTCCCATAAGCTCTCTACGATACCTATTAAGAATTCTATAAGACTGGCGCGTTGCCCAATTTTTTTTAGCGAACTTATCGTCATCATCAAACCCTCCGCCAAGTATTCCAAGTAATACTAATAAAGTTAAAATATAAGTTATTTCAGTTGCTAAAGCTCTAATCTGACCTTGCTTATATTCTAAAAAATCTTCAAATGTAAGGCTACCATTTTTAACAGCAGGTAGATGTTCATTCTCTTTTAAAAAATTATCATATAAAACTCTAGCTCTATTTTCATTAACTTGAGCAAACTTACTATTTTTAACAAAAGGTAGCATATTAGCAGCTAATTTAGCACTAGCTAATCCTACATATTTAACTAAATTTAATATTCCAACAGCTTCAGGATCTACTACGTCACTTAATAAAGCAGTATATCTAGCTTCAGTAACTGTATTAGTTTGTGGATTGTATCTTAAAGATTGTTGTGATAGTATATTATCTACTCCTCTAAATCTCTCTTCAGCTAAAGCAGGTAACCAGTTTCTAAAACTCATAAATAGCTTACCCATAACAGTCATGTTAGCGGCATTCATATCTTCAGAGTTCAGACCTCCTTTAATAGTTGTAGTAGTATTTAATACAAGGTTTCTTAATTGAGAATATAACTCAGCATTAACATTACCTTCTTTATCAATTAAACCCTCCACAATAAGAGCTTCTCCTTCTATCTTACTATTATCTAGTAAAGACTTTAAACCCTCTTCTAAACGCTTAGCATTAAGTCTAACTAAATTATTATTTTTATCTAGCCCATAGTTTTGTAACATAGAATACATTACTTGCTCATCTATATGTTCATCACCTACTCTAAATCCAGCAAATAAAGTATTATAATTTATATTTTGAGCTAAATTATTTTTCCCCATTTTAGCTACCTTATCTAGCCAAGGCATAGATTTACGATCTTCAGGTTTACCTGCATAAGGCTGTATAAAATTAGCTAGAGCAAAGTATAAAGGCTTTTTTTCATTAGAGTATCTATCTTTTAAAGACTTACCCCACATAGTTTTAGTATAGAAATATCCTTTATCACCCTCAAAGAAAGCATTAGTTCTAGCCCCCATTAAGTTAACTAGATTAGATATAGGAGAAATAGCAAGTTCTTTTATTTGTTGATACTGCTTAATTTTTAAAAGGCCTTGTTTAAGCTTACTAGGTTTATCTTTATAGAATACTCCGTATAAGTGATAGTTAACCATATCTTCAAATAACCTAGACTCCTCAGTTTGAGGACCTTCTTCTGTTTGAGCTTTTTGATCATTGTTAATTCTAACTTCTTTACCATCGGCTGTAGTTTGGTTAACACCTTTTTCAGCAAGTATATCTTTTAAAGCTTCAATAGTACTCTCAGTATGTTTTAAGTTATTATAACTAAAAGCCATTTGAGCAAATACAGCTAAGCTAGAAGACAAATCAAAAGACTTTAAAGTATTATCTATATCACCTTGGTTATTAACTAAAGGATTAATAAAGTATTTAGGTATCTCTCTTTTTTGTAATCCAGTAGCTGGGTCTATTTCTCCTCTTAATGTTATATAACCTTCTTTATAAAGAATAGTATTGTTTTCTTGAACACTCATTATGTTCATAAAGTTTTCTTTAGAAAATACAGTAGAGCCATTCATAAACTGCTCCATAGTATTACCTTTTATCCAAGGTATAAAGTTATTAGGTACTTTAGTATACTGTATATCAAGCAAGCTTCTAAATTGCTCCATACTTTCTTCCCAGAAATTATAGTAATTTAACAAAGCTGGAGTACTTCTAATCTTAGCATATTCAGGATTAAGTAAATTTTCACTTACTTTAGAAGGATCTATTTCATAATACTTATACCAATAATCACTATATTTACTAGTAGAAGATTTTAAATCTGGATTGTTCTCATTAATCCATTCAATTAAATCCTTATTAGTTTGTATATCACCCATAGTATAAGAATTTATAATCATGTGTTTTTGTAAAGCTGCTTGATAAAGCTCTTTATAGTCTTCTTTAAGTTTTACCATACTATCTAAAGTTTTGTCATCTTTCTCTCTTCTAGCTTCTTCTAATTCATCATATAACTCACTTTTAAACTTAGTATGTAAATTACCTGACTTCTTGTTAATAAGTAAATCATAAACTTTAAAACCACCTAATCCATTAGCAGCACCCCAAACTTGAAGTTCTTTATTAAGTTTATCTAATTTATCAGTAAACTTTATTAAATCTAATCTTGTTTTAGTGTTAGCACCTTCAATAATAGTTCTAGCTTTTTTAAATATAGTATTGTTAATATTACTAAATCTACGGAGCAATTTATCAAACCAAGTTAAGTTTTTATCTCCGAGCATAGCAGCTCTGTCATCTAAATTTAAAGTTAAATCTATTGTTCTTTGTTTTAAAGCCTCTTCTAGATTATTAGCAACACCTGCAATAGTATCTAAGTTAGCAAAATATGCAGCTCTATCTAAAGCATTAGCTTTATCCTCAGGAATACTTTTAATAAAGTCAGGGGTACTATTAGCAATAGCTTTAAAGAGTTGTAAATCCGACATTAAATCATCAATCTTAGATAGGTTTAAGTACAAAGTGTTACCTTCTTCTAGGTAATCGGATTTAAGCGTTCTATTAATATCTAAATAGCCTTGTATAAGACCATTATAAAGTTCAGTAAACCCTTTAATATCTTTCTTTAACATAATAGAGTTAATCAAAGAATTTAACTTCTTAATTCTACCTCTAAGTTTAAAAGCTTCAGCTGTTTCATCAGCTAATCTTTCTAACCTTTTAGTTAAGTTATGCTTTAATTTATTAGCTTTTGATAAAGCTTCATCTAATCCAGCTACCCCAGTACTTTCTAAAGTAATAGGAATAGGAGTAAGAAATTTCTTTTTATCAGAATCCTCTCCCATTTTAATAGTAGTAATAACATCAGTTAGCCTAGCACCTTCTTTTTTAGTAGGATCAGCTTTTTTCTTCTCAACAAATCCTATTTGAACAGGCATAATTCTAGCAAACCTAAAATTTTTAACTCCTGTCTTCTTATACATATCCATAAGAGTAGGTAATTGCACATTAAATTCTTCTATCTTGTAACCAGGAATCCAATCATCTTTAACTATATTACCATTAGCATCTAGCTTACTATAATGAGGAGTCATAGTTTTATAATCAAGTACCCCACCAGATTTATCACTAAAAAGAAAAAATAAGTCAGCTGTACCCCCTTTAGAACCATCAGTATCTAAATTAAAATCTTCAGCTTGAATAAATACCTTTTTAGTAGGGTCTATATCTTTTTGTATATCAATACCTAATTTAACTAACTTTTCTATCTCAAAAAACAAAGCTTCAAAGTCTTGAGGATTTAATCCTAACTCATCACTAATTTCTTGAACAGTTTTTAATTCTTCCTTACTAGGAGGGTTTTCTATAAATTTAGCATACTTATTCTTAAAAATATTAGTTAAATCTTGAGCAGCTTTATGAAACTTAGTACCTCCATTTCTTTTTACTTCATTATCAGGTAAGTTAGATAGCTCATCAGAAGCTTCTTTACCTCGTCTTTTAACAAAAGCAGCTTTGTTTTTATCTGTTACACGACCTTGAACAGCTAACTCTTTAGTATCTATCCAAACATATCTAGAAGTCTTACCTGAGCCATCTAAATGTAAGCCTTTAGTAAGTTTACTATTGTCTACAAGCTCAGTTGTAAATAATCCTTGTAGTATCTTTCTTCTAGCTATAACATCTTCAACTGTATCATTAGGATTTCCTTTTAAGAATTCAAATTTCTTTTGGTTAACTAAATCTCTAACAGTTTGAATATCAAACTTACTTGGGTCTATTGGACAATTTACTGGCATTTTCTTTCTAATTTATTTTCTTGTACTAATTCTTCTATAATATCTTCGTTACTAGTTTGGTAATATAAATTTTTGTATTTACTTTCTTGTAAATTAACAGGTAATACATTTATGTAGTCAGTCTGATCTTTAGGTCTATCAAACATTAACTCTTTTTGTCCTAATGGGGATAAACTAAGTTTACCTTCAAAAATATCTTGCCATGATGCTACATTTTCAAAAGATTCTTCCTCATTACCACCAATAAAAAAATCTAAAGTTTTAATTTTTTTAGCTCCTTCTAATATAGGCAATAAATTATTATTTGGACCATAAACATTTATATCAAACATTGGAGCACTAGGATTAATTTTTCTTTTAGTTTCTATTCTATATCCTTTTGAAGCTTGTAAATAACTTTTTGTAATATAATTATTAGACTCATTTTTTATTTCTCTTAATTTAACAATATTTGGTTTATCCATTAACTTATCAAAAGCTTCTTGCCCATTTTCATCTAACCATTTTTGAGATACTTTAAAATCAAGATCATGAATCTGCTCACCTCTCCATCTTTCTATATTTGTTTGTTTAGCAATAGCTAGACTGCCAGCAAGTTTAAATGGAAGATTTTCTGTGTACTCATTAACTATTTGTTTTGAAAGAAGGTCTTGATCTAAAGCCTTATTATAATCTACATTTGAGTAAGCAAATGATTTTTGAGATGTTACTAATGATTTATCTCCAGCTAGCATTCCTTCAGCTATTTTTACAACAGCTTGTTTATCATAGACTATACGATTATTTTTTTTAATATTAAATTTACTACGGATAGATTTAAAGAACTCATCAATTAAAGCTTTAATTTTTTGTAATAATGTTTTTTCAACAGGATTTTTAGATGTGTATTGATTAACAATTGCATCTCTTATAAGATGTCCTAAAGCTTCTATTTTAACTTTATTTTCATCTTTATAAATTGGCATATATTGTTTTTTAACACTATTATATCCTGACCAACTTTCTATATTTGTAAAAGCCTCTTTAATTAATGGATGGTTTTTACCCATAAGCATAACTATCATATGAGCAGCTTCTTCAGGTACTGTAGTTATGTTTCTTTTAGATGATAAATATATAAGCTTTTGTATAACATCTGTAGCCCCTAAAGCATCTACACCAAATCTTTTTTTAAAGTCATTTAATTCTTTAGTTGTTACCCCAAATTCATTAAGAAATAAAAGAAGCTGGTCATCAAGTTTTTTTTCAGCCGCAGGAAGTTTTGATTTATCAAGTTGAAAAAAAGAATTATTATCTACTTCTGGTTTAACACTCTCCATAGTAGTAATACCCAACTCTTGTAAAGTCGGGTATCTATTGTGTATTCCAGATTCAGTCATCCATTTAGAAACCATCATTTCAAATTCTAATGGCTGCTTTTTACTTTCAGCTAATAACTTTTGGAATTCTGGGTTACTAGAAGTTATACAGAATGTAGCCATTAGTGTAAGTTTTCTAATTTATAAATTACGTGAGCAAATTGTTCTAATATATTATCAATCATTTGCTCTATATATCCTTCAGTAACTCTAGCTCTCATAGCCTCAATCTTAGCCATCTCTTTCTTAATATAAGAGATAGGCTCTACATTATTAGTAATCATCATTGATGAATAGTTTAACATAAGACCAGTTTTAACAAAACTTTTCTCTACTAAATCATCATTTAAATCAGCTAATGATGAGTAGAATGCACCAAGTGCCTCATGCATTGCAAATGATTTATCTCTTGCTTGTAGATGTACTATATGCATTTGAATTTCAGCTTCAAATAAGCATTGTGATATAGCTTGTACAGCCATTTTAGTTGATCCGCTAGGTTCCATTTGACTTCCTTTTAATTTAGGTAACATTTTATTTTATTTTAAGTTAAACAAGATTTTAAAAACTCAATAGTTGATTTTCTATCTTTTAGTAATTGAGCTTCTATTTGAATTAAAGCATTATTTTTATCAGCAGACATTTTTTTAGCTATCATATTATCTAATATAATAACTTTTTGCTCATTTGTGAAATCTTCAAGGTTATAAAAAGTATCAGCTTTTTTATCTTCAGTAGAAGTAGTAGCTTGTGATTGAGTAGATACAGGTATATCTCCCGTATTATCAATACCTATTTCAGCAAGTTTTGTATTAAGATAATTCCATATTTTAGGAGCACTGTCTTTCATATTAGAAATAGCACCTTTACCAAAAGGCATTTCTGCACCAAACTTAATACCATTATACTTCTTAGATGCCTGTTTAATAGTTTCTATTTCATCATCAATAATTTTCTTGTATTCATTAAATTGGTCATCTGTCCATTGAGTTCTCTTATCATCTACCATTGTAGTAATAGGATAAACATTTTTAAGACCTCTTGCTACAGCTTGTGTTTTACTTGCATATTTTTTATCTACACCATATTTTTTAGCATACCAACTGTTAGGATCAATAACTCCTGAGCCTGACGTTCTACCAGCATTATCTGTAAATAAATACATATACTCTGTATCTTTTTCAGCTGATTCTCTAGTAAATCTTTGTGATTCATTTAGAGGAATTACTTTAACACTAGTAGATGGTTGAGTAGATGTAGTAGACCCGCTAGAACTTACTTCAGCAACTTTACCAGTTATTCTTTCCATAATATTTCTAACTTCATAACCATTTAAGTACTCTTCAATTTCAGCAGCTTTATTAGCAACTTCCCCAGTTAAAGGTCTAGTATAATCAATAGCATTAAACCCTCCTATAGGGCCGATACTCTCACTATTAACACCATTAATTAAAATAACTAACTTACCAGTAGAAAAATCCTTTTTAAACGGAGAAAATATATTACCTACTTTAGGTTTTTTATTAATTTGATTAGGATTAGCTAAGAAGAATTTAACATAGAAATCAGCGAGTACTTTATTAGTAATACCTTTAACATCCATAGTAGCTATAAAGTCTAATACTTTCTTTTGAGCTTCGTAAGGTAAAACCTTATTAAGTTGGTAAGTACTATTACTTATACCAGATTGGAATATATTAAATACTATTAAATCATCATATAAATTTTCATCTATCTTTTTAATATCTGCAAATGCTTGAGCTAAACTATTAGCTTCGCTATCTGTTAATTTACCTGCATATAACTTTAAGTTATCTATCTTTTCATTCTCATTAATACCTAGCTTATTATCTAATTGAGCTACTAATTGATTAATTAAATAGTTATTTTCAAAAGCTGGATTCTTTTTAGCTTTAAGTATTCTTCTAGCTATACTATTATCACCTTTAAATAAAGTATCAAACTTACCTTTAAACTGTGTATTATTTTTAGTATTTTGAATTAAGTAGTTAATAAGGTTTTCATCAAATCTTTGTCTAGCTTTACTATTAATTTCTTTATTTTTAATATGGTCAAAAGCTTTAGCTCTTAAATCTTCTGTTAGATCTCTCATTCTTTCAGTACTCTTAGTAAGATAAAGTTGATCAAACCATTTAGATATTAACTCTCTAGATTTAATAAAAGGAGTTAATAAACTATTGTTCATTAAGTCATCTATAGTTTCTTTACTAAATATACCATTTTCACCAGTAATCTCTTTATAAAGAGTTTCTAGAGCTTGTACGTCACTAGGACTTTTTTGATATTTAGTATCAGCTGATAGTTCAGTTTTAACATCTGTTATCTTATTAGCAGAATCTTCTATAGCTATCCATGTATATAACTCATTTTGTTCATTAGGAAACTCTTTACTTAGATACTTAATAATATCTTCTTTTTTATTTAGACCTCTTTTTACACTAATTGACTTAGCATTACTTTTATTTCTTAATCTATAGTATTCTCTTATAACAGGGGAATTAACTACAGAGATAATATCTGACACAGAGTACCCTTGTAATACCATATAACAAACAGGATTTAAGGTATCTAGTACAATGTTAACAACAGCTGAATAGCTATCTTTAACAATATCTACCTGACTTGTAATAAGAGCAGACAATACATCTTCTACTTCTTGTACATAATTTCCAATTTGTATACTAGTTATAGAAAACTTAGTACCATCTTTTAAAGATTTATTATACATTTCCATAATCTTATGGAATGTAATCCAAGTAGCTACAATACCTACACCTTGTTTACCTCCTACATATTCTAAAGTTGATTTAACTAAAGAGCCTATTTTAAATATATCAGTAAAAGGTTTATTAACAGAGTTATCAGTACCTAAAGTTTTCTTCTGCTCTATTTGAGCTAATTTTTGTATATCTCCTCCAGTAATAGGCTTTAAAAATCTAGCTATCCTAGCAGGGTTTAATAACATCTCTATTTCAACTTCTAGTAATCTAGCTTGTAATTTTTTAGTACCTTCTAACTTATCTGAAGATATAGTATTAAAGTTATCATCTAAGAAAGGTAAGAATAAACTTTCCTTATCTATATCAAAATCACCTCCAGTCTTTACAATAATCTCATTAGGTACTATAATAGTTTGAGTATACATTGGATATAAAAACTTCTTAACTTGTAGTACATCATTAGAGCTAAACTGTTGATTAGGTATCCTTAAACCTTTAACTATAATTGGAGGTACAAAACCAGCTTCTATATCAGCATTAAGTAAATCAATAGCCTTAATAATATCTTTAGTTCTGTACTTTTTAAATAGGCCAGGTAGCTTTTCTATTGGAAAAGGTAGTGCACATTCAGCTGGGTGTACTTCAATTATATTACCATCTTTATCATAACTAAATTCATAAAATTTTAAAAAAGCTCCGCCTACAGCTTTACCATTACTCGCTTCTCTATTACCAGATTCCCATCCAGTACTAGGAGCTTGAGCTAGCATAGTACCATTTCTTTTTAAGATAAGTAAGTTATTAGTAACTAAACTAGTTAAGATATATTGTATCTTAGGGTAGTTAGATAAACTTTCAATATACTTTAATCCTCCTTCATCGTTAACCCAATCAGTAATAGCTTCTAGTATATTATCAGGACTTCCTCTTTCTACAGCAGCTTTTCTAATTAAATTAGCAAACTTAGCTCCATTATTAATAGTTAATGAATTAGTTCCTTCTGTAGTATTATATTCATTTAATAACTCTACTGTTAATTGCTCAACTAATTCAGAATAAATATTTTCATATTCAACAGCATTATTCCAAAGTTTAGATTGGTTTAATTTATCTAAGTCACTTAAAGAAGCCCACTGCTCAGGAGAACCATTAAAATCAATAGGTCTTTCACCATCTTCCATAATACCACTAAGGATAGTCTTTCTACCTTGTGTAGAATCAGTTACCTTAGGTTTAATTTCAAAAGCTATTTCATTTTGTTTACCTAGATATCTATAATCTAATGTACCCATATCTCCAGGTTGCAAAGGTTCATTATTAAAACCTTCAAATCCTACTATTTGACCATCTACTATTGTAGGCGTATAAAATAATCTACGAGTGTTAGAAGCTCTAATAGGAGCTCCTACTTTAGAAGCAGAAGCAAAATGTATTGTATCAATACCATTCTTTAACATAAAGATATTTAAATCTTCAAGAATAGTACCTCTAATTAAAGAAGGTATAAGCATACCATAAGAATTCTTACGATTAGATATTACACCTGTTCTAGTTTCAGGATCTTGTTGAGCATAGTTTTCTTTACTCATCATATAGTTAGGCCCAACATATTGATACTTCTGCTGAGTAAAAGGTCTAATTACATTCTTCATATAATTATTTATTTTCTCAGGAGTATCAAAAGACTCTGGTATTTCATATAATCCATATAACTCTTCTTGAGAATTAGCAGATAAAGCTTTTAACTCTTTTTTAACTACTTCTAGTCTACTACTGCTAATACCTTCAGTTCTAAAAATACTTTCAGCAGCAAAGAATATATTACCTAAAGAATAACCATCTGTTTCTTCAAACCCTCCTTTAGGAAAGTAAGCTTCAAAAGATTCTAAATCATTTTGATATATCTTTGCTAGTTCTTCTCTAATGTGAGCTACAACTCTAGGATCGTCAATAACTAATTCAGTTAAAGTACCATCAAATTTTTTTCTGTAAAAAAACTCTTCACCATCTTTTAATTTTATCTTATAGTTAGGACTGTTAAATAGGCTCTCTAAGTAACTATTAGTTACATTATCTACTATCATAACTTGCTTAGTAGATGATTGCATATTAGCCCTCTTAACAAAGTCATATATTAAAATAGATTCTTCAGCAGTTACTTGTCTAGCATTATTTAAGTTATTAGTAAACCCTTTAATTTTATAAAAAGCAGGGTCACCTAAAAATAACTTAGATTGTTCTACAGCTCCTACAAAGAATTTAGCAGCGGCTAACTCAATAGCTTCATCATAAAATTCAAAGGTATCAGGTTTAGATTTAAAAGATTCTGTTAAATTACTAATTACATTTTTATTTAAGCCTGCTCCAGGAGTTAATTCATTTATACCAGCTAATCTAGATTCAGCTTTAGTTTTAGCGAAGTAATCATTTATCCAAGAATCCATTTGTTTATTTACAAAATTATTCCCAGTAAAATCTAATTCATCTGAATTAATTAAAGCTTCTAATCTAGCTTGATGGCTAGCATCTTTTTTAAAGGTGTCAAGTATACCATTAAATACTAAAAACTCTTGTCCTAATGTATCGTAGTTTTCTATATAAGCTTTATAATCACCTCTAGTTTTTCTAACACGTTTTAACTCACTTACAAAGTAATCATGTAAGTAACCTTTAAATATACTTCTCCAATTGCTTGTAGGTGTATAATTACTAGCAATATCACTAAATATATCAGTTACCCCATACCCAAAACTATAAGAAGGAAACATACTTCTATCAGCGTGTTTAATAGCAGGAAAGTTATTCTCTAAAGTATTATTTAAAAAACTACTCCATAAATCACTTTCTACTAGTTTACTTGTAGGTAACCCATCATTATCTGCAGTAGTACCAGCAATTAAACTCATTGTTATTTTAGTACCTTTAGCTAGATATTTATTTAACCAAATACTATCATAACTCCAACTATTAAGTATCTCAGGGTATATTTCATTTAATCGTTTTAAATATACATCTTTAAATGTATCTGCATCTACTCCATCATATCCTAACTCATCTCTAACTAAGTCAACAACTCTATTTAAGTTATTAATTACTAAAGTTTGATAAGTATTTAAATTAATACTAGATACGTTATTACCACTAACATTAGCAAGCTGATTATCATAATCATTTCTATAAGGAGCATTAAATTCTATCATAGCCGTAGCTAGAACATTAATTGTAGAAGGCTCTTTACCTACTTGTTGGAATATATCTATAGGATTTCCACCATTCTTTATAAAGGTTTTAAATTCTCCTAGAAAAGCAGCATAAACTTCAAAGAATGTTTTAGAGCCTGCTAAGACCTTTATTTTCTTTTTAGATGTTATAACACCTTTAGAAGCTAAAGGAAAGCCTATAGCTTTTAAAATCTCTTCTTCGCTAGAATACTTATCATTAAGAGTGTTAATTATTTTAGATTTATTTTCAGTAAAAGCAATATCTAATTGCCCACTCCACTCTTTTAACATTCTATTTTGCATGTTATTAGTATCAGCATTTTGAGATTTTATCTCATCGCCATTAATAACTTGGTTAATAAATTCGTATTTAGTGTTAGAAAAAGAAGATATAAATTTATTTATTAAAGATATTCTTGGTAAATTAGATTCATTATTATCTTTTAAAGATAGTACATTACCTTTATCATCAAATATAAATTGTTCAGGATAAAATACTTTTTGATGTAACCATTCAATAGTAGGATTAGTTTTTCTCTCATTTTTAATAACTCTCATAAAAGCATTTATATCAGCAGGCTGATTAACAAATACATTCATTAGTAAGTCATTAGCTTCACTTTGGGCAATAGGAGATTCTAAATTTAAGTTATCACTTAAAATAGCATTATTATAATCATCTACAGAGTATCCTGTAGGATTGTCTACTAAATTTTGCTTACTTAACTTAGGTATACCTGATATAAGTAACTTAATGGCCCTAGAAAAACTATCTTTTCTATTCTGCTCTAAAGATTCAGTATTCCAATTATCTCTAACTTCTTCAATAGAACTTTGCAATTCAAATGAAGTATCTTCATCACCTTCTTTAAATTTAAATAGGTTAGCTATCTTTACTTTAAATGTATTTAAAATAAGATTAGCATGATCACTATCTTCAGGATAGGTAAATTTAAAGTAGTCTGCTAGAAAACTAGTAGGAAAGTCACGAGAGATAGCAGAAGCTATTTCCATATGTCTAGGATTAGTACCATCAAACATACTAACCATATCTAATAAAGCTTCTTGATAAACTTGTTGGAATTTAGAAGTAGATAAAGTATCATCTAATAGATTACTAAAATCATCTAGACTACTTAAATTATTTACTAAATTCTTTATAAAGTAATACTTTAAACCTTCAAATAATTCAGACTGTTCATTTGTAGATAACTCAACACCTTCAAAGATAAACTTAGTCATAACCTTAGGGTCTAGACGTTTTATCTCTTTAACTTCTTGAGTAGTTGGTATTTTACTATTATTCTTATAGTAAAGTTTATAAGCATTAAGTTCGCCATATTGACTTACTAATGCTTTAAAATCTGGGTGTTTTGGATTAGGACAACTTTTAGCCATTCGTTATTTTTTTTTAGTTCTATTTTGACCATTAAACTTATTTAGGTCACCTGTTTCAGTACCACTTGGTTTCTTAGTAGATGCTACTCCAGTACATTTTTTTATTTCTTCTGCTACTTGATCTACTGTTTTATCTTCATTAACTTTTTGATTAGAAGATACTTCTTTAACTGATTCAGGAGCTTCCTCACTTAAACCAGATAGTTGCTCATTAACTAACTTATCAATATTAGAAATTACATCAACAATATCATTTAATAATCCAGCATCTACTAATTCATCTGTTAGCTTATCTTTAAACTCTTCTACACTACTAGATGTAATATTGTATGGTATAGGAGGTAATTTTTTTATAGTAGCAATAATTTTACCTATTGTACTATTATTTTGACCTGTAATATCCTCATCTTCTGAAGTTCCAGGCACCCCCTCGTCACCTTGATATTCAACTTCTTTATTACCAGGTGTTGCAAACATATTTAAAATTCGCAAAGCTTTTTTTTCTGCTTCAACTCTTTTACTAGGTACTACTACGGGTTCTGATGTAGTAGGAAATAAAGACTCTCCATTCATAGTATTAGAAGGAGTAGTAACTACAGCAGTACCTTTATAATAATCTTCTATATTTTGTATAAAAGCATCAAATGAGATGCCATACTTATTAAGAATAGTCATAACTCTTTCATGACTACTTTTATTTTTAGCTTTTAAATTAACTACTAAATTATCTAATACTTCTTTATTACTATAGTTAGATATACTTGCTGTATTTTCTTTTGTAGCTTTTATAGGCTCTAATTTAGGAATAGTAGAATCTATTTTAGATAGTAAAGAATTTAAAATATTAACAGTTTCTTGAAGCCACTTATTTCTATCTAAAGTGAGATCTTTACTTTTTTGTAATTTTTGATCATTAGATAATGACTCATTACTCATTACATTAATTATCATATTAAAATCTAATTTATCAAGCTCATTACTTAACGATTCGTAATTTTTGCTATCAATTTTAATATTTAAATTAAAGCTTTTGTTAATATATTCAACTAGTTCTTGAATACCTGTCGTTTTATTTGTAAGTCTATTTTCAAAAATAAATCCTATTCTACTAAATAATGCAGCTCTAATAATTGAATCTAAACCTTTGTTTTTAATTATACTTCTAAAAACTTTTTCAAAATTAGTACCATAAATTTCAGGTGCTCTTAATCCAGCTTGTTCTGTAAATTTACTACTTTGATATATAAAACTACCATAATGAGCTTCTACTACTTCTTCAAATAAATTTTTAGCTGTTGGCACAGGAGTTGCAGAAGCACTAGCACCTCTTAAACCTGCTGGAAGATTTCCTCCAAATACTATTTTGTTTTCATCAAATTCCACCTCAGTAGGAGCATCTTTTCCAGCAGCTGGGCCTGATGAAGGTTTAGCGCCAGGAGTTGAAGCTGGTTTAGGAGCAGGTTCAGGTTCAGGTTGAGTTTGTAGTTTATTTAATATTTTAGGTTTACCATTATTAGAACTATCTAATATAACATTTTTAGAAGCAAATAGCATCTTATTACCATTATATTTACTATTAGAACTAACAGCATTTGTAATTAAAATTGGATCTTTAGAGTTTAATAAGAACTCTTTATAGCCATTTGGATAAGTTTTCCAAGCTAATTCTCCTTTACCATTTATATAAGGGTGCTTGTAAAATTTATTTGTAGCAAACATATTCTTAGATATGTTATGTCTTTTAGTATCTAAGAAAGCCATAAAATCTAAATTATACTTAGGGTTATCTAAATTAGCTAAATCAATAGCAGTAATAGCCCAACCTTGATTAGGGTTTGAGAAATATACTTTATTACTCTTTAAGTAAATAGTGTTCTTACTACCTGGATTTTTAGAACCTCCCCAAAATATAATATTATTCATTAATGATAAAGTACCAGTTTTACCAAATATAGGTACATCTGTAACTTTCTCATTATTACCCATATTATCAGCTATATAGTAACTCTTACCATCATTACCAATATTTAACTTTTTCTCACTAAGACTACTTTCTGTTTGTGTCCTAGATTGTTGTAAGTAGTATATAATAAGTTTCTTATCTTCTGTAGATATCTTTCTTTGGTTAGCATAGAAATACTCTTTAGTTTTTTTATTATAAACTATAACAGCTCCTTTCTTTCCATTTTTAATTTTAATTCCAGAACCTGGTATTTCCCAAACCTCACTATTATCAATTACATAAACACCTATATTCTCTAAGTCTTCTGGTTTTTGAGAATCAAGACCTCTTTTGTTTTTTAATACTTCAGCTACTGAACTCATAGGAGATTTAGCAACATCTTTATTAGATTCTCTAGTTAAAAGAATACCATTAGTAACTCCAGGAGCTTTTAAATAAGTAGTTTCATTAGCTTCCATATTAGCTTTTAACTCTGCTATAAACTCGTTATAGTTAGCTTTAGCAAAATTTGTTACTAACTCTTTAAATTGTGAAGGAGTTAATTTCTTTTCTCCAACAGTAATATACTTAGTAGGATCTGTTAAATGAATGTTAGTAGGGTCTTTAACTTCCATACTAGCATTACGCATAAAGAAATTTACTAATGCATTTAAGTTAACTTTACTTTTACCTTTATTATCTATTAAAGTATCTGCTTTAGGTAAAAATGTATACACATACTTACCAGTTTTAGATACTTCACCTTGATCATCTGACTTAACAAACTCTCCATCAGCAGTATTTACTAATACAGTAACTATATCATTTGCTGGATCATGAATTCCTCCACCATTAGAAATACGTTTTAAAGCATCTATTTTTAAATCAGCAGGTATCTTAGCACCAGATAAAAGATATGTTCTTAAAACATATTTAGAATTAGTTATATCAGGAGTATTTTGTTCTAAGAAGTTATTCCATCTTATAGAATCTTCATTTTTATTAATAACTGGATAACCATCTGCATCATAAACTGTTTCTAACTTACCTTCAGCATTAGTTTCATACTCTACAGTCATATTAGTAGTATAAAATAAATGGTCAGATAGAGCATTACTATTTAAAACTCTACTAGCAATTTCTGTATGAATAGGTTTAGGATTAAATTCTTCATCACCTGCTTTTTGTGAATCAGGTAAATTACTAATTTCATCTTTTCTATCTCTATTAAGAATAGTAGAATATTCTATTTTTATAGATTGTAGTGCGTTATTTAAATTTTCAAATAACTTTCTATTATTATTAAATCTAATTAGATTATTAATATCAATTAAATTTTGTTCTAATTCAGCTAATTGTTGTTTAGTAACTACAGCTTCATTTTCTAATGATTGTCTATTTACATAATTTAAATTTAAATTTATCTCTTCTAAATCTTTATTAAATTCAGCTCTAGCTTCTTCAATTGTAAGATTATAAGTAGTAGCAAACTTTTTAAATATATAATCTGCTAAAGCTCTAATTTTAGGATCTTCTAATAATTCAGCTGTTGTTAAATTATATTTATCAGCAACTTTCCACTTAACTTTAAACCATTGAGGTAAGTCATCTATTTTAGTAGCAAATACCCAATTTTTAAAATCATCAGATTCATTTATAGCAGTTTGTAATAGTTCAACTTGTTTTCTTAATGCTGCAATTTGTTCAGTAACATTATCTTTTAATATACTAAGTTGATTTAAAGCATAATCTATATCATCAGTATTAGCTAACTCTTCTAAATCTTTAGAAAGTTTTTTAGCCCATATCTTATCAATAGACTCTAAGTTCATTTGATCTAACTTTTCTAAAAACTCATTTAAAGAAAAATCTAGGCCCTTTTTAAAAGAGTCTTTCATTTCTTCAACGACTAATAATAAATCATTCTTTTGAGAAGCTAGTTGATTAAATACTCTAGATATATCCTCTTTAACTTTTTCTAATTCAGCTATTCTTTGTTCTAGAGCTTTTATAGATTTGTTAATAGCTCCTTTCTCTTTAATATTACCAACAAGTTTATAATACTCTTTTTGAAAAGCTAACTCTTCTTTTAAAGCATTTTGCTCAAGTAATACTTTTTTAGCTTCCTCTATAGTAGTTATAATCTCTTTATTTAAAGTGTTAGCAACTGCTTCTAATGCTTTAATTTTAGCAGCATTAGTTTTAATAGCTGTAGACTTTACTTTATTAATTAAAGTTTGTTGTTTATTAACAAAATTTATTTTATCAAAGTATTTAACTATAAACTCCTCATTAAATAACTGTAGTACACCTTTTTTATTTTTAACGTATTCTCCAGTTTTAATATTTTTTAATAGTAATCCTTTAGTCTTTCTATCCTCTATAATACTTTGTAGCTTATCATTATACTTTTGTATAATATCAGCTATCTTTTCTTTATCAGTAATAGGATCTAAACCTTCTAACGCTTTATTTTTTTCATCTTCAAACTCTTTTCTTAGCTCTGTTATATTAATAGGCACTAATTCAAATGCAGTATTTTTACCAGCAACCTTCATAACAAATTGATTACCAATAATTCCATTACCTCCTTTATCTACCCAACCAGCTCTTTTAGAATTTTCTCTAACTATGTTAATCTTTTCTTTATCAGATAGTTGTTTAGCCTCTTCAGCTGCTTTAGTATCAACAGCTTCTTTATCAGCCTTAGCTATAATATTTAAAGTTTGAGTAAAGTTATTATTAGTTAATCTAATCCAAGCAGAGTTCATTGCTTTTCTTTCCCCTATTAATTGGGTTAAATCATTTAGCTTTTCTATTAAGTCTAATTGTTCTATTTTTGAAATATTTAATTTAGCAATAGAATCAATAGCCCCATCTAATTTATCTAAATCTTCAGTGGTTAAATTTTTAATAGTAGTTGGATTTAGTTGACTAAAATCTGCTAATACATAAGCATTATTAGTTACCTTCATAATAGTAGCAGTAACTTCATTATAAACATCTATAATTCGTTTATCCTGAGTTTCACCTAAATATAAACTTCTATTTAAAATATCTTTAATAGCTACTTGTTTAGTTTTATCTCCATCAGAAACTAAAGCTATTTGTTCACCAAACATAGCTTCTAAATCTTCAGTAACATTTTTTAAATCTTCAACAGCTTTTAAATTAGTGCTAGATTGTTTTCTAATGTAAGTCATTACCTCATCATCACTCCATTTAGCATCAAAAAAACTTTTTTTACCTTTAGTTTCATCTTTAGGGTCTACTGGTATAGTATACTTATTCCTAATATCATCAGCAGACAATTTAGTTTCATCTTTTAACATATCAGAAAGCTCTTCATATTTACCAGCTTTGATATAAGCATTAGCTAAATTATAAAACTTCTCATGTTTTAAAGATTCATAGTTATATTTATCACTACTTAGTAAGGCTTGTTGTTGTGCTTGATCTAAATTAGCACTTCTATTTAACATCTCTTGGAAGTTAATAATAGTTCTAGTAGGATCTTGTTTTAACTCTGCTGAGTACTCATTAAAAGCTTTATTAATTTCACCAGCTCTTTCTTGTGCTTCTACATTTTCAGTGTTAGCATCTTTAAAAGATTGGTAAAGTCCTGCACCAGGCATTATTAATCCAGTAAGGGCCCCTAAAAAATAATTAGTAAGACCTTCTTGATTAGTAGAATTAGATAGACCTTGGCCAACACTACTAATAATATCTGTAATACCTCCTTGCTTAGCTCCTGTAAATTTACCTGAATAGTAATCTTCAGCAGACTTTTGTACTACACCTTGGAAAAACTCTTCCATACCTTCTCTATTAGAAGATATAGCAGCTTTACCTAAAGTGCTATACCATTTAGGTTTAATAGCAGTAGCTATGTTCTCTCCAGCTTTTAACTCATTTAAAGCAGTCATCTTAATACTGTTTTCAAATCTCTTAGCATTTAAAGCATAGTTTTTTGCAAACATATCTCTATACCCAGCAAAGTTACTAGCTGTTAATAATACAGAGTTCCAAAGAAATTCAGCATTCTGAAATCCTTTAACATTCTCATCAAGACTTTTTAACTTCTCTTCGTACTCTTGCTCCTTACCAGCTTTAATTCTATTAGTTGTAGGGTCAAAGTATTCTTCATCTAAAGCTTTTTTGTTGGTATCATAGAATTGTCTGCCATTACCTAAAGCTTCTATCCTAGCTTCACCAGTTGCAGCTATAGCAGAGGAAGTTATTTGATTAGCCCTATTCCAATTTCTGTAAGTCTTAGCGCCTGATTCAAGCATACCTTTAACAGTAGCAGCTGTTGTATTAGTTAACTCAGGAGCTTGCTGTAATAATGCAATAGCTTCATCTATATTTTTAGCCTCTCCAGTAGCAATAGATTTAGTCATTTTATTAAATAACTCTACTTCTTTCTTTTGAGTAAAAGCTTTGCCTAAATTACTAAATAAATTACCGCTAACCATACCAGCAGCCATAGCTCCTCCAGCAAACCCTAGATTCTTAATAAACATATCACCCCAAAAGTTAGCTGCTTTATCAGCATCAAACATTTGATCTAATAATCCGCCTTCTTGTTCAGCTTTAGTTCTGTAGTTTGCAAAAGCACTTTCCATCCCTTCATTAAAATCCTGCATAGCATTACTAAAAGGATTGTCAACAAAAGCATTTAATAAATCTCCACCTGATTCTATATCTCCAGCTGCACCTTTAGCAATCATATTACCTATTCCATATACAGTCCCTCCAAAAGTATCTGCAAATGTAGTAACAGCTAGTCCAGCTCCTTTAACTACACCATTAGCAAGTTGATCAATACCTGGCTGATTAATAGCTCTATGCTCATAAAAAGAATCCATAGGATCACCTTCAAATGGTACCATATACCCTTGATCATACTGACTAACTTCTTCAGTAGGTAATATTAACGACTGTCTATTTTTATAAGGAGAGCCTATTATTCCTTGACTCTGCGCATTTGCTAGTAAAAAATTTATATCAAATGAGGGGTTATTATTTTCTGGCATATTGTTTATTTATTAATAGGTATTGCTAATGCTCCTCCTGTATAACCTTGGTTATTAAAATCAGACCATTGATAAAAACTTAGAGTATTATTTTTTCTGGCTTTAGGTTTAGCTGAAAAACTTCCTAAATCATGATAAGCAATAATTAAATCTTCAGGTTTAATATTTTCTTGTTTTATAATTTGTTCAGCAGTTTGTTTAATTTGATTAATAGATCCTGCAAAATCTATTGCAAATTTTTTATTGTTAGCTAAAAATACTACAGAACCTCCACCAAATTTATTATAACTATCTTTACCATTAGCTACATTAGGAAATATAAAATCTGTAGAAGTAGATTTTTCATTTTTCTTTGTGATAGGATTATAAACATCATAAGGAACTTTTACAGGTATACTTTTAATTGAACTTTTAAAAGAACTATGTCTTTTTCCTTTATCATCATAAGTAAATACAACTTCGGTTTTCCCATCCCAATCTAAATCTGTGTATCTTAATTGTCTTAAAGGTGTTTTAACTTTAGATTTATCTGTAACTTCAGATAATCGTTTGTACTTTATATTAACTTTATCTTCATTTTTAGTTACTTCTACAACAAATGGATCTGTAACTGTAGAACCCTTTGCTATTGGATTTCCTTTTAAATTTTCATCTACATAACCTTTACCATATTTATGTTGTGTATTACTTGCTAAATCTGTATCTAAAATAAAATGAGCTATACCTGCAACATTTTTATATGATGTATTAACATCACTAGCGCCTACATTTTTTACAGGTACATAATTAAATCCTTTGTTCCTATCAAACTTATTATAATATGAAAAATATTTATCTTCTTTAGAATTTTTTTGAGCAGGAACATCACCTAATAATTCAAAACGAGCTTCAACTTCATCAGTTGCTTTTGTAGTAGGTTTAGTAAAAGTTACTTTTTTAGCTTTTATTATATCTACATCAGGATTTGCTAATCCTTGTTTAACCATTGCTCTTTTAGCCCATTGTGTAACATCTTCTGCAGCATTTCCTATAGCAGTAGATGTGCTTATCACACTTTTTTCAAATGCCTGTAATGTTGATTCTTCTTTAACAGGTGTTTTAGCTACTGGTACTTTAGTAGGTTTTTTAGTTGGTATAAAACTTAAATCTCTTTTAGCAGCCACTGTCGGTTTAACTACAGGTTTAGTTTCAAAGAAATTAGCTTGCTCTAACTTTTTATAAGTTTTACCATCTTCTTTTTTAGATATAATTTTAGCTACTTCTTTCTCTCCTATAGTATCTACTATAGTTTTTAAAGGTGTAGTTGAATTAACATTTATAACTTTACCTAATTGTTTAGCAGCTTGATTTACACTCTCTGTAAAGTAATTTACATACCCTTCATGATTATTGTTATCTGAAGCTGGTGCATATTTTTCAAGAAATGTATCAACAGTATGCTTTCTTTCAGGTAGCGCATCTTTTTTAACTTGCCTATTTAAAGCACTCCAACCATTTTCTAATGTTGTAAATTGATCAAACCCTCCCTTATCTTTAGGTAATTTAGGGTCCCACCCTTTTAAATTCCCAGGGTTGTTATTAAATTCTGCTCTCGTAACTCCAGTAGGGCGAGCTTTAGTTTCTACTGAAGTTTCTACTTTTTTCCAGCAGCAGGTTTATCTAGATAATCGCCTTTATCTACATCTAATTTTAAACTATATCTAGTAACAGCTTCTGAGTTAGTATATTTTCTATTAGGATTATCTGAATGGTACCAATAAGCTTTAAATCTACCCTGCTTATCTTTCTCTCTTATAGCATAAACATATTTAGATGGATCGTTTGGATCTAAATAAACTTTTTCACCATTTGGTTCAAATTGTAAACTATGAATATCATTAATTAAATTATTAACATTTTCTTTGAAAGCTATTTGAGTATTTTCTTGCTCTCTTATATTTGGATCAGGGTTCTTAGAAGTTTGTTTTAAATCCTTTATAAAGAAATTTTTAAACGTACCATCTTTAGCAAGGACAGTAATTTTTACTGCATTACCCCAAGAAGTCTTATCTGCTGAAGCTACTCTTAGACTATTATCTGGATCTACCGAATATATTGAAGCAGGAACATCTGCTAATTTATCGGTACCTAATGTATACCCTAAACTTTTGAAAAATTCAGCTGAAGAATTTCCTTTAGTTAATTCTTTCATAGTACTACCATCTATAATAGATATATTTTGCGATAAGAAACTGGCAGATATATCTTCTAAAGTTATATTTTTATCCGCTTTTCCTTGTATACCTAATATTGAAGGATCTATGATACTTGTAACACCCTCAGTATTAAAATCTGTAACAGCTGCATTTGCATCTACATAACCACTTTCAACCATTTCTTTAAAAGCTTTTTCTAGTGAAGTTATAGATTTACCACCTTCCATCTTGTCTAAAGCTTTTTGCATTAATTTAGGAGTTATTGCTTTTAAATAATCTTTACCACCTTTTCTTGCTGGGGCTATAATATTATCAACAACAGCATCTTGATTTATAGCTCTATAATATTTTTCTAACAAATCTAACTTTTTATCATCCCAATCTGCTAACGATATACCTTCTTCTCTAGGGCCGCCTGTGTAACCTTGTGAAGTATTTCCTAAAGCATTAGGTACTTCTCTAACAGTAATACCCTTTAAAGTTTCATTCATTTGCTTTTTAAAGCTATCAATATTTTTAATACCTGCAACATTAACTTGAGCCCCTTTTGTTAAAGCTCTATTAGCTAAAGGTGTAGCTTCTACTTTCTTAGTTTCTTCTTTTGGTAATTGCTGATAAGATTTATTATCTTGAGTTATTTCTCTTTTATAATAACCAGGAAAACCATTAGCAGCATCTTCTATAAATTGTTGTTGAGTGTACTCTCCTCCACTTAATCCGTATAGTTGTTTTTGATATTGCATAAAAGGAGTGTTACTATTTCTATTTTCTTGTTCCCAAACATTTCTAGCCCACTCTCTCACTTTTTCTTCTTTTAGTTCTTCTCTAGTGTATTTATGATCTCCTATTTCAACCATAGGTACACCAGTAAGTGTATCATACTTTTTAGGAGCTAAATCAAATTGATTACTAACAGCATCGCCAACAAACTTATCCATTTGATGCTGATAGTTTTCTTTATCATATATACCAGTAGGTGCTATAGTATTATATAAAGCAGCATGCTGATCATCTGTAATTTCAGACATATTAACTTTATTCCAAGTTGGAGTTTGTCCTAAATAATTAAAGTTAGTACCAACAGCTCTATTTAATTTACCCTCTACTAAGTTTTTATTTTGAAATTTTGAATAAACAGCATCATTATTTATTCTTTTAATAGTATCATTAGTATTATAAACTTCAATAATTTTAGTTAAATTTTTAGAAGCTTCTTTATAATCCATAGTATTATTTAATAAGCCATTTCTAACATTATCAGTATTTTTTTTTAGCCAGTTATTATACTTTTGTTCTTCTTCAGTTGTTGTGTAATTTCCGCCTTTAACTCGAAGTTGGCTTGTTTTATCTAATAAGTCATCAACAGCGTCATCATTAGCTTCCTTTTGAACTAGATTCTTTTGCATAAAATCTAGGTTTAAAGGAGAAAACTGGGATTGATACTCTGTAGTACTTGGTTTAAAAAATCTCATATTTTTGTTTTTATATTAATATAATCAATTAATTTGATTATTCTATTGGTGTAACTGGAGTTTTAGAATCATTAGCGCTTATTTTCTTTCTACTACTCACCTTACCATCAGCATCCATAACATACTCATAACCATCTGCAAGTAGCGGTAGCATTGTGTTTTGTGTTTTATTCATAGCTCTATCTTGACCATATCCTAAAGAGTTTTGCCCAAAGTTATGTAGACCTTGACTTACAGCACTTCTAGCTGCATCTTGTTCTTGCTGTCTAGCTTCAGATTCTCTCATTTGAATTTGAGCATTATACTGATCTTTAGTTAAGTTAGTTTGATTTAAACCTTGTGTATTAGCTATATCATATTGACTTTTAATACCAGCCATAGTAGCAGCTCTATCCATACCTTCTTTACTAGTCAGAATACCCATATTAGCAAGGTACTCACCAGCACTAGTAGTAGTATTTCTAGCAGCGTTTTTAGTTGAGTTGTAAGCAGATGTCAATCCTTTATTAGCAGCAGCCATAGCTCCTCTAGGATCAGCATATTGATACTTACTATTCATCCTATCAAAATTAACAGGATCACCACCTTTTAAACCTCGTGCAACATCATAAGCAGGGCCTATAGTACTAGCTAGGTAACCTAATGGATTAACTTTTGTTTGTAATGGCTTATTAGTATTTGTTATAGTAGCAGGTGTTGGTGATACAGAAGATTTAGATAATGTAGGAGATGTAGTTTGTAAACCTACTCTAGATCTTTCATTTTCTATTGCTTCTTGAATAGCCCCTCTGTCAGTTGGTTGAGTTACTAATGTATTTGCTATATTACCTACAGCCTCTTTATTAGAATTTATATCATCAGTAGTATAGAATCCACTACTTTGCTGGCTTGGAATTTCAAGAGGGCCAGTTGCTGCATTAGGTTTATAATTAGAAAAATCATTAGCTTGATTAGTTAACTTATTAATGTTGTTCATCCAATTAGGCCCGCCCATTTGAAACTTACTTTGTGAGTTATTAGTCATACCAGTACTTTCTTGTACTTTCATAAGATTACCTAACTCCCTTTCTTTAGACTCCATAGATATCTTATCATCTGGTCTTCTGGAATACTTGTTATTAATCTTTTTACTTACATCAGCAAAAGTTCTTTTACCTAATTGTAATGTATCACTAAATATATAACCATTATGATTAGTTTCTCCTCCTTCTACTTCTGATTTACCAATAGGTATACCGCCATTCTCATGTGTATTACCGTGGTACTCTGTAAAATTACCACCCATCTTAAACTGCTTACCTTGTGCGCTAGGATTAAAGTTACCAGCTATGTTAGAAGTCATTGCATTCTGCTGGCTAGATTTAACAGCACTATAGTCTTCCATTTTATTTTCATAAGTTTTCTTATCTATAGCTCCACCAATAGCACCTCCTACAGCCCCGCCTATCATAGTACCTACTCCAGGAATTGGTATAAATGAACCAGCAATACCGCCTGCTACACTACCTATAGTTTTACCTATATTCTTTTGAACAGGGGCATTAGGATCCGCTCCAGCTTGTTGAGGAGCTTGTTGACCTCCACCAAGTCCAGATAGATTAGGAAGTTTAAAACCTCCTGGAGCAGCAGCAGGAGCTGCAGCAGCTGGTGCTGTAGTAGGCGGTGTAAAATGTTTAACAGGATCTGTTAAACTAGTAGGTACAGCAGAAGCAGGTAAAAGCGGAGGTAAACTTCCACCACCTTGATACTTCTGATTAGGAGATAAAGAACCTCCCATTTGAAATTGATTATATGCTTCTTGAGTAGGAAACTTCTCGTAGAACTCCTTCTCGGTCATCTTGTGTGTTTTAAGTATTTCTTGCTTTGTCATAATTAATTATTTTAAATTGTCTAACCAATTGCTCTTATTATTATTTAATTTACCACCGTTTTTATATTTTTTCTTTATACTTAAATCAGGTATAAATCCTTTAGTGTCATCAGGCATTAATGACTCTTTTGGTACATTCCATTTATCAGCTGTTTTTCCTGCTATTTTTTCTAACTCTTTAAGAAATTCATCTACCTTGACTGGATCATTATATCCATTTTTCATATTTGTTTCTAGCAATTTAGATATTTTTGTATGTTTACCTAAAGTATTCATTCCAGTAAGGCCTTTATTAATAAGTTCAAATTGAGGGTTAGCTTTATCATTAACAATTTTTGCCCATATTGGATAAGAGTCCCCGCTTAAACTACCAGGATTAAAGTCCCATTTACCAGGTATATTAGAAATTAATTTATTTAGATTTACTGCTGTTTTACCAGCACTAATAGGATTTTTACTAAAAAAACCAAAATTTTTAAATTCTCCTACAGGATTAGTATCAGAAGGTAAGCTAACATGACTGCTAAATGATCTATTAGGTGAATGAAATGTTGTTTCTGCAATATCAGCCTGTTTATTATTTAAATACCCTCTTAAATAAGCTCTTAATTTACCTTGACCTGCTGGCGCATTACTATATAAGGAGGCAACTTCTTTTGATACTAAAGTACCTTCTTCCCCATGTATTAACCCTGATTTTTTAAAAGCTTCTAAATTTTCAGGTGTAAATGCTGAATTAGAAACAACAGAATTTTCATTAATTTTATTTAAGATTGCTTCTCTTACTTTTAATGCTGGTTTAGAATTTAAAATAGGTATTGTTATATTTCTTTCTAACTCTTTAGCTTTGTGAATTAGTTTTGAATTTTTAGGTGTAGCTGCTGTTACTGCGGCTCTACTGCTTGTTATAATATCATTAAGTCTAATCCATTCTGGAGTGCCTGGCATATGGCCATTAATAGGTCTTGCAGTTTCATTAAGTACATTACCTACAGTAGAACTTGCGGCTGCAGATTTACTAATTACATTATTTTTCAAATTTCTCATTCCTCCAATAGGATTTAAAGCCTCTGCAGCTACTACAGCAGCTTTACCTAATTTACTAGCAGCTTTAATAGGTAAACTACCAGGCATTAACATTAACTCAGGATAAGATGGTTCTAAAGCACCTTTGCCAGTAGCAGTTCCTTTTTTAGGACCTTGTTGATATACCTCTTGAGTTTGAGGATTATTGACTGGAGTCCAAACTGGATTCATTCTTTTTGCTTCTTCTTTAGCTTCAGCATCAAGTCTATTTTTAGGTATATTAGAAGATAATCCTTTAAACCCTCCTAATTGAAATTTTTGAGGATACTCAGTTACTGTTTTACCTTTAAAGTTATACTCTCCACCTGGCTTCATCATCTGAGTGTCGCCACTATCTGATACACCAAGAACAGGGTAGTTTACTCCTTTCATTGTTATTTGATTAGAGTTAATTTTTGTTACTTTACCAGGATGAGCCCACTGACCTCTATTATCTTCTATAACATTATTAGGATTACTTAAACCATCTAACCAACCACCGTTTCTTAATTTAGATTTTGCATTTTTAGATTGATAATCTAATAATGCTTTATTAGTTTCAGGCCCATATATACCATCAAAGGTTCCATCTAAGGTTCTATATTTAGTAGTAGATTTAGGTAGTTTATAACCTTTATTTACTAAAGTGGTTTGTAATTTTTTTACATTATAATCTCCACTTCCAGGAATAATATTATTTAACGCATTATCAGTATAATCTTTATTTGCTGTTAAGTTATTAGAAAGTTGCCCACTATTTTTAAATGGCACTTCTGATTCTATTTCCCGTAAATATGCTCTAACTAAGTTTATATCATCTCCAAAATTGCTAGGATTTTTATCATTATCTCTATATCTTAGTTTATGTTCTAATAAAGCAGCTTTAACATTAAGATTACTTGCATATTTAGATTGCATTGCTTTATATGTATCTGGTCCAAAATAACCATCATCTTTTACTCCTAAATTTTTTTGTATTTGTTTTATATTATTAGGAGATAAATTTCCATAAGCTATCATTGCCATACCTGGCTCTCTTAATCTATGGGCATCATATTCAGCAGTCCCTGGTATTTTGTATCTTTCTTCACCATGTCGTATGTATTCATATGCAGTTTTGTACTCATAAGGATTAAATATATTCTCAAATAATTTAGGATCTTTTAAATGACTAGATTCTGCAATTATATTATCTATAAACTCATGCCCACTTTCAGGATTTTCTCCAACATTAATATTAGAATTTGTTTGTTCTGGCTTTATAGAGGCTCTATTAGGCTCTTTGTCAGAAGCTCCTTTCCAAGTTATACTACCTACATTTTTACCTCTATTAAGAGTTTTAAAAAATTCAGGATATTCTTTTCTTAAAAAATTATCGTATTCTTTTTGATTAGGATTGCTACCTATATATGGTATATAATCAGTATCTTTTCTTGTGTTATATCTTTGATTATTCCACATAAATTCTTCTTCTCCTGCTTTTCTTGCAGCATTAAAAGCTTGTCCTCTTGTTCCACTTTTAGTGTAATCATCTACTCCCCAATTGTAAGGATTTAAAGTAGCTTTTACTGCATCCCAACTTGGTAATATATCACTATTTTCTTCATCATTTACAGGGCCTCCCATGTCAAACCTCTTCTTAGATAAACTATTTAACAGTCCACCATTCTTTGCATAAACCTTTCCATCATTAGAATTAGATTTAGATATAGTATTCATCATCTCAGTAATCTGATCATCTGAATAATACTGTCTTAATCTTTGTAATTGATTGTAATCTTCAGATTCTTTAGTACCTTGATTATAAGACTCATTTACTTTATCTAAGTATTCCTTTTTAAAAGGTTGGGTAAGTGGGTCATAAATTTTATTTTCTCCACTTAGCTGTCTAATAGAATGTATCTGAGATCTTACTTCTTCAGGATCTGTAAGCTTATTATATGTGTCTTCTTTATGTAATGCGGGATTATATTCTGGAGTATTTTTATTTATATACTCTCTATCTTTAACAGTCATTAAATTATCATGAGTTAATTCATGGGCAAATAAACTATTAACTAATTTAGGATTGTTTTGTACAAAATTCTTGTTTAAGTTTATTTGTTTATTACCTTTATTATCAATGTAACCTTCTCCATAGTTTTTTAAGTTCTCTACTACACTAGGAGTAACATTATAATTTGATTCATTGTAATATTTCTTATGTTGTTTAACACGTCTTTCTAATCTATTAGGATTTGTTATACCTAAATCTATATTTTGATTTCTTAATATGTTGTCATACATAGGTGAGTTATACCAACCTTTTACATACTCTGTAGCATTAGTAACATCTGGAGCTTGTTCAGTCTTATTATTATCTAAACCATCTAACTGTCCTCCGTTTCTTAATTTAGATTTTACTGTTTCTACTATAGGTTTACCTATATCATCTTTAGCCTCAATTACTTCAGCAGTTCCTGATATATAGTTACCAGCTTCTCTAATTCCTTTTTTAATAGGAGTTACTATTTTATTAGGTATTCCTGCATTAAACATTTTTGTAGCTAATTTAGTAGCCATATTTTTACTAGCTATAAAACTTTTAAGTCCAGGAACTAATCCAATTGCTGCTCCAGTTTTATCTCCTTGGTGCATGTCCATAGCAGAGCCTGCAACAGCCATTATTGGATTAAACATACCTGCTACATCAGTTGTAAATTTTACCCCTTTTCTAACTTCTTCTTTTGTAAGAGGTTGTACAGGCATTTTATCTATACTTTTTAAAGTTCCCTTATTTTTATTTAAATTACTTTTTTGTATTAAAGTTTGATTTGGAATTACAGGATTGCTTACTCTTGTATTATCTGAAATTTGAATTTCATTATATTTAAAACCTGTATGAAATTTATTAGCAACATTTTTATTTGTATATTTTTCTACTTGAGAATTTTTAACATTGGTTACAGTATTTTCTCTTTTATCCTTATTTTTTAAAGCAGTTTTATCTTTATCTTTTGAATAACTAGAAGATTTATTTATTTTTTTTTCTAAATTATCACCTTCAAGAAACTTAGCTCTTTGAATTAATGCTTGATTTGGAATTACAGCAGCCTTTACTTTTGTATTATCTTGTATTGGATTATCCTCATCTAATCCATCTAACCATCCACCTTTTCTAAACTCTTGTCTTCCAGTATTATTACCTTTATTAATATACCCACTTGGCTTACCTTGTATTTTTAATGCTTTGCTTCCTGTATATAAAGTTTTTGGGTCCTTATATACAGGCTTAGTTGTTGGTTCAGTATAATAAGGATATATATACGGCCCATTATTACTAATACTTATATCTAAAGAAGCTGGATTTGTTTTCTTTTTAAAGTTTTCATCATAGTCCCCACTATTAATAATATATCCTACACCTATAGAATCTTGTTTACTCGCACTAATTTTTTTATCAATAAAAGCTTGAGATGCTTTAGGAAATATTTTTTTTACTTCATTAATTTTATTAATAGATGGATCCACTGTTTCACCTACAGTCGGTATAACTTTACGATTAGTTTTATCTTTAATATGATACAATGGATTTACGCCCCAATTTTCACCCCAATCATATAAATATTTTTCAGGTTTAATTTCTGTATTAAGACTTCCTGGACTTATTTTTTCATTTTTTTTTAAATCTTTTTTCCAAGTAAAATAATTATTATAAGATTCATTATATTCTTTAAGTGTATCACCTATATTAAGTTTATTTACTTCATCAGTAAAAAAACTAAAATTTTGTTTAGCTAAAGCAGTACTATCTTCATATGCTTGATTAGCTTTATCAAATTCTAATTTATCTCTATATACTTTAGTTCTTTGTTTTTTATTTTTATCAGGCATATCTTAATGTATTGATTGTCTATAAAATGTTATAATTGGATGCAAAACTAATCTTTGGTTCTCTCTATTAGTAAAGCTTATTTCTGTTTGCAAATACATATCTCTTAATCTAGGTTTAGATAAAGTAGAATAAGTAGCATTAGTAATATCTCTTTGTATTTGTAATTTCCAATCTCTTTCTACTTTATTAATATTACTTTGCGGATACAAAGGTTGTAACAAAGTAGATTGATTCTCAGTTTTATGTTGTATTAAATCAATAGTAACTAGATTTTGTAATACCCCATTAGTATCATATACTTCAGTTTGATATTGTTGATTATCCCAAACTTTAGTTTGTAATGGATTTTCATTAGTTAAGAACTTTAATTTACTTGGGAAGTAATCATCATAAAACTCTCCATAGTTACCTTTATTATGCCAGTAACATTTATCATCTCCTAAACTACTAAACACTCTAGTATTTAATTTAAAGTATATTTTAGGTTTAAAACTATAGAAGCTTTCAAATGCTTGCATCTTTTCATTGTAACCTAATGTAAAACTATTCTCAGGATTAACTCTATCTAAGAATGTATAATATATTGTTTGATATTCTGTATCATATACACCGTGAACACCATTAAATAATTTATTAATGTTATTGTTAACACTTTGTAATTTACTAAATAAACCTGAGTTATCAGATATACATTCTAATCCAGATTTATTTTGGTAAGGATTAGAATCAGCTACTTGAAATATCTTTTTAAGACTATCATCATAATGATATATTGCCATATTAGTATTAATAACACTATACTGATGTGATGTACCAGTTTCCTTAGTAATGTAGTCATATCTTAATAATACTTTATTATTACTTAAAACTATACTACCATCAGCTCCTTGGACAGCACCTCTTTCATTACTACTAGCAATACCTATTCCATTAGTTTGATAAAAGAATATTTTATTCTTATTAACAACTAATTCTACAATAGGGCCTTGTGTACCTTCAACATCTAGATAATCTACAAATTGAAAATCTCTCCAACTATCAATTACTTCACCATCTATCTTAGGTTTAGAATGCCATATTCTATTAGTATATTGATCCACCTCATTAGCAAAAAACATACTAGGTGGAAAATACTTTTGAATATTATATTTTTGATGGAATACATCATTGTATTTAAATTCAGATAATAAAAACCTTTCATTTCTTAATACTAGATTAGCAGTATCAGGACCATCTTTTTGTACACGCTTTCTAAACCTATTATGAATTCCACCTCTAAGTAATGCTAAAGGAAGAACAGCTCCATATACCATTGTTCCTGCTATAACTCCCGCAACTTTAGCTGTTTTAGGTTTCTTTATAAAATTAAAAAACTTACTTTGATCAGGATTGCTAATGCTTTCAGTTTTAAAATCAGAATTTTCTTTTAAATCATCTGGAGATAAACTAACAATTGGATGATTACCTTCTCTTAAAGCAAAGTTAAAACTAGACTCACAAGGAAATATTTCATACATCCCTTTCTTACTTCTAATAGGATCTTGATAACCAAGAGGTCTTACTTGGTTGTAATAATAACAATAGTTAACTGCATCATACACTCCTAAATAAGTATCACCTAGATTAGCTTTAATACTAAATGATTTATTACCTAATCTAGTAATTAGTGAATAAAAACCACTTGCAGGTATATATTCATTATTAGCTCTACTACTGTATCCTACTCCTCCATATTGTGTAACACTTATAGGTCTACAATAAGTAACAGTATAATCTCCTCCATGATCTTTGTACCTAATAGCATCTTCAGATTGGAAATAAGGGGTATTTAATTGTTCTAAATAAGACTCCTCCTCATCATTTGAAAAATCAACTCCACGAGGTACTCCATTACCACCCCAAATAGGGTTAGTAACAATCATGTGTTTTTTATCTCCAATACCTAATGCTGTATGAGGTCTTAATATTTTTTTTAAGAAATCTGTATTTGGAACGTAATTATATGGAAATTCTGCATTTTCGAATCCCTTTTTTACAGCCTCAGTAACATCATCTATAATTAAACTAGCATTACTGATTATATCTCCTCTTTTATTAGTTTGAGGTATAGTTGATATATAACTATTAGATATTAAGTAATCTAGATTTCCTCCATTACTATTAGTACTACTTAATACATTATCAAATCCAGCGCCTAACAATTCACCAGGAATAAGTACTTTTTGATTTCTGATGTACATTCTTCTATCATCATTATCAGCTACTTGATTCCAAGGAATAGTACTCCCTTTGTACCATTTTCTTAAATAAGCTGAGCTATCTAATACATTGTATAATCCAACTGTAGAATCTCTATGTACTTGATATACAACTTTATTATCTTGCTCAAATATATTAATAGGTTTTAAATAATCTCCTTGTTTAAAAGTATATTTATTAAAATCAATAATAGGTGACAAAGTGTAACCTATTGCAGCTGAACCTGAAGGGCTGTTTATTTGTGAATAAGCTAAACCTCTTTGACCTAAACTATATACATTAGGATGTAATCCAGCTACTTTATGAGCTAATGTTTTTCTTAAATCTTCTTTAATAGACTCTCTAATTTTGTCAACAAGTTTAGGCGGTATTAATTTAAATAAATTACCTCCAGAAAATATCCCGTCTAAAAAACCTCCTTTATTATTAGTAGCCCCATCTAAAACACTATCTATAAAATCAGCTAAATCTTCAGAACTAGTTACACGTTGAGCAGCTGGATAAGGCATATAAAGAAGTTTTTTAACAATAGCTGCAGCTACAGTAGCCATTATTTTTTGCCTGATATTCTCTTTGATTTTAAATAAATCCATATCACCATCTATCTCATCAATATAGTTACCTACTTTATAGCAAATAACAGTTGCTAATATTGTTATAATAAAAGACCTACTATAACCATGATTTATATCTAATCTTTCAAAAGATTGTAAACCACCAGTAATAGCAGTTCCAAATCTAGTTTTATCATTTTCTTGTCTTTCAACATAAACCATTCTAAAACCTGTAATATCCTCAGCTAAATCTTGAGGTATAGTTACATCAAAATTTATATGAGTAGAATACATTAGTAGTTTACCATTATCTCCATGTCTTGATAATAAAGACATAGGATTGTTATACACCTCATTAAAATCAGGCATCTTAATATCTGCTACCCAATTAACATAAGAAGCTTGTCCTTTCTTATTATAGAAGGTAATACCAAATCTATATACTTCTCCACGCTGCCAAGATACTTGACAACTAGCTTTGTATGGAGATTTTAGTGAGCTAAAGCTACCATTGTTATTAGTTGTGTGATTAGGTGCAGAAGCTACTAAATTGTTATTATCTATGTCAGTTTGAATTAAAGGAGCTCTATTTATATTTATTTGATTAGTATCAACTATCATTTCAGTTGTACCAAAAGTATAACTAATATTTGGACCTATACCTCCTACAGTAACTCCATCTTGATGAAATTTATATTGTTGGGTATTAAACCAATCTATTGTAGTACCACTAGGATTTAAACCAAAGACCTTACCGCTTTCATCATTATAAGGGTTTATAACATCTAGTAAGTTGTTATTAGGGTAAGTAGTACTAAAAATATTAGTAGTGCCATCTAATTCATATGTAACAGCTTCACCTCCATTGTTAAATCTATAAGCTCTGTAATCTACATTAACTTTAAACATTTCATTTGTAGTATTAGCTGCAAATAAAATGTTGTCTTTAATTTCAATAGTTGAAGCTTTCTCAAATGGAGAATACATTATATTAAACTCTTCTGCTGTAAGAGTTGTAGTGTCACTATATAAATCAGTAAAACTTTCATTCTGATTAGTATATAATGATATTTCCTTATAAGGATATACAAATATTTCAGGTAAGTTAGGTTGACTATAGTGTATTAAAGCATACTGAATCATTTGATAATCCTTATCAATATGAGGTATGTAAAACTCAATACCTTTATTAGAATCAATAACATCTTTAGTATCTGTTTCAGCCATTACATCTGTGCTATATGCTACAGTATCAGCAATAGGATAGCCAAACTCACTATTGAATTCATCACCTTCAATAACATCTATTAAGTTACTACAAGTACTAAAGTTGGTTAAACAGCCATATTTGTTTAATAATCTATAAGCTAATTGGTATCTGCCTTCAGGCAATTCTCCTTTGATTAGTCTTTTAATAACAGGAGTATCTAAATTAACATAAGCTACTATATTTAAAGTTCTAACAGGTGTTTGCAATACTGATGACAATGAACCTATAGTATTAATAGATCTTACTGGATTTACACCACTATCAGTCCAATAAATCCTAGAAAAGTTTTGATTCTCATACTTTACAAGAGCTTTAATTCTTTCTACAGAACTAAAGTTTAAATCTCTATTGTACATCATATGACCATTAACGGTTAGTTCATAACCATTAATAGCACCTGATATATTATCAGTAGTTCCTAGGAAATTACATCTCCATATTTGGCCATAACCATTGTCATTAAGATTTCCAACAGCATTACTCTTTGTAAAGAAGAATAAGGTTTGTACACCATTACCATCAGTTACTGCTATACCTTCAAGAGCTTTAAGATTTTCTTGAGCAGGTATAACTTGAGGGTATTCTCCACCAAATTCATAAGTAGCACCTGGTATAATTTCAGGAAACTTAATTTGTAGTTTATTACCTTTTTTATTTTGTATTACAGCTGTACTTAAACCGCTATCAGTAAGTAAGGTAATATTTAGAGCATCTAAATAGTTCCCTTCTTTATAAACAGTTTTAGCTAGATCTTGGTTAATCCCTTTACTAAAGGAGTTAATACTAGCACCAGTTGATTGTATGTTTTGACGACCTTGTTGATTTTCTTCTGCCATTAGAATCTATAGTTTTTCATACCAAAGTTAATATATTGAGATTGTCCAACACCTTCAAAGTTTCTAGCTTGTTCATTAATCTTAGGCATTAAAGTTAACCAGTTATTCTTCCATGACTCCATCATATCATAAGTAGGAGTTAAGGCTTTAGTTTTAGCTTGGCCTACATACCACATCCACTCTCTTTCTGCATATTCAAATACATCTCTAGCTATAATATTCTTTCTCCATAAAAGGAAGTCTAACTTCATTCTAATGTAAGATTGAACAGCTATTTTGTAACTAGTATCATCAGGTATAAGTGGATAACCTTCTTCATCTATAGGAAAGGCTTTATAAAACATAACTACACTAGCACCATCTTTAAAAGATGTGAAGATATAATTACCTCTTGTGCTATATGTAATATCTCTTAAAGAGTAAGGTAAGTTGTTTATTAATCCAGCTGAGATAGCGCTATCATAATTATTAAAAGTCATAATAGGATTGCCATTAACATCAAATCCTACTGGGTCTACTGGATTAACTAAAGGATAGTCATTTACATTATTAACACTAAAAGGGTTAGTAGTTGAAGTACTCTCACGCATAGGCAAGACTACACCACTAGTTGTTAGTGTCATAGTTTGTAATTGTGTGTGTAAATTACAAGGTATAAACCCTTTATGGTCTTCTATAGGGATTATAGCATAATCATTAATAAGATTATAAGGAACACCTATTAAATCACAGGCTTCAGCAGACCATTCAATCATACTACCAACCTCAAAGTCTTGAGTTTTGTATTGATTATCTCTAAGTACATTATTAACAACCTCTTTAACAGAGATGAGTTTACCGTTTAAAGCCATTTAGTATATATTATTAATCAGAATTTTTAAAAGTATAAAAATCTAAATTAGGGTTTTGACCCATTAATTTAGGAAGCTCTCTCTTAAACTCTCTAATAGGTATTAGTTTATAAAATTTCTTTTTGTACATTGTACAGTTATTCTTAATCCAAGCAATCTTAAAAGTGTAACCTTCTGTGTGATCGTTTAAATGAAATATAATCTTTTTAGCTAGTTTTGATTGCTCATCAGTAGCCCATAATTCTCTTGTAGCTCTGTAATTAACAGCTAATCTTGCTACTAGATTACCTTCCTCATCTAATTTAATCTTCTTTTTAAACTTACATATAGTTATTTTACCCATCTTACAAGGTAAAATATACTCTAAATTGTTTAAAATCATCTTCTCTCTAGCCTTTCTAAAGATAGCTAGTAATACAGCTCTATACTTTTTAGCTGAGATATTATAAGATAAGTTACTAACAGGAGTACCTAAAGGCAGTTCCTTAGTACTTATGTTATCTTTGTAATACTTATAGTAGTCACCGATAGCATAATCATTAGGATACTTACTTTTACCTCTCTCCTTAATACCTAGATCTGTATTACTTAAATTAGTTTTGGCTGTAATCATTCCTATTGTTATTAGTATTATCTGAAGGTGTTTGTGATTCTTGATTTAAGAATAGCTCTACAGTCATTTTAACTATTGTATTAACCATCCAATTTTTAACTGGAAATGGTGAATCATCTGTATAACAAGGTGTTCCACTACAGTCTTCAAAGTTATAAGCTTCTCTAGGGTCTTCAAATACTCCTTGAACATTGATAAATCTAAGTACTTGTAGTATATTAGTAGGAACTATAAGATACAGATAACCATTAGTATTCTGCATATAGTATCTAATTCTATCTTTAGTGTACTTGTTATTAAGTACAAAAGGAATTCTTTCATATTGAACTAAATCATATCCAGCTAACCCCTTGTTTATAGGCCCTACTCTAGTAAAGAGTTGAGAGTTGTGAAGCTCGATAGTACTAGGAATAGGTTTAACACTTCTTAGCAATGTACAACCTGCCTCAATAATACAAGATTCTCCAGCATCTACTTCCTCCAATTCTACACAACCTAGGTCTTGTATGATGTAAGGGTCAGCCGAGTAGCCTTTATTAGCATCCTGTTTAATAAGTTGAGATCTTAAATTAACTATAATCTGCTCTATCTGGTCTGTAGTAATAGTATCTGTTATTACAGACCTACCTCTAAGCTGATTAAGAATCAGATATGTTATATGATTTAATGATGTTGTTGTAGCCATTTTATAAAATAAAAAAAGGCTCCTACCTTAGTAAGAGCCTAGTAGGTTGATTAATAACAAACTTAATACGATTAAGCTGATTGTTCTTCTGTAACTTCTACTGAAGTGGTTAATTCTGTTGTTAAGATTTTAAAGGCATTATCAAAAATAGCCCTTTCTTCCCTAGTTAGTCTAAGAGATTCTAAACCTCTTATAATTAATTCTAATGATTGTTTTACTTCTTCTTTCATTTTAATATGGTTATAAGTATCTAATATATAGTATAAGAGAGGTATTTGAATACATCTAATTGTTATTAATTAAATAACTATTTATCCTTTCTATAATGCGCATAACCTAAAAAACCTGCTAATAAGCCTAATACAAGACTGAGTAACTTATAGAAGTTAGAGTTTTGTTTAGCTTTAGCTACTTCTAACACAAACTCCTTACTAGATTTTAAAGCTACTAAATCAGCATCAGGGCAAGGAACTTTAACCATAAAAGATATTGTGTCATGTTTTACAACAGTGTCAGCAGGTATCTTATATGTACCCTTACCAGTAGTCTTATTTATATTAGCACTAAAGTCTTTAGTTTTAATGTAAATAGTGTCATGCATAATAACTGGATCTGTAACAACACCATCTTTTTCAGCTACATAAATAGTGTCTACACTAAAGATAGTATCTATTTTAGCTACAGTTTTAAAGTACTCAGGATAGTTAGCTATTACATAGTTAGCAGATTCTTTCTGTCCAAACTTGTTAACAGCTTTAGAAAACTGTCTAGTAGCCCTTTTAGAGCTATTACAAGCACCTAAAGCTACAAGTGTTAGTAATATATATATTACAATTATAAGTCGTTTATATGAAGGTAGTTTCATGTTCTATTTTATTAGTTATGTTAGTCATTTCTCTGTCTTTTAAAAAGGATACCCATTCATTGGCTCCAGCTCCTAATGCTAGTATGATCAAAGCTAAGTAAGGATGATTTTGTTCTAGTATTACAGCTCCTCCTATTGTTCCAAATACAGCTTTAATTACTAAACCTAAAAGTTTAAATTTTTCGTAAGTAGTTAAGTTTTTATATCTCATATAATTTCTAAGTATATTTTCTCTTTACATCCTTTTAAGAGGCTAAATAATTTTTTATATTGAGCTACAGAATTACCAATAAAGTCAACCTTTTTAGTATTACCTACTAATATACAACCTTCTGTATCCTTAGAGTAATTACCCCAATGAATTCTAACTCCTTGGAAATTAGGTACATTAAGTAATAGTGGCATCATTTGTTTAAACCTATTGGAATAACTTATAATGACCTCATACTTACCAGCTGGTATAGCTGTAATATTTTGTATCTTTGTGTCCCTAACTTTATCTTCTAATGTAAAACAATGGAAGACATCATTGATGTATAATTTACCTATAGTAGAATCTTCTGTAAAATCTTCTCTTTTTAACTTTAAGTTCATTAGTCTTCTTTCTTTTTAAATTTATTTTTAACTCCTTTAATTATACTACATACAAATTTTATTGTAGCTATAGCACCTACACAGGTTGTAAAGAATTTAGCCGCTATTCCAAATATAAATGATACTGTTTGCATAAATGGATAATTTTCTATTGGTGTTATTATAAACAAACTAGAATGTTCTCCAAAATTTAGGAAACTAATTGTTCCAAGCATTACTATAAATTGCCCATAAATTCCAACGGATGTTAATCCAAAAAATTCTGCTGCTTTTTCTACAAATGCGTTTAATTCTTCTTGATAATAATGTATCATAATTTATTTAAATATTAAGGCAAGTATTAAAAATATAACACTTATGATTGCAAAGTTAATTCTTTTTTTGTAAGTACTAAATAATTTGTTTGTTAATTTTTTATTTTTATCTGTATTACCATCTGAAATAATGTCAGTTGATTTAAATCCTTCTATGTAAGTCTTAGGATTTAGTTTATTTCTAGTTTTAAACATATAGCCTAAATGGAATAATGGGTTTATTGTAGACAAGCTAATCCCTAAAAACAATGTAGCTATTGGATTTATACCAAATAAAGCTGCAATAACTATAAGTATAAATGGAGATGCTATAGCTACAGCTCCTACCATATGTATATACTTACCATCTTTTTGCATTAGTTCAATAGCTTTGTTTTCTTTTAAGATTTTTTTAAACCAGCTTTCTAACCAATAATGCCATATATAAGCATCTAGTATTCCTTTACTTGCTGACAGTATTATGTAAGCTATCCAGCTTAATATTATTAGAATAAGTGTTTCCATATTTACATTTAGTCATATTTTTAAACCTACTTCTTGATATTTGATTTGTCGTCTTTATGCAACTCGTCAGAATCAGTATCAAATATATTAAACAAAGCAATAATATACAATGCCTTATATCCCAATTTTTTAAAAGTTTCATATACTGATTTTTCTAAATGTTTACTAGCTAACCACGCACCTAATATTACTGCTATAATTAATCCAGCAATAAGAAATAATAAACTAGAGGTCATTATTTGTAACCTTTTCTAAGAAACATATAGCAAGCTACAGCTGTTCCTAATGTAATAGCATAGCCTAATAAAAATGGTAATTCAAATCCATTTGTTTTACTGTATTCTGCTAAAGACCCTGTAACAAATCCAGAGAAAAATAATACTGCTACTGCAAATTCTGATGTTTTACTTTTTGTTGTCATAATTTATTTAGGAAATATTAGTGCCTCTACGGCGGTTTGTAACTCTTCTATTGTGCGGTAAGGTGTCTGCGACAAATGCACTAATCTTATGCAGTAATCCAGCTCCAAATGACACATGGTTGGGTCAACATAATCAAAGAAGTTGCTTGTAACTTCGTATCCGTTAATTATCATTTTATAAAAGTTTTAACATATTACATACTGAACTATCGGCAGCACTTGAATTTAATATTGAGCAAATCAAATAACCATTTGTTGTCCAATCAATAGCAACTGTACTTGTTGCCGTAGTAGAAGTTCCATAACCAGTTGCTAAAGTAGTAACTGATGTTGGTGCTACTTTCGTGGCATTGCCTGTGCTATTGGCTACTTCAATAGATAATAATCTTGAAAATGCTAACCAAAGAGCAGCTCCATTTGGCGAAGTGCCTAATAATATTGGACTACCTGATAAATCGTTTGTTGTATTCCAATAAAATCTCAATTGAATATTACCTGCTGCACCTGTTTTAGCAACTTGAAAATCTATTTGCACAACATCGTTTGCCACCCTTGAATTTGCAGCTATCAACAAGCCTTTTGAGTAAGTATTTACAATAACACCAGTTACCGCTGTGCCATTGCCTACTGATGAAATCGGCTTTTTAATTGCGTTAATTTGCGTTTGAATGCTGCTTGTTACGCCATCCAAATAGCCAAATTCTGTATTGCTTACATTAGCATCAATATCACTTGCTGCTACTGGTCTTGCTTTCCATAATGATGTTGTTGAATCATAAAACAAACCATCTTTAGCTGCTGGTGATTGAGCAAAAACATCGTGAATTTCTTTTAATTCAAATCCGTTTTGAACCTTAACTATAATTTCTCCAACTGTTGCACTTACTCTTGAAACAACACCAATGTAAACTAAATGTGCAGGTGCGTAAGGTTTAGAAGCTAAACCAAATATTAAGTTGCCAGCAGTACCTAACCAAACAGCATCACCAATTGTTGCTGCTGATGTATTTAACCCATCTAATAAACCACTTGTAACAACATTTACAATGGCATTTGTTGAACCAGTTGTTTCTAACAAACCTAATGTTTTACTGCTTGTTGCTTCTGTTAAATTCGATGCTTTAGAAACAATAATATTCGTGCCATTTGCACTTGAAATATACACCGCTTGCCCTTTAGTTATTGATTCAGCTAACTTAACTGTTATCCTATCAACAGCATTCGTGTTGATGTCTGCAATAGTAGTGCCTCCATCTTGAATCAACTTACCAGTTGTACCATCGAATGTTGCAATGTTATTATCAACTGCTGATGCTGGACCAACCACATCACCACTACCTGCACCACCACCAATGTAAGTAATATTAATAGGTGTAGCCAAATCAGTAATTTCTATTCTATCATTTGCAATATCAAAATAACGATGGTAGTTTATGCCTCCGCTTTGAAATATCGTTGATGAATAGTCTTTGTTGTATAAAAATGCGTAGGTGATTTGGTCGCTATAATCAGCCCCTATAATATTTGCTTCGATTGTTACGTTTCTTAATTTATTTCCAAAAGTAAAACCATAGGAATCTTGACCAAATGTATTTCCTCTGGACAACTCACCTAAACTATTATTTATCGCACCTTGATGAAATATATTATTAGTACAAGCAGAAACACCTACAAATGTTGTAGTGGATTGCTCTGCATCACTAAAAAAAACATTATCATTTGCATCTTTAACGTAGACTCCACCACTACCTCCAATGTAAGTTTCATCTAATGTAGATAAATTAGTTACAACTATTCTATCGTTTGCTGGGTCATACCAACGATGATAGTTGTATATACTATCGGTAAATATTGTTGATGCATAGGCATTATTGTATAAAAAATCGTAATCTGGTGTTGCTGTGTAATCAGTACCACTAACATTTGCTTCAATAGTTACGTTTGCAAGGTGGTCACCGAAAATAAAACCGCTCGTTCTTTGTTTAAATGTATTATTTGAATTGCTTGAGCCAAGTGTATTTCCGGCTGCGCCTTGCTCAAATGTATTTCTTTCGCAATTTGCACCAATAGTATTTGAATCTGCTTTTTGGTAAAACGTATTATATGAACAACTAAAACCTATTGTTAGGTCACTAGGCAACACTCCGTTATAATTATTTCTATTTACATCGTATATTGTACCATTTGAAATGGTATCAATCTGCAAATCATAATACACTTGACCACTATAAACATTATCAACAATCGTTGCAGTTTTGCTCAGTTGATTTACAGCCTCTGCCTTGCACATTAACTTGTAAGGTGTAGAATCTGTAATGATGTAAATTGTTGTTAACGATAATTCGCCATTGCTCTCTAATGTTTGCAACGATCCAACTGTTATCTCTAATACACCTGCTGTAAGTCCTACCTCAACCCAAATGCCATTTGCAGCATCAGTACAAACGTAAGTAGTGCTATCATCTAATGTCCATAATGAGCCAGTCATATAACCTTTAGTAACATCATCTGTTACCGTTGGTGCTATATTAAAGTTATACAAAGATTGTCTAATAAAAAGACCATTGCCATCCATCACATACAACCTCCCTGCTTCCCATTTCAACTCATAACCAACCGCACATATTTGAGCAACACCTTTTTGCCCTCCTAACCCTGCATCAATTGTTCCCTCTCTTAATCTTGAAGTGTTGGCAAATAGCAAGCCTTGTGTAGCATCAAATTGAATATCATATGCTCCAGATGTATTACCTAATGCTAGTGTATCTGCAAGTGTTTGTGAGCCACCTGAAACAGTTGTTTCAATAACATTACCTGAGGCATCAACACCTAAAAGATACGCAGGCGTGCCCGTGAATGGAGTTACTGTTCCGTATTCATTTAATTTTAATTGGCCTGAACCTGAAATTACTAATTTATCTCCTAATACTCCATTATCTGAACCTATTATACTAAATTCTGATGTTCTAGTAGCTAATGTAGCATCAGTCCATTTTGAAACTAAAGCATTAGTATAGTACATATTAGCATCTGAAGCTGCTGATGCAAATATTAAACTTTGTCCTATTCCATTAGCTCCAGCGGCATTGCTAGCTACATTTCTATAAAGTATAATATTTTCACCTACTGAGTTATTACTAGCAGGGCTTATGCCAAATTGGCCTGCTCTTGAAGTCCCTGAACTTGCATCAACACCTACTCCATTTGTTGAAACACCTGAAACACCTTTACCGTTAGTAGATAAACCTACAACTCCATGAGAGTTTACAGAAGAGCCTACTACTCCTCTTCCAGATGAAGTATTTAATCCTAGTATAGAATCTCCAGAGTCACTTCTAGATACTGTAAAATCAAATGTGTCATTATATATAGTTGTATCTTCAACTAAAGTCCCTCCTAATTTAAAGTTATTAGCAGGATCTTCAGTTAAACCATTAGTTGCGGATATATCTGTTAAATAACCAGCATCATTAGTTAATAAACTAATATTACAACCTTCTAAATCAGCACATTCAAATCCGCCTCCACCTCCACCTGGTATAGTAATACTAATATCACCTCCAGAGTTTGTTGCAGTAACACCAGCTCCTAAGAAGTTTAAACTTTTTATATCATTACTAAGTAAAATACTTTCGTTAGAAGCAGATATAAAATTCTTTTTTATAGTATTTAAGTAAGCTACTAAATCAGATTGATTACCTATACTTCCTCCGATACTTCCCCAATTACAACAATCACTTGCACTAGAACTTGATGAACTAGTAAAAGGGCTTGTAACTCTTCTAGTAGACTTAGCTAAAGTTTCTTTATATCTATGAGTAAACTCAAATATTAATTGTAAATCTTGCGGGGTAATACAGTTTAATTCTTCTTCTGTATAATCTACACAAGTTTCTTCTTGAGGGCATTTACCTTTAGTAAAGGTTGTAATTGTTGCAGGAATTGATCCTTCTGGATCTTTACTTCCTGTTAAATCAGCTTTAATAAAACATCCTACGGGACTATAAATTGTAAAATATCCACCTTCTCCAAGTACTGCTGTAACTCCAGTTCCTTCTGTATTATTGTTTATATCAATAACAATATTTTCTACAGAACTCCCAGAACCTATAAAAGTTTCTACTCCATCAATAATTAAATTGTATGTAATAAGTCCAGTAAAACTTCCTATACCAAAATACCAAGAACTAGCACCACCTTCTAAAGCGGGATGAAAAGATATACAAGTATCTAATTTATACTTACAAAGAAGTTTATTAACTTCATTCATAAGCACAGACTTCTTAAACAAATCATCACATTTAAGGCCTTGTTGAGCCTTCATAGTAAGTTTGTATACAGCATTAGCAAAGGAGCATCTTGCATTCCTTGTTAATGTAGTTAAAGTTGTTTCTGTGAAGTTAATTCTTTGCATGTTATAAATCTATGTAAGAAGCATTGATAAATACTGATAATGTATAGTTTCTACTAGCTGTTAATCCTGTAATAGTATCAGCTGAGTATAAACTCATAAATGTACCAAAAACCATTAGTGATCCTTTACCTACCCATGGTTTAACATTACTAAAAAATACATCGTTGTTATCAGCAGTAGTATCTTCTACATATAAGTCACAAGGTATAATTTGTACTAAATTAGTTCCTAGTTCACTTATTAAAGAAGCAAATTGATAGTACCATAATACTTCAGTACTCATAATTACAGCTTGTGTAGGAGATACAATTGTATTAGTGTAATCAGTATCATCTAGTTTAACACTAGTAGTAGCTGAAGGTACAGCAAATTGTTTTCTTAAATGGCCCATAATTTGTACAGTACCATCTAAGTTCTTTCTGTATTTTAACCTCCTAGCAGAAGGTGTTGCATCTGAATAATCAGTAGCAGTACCTTTGTAAGCTCTCCATTGACCTAAATAATTAGTACCTTCAGTACCAGCAGTATTTGTGTAAGTACCTGAAGCTGAAGGAGCATTAATAATATCTCCATTATCGTAAGGTATATTTTGCCAAGTACCAGCAATTGATGAAGCTACCCAGTCATCACTAACTGTATTAATATATACATTTAAATCCCAAGTAGTACCATTATAAACAGCTTCTATTGTAGATTTTCTACTTAATTGTAAATCAGTTAAATTAGTACCTAATACATTAAAGTTATAAGAAGCTCTTGTTACATTACCTTTAAAGAAAAGTATATGTTTTCTACCTATGAATAATGGAGAACCTGCAGTAATTGTAAAATTTGATGACAATGTTCCAGATCCTTGAATTAAGTAGTTACCAACTAAAAGTTCTATTGTTTCTGTTCCTCCAGAAAAATTTATATTTATTGTTTCCATATTAATCAGTTATTGTAAATGTTATTTGACCTTGAAAATATTCTGTAAAACCTTGCAGTAAGTCAAAACTTGTATCATTAGTATTATCATTATATGCTGATATCATTAAATACCCGTCATCAGTGTTATTTGTTGATATAACTGGTGTATATGTAACAGTTGGCTTATTATAAGTATATCTAGAAATTGCAGAAACATCTGTTGTGTTTGCAGATAAATATCCACCAGGAATTTTAACTTGAAAGTTTGTTATATGCGGAGTAGGGCCAGCAGGAACATCTATAACAAATCTAAAGTTTAAATACATTAGATTACCAATTACTTTATAAGAAATGTAACTAGTAGATCCAGTATTAAATGATAGAGATGTATTACTTACAAATTCAGTATATAAAACATATGGAGAACCAGTATCACTTATAGTTAAAATAGTTGGAGTAGAAACATTTGCAATCGTTGTTTCAGCAGGGGCTAAAAGCCCAGAAATAACAGAGTTAACAGCAGTAGTCACAGCTGTTGAAAAAGCTTCACTATCTGTAATACCATCAACTACTGTATCTGATGTAAAAATGCTTATAGGAAATTCTATATCGTATGTTGGAGCACAAGGTACATCAAAATTTTCAGTTACAGTTAACGGTGTAACCGTATCACCAACAACAGCAGCTGTAATACCTATTTCTGGAGTACACCCATTAGTTCCGTTAGTTCCATTAGTTCCGTTACTGCCATTATTTCCATTACCGCCTATTAAATTAGTAGCATTACATATATCAGTTACAAACCCAGCACTTCCTAAATAAATAGGATGATCAATAAGCCATTGGTCAGTCATTATATCTCCATCATAATCAGGACGAGTACCTGATCCACCATACCAGCTAATTAGTTGATGTACTGTAACAGGATCTCCATCACACTCACCTTCATATAAAGCCAGGATTGGACTCCAGCCATCAGTGCCTGAATTACCTACTTGAATTATTTCATCACAATTTATACACATTTGTTTAAATATTTTATTAAGTTAATAATTAATTACAACAAGTTTCAATTTTCAATCTATTGAACATATCTATTAAAGCAGTAGCTCTAATAATATCTCCACATTGAGCAGCAGCTTCAGCAGCGTCTAATAGCATTCTAGCTTGCATATATTGTTTCTCAGCACCAGTTTCCTCACAAGTATCACAAAAGTCTTGTATAAGTCTTAATAAGAACTTATCCATAGCACATTCAGCAGCACATTTAAATAGTACCCAAATACGCTTTTCATAGTTACCACTTGGTGTTTGTACTCTATATATAAATTGATAAACTCCATCAGCAAACTTTGTTGTTGTAGAGCTAAATTCAGTAGCTAATACATTTAATTCAAATGTAGTAGAGCTAGTTGGAAAGTAAGTAAATAAATCAACAGTACCTAAAGTAGTACCATTAATATCTTGCATTTCTAAAGTAGCTGTTGTAGCTGAACCTACAGCAGGATTGGGTGTTTCCCAACCTGTTAAATTAGCTAAAGAATATAATCCAGTAAGCTCTTTAAAAGTTAGCCATTCTTGGTTAGTATACTCTTGTATTTGTGCATTAAGTTGTAAAGCCATTTTGTAGAATTAAAAAAGGCTACAGCTATTTCTAGCTATAGCCTTTTAAGTTATTAAGTAAAGTTATTAATTATTATGCAATTGTAATTCCACAAACTGCCTCTAAAGCATTTTCAAGTTCTGCGTACTCTGTAGTACCGCCAGATACATCAAAAGCAACTCTGATTTGCTTTCTAGCCATAGGGTTGTTAATAAAACTCATTGTACCAGATTGTGTAGATACTTCCAAATCAATAATACTATATGTACCTGATGTAGAAACATTAGAACGCATAGTTACTGGAGGAATCTGGATAAGAGCATTATCATGCATACCTTCACCTAATTGGAAGAAGAATTCTTCTTCAGCAATTTGTTCGTAAACACCAGAACCTTCAGTTGGAACTGTAGCCGCATTAACTACTTCAGTAGTACTAAAGTTAGTAGCTGTAGTTACAAACTTAGAAGTTTCATAACGGAAGATGTTTGGAGCAAATTTAGCTTGTGGAAGACCTGTAAATTGAATACCAATTGCTGTAGGAGCTACAGTATTAGTATACACATTAACTGTTGCAGTAGCACCTTGATAAGCTGTATCAATTGTAATACTGTTAGCTGATGCTGCTGTTACCACATAAACAGGAGTAGTAGTAGCATTAGATGCTCCAATACGAACTCTTGTACCTACTGGATTAGCTGTACCAACACCTGTACCAGTTAAAACAGATGAACTGTTTGTAGCTGTTACTGAAGCTGTAGTAGTACCATAAGTACCATTACTTTCACGTTCTACTTTAAAAGGTATGTTCACATATTTTTGAACATCTTGGATAGCGCGTTTAGTTAAAGCATCTGCTAATGTAAAAATAGTATCAGCAGCAGTTACTTTGTAACCAACAATAGACTCCATTAATTTATCACTAAATTGATAGAAGTTAGTTTTAAAAGTATTACGCAAGATAATACTAGTACCTACACCAGGATTTACAATATTTCCAGAAGTCCCATTGTAACCTACAGTTGATACTTGTTGAGCAACAGCTGTATAAGCCTTCTTTTTTGCTACAAATATACTTTTAGGTGTAAAAGGAGCTGATTTAATTAAGGGTTTAGTAGCACCTTGCCCTTGAACAATTAATAAAGAAGTGTTTTCGTTTACAGCAGAAGAAGATGAACTTAAACTAAGTCCGTCTACAGTTGTTAACACAATTTCTCCATCTGCAATAGTGCTTGGAGTAACTAATGTTCCAGCTGCAACTGGTGATGAAATATCTTTTTTTCCTATTAGTAATTGTTTATGATTACTTACATTTTGTAATGACATTGTTTAATTTGTTTAATGTTTATAAATAAATTGATTATAGTATGATAAATTTGATTTTTACACTTGGGGTTCCTGTTAAAACTACACCATTTACTAATGTAATTACAAAAGAGCCTGCAGCAGGTACTACACTTGCAATATAAACTGCTCCTGTACCTACAGTTGCCCCACTAATTACAGCTAAAACTGTGCTATTAGCAGTACAATAAGGATTTGTAATAGTTACAGTAGTTTTTAAATCAACTGTTACAGTTAAAGTAGCTGATGTAATAGTACCGCTAACTGCACTTAAAGTACCAGTTTGAGCAGTAGTCCCAGTTGTAGTAACTGTATTAGCAGCAGTAACTTCGTTTGAAATATTATTAGCAAAGTCTATAATAGGATTTACATCGCCTCCTACAGCTGGTTGTGCATTATCTAAGGATGTTCTAACTGAATTTCTGTTAGCTCCTGTTATTTTGTTTAAAGCCATTTCTTTTGTTTTGTTTTAATATATTAATAAATAGTTTATTTCCAAGTTTTTTTTAAAATAAATATAGCAATTCTATAGCTTATTCTCTATAAGTATTATTTGTAGCTTGTTCAGCTTGCATTCTATTATAAGCTTCTATATCCTTACTAGCTACTTCTACTGTTTTTCTAACAAGCTCTCTGTGAACATGGTCAGATAATTGACTTACACTTGCAGTTAAGTTAGTTGATAGCTCAATAGGAGTTGGTTTTTTAATGTACCTAAATATATAACTAGTTATTGTATAAGTACCATTAGTTATTAATTCATGCTTTCTACCTTCAGTACGCATTCTCCAAACTTTATTCTTATTAGGTTTATTGTAAGGATCTGAGTTAGCTATGCTATATTCACTATGGTTTATTTCAACTACGTACTTTCTAGGTTTACATTTATCTGTAGTTAAAACTTCTTCATAAATTGTAAACCAAGCTACGTCTGAGTAATCAGTTGGGCCACTTGTTATTAATGTGTTAGGTAAGGTTACAAATACACCATTAGGCATATTTAGTAAAGGGTTGTAAGTTGCTGGAGTTAGTATACTTGTTGCTACAAGTTCTCCTAAATCTTCAATCCTCTTCTCAGTTTCTTCAAATGAGGTTCTACTTGAGTTATTACCTGTATAATAAGTAACAACCAAGAGCTCTTGAGCCTCTGTAGCCATTGCAGCGATTTCAGCTGGTTCATAACCAGGTAGAGCCAAAGAGGCTACTTTATCCATCTGCAAGTAAAAGTTGTTCAAGAACTCTTGTTTTGTCATGTTACTTTATAATTATATATTAACTTAGGGTCATTTTATGTTTCACTCCTAAGTGTATTAATACTAATTTACTTTTTATTATCTATCTGAGCTTTCAGCTTTAAGAAGATATCTTGGTTTTTATTAGATTCTAAGAACTCTACAGTTTCACTTAGTGTTCTACCAATCTCATCCCCACCTTTTAAAGCATATCCGCCTTTAACTGTTCTATCTAATGCTTTAGCATCTAGAGCTTTGTTAATAAATGCTTTAGTTCCAAAAGACTTATCTTCCATTACTTCAACAAACCCTTTAATGTTAGTATCAAGAATTTTTTGTATCTCAGATTGTAAGAAGCCTAGATCTTTTGATTTAACAGTTTGATTAGAAACTAATCTAATTACCATTGTCATATCTTCAATAGAGTCTTCAATCTTACCTAAGTACTTGTAAGCTTTTTTATTTAAATCACTTTTGTTATTATTGTCTTTAATAATCTCATCATCATCTACTAAAGCAAATTTATACTCACCACTATCATATTTAGCATTCCAATTAGGAGCTACTCTACGGTCAGCTAAGAGAACTAAATATTCTAAGTAGTCTAACGGCTCGCTAAGATTTAAAGTTTTACCTTCTTTCGTTAGTTTAACTCTAAACTTGGGCCAAAACCCTGTTTTTTTGTAGAAACTCATACTATTAGGCTCTAGGTTTAGAGTCTTCTCAAATACAAGTCTTTCTTCTTCAGTAAGGATTGCTTTGTATCTGTTAGTGCCTGGTTCTGGTCTTAAATCAGTTGACCAAACAGTATCTGTAAACATAAACTCCCCATCGTGACCTTTGGGAAAATTACCATTGTTTCTAAAAATTGGTTTTACTATAATTTTTTTATTCTTTAAAATACTCTCAATTGTGAGAGGTTCTTTTTCTACTATCCCCATAGTTTGTATATATATTTATTTGTTTAATATTTAAAATAAACCTAGAGAGTTTTTTAGGACTCCCTAGGTTTTAATTTGATTATAAATTAGGAATGAAACGAGCTAATCTCATTGGATTATGTACTTTCATACCTAGGGTACAAGCACGTACCACTTCGTATCCATCAACTTTACTTACAGTCATACCTGGTTTAGTACCACCATTGTTCGGAGAGAACGGGTCACGTAATCCTGGGATGTACTTGTAAATGTCTTGAGAACCTTTTACAGTTACTTTTTGGATATTAGGTTTACCTTGAGAAGTACCAAAATCTAAAATCATATATTCATATGAACTTAAGATACCACCATCAGGATGTTGAATAGAACACAAACTTGGATCATCTAAGAATGGAATGTGCATTAATTCAATTTCAATACCATTGATAAATGAATATTTCTTGAATTGACCTCCATAACTCATGTTATTTAAAGTTCCACCAATACGAATTTCTTCTCTAGATGGAGCAAATGTTACTGCTTTAGTTTCAACAGCTTTATGGAATTGACGCATACCATACTCACCTGTACCTAATACAAAACGTCTTTGATCTTCTGGTAATTTACCAACAGATAAGCTCATTAAGATTTCACTCAATACATCTACATCAAATGTAGTGTAGTAGTGGATATTAGATGGAGAGATTTGATCTAGCAAACCATAACCTGCTTTAATTTCATAACCAGACTCATCTTTCATATTGTAAGCTCCTTGAGAGTTCTTCAAAGATTTACCATACAATTGAGCCATTGATTTCATACGTTTCCATGATACCATGAAGTCGTAATCTAATTTACCTAACCAAGTAGTATGACGCTTACCTTGTGCATCAACAAAGAAGAATCCAAGTGGAGCATTTTCTTTTTGATCAATCATATCTCCAGGTACCATGTACTCTGAACGCATGAATGAACATCTGTTTTGCATCCTGAATGGAGAGCTAAATGTTAATGAACTAGAACCTCTTTGTGATAAGGTTTGACCAGCAAGAGCATACATTTTAACAAAACGTACACCATTAGCTAATTCAGCAACTGGTACATACAAGTTAGAATCACCTGATACCAAAGATACTTCATAGCACCAGTTAGCACCATTAGGTCTAGGATCAGACATTACACGCATTTGATAAGTTTCTTTAGCATAGCTAGCTGGAGCAATCACATCAGAGAATTCGAAAATTCTATCAGGAAATTCCAAGTAGAAACTTGTGTTACCTACACCTGGTGTAGCACCTTGTGCAGTTAAAGCAACATCCGTGTAGTATTGCAACAATGGGATGTTCTTAAATGGTGATTGTGAATTTAACATCCACTCAAAAGGAGCATCACGCTCAATTTCCATAGTATCAAATTGTTCCATAAATCTATCAAAATCTAAACCAAGGTTTACATCATAGATATTAGAGATTAATTCAGACACCATAAGGGGTTGTTCACCATACATAGCTCCAATGTGATTCTTAGTGGTAAGACCACTCCAATCTTTAGGAGAAAATTTTTGTAAAGGACTAATAATTTGACTCATTAAATTTTATTTTATATTGTTAAGGTTAATTTATTTTTTATATACAGTCTTTAATGCATCAAAGATATCTGTGTTTTCTTCAGATGATCTAGAACTAGAGTTAGATTTATTGATTCTACTTTTCAAATCTTCTTCTAATTGCCTTTCTAGTTTATTTAAGACTTTAGTTTCACTCTTCTTCATTATCACATCAAACTTAGGATTCTCATCAAATAGCCCCATCTTTGCGTAGTAATTTAATTTTAATTCAAAATCTAGTGGGTTCTTTTCTCTTAATAACATTATCTCTGAGTAAGATACTCCATCTCTAGTTTCTGCTGGTTTAGTAATCATGTTGAATAACTCTTTCTTAGTTTTATCATCAATCTTTACACCAGGTATGATCTCTTTAACTTCATTAATAGTGCTATTTAATTTATTAACACTTTCAACATAAGCTTTTTGATTTTCTAACGCTCTTCTTTTTGTTTCTAGTTGAACACTTTCTAATCTTTTACTTTCAGCTTCTTTAAGTTCAACTAAAGCTTCTTTAGCTTCTTCTTCTAGCTCATCAAGATCTTCAGATTTACTAATCATCTTTTCAATCTTAGATTCGGTAAATCCTTTTCCTTGATAAAAGTTTCTTACTAAGTTTTTTTGAAGGTCAATATTATCTTGTAATGATTCATCAGTAATAGAGTCTAATCTAATTTGATCTGACTTAATTTGTAGCAACTCATCAAAAGGAACACCTTCTTCGTAGTTAGTAATTAGATCAGAAATCTCTCTAGGAAGACTATCTATCCATTCTTTAACATTGTTATCAGCTACTGATTTAAAGTAGTTAAACAAAGCTTCTTTATCTTCAAATGTATCTTCAACAATACCTTCTTCTTTTAATAGCTCTGATAATGTTCTGTAGATATTAGATCCATCTTTAGGTTTCTTAGGATTACTATTATCCTCTTCTAAGTTAGAAGAATCATCTTCATCTTCAATAGTAGTTTCTGATAATTCTTTTTCTAATTCATCTAAAGATATTGCACCATTATCAGCAGGTTTATCTTCGTCTTCTTCTACTTCTTCTTCAGGTTTTTTGCTAGTTTCTTTCTCTAAAGAATCTACACTAACAGCATCTTGATTAACAAGAAAGGACCCTAACCCTTCAAATAAATCGTTTTTTTCTTCACTCATTGTAGTTAATATATTAGTTTATTGTTAATTTCTTGCTATTACTAAAAATAAATTTAGTAATTCTATAGCTTAAGTATTACTTTTTACTTGTTATAAATTCATTTAAACAAGATCCCAGTAAATCTACAAGTTTCTCATCTTCTGATAAGTTTTCATAGCCTATTTTATCTAACCAAGAATGTATTACTTCGTGACATATAGTTTGATCAATATTGTCGGGACTCATTTTATATTCTGGTATAGCCTTCTGATAATATATAACATTTTGATTAGGTTTCCATAATCCTATAGATCCTTTTTTATAAAGTTTCTTTTTAGGTAGGATTTGTATAACTTGTCCAAATATTGTATATTGAGTAATCATTTTTATTTAGCTTTAGTTCTACCTTTTAAATTTATACGAGCAATCTTCTCATCATTAATCATATTATCATAATCTCTATCTATCTCTTTCTGCTTCATCTCTTTTTCAGTTTTAAGCTTCTCTCTTTCTAAAGATAATTTAGATTGCTCAATTCTTTCTTTAGCTGCTACCTCATGTCTTTTAATAGATTCTTTAGAGTACATTTCTTGTTGCTTTAAAGCTTGTTCTCCAACAGCTGCTATATCTAATGGGTTAGGACCCTCATCTAAACTATAAGCCTTCATAGTTTCAACTTGTATTTTAACCTCACGGTCTAGTTGATTATCTAAAGCTTCTTGGTCTAGCTTAGCGTACTCTAAATCCATTTTAGCTTGTAGCTCTTGTTGTTTAGCTTGTAATGTAGCTTGTACTTGTTTTTGATTAGCTTCGTATTCAGCTTGTTGTTGTTGACTAGCTTCATCTTTAGTTTGAGCTATAGACTTTTCTATCTTTCTTCTAATAGAAGCTAAAGATTGATTAGAATAAATATCCATTAATTGGATAAGACTTACTTGACCAGTTTGTAAACCAATCTCAGTAGCTTGTCTTAACATATCAATAGCTCTTTGATCTTCCATAGCATCTCTAATGAATAAGTCATACTCACACTCATTAATTAGCTCTCCATCTAGTTTAAAGATTTGAGTAGTATAATCATCTTCTATATATTGAATAGTTTTATTATCATTTCTTAAACAGTATTTAGCTGTTTCTAATAATGCTGCTAAAACTCTTACTTTTGTATTGTCATGTATTTTAAAGTACCACTCTGTAATATTAGAACTAGCTAATTTATTTTCTTGTGTTACTCCTAAGCCTTGATCACTTGTAGTTCTCTGGCCTCTTCTTTCTGCAGTAATACCTGTGATTAAATCTAGCTCTCCTTTAATGTACTCAAGCATCTGTATATGTTGTTGAATATAGTTACCCATATCCATATCTAATACAGCTTGATTGCTATTCATATTACCAGCAAGTTTACCAGTAGCAGCACCTTTATTAGCCTCTCTAAAACTATCAGTTACAGCAAGGTTCATTTCTCGCATATAATATAACCACTTATCAGGCTCCCATCCAGCAGGTATCTTAGCTAAATCTAAATTAGCTACTTTACCAATGTTTTTAGCAAAAGCTAATTGAGTTCTATGATAAATTACATTATACATGTATTGACTAGACTTCATTAAGTCTACTAAGCTTACAGGTTGGCTACTATTTGTTTTATAGATAGTTCCTATATAACCGCTAGCACAAGTTGAAATGTTGTTTAAACTTCTAAATTGAATAGGTCTTGGTTGAATCTTTATATAGATCTCATTAGCTATCTTAGTACCTTCCCACCATTCTCCAATCCAAAGCCATTTAACTGTTTCTCCTAAATCCTTATTAGCTTTGTAAAATTCACTAACCATAGTTTCTTGAGCTTGTCCTTGTTCATCTAAGTAAGTTAATACTCCAACTTTTCTAAGACTTCTCCAAACTACCTTAACTCTTCTAACATTATTTTGTGAATCAAAAGATAAATAACTATTAGCACTTGTATTAATCTGATTAATGTTAACACTACCAGTTAATCCAAATGGTACAGCAAACGTAGGGTCTTGTAATTCGTAACCTACTGGTCCACCATAAGTACCTTTAGCTTTATACATAGTTTTCTCCCCTAACCAATCAATTTCTGATGGTTTAAGGTAGTCATAGTAGTCATCAATAACCTTACTAATAGGAATATAGTCTTCTTCTATGATAATATCACAATCCTCTACCTTATTAGAGTCAGGAGGTAATAAAAAGTAAGTATTTAATGGGTTACATTTATGTACTATAGGCTCATTGTTAATTATATCTACTCTATATACCTCTTCAGCGCATATTAAAGAGTCTTCAAAGCCTTTAGTAAAGATTTCAGCTATTTTATTCTTTTGTATGTAGTGTTTTAGTAACCTGTTTCCAGATAACTCTCTAACATCTTGCCATTCATAGTTTAAATAGTCTTTCTTTTGTCTAAGTCTTTTCTCTACCTCTTGTTCAAACTTAGCTTGAGCCTCTTGATTTCCTTCAGGAGGTTGTTCAACACCCTCTAATAGAATTTGTTCTATAGTTTGTTGCATTAAATCGCGTTTAGCTACTTCTTTTTCACTAATTGCGTCCTCATTATTCACTTTTAAGTGATAATCAAACCTACGTTTAATCTCCTCACCTATTAAAGCCTTAATATAAGGGTTAATAAGTGGGTGATTTAGAGGTTTTGATGGGAAATGTATATCTTTTAGCCCTAATGGGTTCATAATAAGCTCCATATCACTAGGGTGTAGCTTACCTGCATATAAATCATAGTTAACCAACTTAGAATACCTAGAGTTTCTTGTATATTGATTCTGATTCAATATAAGACTCTCTGCAGCATCTACATTATCTTTACCCCAAGCGTCATTCTTAGCAGTATCAGATACTTTTTGATTAGGAAATGTTATGTTTTGGTTAAATTTTTGCATGTGTATGTACTATTATATAGTAAGTAACGTATAAATCTATAATTAGCTAAAAATAAATTTTGTGATTATATAGCTTTTCCTCGGTAGTACCTATCAAAAAATTCGTTAAAGCTATCTTTTTCTTCTTCGTCTTCTTCTATTACTATTTTTATTCTATCTTGTCTAAGAATAAGTAGCATACCTAAAGCACTTACCCTATCAAAGTTACCATCTTCATTCCAATAAATAATCTCACTTAATAATGGAACACTTGGTATAGTATGGGTATTTGTTAAGCCTACTTCTTGATTATAAGCCTGGTCTAACATATACTCTCTAATTAACATCCTAGCATACTTATTAACTTCTTTAGAAGCATTAGTACCTTTAGAGGTATTACCTGATTCTCGTATTACAGATATAATCTGCTGATCTCTAAGAATCTTGGGAGTGTTACATAATAAGTGTAAACAATTTTTTTGCTCAAAGTAAGCAAATAATCCCTTTTTATTATTCTCATAATTACAAATTGCATTATAGTAAGATATTAATTTTCTACATATCTCATAAAACTCTTTAGCTGTCTGAGGTCTGCCTGTATATTCAGCTACTATCCTACCTGTTAATGCATGCATAATAAATATACAACCTAATGAGTCTGTTGTTGATTGATCATCATCATAAGGGTCAATACCAGCTATATAAGTACCATGGGTAGGGTTATCTGCATAAGGTTGCTCAAAGATTTGTACACAACCCTCTTTATCATCATCAGCTTGTAGTGGAAACTTAACTATAGGTAACCTATCAGATAACTTAAACTCTATACCCGTTTGTGTTTGCCTTAAGTCTGCATTCCAGTAACTATCTGTAATAAGTTTACTTCCTTCTAGCTCAGCTTTTCTATCTTGTGCTAACTCAGTAGGAAAGATATTATTACCTTTTACTAAGAAAGCCTCCATTGTGTTTAAAGGGTACTGGGTAATAGCATCTCTAAATGCTTTCATATCACCCTTCTTGGTTTCCCTAAACTTCATAATAGAAAGTAGAGCTAGCTTCTCATTAGAGTTACCATCAGCATCTACTAGAGGAGTTAATTTATTATTATTATCTGGATCTGGGTAATCTCCAAAGCGTTGTCTTGAAGCTGGTAAAAACCATCCACATTGAGAACCTACTTTTTCTTTATCCCAAATATTATCAAACGCTAGTAAGTTAAACTTCTCAGGATTATAGAACATCTCAGCAAACTGCAATGAACCCTTGTCCATATCTCCAGCAGTACCAAATAGAATTGGAAGTCCTACCATTGAATCCCCATCTTTCCATGTAGGTTCAGAGATATTGTAAGACTCTTTAATATTAGCAAATAGACCCGCTTCTTCAAATAGGAATATATTGGCTGTTAGACCAATTGAAGCAAAGGCATTATCTTGGAAGGTTAATCTTTTAATTTCTGAGTTATATCCTACCCATTGAGGAACTCCTTCTACTACTTTCTGGTGTCTAGCCATAACATGCTCCCTTGTATCAGGATTACGCGGCTTAGCCCATACAGTATTCTTATTTAGAAAGTTTAATCCTTCTAAAGACATATTCATTGTGTTCTCAGATAGCTTCTTTTCATAAGCCCCAATAACACACTTAGCATCTCTATAGAAGTTATATTCATGTACTACTACACCAGCATTCTTATAAGAGAATCCAGTTCTACGAGGCTTAGTCATAATAACTCCTTTCTTCTCTCTTCTAGCTTGGTCTAGTATTAAAAAATATTCTAAATCCACATCAGTAAATCTAGGGAATATTTTTTTCTTTCTACCAGTAATATTATCTTTACCTAGGATAGTAAAGAAGTTTAAATAAAAATAGTATGTACCAGGTATCCATAGATTACCTACAGAATACCCGTCCATACAACGTCTTACTTGTTCATCCCAAAACTCATCATATTGGTAAGTCCCTACTAAAGCTTTAGTATAGCTACCTGTCTTTTCAAAGTGCTCTCTAGTTTCTAAAAATTGATTAGTTCCTATTAGCATCATTACTCGTTATACTTACTATTAACATTAATATCACCTCTATTCCTAGAAGTTTGTTTCTCAGTTTCTTTTTCTACAGCTTGTTGTAACTTATCAAAGTTACCAACAGCAGTTGATATATTCTTATATACTTCTAGAATTAACTTGATAGACTCATCGTCTACGCTAGTATTTTCTAAGTAGCTTGCAATATCATCTATCTTATTTCTAGCAGCTTGTAACAACCTTTGTAGAGGAGTTTCTTGTAACTCTTTATACTTAGTTAAAGCATCTGCGATAGGTTGGGATACTTTAAACTTAGCATCACCTAACATATCTAGCTTAATAGTAGCTTCTTTCTTATCCCTAGGGTAACTAGAGTAAGGAGAATTATAATCTACAAAGTGGTAGATAAAAGTAAAGGCTTTATAGGCCTCTACTTTATCTTTAGTTTTATCAGCTTTCCAAATAGCGCTAAACTCTGGTATAGTTAGTATCTCTGGAGAAACAATTACATTATTATCCTTTTGTTGGAATACCTTCATTAATCGTTATGACCCTTATTAATTGTACCAAAGTAAGCATCTTTAACTACTTCCTTATCTACTACTACATAAACACTAGACTCATAGATTAAGATATACTCATTAATTTTACCCTCCATATCAGTTACTGTTAGAGGCATAATAGCTCCAGCTCCTAATACATAGTCACCTACTTTAAACTTAGTTACGTCATCTGCAATAGCTACAACCTTCAAAGGTTTGTTATCTACTGTTACTGTACCCCCTGCTAAGATAATACCGCTTACTGTTGTTTGAGGTACTTCTACAATTAATTGTCTGTTGAATAATTTAATCCCGTTTAACCCTTGCTCGTTAGTCATATAATTTATTTATTTGTTTTTACTTTCTTCAATTTCTTCTGGAGTAGCTTCTAAGAATTTACCTAGTGGACACTTACTTTCTAAGCTTCTAGTCTTGCTAGATATTGGACACCCACATCCTGAATATTCATCTCCCTCGTTTCTTGTCTTACCTTTATATATAAAGTCTTTAACAACCTTACCTTTCTTTAAAGGGCTACATATCCCTAATACATTTAAAGGACACTCAGCACATATTAAAGCTCTTGCTTTAGCAATATATTCTACCTTCTTATTAGGGAATATAACATTCTTCCAACCCTCTACAATCTCAGTATAACTGCTGCTCATTGTAATACCATTTAGTTAAAATATCTAATAACTCTTCTTGAGCTTTCTCATCTTTAGTTCTTATACCCCAACTATCACTAGCGCTAGTTATATTAACTATATACTCAAACTCAAACTTATCTTCGTCATCATCATCTACAAACTTATCTACCTTACTAGATAGTGATCCAATGTGCTGCTTCTTAGTATACCAAATACCATTTAAAGAGAAATTCTTTTCACTTGAAAGGTTAATACCTAAAGTATCATCTTCCTCATCTATCTTTATATTTAGATCTAAATCTAATTTAATAATCATCTTATCCCCTACTAGGGTAATTATACTTGGAGTATACTTAGTAGGCTTTTCTCCTTTTAAGAATCTAGGGTAAACAGATATTTCTGTTATACCGTTGATCTCTATAACCTCAATACTCTTAGATTTATTTTGATTCATCTTTACTCTTTTTAACAAAGTTATTAATTTCTTCTCCGTTCTTAATCTTTCTTAGTATGGGTACAACAGGTCTAAATTTACCTAACCCTTGAATAAGATAAGTCTTCCAATTACCGACTATCTTAGTATCTTCCCTCATAAACTTAAAAGGAGATTCATATATCTCTTGTATTACATAAAGAGGTAAACCTTGTTCCTTAGCTACCTCTCTAAGTATTGGATCTATAAACTTACTATTATTCATCTTCTACAATAGTTAGCCTAATATTAATCTCAATCTTCTTATCCTTAATAGGAGGAAGGTAAAGAATCTTAGTCTTAGTAATAAAACCTCTTCCCCTTAAACCAAATAAGATATGAGAGTAAGCGCCAGAATTAAAGCTTGTACCTAGATCCTTAGATACAGCCTCTCTAATTTGGGCACTTGCTTCCTTCCTAAACAGTAGCATATTAGCTACGTCTTCTCCAAGATGTATGTAATTATTGTATACTAGAGCCATCTTTGCGAGTACCTTCAATTGTACTGGGCCTAGTTTATTTTTCCCTAGTAAAGGGTTAACTAAAGTATAGTATTGCTCTATAACCTTAGATTTAGAATTATCAATCTTTATCTCTATCATTCCTAAATTGTTTAATTCTTTCTATTTAATATAGCTTTTGTTCATATTAGAGAATAGAATCCCCTAGTGAACTAAATCACTTCGCTATATTCTAGTTAAAATTTTATTTCAGGTGTCCGTTTTTAGCCTACTTACTCAATCATGACCATTAGGGAGCCTTGAATAAATCCAAGATCTTGTTATTTTTTACCCTTGAGTAACACACCTTACTTTAAATTAACTATTGTGTAACTATTGGAGAAACCTCATTTCAACTAATTGATTACCAATTGTCTACTCTTACTATCCAACTTCTAGGTTCCTACTCTTTAAGAGTATTCCCCGATACTAACTCGTAAGCTGTCATCTTACTGGCTGTGTTACGATATACAATATAACAATTAAATCACACTTGTCAAGCCAAATAATGTTAAATCTTTTATAAAAGTAAAATTTTTAAAATTTTTTAGAAAAATTTAGTGAGGGTATGTGAATGAGTACCTCCTAAAGCTTTGCCCACCCACCTGAAACATTGCAGGTAAGCTACCACCTATAGAAAGTGTAGAATATAATAATAAATATTATGAAACAAGTAACAATTTTAAAGGTTGGATTAACATCAAAGGGTCAGAATTGGGCATTAATTACTAAAACTGTTGAAGGTTTTATTATGAAGGCTTTTGTAACCACTGTTGAGCCCTTGGTAGAGGGTGAGGTATTAAATATACCAAGTGAAGTAGCAAGTGGAATTGAGTGGAAAGCGTAGTAGTAGAGGGCGAAAGCCCTTTATCTATCTATCTATCTAACTAACTATCTAACTCATTTTCTCCTCATCTGATTATATAGCTTAAATTGAGCAAGACTTGACTACAATGATAACAACCCATAAGAGGGTCAATATGTAGTATAATGCACTGAAACCCATTAGCTAATCCGAAGGTTGCAATGCTCAATTTTAATTAACAAAAAACTAATTGCTTCTAGGTTCTATCATAAGATAGTTTAGTAAAAGCACAATACTTAAAACAATGATACCAGAATACTTACAAAAAATGCTTCTTCAATCTGTTGTTAAACAACATTCAAGAGGATTACGCAGATATTTTCCAATTACTGCTAAACGCAGAAAAGGTTGGAATTATCTTAATGAAACTTTCTTCATTATTTATGGTAGAAAACCAAAAGATAACTTTGAAGTAGGTTGTGCAATTTTAAGTCAAGGTCTTGATACTTATGTAGAAAGATTTGATGGTAAATTGTGGGTAAGAACTATTTGCGTAGAATAATTACAGGTTGGTAAACCTTAAAGCTTCCAATTTTACAGCTTAGGGATAATCCTTAAGTTTCAAATCTTACAGAAAAAGACACAGATGATAATGTGTGTATAATGCAAACAAATTCAAAAAGTAGCATACCATAAATAGAATTATCAACTATTTAGTAGCTCGTAAACTTATAACAAGGTGTCTTGGTAGGACATAACCTTGTTTAGATAAGAGCCTGTAACATTACTAAAAAGGCTCTTTTCCAATGCACTAACCTTAGGGTTAGCGGTTGTAATAGTAAAAATATTGATACTTGATAACACTGTGAAGTTTATCAGCGGAGCTTGACTCAAGAGTATTAATTACTTATTATTAGTCATTGAACTAATGTAAGCTATTACAACTGAGTGCAAAGGATTGGGTATTCCGATAGCCTTGTAAACGGATAGTTATGCATAAAGTAGTGTAAAGCCATTACAACACATTAAACTATTGTGTTCAGTTGCATAGTGATAACAACCTGCAAATTAAAAAACTTAATAACTTCTCAAGTTGTTGAGAGCACCAGCTTCTATCCAATTGGACTATAACCTTACTCACTATGAAGACAAGGGTGTTCGGGATAGTTTTAGATGTAAAACACAAAATTACAAAAAGCCCTATTTTATCTGGTTATAGGCAACAATTGAATGTAAGACTTACATTAAACCAGACAAATCATTAGAGTGAACCTTGGAATAATACATTAAATCCACTTAGCTACCTTCGAAAGGGTGTAGAGGCTGTAAGAAACCTAACGAGAATGATAAAAACATTTATTTACTAACAATTTAAAAAGCAACTGGCAAGTTGTAATAATATGCAAAACAAAATGGAAAATTATGTATTAATAGATGATGATAATAACAGTTATTGTCAGTTAGATTCTTGTTATGCTAAATCTCTTATTTCAGCTCAAATAGAATTTTCTATGCGTGGTTGGGTTATTGGAGAAATAATGACATTGTGGGATTACCAAGGTATACTACAAAACGAATGTGAGCTTAATGGTTTAGAAGATCAATCAAATGAGCAATAAAATAGTTTACTGGAAACAACGTAATGGTGTATTAATATCTATAGATAATATGGATATTAATCACCTACGTAATACTCTTAAAATGATTGTGAACAATAGTAACAAGCATAAAAAGAGAACTGAATTTAAACTCAATGGTGATATGGCCAATGAATTTAATAATAATTACCATTCTGATGAATATGATGAATGCGATGCTACTGAAATAGATACTTACTAAAAATTATAAACAAAAACAATTAAAAACAAATTCCTATGAAAGTAATAATTTACATTTTTCTCTATCTTATACTGACTGCTACTTATTATCTAGCATTATCAGCATTTGGCTTATTCTTTACTGACTATAAAAGTATTATAAGTGATCCAGTTTGGTTTGGAACTTACATAATGCTATTTCATTGGTGGTTAGCTCCATTATCTTTAGATGAATATTATCAAAAACATTTATAAAACAAAACATCACCTTTTAGGTATTGAGTCCTTTAACATCTCGCTGGGAGGTGGGGTGATGTTTATTTTAACCTAAAATTAATTATTAATTAAAAAACAAACAAACAAATGACTGACATCAAATTACTTTTATCTTTAAGCGCCTTATGGATAGTAAGCGCATTACTAATTTATTGCTTTCTTATTATAATATCCAACCTATTTAATTATAGAACAGGTATATTATTTAGATTAGCTTCATTCTGGATAGGTATTCATTATTCTAAATCTTGTAAAAGATGGTGTTTAAATCTAATACCTTGTGTAACATTGTATATTAACAAACCTAATGGTGTATTACCTAGCTTAAAACTATTGTAATGGTACTTATAGATATACTTATTTTAGTTTGGGTATGTTATGAATTACCTAAACTTATTAATAATATTAAAAAATGTGATCCTTACTATGATTATAATATAATTGTAATTAACAAGATTACTATTTTTATAGGTATCATATTAATATTATTAAGCACAAGATCAATTATTCAATCACTAAATCAATTTATACAATGGATATAGCACTAATCAGTTTACTAGTTATTGTTTGCATATTACAATATACTAAAGATTATTTTATTATTGATAGTAATCAACTAATATCAGAAAAAGAATATGAAGTATCTTATTGTGAGTCAGTTAAAACTTACAAAGTTAAATCTTATACCTATAAGATTACTTATAAAAATAAGAGAATAGCATATAAAACTTTTAATATTATAGATGATGGTAGATAAAATGAGTGAAGAAGAATATTTAGAATGGTTATTAACTCCTAAAAAACGAATAAAATGTTACCAGGTATAATAGTAGGTATATTAATTAGTATTATTGTAGCTATTATAGTAGTATATAATGGCAGTACAAAAAAAACATATAAAAAGGTCAAATTTAAAGTTATTGATAAAGATAATCCATTATTATATACTTTCGAATATGACTTATTTTTAAATGAAGTAGATAATTCTATTACTTTTTATAAAAAAGAATTTATAGATAGTTCTGATGAAAGAACTTGTTCTTCAATTTATTATTTAATAGAAGAATTAAAAGTTAAACATCCACATAAAATAATTGAAGTAGTTTACTACGATTATAAAATTAATTAAAAATGTATCAAATAAAAAACAAATAAAATGAACTTAAAAAACAAAAATCTTTCTAAAGTTAATGATTTAGCTTCTAGAAACAGTGATATGCCTAAAAAACTTATCAGAGAAGAGCGTGATAAATATCTACAATCAGATGCTGTAGATTGCTCTAATGACTTTGAAATGGTAGCCAAAGATTTAAGGCCTCCTGTTAGAAGAGTAATTGTTAGAGAAAAACTAACAGTTGCTGAAAGAGCAGAACTAAAAAAAATTAAGCAGTTATATAAACAAGCTGCTTAATGAAATCGCCTAAAGATATTGATACTCCTCTCACAAAGAAATGTAATACGTGGGAGGAGTTAAAACAGCAAGGTGTGAGTGTAGATAAAGTTCTATACTTACCTATAGGTGTTACAACAGGTAACATAAAAATACAAAAAACAAAGTCTTATGAAATAGACAAGATTAATAGAGGAATTAAAGAAAGAGAATTTATTAATATAGAAAATTTAAAACAAAATGAACTCAACAATTTTATTGCAGAAGACTCAAACTCCGAGAGAGAGGATTGAGAAGTTAAACTCTAATACTATAGTTAAAGGTATTGGTAGAAAGTATAATCAATCATCTGATTGGTTATGGATAAATAAATACGGCTCTGTTAAACTAAAGAACCTTGAATTTAATCATTTAAGATCTATTTTAAGTAGCCTAAAACCTTCAGAATTAAGATTTAATGGTCATTCAGCTAATGAATGGATACAAGCTCTTAAAACTGAAATAAACCAAAGAAATGAAATGGCTGATAGTTTATTAGCTAATATATTTCCAAAGTTTAGACAATTACATACCCAAGCTGTACAAGAAATTCTCCAACATAAAAATAATGGCTAGACATATAAGTTGAGAGAACATTTAAAATATTAGCTTAAAATAAACAACTAAATAATTAATTACAATTTAAAACAAAACAAACATGAAACAATCATTAAACGGAATCACAAAAGAATTTGCAGTATTATCAGTAGATAAAGTTACAGCATCAGAGTACAAAGAAGGTATTTACCAAGCACAAATCAGACAAACTGTTACAACAACTTACCCTAGTAAGAGAGTAGATAATAGTATGCAAGATAGTTTATTTGCAATCGAAGATTTCAAATTAGAACTTGGTGAATCATATGAATCAACACGAGTAGGCTGGATTAATGTACCAGAAGGTACAACAGCTGAACAAGTAGCACAACTATTAGGTACTAAACCAAATGCACGTATTTGCAAAAAGTATTCTAATAAACTACTTGATGTCTTAACAGACGAGCAAAAGTATTCAATATCAGCAGGTCAAAGAACTGCAGCTCAATTTGCAGAGTCTTTAGTTATTAGAAATTCAGCTGGAGAAATTGTACAACCAGTACAATACTCACAAGGATTTTATGTTAATGACTTTAGTAACCACAAAGGTAGTAGTGAAACTGGTATTAATATCTTTGGTGATATTGATATTAGAGTAGCTAAAACTGTAACTGTTGCTACTCAAGCTGAAGCAGCTGCTAAAAGTGCTCAAGTAATTAGCAAGTTACAAGCTGAAGTTGATGCTTTAGCATAACTAAAGATTAAAGGGTCTATTACACCTATTAACAAGTAGTAGTATCAATAGTATTAGGAGAGTTCTGGGAATTTCTCTCCTATACTATTTTTAAATTTAATAGCAATTAATATGACTAATAAATACGAGCCTATGACGTGGTATAGTAATAGTACTTTACAAGGTACTAATATACATCAGTTAATACAAGATAATACCCTAGAAGCAAAGGAAATGCTTAAAATAGTAGGTGATATACCTAGCTATAAAAGTTTCTTTTATTTTATTAGCAATAATAAAGTAATTATAATAACAAATTAAAATACGGTCAGGTGGCGGAATGGTAGACGCTATCTAAAAGATCATATGAAAGGGTGACATAAGAGTGAAATGAATAAACCCACTTACAGGTTCAAATCCTGCTCTGACCACAAACTAAAAACAAATAATATGAAAAACATAATAATAGACGGTGTAGAATATACACCTGTAATTAAACAATCTCAAATAGTTAATAAGCATTATCACTTTGAGTTACATCCAGATAATTTAGGAGAAATGACTTGGGATGAAGCTATTAAAGCAGTTAAAAAGTTAGGAGATGGTTGGAGATTACCAACTATTCAAGAATGCTTTATAATTTATGAAGATAAATTGATAAAAAACCAAGACTATTGGAGCAGTACCGAGTATGACGCATCCGATGCGTACCTCTTCAACTTCAACTTTGGTTACGCCAACCTCTCTTATAAGACAATTACTTACCCCGTGCGTGCGGTTCGGGCTTTAGAAAACATAGAATTTAGATGAAAAAATCTGAAGCATTAAAATATTTTTTATCATTGATACAACAAAGAGGAAGCTCACATATATCTGAAGAAGCATATAACGAGATATATAGAAAAATAAAAAATATGAATGAACCTATAAGTAAAATTCAAATAGATAATCTTATAAATTAAAAAACAATATGAAAAAAATAACACCATTTATAATTGCAACTTTAATAGTTTATTTTTGCTTTGCATTTATAACTTGGCATTACAATCCTTCACAATGGGTAATGGAAACAAGAGTTTTATTTATATTTATTTGCAGTGTCACTTTGTTACTTATTGAAGTTAAACAAGACATAAATAAAATAAATTAAAAATATGATTATCCAACTTAACCCAATGATACCTATATTTAGAGTATCAGATAATATGGAAGGTTATGCTTTTTTAGTTATAGATTATAGCCAAGAGCATAACCTACTATTTACTTGTGCTATGGATAATGGAGAGATTTGGACATTAAACAATAAAGAAATTAGATTTTGTAAAAACATATCACTAGATAGATTAAAATAATATGATAATAATTATAGCAATAATAATATTAATAATAATAACAAGTTTTTTAGTTTATCAATTTTTTGGAGATACTATAGGTAAAAGAATAGAAATTGATATGTCAAGAAATGTAGTATATGGTTGGTATTATGGCGAAATTTTAGCGAGTAAAAGATTCAGATATAATTACACAGCTGAAGAAGTACTTAAAGCTAAAGAATTAGTTAAAATTGAATTAGATAAAAACATAAAAATTTATAAAGAAATTCATAAATGAGTCACATAATAAATTACATCAAAACTAATTGTTATACTAGACATAGTTGTTTAGCTTGTATTATGAATTTTTATAATACATTTAAATTTAGACCTGAGTTACAATTTGTATCAGAAGGCCGTGTTTTTGATGCTTATGCTGATAAAAATATAAAACAAAATCAAGAAATCTTATCTAATTTATATGTCTATATAAATGATGGTAAAATAGTAGAAAGTTTAGAACACTTTAATGAACATTTGTGATCATAGAAAAATTATTACCCGCGTTAGAATTAATTATTATTCTTATATTAATAGGAGTAACTAAAAATACATTTAAAAAAAATAATAACATGCCTAAAATAAAAGAAGAATCAGAAGTATTATATGATTGGTTATTTCATATAGACCCATATACTAAAACAGCAAATGCTTATCATCGTGAAGATTATATGGCTTATTGGAGTGGGGCTGAAGCTAAACATAAGATTCATAGAAGCAAAACTATGAGTATTAATGAACTAGCTGAATATATAAAACTTAAAGAAAAGTAATGAGTCAAGCAAGAAACTATAATAGAAGTTTGAAGCAAGCTAAATCTAATTCTATTCAAACTAAAATAGTTAATAGATATTTTAAATTAAAAGATGAGTATTCTAAGCTTCCTTACGAAGAATTAGACTCTCTAGCAAAAGATGTTTATGAAGGTAGGGTAAAGTTATCTAAAACAGATAAACAAGCCTTATATGATACTTATAGACCTCAATTGATGCAAAAAGCACAAGAAGAGTTTGCAACTAAAATGGCTAATAAGAAAGAAGATGACAAGTAATCAACAAAATAGAGTTATGTTTTTAGCTAAAAAACTAAAAATACAACATAGTTTAGAATATTGGTTAATTCTTAATAAACTAGCTGAACATAAAAACTGGACTCCTATAACTATAGTTGATAAAGTTAAAGAATTAGGTATGATTTGCTTTAATAATGATATAAATCATCACCCTATTGATTGGTTATATAATGAGTATTTAAATAATAAATAAAATAAAAAAACTAAATTATGACTAGCATAGAACTAACAGAAGAACATAAAGTTAAGTTACTTGAGATGTGTAAAGTATTGTTTCCTGAATCTAGGTACTGGTGGGAATATGAAATGTATGGTAGAGCATTAAAACAAGACTTTAATGATGTATTAGCTGTTGCAGAAACACTTAATCCGCCTATAAACATAGGTACAAAAGAAAAACCTTGGATGCAAACTACTAGTTATTATAATATTCATTGGTTTGAATTTTGTTTGCTGCACCTTTCTGAAAAAATTTACAAATCTTTTTTTAAATTAGGAGAAGAAGATAATTGGTATGGTTGCCATCTTAATTGGGCAATTAATAGTATGTACACTCAAAATACAAATAAAGTACATTTGGTAGACTACTTATATGAAGAATTTAAAAAATAAATTAAATGATATACACAATAGGTTGTTGGGATAGGTTATTTGAAGATGATGAGTATAAAGAAAGTACTGTAGAACATTGTTTAAGCTATTTTAGTAACCACAAGAGTATTCAACTAGATACTGAGACTAAAGGTAAAGATGCTCATAGCAAAGCTTTATTATCTTTACAATTAGGTGATTCAGATAATCAATGGGTTATTGATGTACGTAAAATAAATATCTTAAACTTTAAAGACCTCATAGAGAGTAAGATAATAATAGGACATAATCTTAAATTTGATTATAAGTTCTTAAAGCATGCAGGAATAACATTAAATAATTGTTATGATACTATGCTTACAGAATGTGTCCTATATTGTGGTTACGATAAGTGGGGTTATGGTTTAGATAAGCTTGCACAAAGATATCTTGATGTAACTTTAGATAAAAGTACAAGAGGTGATTTCTTTAGATTAAATGCAGAACCTTTTAACACTGATCAAATTTTATATGCTGCTAGAGATGTTAAATATCTTCATAAGATAGCTGGATTACAATACGAAAGAGTTAGAAAATATAACTTAGAATATTGTGTTGATTTAGAAAATGAAGTATTTAAATCTCTTGCAGATATAGAATATAATGGTATGACTTTAAATAGAGAAAAGTGGTTAGGTAATACTAATACTTTTAAACAAGAGTTAGATGATTTAGAAATTCACTTAGATAAAGTAATAACTGATGAACCTCTATTACAAAAGTTTGTACCTAAATATATTCAGAGTAATTTATTTGATGAACCTGAAAGAATACTAAAGATAAATTATGCTTCACCATTGCAAATTAAAAATATTTGTAATACTTTAGGATATGATATTGATAGTACAAATGACAGAGAATTAACTAAATTAGCTGATAAGCATGAATTCTTTAAAGTACTACAAGATTACAGAGAGAAAGCTAAAATAATATCTACTTATGGAGAAGGTTTCTTAGATTATATTAATCCTCATACCAATAGAGTTCATACTAGTTTCTGGCAAGTGCTTAATACTGGTCGTGTTAGCTCTGGTTCTAAAGATGATAATGCGCCTAACTTACAAAACATTCCAGCTAAAAATATATTTAGGAATTGTTTTGAAGCTAGACCAGGTTATTTATGGGTATCTATTGACTATAGTGGTCAAGAGTTAAACTTAATGGCTGATGGTTCTGGTGAAGAAGGTTTTATAGATGTATTAAACAGAGGTGAAGATTTACATTGTTATGCAGGTTCTCTAATGTTTAAGAAAACTATAACTAAAGCTGATAAAGACCTTAGAAACAAAGCTAAAACCATAAATTTTGGTAAACCATATGGTATGGGGCCTAACAAACTAGCTGATACTTTACAAATTAGTATAGAAGAAGCTGAAACACTGTTTAAAGAATATGGAATAGCTTTCCCTAAACTAAATAAATGGTTAGATACTCAAGCTAAACTAGGTGTAACAAGAGGTTATAGTGAAACATTTGCTCCTTGTAAGAGGAAAAGATTTTATCCTGAACTAGAAATTATACCTAGATTAAGAGAAGAAACTAAATATGTTATTAAAGGTTCTCCTGAAAGTAAAGTTTTGTGGAAGCAAATACTTCAAACTGAAGGACAAGTTCAAAGAAATTCTATGAATAGCCCAATTCAGGGTTAAAAAGACCGAGCCCTGATTAAACAATGTGAATTGCTGGAAGCCTGAAATGGTAATCAGCAGCCAAGCCTTACAGAAATGTATTGAAGGTTCAACGACTAGAAAAAGTAGTCTTAGTATTTAGCTATATAAATACAGACAAAATTTCCACGAGCGCATTGCTTTATTAACATTTTATGTTATATTGACTCCTACACTAATAACGGAGAAGATATGAAAAAATGTAAATTATGTAATTTAGAACAAGAAGATAGTAATTTCTATAAAAATGGAAAGTATCTATTGAGTAATTGTAGAAAATGTTTAAACAAAACTAGATTAGCCTATCAGAATGAATATAGAAAGAAAAATTCTGAAAAAGTTGCTATCTGGGGAAAAGAAAGTAGAAAGCGATTGCAAGCAGATGAAGTAAAAAGAGCTCATAAAAATGAGTTAAAAAGAGCTTCATTTAAACGGAATATAATACATGTATTATGGAAACGTACTAAAGATAGAGCATTAAAAAAAGGTTATGATTTTAACCTTGAAGAATCAGATATTACTATACCTGAATTATGCCCTATATTAGAAATCCCTATATTTTGTGGAGATCGTTCAAACTATAATAATAGTCCTACAATAGATAGAGTAGATAACAGTAAGGGTTATACAAAAGATAATATTAAAATTATCTCAATGTTGGCTAATACTATGAAAAACTCAGCATCTATTGATGAGCTAAAAGCTTTTTGTAAAAACATTTTAAATTATATAAATGATAAAGATGATATAGTCTAACCTACAAGGAAGAATAACTTGTAGAATCTAAGGATAAAGAGCCTTAGAGATAATAAAAAGTCGGGAGCTGATATTACTAAAGAAGCTTTAATAGGTGTTAGAGAGTTAATTATTACTTATAATAATACCTATAAAGAAGATGTAGCTTATCTTATATGTACAGTTCATGATGCTATTGATGTAGAAGTTAGAGAAGATCTAGCTAATCAATTTGCTAAAGAAATGGAAGATATAATGATAAACGCAGGTAATAAATATGTATCTAAAGTTCAAATGAAAGTAGATACTACAATAACTAAAGAATGGATAAAATAACTAAAAATGAATAAAAATGGATAATAATGAAATAATAGATGAAAGCTGGGTAGGCCAACGTGTTACTTGCACAATTTACCCTGATGATGAAGAAGGTGTTCACATTATTGATGCTAAAATATCAGCTCATAATGGTTACAATTACGGAATATGTCAAAATGAAGTTTCTGGATCTGATGATGGTGATCATTTAGGTTATGCTTATGTTTGGAGAATAGATAATGCCGTAGAAAATTTAAAACTAGTAAAACCAGAATTAAAGTTTAATTTTATGGATCTAGTAGTATCTGATGATGGATTATACTATGTAATAGCTAGTGATACAAATTTTGTAGGTCAGTGTAAAGGTTATTCTATTAAGAATGATGAATATGTAACTATAAATACTAATACTCTTAAATTATCTTCATTTGAAGAAGCTTGTAAAAAAGCTCCTACTCACGCTATAATTAATAGTGTTGAAGATAGTAGTAATCAATATAAGTACCCAGCGAAAAAACGTTTCTGTTTAGGTAAAACTTTAAAAATTGAAGCTCATAAAGAAGGGTCTGTCACTACTCCGCGTCATATTGTTTTATCATATCCAGATGGAAGCTCAGGTTGTTGGCTTTATAGTGATGTTACATTAACAATAGTATTACCAGTTATTTTTCTACAAAAGTTTGGTAAAGATTTAACAGTTAAAGTTGATGACACAGTTAGATTAATTAATAACAA